>Ga0265313_10001089_pt1 | contig 26215 bp, 18 predicted proteins | sample 4123metaG_FD_203122 | JGI IMG/M metagenome (GOLD analysis project Ga0265313, IMG submission 203122) | Rhizosphere microbial communities from Carex aquatilis grown in University of Washington, Seatle, WA, United States - 4-1-23 metaG | ecosystem: Host-associated > Plants > Roots > Rhizosphere >...
TAGGCGCCGCCCGGGCCCAGGACTGGGGTAGGCATGAACCAGGCGTCGGCGGCGCCAGCGTCAGCGGCAACCATCGACCCTGAATCAGTGTCTGGCAGCGCATCGCTCATCACGTCGCTGCCTGCGTCAATCGTCATCGTTTCCACATCGGGCTGATCGTTGACCGCAACGTCATTGCCCGCGTCAACGACGGGTTGAACAGACGGATCAGAGCACACCCCCATGACGCATATGCGTTGACCCTTGCACTCGACGTCGCTAATGCAGCCTGGAGTCGGCGTTCCTGCGTCCGGCGTCGGAATGGTCTGGGCGCCTTGGTCGGGCCCGCCGTCGGTCGCAGGGATGACGGCTACTACTGGAGTAGGTGTACCCGCCTCGGGCGGTACTCGCACATTTGAGGGCGGCTGGGCAGGCGACCCTGCGTCGCCCGGCACCACCTGCGACGACGCCCCGATCGACGGAGCGGCGCCCGAACAGGACTGCGACAGGATCGCCGTCGTGAAGATCAACTTGGATATCGTTCCCACTATATTCGATCTACCAGGGCTAGACGAGCAAATACAATAGTATGTGATTCGCCCCCTTGCGCACATGAAGGGTTGGAGTGCGCTGAGCCCCCGGAAAGGCCCTCTTACGGCACGGAATAGCGATATCGCGCGCTAGGGAGGAAACCTTCGATGGCGAGCAAAACGGTGTGCGACGTGTGCTGGGGTCGACCTATCGTTCTGCGAATACCAGGCGCCCGGAGGGAACTTTCCCGCGCTACCATGCCGCGCTATCGCTCTCGATGAACGGCGCGCGCGCACTGCGGAGGAAGAGTCGGTGAGCGAGATGCTCGCGCGCGAGCGCGAATCTACGGGGGGGCAGGCAGGCGAGGGATGACGCCCGTTGGCGCCCCCGTCATCCGCTCGGCGTCCCTCGCCGATGCCCTCGCGCCCAGCCCCCCAACCCCGCCTTGAGCGTCTCCAGCGCAGCCGCAGCCCCGCCGCAGCGTCCGCAGCCCCGAGGCCATCCTCGGTGGTACGGGATTGTGCGCGAGCGAGCTGACTGTTGCTGCAGTCGTTTGTCATCGACTCAGGCAAGGCACTGGCAAGTCACCGCGAAGGAGTTTCCGACCTTCATCGTGGCGGAACGCCGGTAGGAACCCGCCAGCCCGGTCCAAATAGTCGCTCGAGGTCTGCCTTCATCTGAACGTGAGAAACAGCCGATTCAGCCGCCGGCGCGGATTGCGGCGACGGGTCGCGCGCCACGCCATTGTGGGGGGCGCGAAGGCGTTCGTCGCGCTCGTCGGCGAGACGCCGGCGCCGGCCACGCTCCACGTGGTCCAAAAAGTGTTCGAGCTTGCCCCAGATGAAACGAACCGTCGGTGGTCCTCCCTTCGAAGCGAGAAACGCGCCTCCAATGGCATCGCGTAGTGCAAGCATCTTCGCGCCCCTATCGCCCTCGACCGCGCTGGCGCATGCGGCCACCAGAGTGAGGTCACCCGCGTCAAAATAGCGCGGGGCAGGGCGCCTCGGGTGCTTGCGCGTCATACGCTCGCCGAGCGCGATCCGTGCCAGGTCCCGATCTTCCTCGGTGACGGGTGCAGCTTGTTCTTCGTTCACGTCGTTCGGCGCTCCGACAGCCGATGCACCGCAAGAAGAAGGTTTAATCTGATCTTTCTCTCTGAGTTCCCCGGAAGCGCCTTCCGGTGGCCCACCGGCGTGGTTTTCCAGTGGGTGGGTCGCGGTAGGCGCCAGCGTCCTTGGCGACGGGACGTCGGTCCGAAGCGCCTTCGCCCGATCGCGCGGGAAGCGTTCCACGAAGTCTGCGAGCGCGGCGAGCGTCACGAGCCCGGGCGCGTAGAAGATTCGCACAGATCCGTCCGGTCGCCGTTCGTGGCGCACGCGGATGAAGCCAGCACGTTCGAGTGAGTCGGCTTGGTCGCGGACGGCGCGGGTCGACCATCCACTGAAGCGCCCGAGCGTGTCTTGGCTCGGCCACGCCTCGGCGTTGCCCTGCCAGTGGACAGCAATCCCGATGAAGAGCGCCCAAGGCCCTTTGCTCAGTCTCTGAAACTCGGCATTACGAGCGCGCAGTTCGAGAAGCGCCAGACCGAAGTCGTCTCGAAGTCGAATCCTCTCATGCATTGGAAACACGTCATCGTCGCGCTCTCCCGGACCGGCCGGGAGAGCGTTTGCTGCACTCAACATTGCGTGCGCCCCTCCGCGCCAGGCGGCGCGGCGAAGGGCCTCGAGGAGGACACACGATCGCCGATCACGTCCGGCGCGATGAGCGGGCGTGTCCTCTCGGGGCGTTCGTTCCTGAAGCGCGTGGCGCGCTCCATGCGAGCGGCGTCGTTAGCGCCGCGTCGCCTTGGGAGTCGGCGCGCAAACAGTCTTGCGCACGGACAAGCGAACTCCTATGCTTTGGCTCGAAGCGGCGAGTGAAACCACTTCCGAGACAAAGCTCTCGAACCGGCCTTGTTTGATGCGGGTGGCTCCGCAACGAACAAGGCCGAAGTTCTTGTGCCACCCGCGCCTAGCTCATGGTGGCCTCCGCGTCGGAGCGCAGCACGCCCTTGATACGGTGAGAGCCGGATGGTGCGCGTCAGCGGGGCGGGTGAGCGACGCGTCGACGCGCAACGTCCTCGCGGCGACAGCCCGCGTCATCGCGAGAGCGACGTCCCGCTTCGGGATCACCCGTGGGTCGCGCTCATCGTTCGCGATCGAGCTGCACGTCAGTTCCGCCCGTGCTGAACGAGAGGCACCTACTGAACGGCTGCCTTCACACCGTTTTTCACACCGTTCGGGTAGCCACTCATAGCGTCGGCTGACCGGACCCCGACAGCAGATCCTCGAGAAAAGTGGAGCGGGAGAAGGGATTTGAACCCTCGACGTCCACCTTGGCAAATTGGATGCGGGCATTCAACAGGATGCTCGCTGCCTCCGCGCCGAAACATGCAGCGAAGGTTCCGGGGACATCCTTGTCGCCGCGCCGCGTGCCTCATTGAGGCCGTCGGCGGGAGCAGAGGTTTGGCCAAGCTCCGGAGGCGGATCACATTCGAAAGACGGTCTGGGCTCTTGGGTGTTATCCGCAGGGACAGGCGGTTCTGCAGGTCTGGCCAGAATTTGCTCTTTCCCCGCGCGTGACACCGCTCGTCTGCGTCAGCCTTCGCGCCTCGATCTAGCGGGCCTGGTGAACCACTACGTCGGCCTGCCATCCTAAAGAGCGCCGGCGTTGGCTTCGGCCCTACGAGAGATAGAATTGGCCTCGGGCGCGGAGGTCGCGCCGGCGCCATGAGCGAGAGCTTGGAGTCCGAGTCCGATGGGCCGAAGAAGAATCGAACGCGAGGGCTGCTAATCGTGTCTCCGCCGCGCACCGGATCGCTCGAATCTTTCGAACGCGCTGACGGGCGTAAGTACTACCGCGCCCGCGTTCGTCTTGGAGACGGGACTCGTGCCCGCGTCGACGTGCCCGCGAAGTACTCAACGCCGGCGGGCGGTAAGAGCGGGAAAGAGCGGGCCGAGCTCTACGCGATGGCCGTCCAGGAGCGCGAGGACGAGACCGGCGAGCTGCTTGCGAAGAAGCGCGAGCAGGAGGCCAAGAAATTGCGACAGAGCGATCCGCGTCACGGCGAGACGCTGAAGCTCTGGTCGGAGCGCTGGTGCAAAGCGCGTCGCGCACGTGGCCTGCGGTCTGTCGACACAGACGGGCATCGACTGACCGCGCACGTCCTTCCACGTCTCGGCGCACGTCCCATGCGTGACATCACGCGTGTGGAGATTGAGGAGTTCGTCTCCGCACTGGATGAGCGCGTGCGCGCCGCCGACAAGCCGATCTCGTGGAAGACGGCCGCCCACGTGTGGGGGCTCGTGACGCGCATGTTTGCAGACGCGAGTGGCGCCAAGCAGCGCGATTTGCGTGTGCGAGACGACAACCCTGCACTCGGCGTTCACGGTCCCGACCGCGGAGCACGAAAGGCGAAGGTGTACCTCTGGCCCTCTGAGTTTTTGGATCTCGTCTCGTGCGATGATGTGCCTCTCGAGTGGCGTCGAGCGTTCGCGGTGACGACCTACCTCTATGCACGCGCCGGCGAAGTCAACGCGCTCACGTGGGACGACGTCGACCTCGAGCGGCGCGTTGTGCACATTCATAGCGCGGTCGACCGAGACACCGGCAAGACGCATTCGACGAAGACGAGCGTCGCGCGACGCGTGCCGATAGAGCCGATGCTCGTGCCGACCCTCCAAGCGATGCATGACGAGGCGAACGGAAAGGGCCGGGTGCTCGCCATCGACGCGACCGATCGAAAGCTCTCGCGTCAGCTGCAGCGATGCCTCACGCTGGCCAAGGTGAAGCGCCGCGAACTCTTCATCACCGATGAAACGCGCCGCGCGATCACTTTCCACGATCTGCGCGCAACGGGGATCACCTGGTGCGCCGTTCGTGGCGATGACCCGCTCAAGATCAAGCAGCGCGCGGGCCACTCCACGTTCAGCACGACCGAGGTGTACATCCGCGAAGCTGAGAACCTACGGGAGGGCTTCGGCGCCGTCTTTCCTCCCTTGCCTCCGTCGCTTTTGGCCCAATCATTGGGCCAAGATGAACACCTACATTGTCTTTTCTCGGGAGAAATGGTGGAGGCGCTGGGAATCGAACCCAGGTCCGAAAACGTCTCGCTCACGCCTCTACGTACGTAGCCGACACTTTGCATCGCTCCGAATCGCGCCTGCCGGCGGGCTCTCTTCGGAGCTATTCACCTGTTTGGTCTCGCGTCCCGCCCGGTGACCCGGCGTTCGGCTATCCAGCTCGGTTACGCCCTTCGGAGGGTGCTGGAGAACCCTTCCGTCAGACGGCGTTCAGTGCTTTTTAGGCAGCGAGCGCGATCGCGTTATCGTTCGCAATCAATCGTTCCGCGGGTTTTTACGTGGGCCAGCGGGCCACGGTACGCAGCTATGAGGTCGCCGTCTCCGTCGAAACCGATCGCCCCCTTTCACGGCGAATATAAGGACGCGGGCGGGGGCGTCAACACGCGCGTGCGGAGTTGCCACTCCCTTGTCCAGCAATTTGCATCCATCGGCGGTTTCCTGGCACACGGTACCTCTCATGCGACCTCAGACCATCCTTATTACGGGCGCCTCGAGCGGGATCGGCCGTGCGCTCGCGCTTGAGTATGGCCGGGGTGGCGCGAAGATCGCTCTCTGTGCGCGTCGTGTCCCCGAGCTCGAGATCCTGTCCGGCGAGATCCGGAGCGCGGGCGGCAGTTCGATCTGCATCCCACTCGATGTTTGCGACACGGACGCCGTGGCCGAAGCGCTCGGCCGTGCCGACCGGGACCTCGGCGGGCTCGAGATGGTGATCGCGAACGCGGGGCGCGGCACTTCTCTCCACAGCAGTCGGCTCACATGGCCGGAAGTGGCCGCCATCCTCGACGTCAACGTCCGCGGCGCGATGGCGACTCTGGTCGCTGCGATCCCCATCTTTCTCGCGCACAGGCGAGGTCATCTCGTCGGAATTTCGAGCCTCGCTGGGCGGCGGGCGCTTCCGATGTCGGCGGCCTATAGCGCGAGCAAGTCTGCTCTCAGCACCTTTCTCGAGTCGCTTCGGATCGATTTGGCCCATGCCGGCCTCCGCGTCACCGATGTGCAGCCCGGCTTCGTCTCGACGCCGATGATCGCCGACTCGACGCACGCTAGGCCCTTTTGCTGGCCAGTCGACAAGGCCGCTCGCCATATCGTCCGCAAGCTCGAGGGAGCGCCGGCGGTGGTCGCCTTTCCGTGGCCTCTCGTGCTCGCCACCTCTTTTGGCCGGCTGCTTCCCGCGGCGATTTACGACCGATTGATACGCGCGAGCAAGCCTTGAAGCTGCTCGGCGGCAAGCGCCGCCTCGGGCTGCGTCTTTCCCTCAGCGGCAAACCGCGCTCGGGAGAGCGCTTCGACTTCGCGTCGCACCCGCTCCCAGGCGGCCTCCGCGAGCGGGACACGATCGCGGTTGACCCAAAGCCAAGCGAGCGCCGTGGCGTCGCACTGGAGCTCCGTCCACGCGACCTGTGCGAACGGTCCATGGTTGTGAAAGTGCGCCCAGTCGTGCAGTCCCCAGAAGAGCGCGTTCAAGTTGTCTGCTGCCAGCCAAAGAACATCCCGTGGTCGCAATCGGCGGGCATACAGCCCGTCGGTGGCGTCGTCGATCGCCCAAGGTGCGAGCGCGTCTTCGTCGCCCAGTCCGAGCCCGATGGCGTGCAGGCGCGCGAGCTCGCGGGGCAGGAAGGCACCGGGCCGATGGGCGCCGTCCGCATGCAGGACGAAGACCATCCGCGCCGGATGCGAGCCGTCTATCGGGGTCGCGTCGTCCCAATGCGTCCGCGGCCGCCGCCACTCGAGTTCGTCGCTTGCACACCAGCCGAATGCATCGAACACGCCGGCAGGAACGACGCATGCGGCGGGGGGTGTCGAGAGCCGCAGTCTGTGCTCGAACCGTCGCATCGAGCCGTAGTAACATTTCACAAGGGGCTCGGCACTTTGCACCCCCTGGTGGTCCGCGCTAATGCTGACCGACGAAGGACCGCGATGTCTCCGACGCAACCCTTGCCAGCCAAAAAAGACGTCGCGCTCGCGTTTCTCGAGCGGTCGAGCGTGTACGTCCACCTCGATCCGCGCCCGCCCGCCGTCATCGTTCCTCCGCGATTCAAGACGCAGCCGAAGCTCATCTTGCAAGTCGGTCTGAACATGGCGCTGCCCATTCTCGATCTGCGCGTCGACGACGAAGGAATGGGCTGCACGTTGAGCTTCGATCGCAAGCCGTTCTTCTGCGTCGTCCCCTGGGCGAGCGTCTTCGCGATGGTAGGCGACGATGGGCGGGCAATGGTCTGGCCGGACGACGTGCCGGCGGAGGTGACTTTGCAAGCGAAAGAACCGCCGCGTGCGGTTGCACCGCGCGAGCCGCGCGAAGGGGCGCCGGTGGCGCCGCCCGCCGCCGGTGGCGAGACGGCCGAAGCCCCGAAGCCGAAGCGCAGAAAGCGACCGGTCCTCGCGGCGGTCAGCGACTCCAACGCGCAAGAAGGCGGGGGCAAGGCCCAGAGCAAGTCGGTCCGCTCGATTGAAGTGAGTGAGCGCACTCCCCGCGCCGCTCACGCCACTGCGCCGCGACCCGCCGTCGCGCCGGCCCCTGCCCCCACGCCGCGCCCCGTGGGCGGCTCGCGAAAGCGACGGAAAGAGCTTCCGCCCTATCTTCGCGTCGTCAAGTAGCAGCGCCATCCCGGCGAACGGAGAGAAGCGCCTGGGGGATGAGGGCTTGCTCGCAGCTGGCGTCGCGCCCTACAACGTCACGCGCTTCAGCCGATCGATCGCCACGGCGAGCTCCTTCAAACTCTGCTGCTGTTCGACCGAGCTCTCTTCGATCCTCGTGGCGGCCGCGACGAGCTGCTGACTCCCGCTCGACTGGGCTTTGTGGCTCGAGTTGAGCTGATTGACCATCGACGAGATGTTCTCGATCGCGCCAGAGATCTGGCGCCCTCCGCGCGATTGCTCTTGCGACGACCGCTCGACGTGTTGCGTGATGATCCGCATCTTTTCGGCGCTCTTCATGATGAGCTCCGAGCCGCGAGCCTGCTGGGCCGTCGCGGCGGCGATCTGCTGCACGGTCTCGGCGATTCGCCCGATGGAGTCGGTCACCTGCCGGCTCCCTTTCGCTTGCTCCACCGTTGCGCGCGCGATCGCGCGCACCATGTTGGTGCTCTTCTGCGAGCTCTCGAGGATCTTCTTGAGTGCGCGCTCTGCCTCATTCGAGACTTCGACACCGCGATCGACGTTGTGTGCCCCGCGTTCGACCGCCGTGATGGCGTTTCGGCTCTCGGCCTGAACGGTCTTGATGAGATCCGTGATTTCTCGGGTGCTCGCGCCCGCCCGTTCCGCGAGGTCTTTAATCTCGTCCGCGACGACGGCGAAGCCTTTGCCTTGCTCGCCTGCCTGGGCGGCGATTATCGCGGCGTTGAGGGCGAGGAGGTTCGTCTGTTCGGCGACGTCGTCTATGACGTTGACGATTTGCCCGATCGCCTCGATGCGAGAGCCAAGGTTCGAGATGACCGAGACGGCCTCCTGCGAGCTCTCCTTGATGCGGTAGATTTCGCTGATCGTCTTGAGGATCGCCTCGGCTCCCTTCTCGGCGTCGAGGGCGACTTCCTCCGACAGGCGGGCCGTTTCGTTGGCGTTGCTCTGGACCTGGTCGATCGAGACGTCCATCTCGTTCATCGAGCTGCTCGTCTCTTCCGCCGTGAGCGAGAGCGCGTCGACGTTCTTGGCGACCTCTTTGATCGAGTATGCCATCTCTTCGATCGAGCTGACGGTCTCGCGCACGCTGCCCGCGAGCTCGCCGATGTTCTCGGCCACTTCGTCGTTGGTGGCGGTCATCTCCAGGATGGAGCTGCTCGATTCCTCCGCGCTCTGGGTGAGCGCCTCGATGTGCTTGGCAAAGTCGCTGACGGCCCCGGTCAGATCCCGGATGAGATGGGTGGTCTGATCGGCAGCGGTGGACTGCGTTTGCGCGTTGGCGTCGAGGCGTTGCGCGATGTCCTCGAGCGTTCGCTCGTACTCGACGACCTTGTCGTGCTTGGCCGCGAGCTCGCTGCGGTCTTTGCTCCGCTGCTCGGCGGTGTTCGCGATCGCTTCGTAGAGCCGCAGCAATTCGCCGGTCGCGTTGGGGGGGACAATGGGCCTTTCGCCGCCGCCCGCCCTCCGCGCCGCCTCTGCGACCGAACCGAGCGCAGCTCCCTGCCAGCCGCCCCCTCCGGCGACGACGATGCCGATCGCGCCGGCAAATGCGACCGTGACGACGTACGCGGCCATGTAGCTCCCCGCATCCCGGGCGACGTACATGCCTGCGACTCCCATGACCAAGACGATGAGCACGCCGGTCATTTGCCTGGGGGACAGCGTCATCGAGTCCAGCGAAGGTAACGGTCCGAGCGCTTCCGACGCAAGGAAAGCGAGCCGCCCTCCCCCTCGGAGGCGGTACGACATTGGGCGAAACGTCGCGTAGACTGACGGTCCTTGACCGCCGTTCCTCCCTTTCCACCTGACGGACCCCGGTGCGTGGCCGGTGTTCCGCTCCGCTTCGAAGACGTCGCGCAAGACGGCCGGCTCGTGCTCGAGTCGCTCCCGACGGCCCTCGCGACGACCGTCTGGAGAGGGCTCTTGTCGGGGTCGGACGTCGAACGCGCCCTCACCGGCCGGGGGATTCTTCCCATCCTCTCGCGCCTTCGAATGCAAGGGACGGCCGGGCCGTTCTCGTCGAACGCGAGCGTGCAGGCCGAAGGGACGTTTCGCTTTGCTCCCGCCGCCGACGGTCGTTTCAAGCTCGACATGTGGGCCGATCTCTATGCGCCGATCGGCCGGACGTACAGTCCGGCCGACCCGGCCGGCGAGCGCGCGCTGGCGGGGAGAGTTCTCGCCGAGCATGTTCTGACGCGCCCGTTCGCGGCGCCGGGCGAGCGCCGAGTGACGACCGCGGATTTTTCGGGAGTGCCGGGAGCGCCGAGCGTGGCCGAGCTTCTCCCTTCGCTCCCGCGGTTCGAGACCATTGTCGCACTCCCCGAGGGGGCAAAGCCGCTCGAGCCGGCCATGCGCCTCGACCCGGTCCGGCTGGCCTTCGGAGTGGTGCACACGGATAGCAATCGCCACGTGAACTCGCTCGCGTACCTGCGGCTCTTCGAAGAGGCTGCGCTCCGGAGATTCGTCGCGCTCGGACGCCGCTCGGACGTTCTCGCGCGCACCGTCGACATCGCGTACCGCAAGCCATGCTTCGCAGGGCAAGTTGTCCGCGTGGCCCTGCAGACATTCGAGGTGGACGGGAGGTTGGGTGTTGGAGCCGTGCTCGTGACGGAAGCGGACGCGGCGGGCGAAGGAAGCGTCGACGTCGCGCGTGCCAACGCCTTCGTGCGCCTGGGTTTCGAAGAATGAGCAGTCCCGCCGCGCTCTCGACACAGAACGATCTGTCCGTTCTTTTTTCCAATGTGCGCGGCGGGGCGCGTCGCGTTCGCGACCGAAGGGTCCTCGCCTTTTTCCTTCGCCGATGCACTACGCTTCCGCGCGCCAAGGAGTGCCTGTCATGCGCGTATCGATCCTTTGCCTCGTGATGTCCGTGTGCGCGGTTCTCTCCGCCTGCGGCGGAGGAGCTTCCCCGCCGAAGAGCGAGGCGACTGCCGTGGAGGCGACCAAAGAGTCCCACGCCGACACGCTGAAATCCGCCCCGACGGCTACGACGTCCGCCGAGAAGGTGCCCGTTTCGCAGGGCACGAGCGCCGGGGGCGATCTCGTCGCGCCCGCCTCGGACGACCCTTGGATGGCCCCTCATCAGATGCCTTCGGGCGACGTGCTCAAGACGATGCGCGCGGCCCAGGGCAAAGTGACGGCCTGTTGGAAGGCAGCGAAGAAGCGCGATCCTTCCGTGAGCGGGGAAATCAAGATCAAGTTCGTCATCACCCACGAAGGCGCGGTGCGCGTGTGGCGCAACGAGGATTCGTCGGTTGGCGATGAAGACTGCGTCAACTGTGTCGGCGACGTCATTAAGTCGCTCCAGTTTCCGACGCAGAAATCGCCCGGTGACGCCTGGGGCATCTACCAAATCAACTTCGGCGGATAACAGGCCGAGAGCTTCCCCTTGCAAACTTGGCCCCGGGGCCGGCGGCCGATGAAGATTCGCCCTACATGCACGCACGCTGGGCGATCGCGCTCGCCTTCGCACTCGTGTCGGCGCTCGCGACCGGACAGGCCTACGCCTGGCAGGAGGCGCACCAGACCGGCCATGAAGCCGTTTTGGTCGTGGATGCCCGCGGCGTCGCGGTGGTCGAGCACCGGATCCGCTGGCAGGTCGCGCACGGCCCGCTTCGATCCATCGACCTCCTTCACTTTCCCGCGAGCGCCGATGTCGACCCGCTGGTGTCCATCACCGCATCGGACGGGCGGGCGCTGAGCGCGTATGCGGCTCGACTCGACGACGGGACCGTGCGCATCCGCGCAGACGAGCCGCGGGCGCTCTTGCGTGGGACATTCACGTTTACCGTCCACTCGCGGATAGACCTCGTGGCCGCCCGCGCGCTCGTGCGCGATGGCGGGATGTGGCGCCTGTCCTGGTCGGAGCCTGCTGTCACGGACGGCGTCGACGGGGCGCGCCTGACCGTGGACCTTCCGGCCGCGCCGGACGAACCGCGCCCCGTCGTGCCCGAAACGGGCGCGATCGACGAGAGTGTGACGGCCACGATACAGCGGGGCGCGGACCGCGACGTCCTCGACCTCGTGCACGCCCACGTCGCTCGCGGGGAGGCGATGACGTGGACGATCCGTCTGGATCCCCGCGCACTCGCTCTCGCGGTCGACCCTCGGGCGCTCTCTCCTGCCAAGGCGAATTCAGTCTCCGGGCCGGGTCGCTGGTGGGAGGTCCTGGTCGGCGCGTCCCTCCTCTCCGCAGCGGTGTCGTTCGGGATGCTGGTCCAATGCAAGTCTCGCGCGTTCGGGCTGGCGTGCGCGTTGCGGGGCGGCATCGCGCGAGCGCTTTTGCCCCTGCCCGATCGTCCCCGCGCCATTCTAGCCGGGATCGCGTTCGCGCTCGGGCTGGGGCTCGGGCTCGGGGGCATCGGCGATGCGACCGCCGGCGCGGCCTGCGCAGCCATCGCCACGCTCGCGGCAGCCCTTCGAGCTCCCCGTTCTCTGCCGCGGGTCCGCGGTCCCGGTCGTTGGTTGGCGCTCCGCGCGGAGGATGCGTTCGCGCTTCCCGAGGTCAAGGGGCATTGGCTCGACATCGATTCTGCGGTGGGCCGTGCAGCAGCGCTGGGCGCGGGCGTCCTCGCCGTCGTCGCAGCGCTCCTCGCGCGCCGCTTCGACCCCGACGCTCCGTGGGTCGTCGCCCTCGACGCCACGGCGCTCGTGCCGCTCTTCATCACAGGGCGCGCCTCCCAGCTCCCCCCGGACGGCGTGCGGTCGGCCGTACCCTGGCTCGCGCGCGCGTTCCGTCGCTTGCGCACGGTCTCCGGGGTAAGGGTCACGCCGTGGGCGCGGGTGGCGCCGGACGGGTTAGCGGCTGACGAGCTTCGATTGCTCGTGATGCCGCGTGTCGCGACGCCGGGTCTCATCGGCTTGGAGGTCGGCCTCGCGTGGAGCAGTACACCGGTCGGCTGGGCGGCCACACCGGAGGTGCTCGTGCGGGTGGTCGACGGCAGCGCCGCGGCCCAAACGCTGGTGCGGGAAGTCCCGAGCGCGCTCAGCGCGCCCGGGCGGCGCTCCGACGAACGTGTCATTCGCCTGCTCCCGCACGCTCCGACGCGATCGTGCACGGTCGCCCTGGTCGGTGCCCTCGCCTGGGCGCTGACCCCAAGGCAGGCGGCGACGGGCCCGAGCACTGCTCCCTGGGTCAGGCCTGACGCGCAGCGACTTTCGGGTGCGTCATTGAAATCGGGCGCGGGGGCGGCAATCGCGGAGTAGGCTTGCCCTCTCGGTGCTGGGCTTCATCTGTCATCGCGCGTTTGTGGAGTTGCGCCGATGGAATGCGGCTCGCCCGACCCTACGTTGGAGTCATCGTGCACCCAGCTCACATGAAGACCGCTGCGTTCGTTCTTTTGGCCTTTGCGTTTCTGTTGGCCGCGTGCGGCGGCCGCTCCGTGCTCGACGTGCCCGTCGACTTGAAGGACTCGGGGACGCGCGACGGCACGACCAAACCACCCGCGTGTAGCGCAAGCACCTGCCCGGCCGGCTGTTGCGACGCGAACGGGATTTGCCGGCCCGGGGACGGGACGAACGTGTGCGGCTCGATGGGGAAGGCGTGCCTTGACTGCGTGGCCGCAGGCTTCGAAGCCTGCGACCCGGCCACCCACGCGTGCAAAGTGGATGCGGGCGTCGCGTGTGGTCCCGGGACGTGCGGCGGATGCTGCATGGGCAATGCGTGCTTCATGGGAAGCGACCCGTCCACGTGCGGGTCGGGCGGGCAAGCGTGCGTTTCGTGCGCAGCCGTCGGGGAGCAGTGCATGGGTCAGAAGTGTCAGGCGGCGGTCCCTCCGCCGACCTGCGGACCGGGAACCTGCGACGCGTGCTGCCAGGGGCAGACGTGCACCGTCGGTACGACCGCAATGGCGTGTGGAACCGGTGGCGCCCAGTGCGTCGCCTGTCCGCCCGGCTCGATGTGCACACCGACGGGCGGGGGCGGAGGCGTGTGCCAGAAGGCCGCATGCGGCCCAGCGAATTGCCCGGCGGGCTGTTGCGATGGGATGGGCAACTGCCAGCCCGGCAACATCGGTGCGCGGTGCGGGCACGGAGGCGCTGTTTGTCAGGTTTGTACGCAAGGAGAGTCTTGTTCGAATCAGCAGTGCGTGAACGTCCCGCCCCCTACGGAGGCCGGTGCTTGTAGCGCGCAAAACTGCCCGACCGGGTGCTGCGATTCCGCGGGCGATTGCGTTCTCGGGACCAACGCCACGCTGTGCGGGAGCGCTGGCAACGCGTGCCAGTCGTGCACGTCGCAGGGCGAGCAGTGCCTCAATCAACGGTGCGTCCTCGTCCCCGACGCGAGCGTTTGCAACGCTCAGACGTGTCCGGCCGGGTGTTGTGATACGGCGGGCACGTGTGTGACGGGCGGCTTCGACACGCAATGCGGCGACTTCGGCGGCGCGTGCCAAAACTGCTTGAACTCGCGTTCGTCGTGCGTCGGCCAGCGCTGCGTCCAACCCTGCGACTTCCAGACGTGCCCGAACGGGTGCTGCGACCAAGCCGGGAACTGCCGGCCGGGCACCGGGGCCACGCTGTGCGGAACCTTCGGCAACTTTTGCCAAGATTGCACGCAGTCGAACAACTACTGCAGCGACCAGCAATGCCAGTTCTTCGCGCCCGACGCCGGGATATGCGATTCGCAAACGTGCCCCTTCGGTTGCTGTGACCCGTTGGGCAACTGCCAGCCGGGGTCGCTCACCAACGCGTGCGGCAACTTCGGCAATGAGTGCCAAAATTGCAGCGCCGAGTTCAATGGAGGGGGAGTTCAGTGCGTCAACCAGAACTGCCAGTTTGGCGTCACCGCCGATTCGGGGGTCTGCGACGCGCTGACGTGTCCGACCGGTTGTTGCGACAACTTCGGGGTCTGCCAGCAAGGGGTAACCGGGCTTTCGTGCGGTAACTTCGGCGCCAACTGCCAGAACTGCGTTTCGAACGGCGACTACTGCTCCACCAAGCAGCAATGCGTACCGCTGTCGAACGACGCTGGCCCGACGTGCAACGCGCAGACGTGCCCGTTCGGTTGCTGCGACGCGACCGGCACGTGCCAGAGCGGATTCAACGCCAACACCCAGTGCGGCGGCGGCGGGAGCCTCTGCCTCGATTGCACCAAGTTCGGCGCCACGTGCATCGGTCAGACGTGCTACAGCCCAGACGGATCGTCGCCCTGCTCGCAGAGCTGCGCCGGATGTTGCGACTCGACCGGGAACTGCCAGGGCGGGTTCCTGGATACCCAGTGCGGGGAGAACGGGGGGGCCTGCCAGAATTGCACGACGCTCAAGCCCGCGTCGACCTGCGACGTGGCCGTTGAGCCGCGACTTTGCACGAGCCAGCAAACGGTTTGCCCGGGCGTCTACCCGGCCTGTCCCGCGCCTCTGCAACAGCCGTCGCCCACCCGCATGATGGCGTGTTCGACGGCCGATCTCCAGAATGCCGCCGCCGCGTGTTCTGGCGGTGCGAGCACGGCCTCGTGCAATAGCTTCTTCGGCTCCGTGAACGCCGCGTGCAACACCTGCTTGGCGCCCTTCGACGTCGACTTCATCGCCCAGAGCGGAGTGCGGCTGTGCGTCGCGCCGTTCGTCGACGCGACCTGCAACCACAACAGCGCGTGCATCGTCGACTGCACGGCGGAAAGTTGCTTCAACTGCCCGGACACCCCCTCGACGTCGTCGTGCGAGACCCAGGTGCAAAACGGGACCTGCGCGACGTACACGCAGGCCGACACGTGCGTCGCCCAAGCCCTCGCCGGGACGGGTGCCGTGTGCAATCCGGCCACGTACCAGGGAAACTTCGGCGCGTGGCTCCAGGCGGTCGGCGCAAAATACTGCGGTCCGTGACTCTGGGCTAGCCTCAGAAACTCCAGTCCCGGCCGCACAGCCCGGAATTACAAAACCATCGGCGAAAAGGAGCAGGCCTCTACGTGCTATAGCCCTGCCCTGCACCAATGGATTCGAACGCACCCCGCGTCCACCGGCAGCAGGCCTTGGCCGCGTACGTCGAGCCGCTCGCCGTCGGCCGCCGCGTGGCGGTTTTCGGCGATGCGTCGCTCAGCCTCGGGCGTCGGCTCGCGGAGCTCGGCGCCCGATCGGTGCAGGTGTGGGATCCCGATGTCGAGCGCGCGCGCCGGCAGACCGAGCTTGCTCCCCGAGGCGTCTTGGTGCGACCGTTTCCGCAGCGCGTCGCGGTCTCCGGCGAGGCCAATGAATCGCGGGGCGTCTTCGACCTGATCGTCATTCCGGACCTCGAAATTTTCGACGATGAGGTCGATCTGCTCGCTCGGGTGAGGGGGCTCGTCGGCGACGAGGGTTCCGTATTGGTCTGTGCGCCGAATCGCGAGGGCGAAGAGGACACCGACTCGTTCGATTACTACGAGCTATTCGATTTGGTCGCGAGCGAGTTCGACGACGTGACCATGATCGCGCAGCTGCCCTTTCAGGGCGTCGCGCTTGCCGAGCTCCTCGAAGAAGGGGAGGACGGGTCGCCCGCGGTGACCGTCGACACGCAGCTCGCCGGATCCAACCGAGCCCCCGAGGCCTACATCGCTCTCGGCAGCCAGCGTGGCGTGCGCCTCGATCCGTATGCCATCGTGGAGCTTCCGCCGGGCATCGCACCGGACGAGGAGTCGGACGACGCCGAGACGGCTCGCGTTGCCCTCGCTCAGGCTGCGATCCGGGTCGCCGGGCTGGAGGACGAAGTCGCGGATCTGCGGTCGCGCATGCCGGAGCTCGAACAGAGGGCTCGCGCGGCGGCGGCGCTCGAAGAGGCCTTGCGAGAGCGTTCGACCCGCGTCGCGGAGCTCGAGGTCGCGGTCGCGGCGCGTTCGCGGGACGTCCTCGATCTCTCGCGAGAGGTGCACCAGTTGCGTGCGATGGCGGAGGCGGAACGCGCGGGTTTGGCCGCGCAGCTCGAAGCGCTCTTCATCCGGACCGAACGCGCCGAGCGCGCGCTGGCCGCGTCCGAGCCCGAGCAATTCCAAGCGGCTGAGGCGCACGCCGTCGAGCTCGGGCGTTATGAGGAAGTCCTCCGGGATCGTGCGCAGGCGATGCGCGCGCTCGAGGTGGAACTCGTTCGCCGCGAGCGGATGGTCCGGGAGCTCATCGACGCCATCGAAGAAACCGGCCAGGCCGTCGCCGGCCCGCCCCCCCACCGGGCGCGCGACCCGGAGAAGGAAGCGACCCCGGGGTACGCCGCTCATCCGCCGCCGCTCGTTCCGCCTCCGTCTCCCGTCTCCCATTCCGAGCGAGAGGTCTCACCGGAGTACGCCGCCCTGGTCGAAGCCAACGCCCAGCTCCGCCAGAAGCTCGATGCCCTGGCGCTCGACCTCGCGCGCCGCGAAGGTGAAGCGCAGGCAAGCGCGTGGGCCATCGCGGAACTCGAGCGCCGATTGGAGACCCAGTCCGCCAAGGCCCCGCCGCTGGCCGACTCCCGCGCGGGAGAGGCCACCACCCCCTCCGACACGGACGATTCCGAGGCCAAGCGTCTTCTTGCCGCGGCTTTGGACGAGCTCGACGTCTTGCGCCGGGCCCTCGCGCAGGAGCACGAAGCTCGGATGCGGGCAGAATCCCCCCGAGAGCCCCTCCAGGAACGCGCACAAGAACGCGCACAAGATTGACAGGCCTCGGTCGAGGCTTAATTTGACGGTGCCCGAGCGCCCCTGGGACGCCCCAGGCGTGTAGGTAAGGCGCCGAAGAGACCCGAACCATCGATGTCTTCCAAGCGCGACTACTACGAAGTCCTGAGTGTTTCGCGTGAAGCGACGGTCGACGACCTGCGAAAGGCGTACCGTCGCGAGGCCCTCAAGCACCACCCGGACCGCAACCAGGGAGATGCGGGGTCCGAAGCGAAATTCAAAGAGATAAACGAGGCGTACCAGATCCTCTCCGACGAAGAGAAGCGTCGGGTCTACGACCAATTCGGCCATGCCGGCCTCGATGGGTCGGCGGGGGGAATGGGCGATGTGTTCGCCCACATGCAAGATCTATTCAGCGAGATGTTTTCCTCGCCGATCAACTTTCAATCGGGGCAAGCCCGCCGCGGCGCCGACCTCCGCGTTCAGGCCCGGCTGACGCTCCGGGAAGCCGCTTTCGGGTGCAAGCGCGAGCTGAACGTGCGCGCTCCTGCAACCTGCCCGGACTGCGCGGGCAGTGGGGCCAAGGCAGGCTCGAAGCCGGAGACGTGCCCCCAGTGCCGCGGCTCCGGACAGGTCTCGAACGCGCGCGGCTTCGTCATGTTCACCTCGACTTGCGGGCGCTGCCGGGGGGCCGGCCGGGTCGTCAAACATCCGTGCCCTACCTGCGGCGGACAGGGGGCGGTCGAGCGTCCGCGCAAGGTGAACGTTACGTTCCCCGCGGGAATCGACGCCGGCCAGCGGCTGCGCGTCACGGGGCAGGGCATGCCCGGGCCGAACGGAGCACCGTCCGGCGACCTCTACGTCGAGGTCGACGTGGAGGCCGATCCTCGATTCGAGCGCGACGGGGCCGATCTCGTCGAGCGCGTGCATGTCCTCTTCACGGAGGCGGCGCTCGGCGCGGAAATCCAAGTGGAGGCGCTCGAGCCGGACGAGGAACTGACGGGCCTTCCCCTCTCTCTGCCGCCGGGAACACAGTCCGGGGAAGTGTTCACCGTCAAAGGCCACGGCATCCCCAGGTTGGACGGGCGCGGTCGTGGAGCGCTGATCGTCGTCGTCCAGGTCGACGTGCCCAAGGCGCCGACGGCGCGGGCGCGCGAGCTGCTCCAGCTTCTCGATGAGGAGCTGCGGAGCGGGGGCGTGACGACGGGCAAGCGAGCCGCTGCCGCGAAGTAAGGCGAACTGGGGGTCGGCCGTGTCGGTGGACGTCGAGGCGCTCAAGGCGAAGCTCGCCCAAGTGTCGACTCTTCGACCGACCGGCCGCGTGCTCGGGGTCACGGGGCTGAGCCTTCGCTTCATGATGCCCGGGGTGCGGATCGGCGACGTGGTCACGGTGCGCCGGCGGGGGATACCGCTCGCGTGCGAAGTGGTCGGATTCGATCGCGGCGAGGCGATCGGGATGCCGCTCGGAGTCCTCAGTGGCGTCGGGCCGGACGACGAGGTCGAGTCGACGGGCGCGCCGTTTCAAGTGCGAGCGAGCGACGGGCTCCTCGGGCGCGTCTTGGATGGCCTTGGGAGGCCGTTCGACGGCGGGCCGCCGGTCGAAGGCGAGTGGGTGCAGGTCGACCGCGAGCCCCCTACGGCGCTCGGCCGCCGGCCCGTGGCGAAGCCCCTTGCGACTGGCGTACGCGTCATCGACGGCCTGCTCACGCTCGGTGAGGGGCAGCGCGTCGGCCTCTTCGCGGGCTCCGGCGTCGGAAAGAGTTCGCTGCTTGGCGCGGTGGCGCGTGGGGCGGAGGCCGACGTGGTCGTCGTCGCCTTGGTGGGGGAACGCGGTCGCGAGGTAGGCGAGTTTCTCGACGGGGCGCTCGGGGCCGAAGGTCGAAAGAAAAGCGTCGTCGTCGTGGCCACGAGCGACGTCGCGGCGCTCGAGAGACTTCGCGCGGCCCAGGTGGCGACGGCCTACGCCGAGCACTTCCGCGACCGCGGGGCGCGCGTGCTCCTGCTCGTGGATTCCGTCACGCGCTGCGCGCGAGCGCTGCGCGAAGTCGGACTGGCCGCGGGCGAGCCTCCCACGCGGCGCGGTTATCCGCCCAGCGTCTTCGCGATGCTTCCGCGGCTGCTCGAGCGCGCCGGGCAGGGCCCGACCGGGAGCATCACCGCGATGTACACGGTGCTCGTCGAGGGGGGCGACATGGACGAGCCCATCGCCGACGAAGTGCGCGGCATTCTCGACGGCCACATCGTGCTCGATCGAGGGATCGCCGCGCGGGGGCGTTACCCCGCGGTGGACGTCACCGTGTCGCTTTCGCGCGTGATGGACGGCATCGTCGGCAAAGAGCACCGCGAGGCAGCCCGGCGCCTGCGGACACTCGTGGCGACCCACGAGGCCAAGCGCGATTTGGTCTCTCTCGGCGCGTACACGCCGGGCAAAGACAAGGAGCTCGACGAAGCCTTGTCCCGAATGGGCCGCATCGAAGCGTTCTTGCAGCAGGGCAGCGCCGAGAAGAGCGGTCTGGCGGCCACGCTTGCCGCGCTGGTTCAGGCGGTCGGGTGAGTCGCCCCGTCGTGGGTGCATCGATTCGAAGCACTAGACCCAGATCGCCGACGTGCTACTTCCTTCGCCGCTCGGGATGACCCTGCTCCAAGTCGCCGGCCTTCGCTTTGGATACGCAGGTGACCTCCTGTTCGAGGATGTCACGTTCAACCTCGACTCGGGCGAGCGCGTGGCCCTCGTCGCACCCAACGGCAGCGGAAAGACGACCCTGCTGCGTCTCATTGCGCGGGAGCTCGAGCCCGATGCCGGCTCCGTCGTGTTGCGCCGCGACAGCGCGCTCGGCTTCTATCGTCAGTCCCACGAAATCGCGGCGGACGGCGACGTCCTCGGCGCCTTCCTCTCCGGCTTCAGCGAAGTGGTCGAGCTGCGCCAAGAGCTCCAGCGTGCTCAGGAAGAAGCGGGTAGCGGGTCCGAAGAGGCGCTCGACCACCTCGCGAAAGTCACCGACCGCTACCACCTCGCCCATGGCGACGAGCTCGAGCACCGGGTCGCCGCGCTTGCGAGCCACCTCGGTTTCTCGCCCCGCGATCTCGCGCGCCCCGTCGCGTCGCTCTCCGGGGGAGAACGTGGCCGGCTGCGGCTCGGCGTCGTGCTGGCCCGGCAGCCCGACGTGCTCCTTCTCGACGAGCCGACCAACCACCTCGACCTCGACACCATCGGGTGGCTCGAGACCTGGCTCGTCGACTACCGTGGCGCGGTGCTCATCGTGAGCCACGACCGCGCGTTTCTCGACAACACGTGTCGGGCGACCATGGAACTCGGCAAGAAGATGTTCCGCATCTACCCGGTGCCTTACTCCGAGTACGTCGAGCTCCGCGCCGCGGACCTCGACCGCGAGCGCGCCCTCGCCGAGCGGCAGCAGGGCGTGATCGCGAAGACGGAAGACTTCATCCGGCGCAATATCGCCGGGCAAAAGACCAAGCAGGCGCAGAGCCGCCGCAAGATGCTCGAGAAAATGGACCGGCTCGAGCGTCCGGAGGACGTGTGGGCGTCCGCGGAGCGCGTGGCGTTTCGTTTCGCGCCCGCGGCGCGCACGGGCGACATCGTGCTCGACGCAAAGGACCTCGGAGCGGAGCGGGGTGACCGCCGCCTCTTCGACGGTGTGAACTTGCTCGTTCGGCGCGGCGAGCGCATCGGCGTCGTCGGCCCGAACGGCGCCGGCAAGACGACATTCTTGAACCTGCTCTCCGGCCGGGGAGGGGAGCACGATCGAGGAACCGTCAAGCGGGGCACCAACCTGCAAGAGGGGTACTTCGATCAACACTTGGGCGACGTGGACCCCACGCTCACCGCCGTCGACAACGTGCGGCAGGTGCGCGGCGATTTCACGGTCGAGGCAGCCCGGCAATATCTCGCGCGGTTCCGCTTCTGGGGCGACGATCCCCTCCGCTCGGTCAGCGGCTTCTCCGGCGGCGAGCGCTCTCGACTCGCGCTGGCCAAGCTCCTTCTCGAACCGAGAAATCTCATTTTTCTCGACGAGCCCACCAATCACTTGGACATCGCGGCGTCCGAAATCCTCGAAGAGGCGCTCGTCGCGTTCGATGGAACCGTGATCCTGGTCTCGCACGACAGGCGGTTTCTCGAGAACGTGACGACGCGCATCGTCAGCGTCCGGGACGGCAAGGCCGACGTGTATCCAGGGGGGTTCAGGGACTACGAGCACGCCCAGAAGGCGGCGCTTGGCGCCGAGAAACGGGATTCGGCGCAGCATGTCGTGCCGGCTTCGCCCGGGCGGCTGCGGGAGCGCGAGGGCGCGACGGCCGCGGCGCCGGCGGACCTCGATGCGGCCAAGCAGAAGTACGAAGTGCAGCGGCAAGCCGCGAGGGTGCTCGAAAAGAAGAAACGCAGGATCCAGGAGCTCGAGTCGTCCCTCGCGGCGGGCGAGCGGGAGCTGACGACGCTACGCGGCAGGCTTCGAGAGGCGCCTGGCGAAGACTGGGAGAAGCTTGCCACCATGGCTCGCGACGAGCAGGCCCTTTCGAAGAAGGTCGATGCGATGCTCCTCGAGTGGGCGAAGTTGTCGGAGGAGGTGCAGTGACGGGCGATCGAGCGAAGCTCCGGCGCTCTGCGATCGCCCTGGCCGCCGTTTTCTTCGTGGCCCAAGGCGTCGCGTGCAGGCGCACGCACCCCTCCGCGGCAACCGACGTGCAGCAACCGCCGACCGTCAAAGACGACAGCGACGCGTTTCTCCTCACGTGGATCGACGACAAGGGGGACTTCCACGTCGAGACGCGCGTCGCCGACGTGCCGATCATGGGTCGCGACGCCGTGCGCGTGGTCGATCCCGGCCGGGACGAGGCGGCCAAGCCCGACCAGGTCTTCGTGGTCGATATGCGGCAGGTCCGCCCCGACGGCACATACCCGGTCCGGACGATGGCCCGCACCGATTTCGACGCGATCGCCCTTGCTCGGCGGGAAAAGGCGGGGCCAACGCTCGCGAACGCGGGGCCGCCTCCCTCGTCGAGCGCGACGGCCGCAGCCGACCCGGAGCCGGGCGCGGCCCAGCCGGCGACGCGCGGCGTGGTCGTCATCTACGGCGCGGAGTGGTGCGGCGCGTGTCACGAAGCGGCGAAGTACTTTCGGCGCAAGGGCATCGCCTACATCGAAAAAGACATCGAGAAAGACCCGGCGGCCGCGAGGGAAATGCAACAGAAGCTCGCGCGCAACGGGCTCCACACGGGATCGATCCCCGTTCTCGACGTGCGGGGCAAGGTGATCGTCGGCTTCAGTCCGGGGCAGGTCGACGCGGCGCTGGGAGCTGCCCTTTAGGTCGCGACCTCCACGCCGATCTCACGGGCTCCTCGCGCACCGGACGCCGTCGACGATGGCGCGGTCCATCGGTTTGTCGCCGCTGCCGCCGCGCGACGCAGAAAAGAGGTCTTGCGGGTCGGTGGCCCACCCGCCTCCGCGCTGCGTCTTGTACGAGACGTCGGTCAAGAAGACGCAGTCCACGCACGGCGTCACGTACGGCGCGTTGTAGTCCAAAATCCATTCTGTCATGTCGCCAGCCAAGTCGAGCTGGCCCCACTTTCCGGCGCCCAGGAGCGCCGTTCCGACGGGCGCGATGTTCCCCGCCCCCGCGCAGTTCCCTTGCAATCCGGGGCCGGTCGGGCCGTTCGGGTAATAGCAATTGGTGATCGCGTACGCGTTCGCCGTTCCCGGATCCGTCGATCCCCAGGGGTACACGCGCTGCTCGCTGCCGCCCGCCGCGGCGAACTCGAACTCCGCCTCGCTCGGGAGAAAGCCACCGTCCCAAATGCAAAATGCGTAAGCCTCGTACCAGTCGATGCAATTGATCGGCAGCGTCTCGTTTGGTCCGGCCGCATCCGTCCACGTGGCGAACGACGGGTCGCAACCCAGGTTGTTTTGCCAATCGGCCGTGGTCGTCGCGAGATACGCCCCGTCTTCCTGAAGCCATCCCGGCTCGTAGCCCCCCGAGGTCACCGCTAGACCCTTGCCCCCGTTCAAGTGCGTGTGCTTGCCGGAGCCCGGCTGCGGGGCCCATCCCGCCGCGCTCGCCGCGACGAACTGCCGAAACCGGCCCACCGTCACCAAGTACTTGTCCAAGCGGAACGCGCTCACTTGCGCGGGATCGGCTGCGCCGGCGTCGACGCTTGCAGCGTAGGGGTAGGTCCGGTCGTACGCTCCGCCCGGCACCGAGGGGCTCGTGCAGCAGTCTTCGCCAGTCGGGCCGCAGTTGGTCGTCCCCTCGGTGCTGGTCTTGCAACTCAGCGCTTGCGCGGCGGCGCCCCTCGCCTCGGGCGAAGAGCCGCATCCGACCAGTCCACCCGCAATCAGTGCCCATCGACCGAGGGATTCCATGATCGTGAAACCTCAACGGGTAGGTATCTTAGCGCTTTCTCCTCGCGACGACGCGCGCATAGAGGTCTCGCTTCGGCCGCCCGCTCCAGGCTGAGAGCCGCTCGGCGATCGCGCGCGGGTGCTCGCCGCGCGCCAGGCCCTCGTCGATTCGAACGTCGACCGTCGCGTCGTCGAGCCGGGCGTCCCGCTCTTCGGGGGCGTGTGCCCCGAGCACGATGGCAATCTCACCCACCCATTCTCTCGAGTCGCCCGCGAGCGCTTCCAGCGTACCGCGCACGAACTCCTCGTGCACCTTCGTGAGCTCTCGGGCGACGCACGCGTTTCGGGCGGGCGTCGCGTCGGCGAGATCGCGCAAGGTCGCGCCTGTTCGATTCGGCGATTCGAAGAGCACGACCGCCTCGGGCGTTTCGCACACGACCGCGATCGTCGCGCGCCGCGCCGGACCCTCGCGGGGCAGAAAGCCGACGAATCGGAAGCGCCCGTCCGCCGCCAGTCCGCTGGCGACGAGTGCGGCGAGGACCGCGCTCGCGCCGGGGATCGGGACGACCCTCACTCCAGCGCCGATCGCCGCCTCGACCAGGGCCTCCGCCGGGTCGCTCACCCCGGGGGTTCCCGCGTCCGTCACGAGCGCCACGTTCTCGCCGGCCCCGAGGAGTTCGATGACGCGCGTCAGGTCCCGCTCGCTCGCGTGCGCGTCCAGGCGGTCGAGGCGCTTGCCGGGGACTCCGAAGTGCGTGAGCAGTTGTCGCGTGCGGCGCGTGTCCTCCGCAAGCACGCGGTCGCACGCGCGCAACGTTTCGAGCGCTCGCTCGGTCATATCGCCTAGGTTGCCGATGGGCGTTGCGACGACGAAGAGCGATCCGCGAGCGCCTACCTCGCGCATCGACGGGTCACGCCACCCCGACCGCGTCGCCCATCTCGTCGCTCAGGAATTCGCGCAGTCTGCCGGTGAGCCGCTGCTCGAGCTGCCGGACCCGTTCGCGCGAGATCCCGAATCGGTCGCCCAGCTCTTGAAGCGTCAGCGGGTCGTCCGCGACCAACCGCTCGTCGAAGATGGCAAGCTCCTTGTCTTTCCCCTCGAGCGTTTTGCGGAAGCTCCCGAGTTTGTCCTTCAGCAGCGCCTGAAGTTCGCCGTCGGCCATGATCGCCTCGGGGCCCTCGACGAGGCTGGGCATCATGTCGACCCGGGCGATCGATCGCCCCTCCGCGTCGCCGACCGGCGCGTCGAGCGATTTCTCGCTCGCTTGCAGGCGCACTTCCATCTCGTCCACTTCGTTCTCCGGGACGTTGAGCTGCTTGGCGATTTCGGCGTTCGTCGGGTCGACCCCCAGCGCCTGCAGCTCAGCGCGCTTCTTGCGCAAGTTGAAGAAGAGCTTGCGCTGCGCTTGGGTCGTTCCGAGCTTTACGAGCCGCCAGTTGTTGAGGATGAACCTCAAGATGTACGCGCGGATCCACCAGGCCGCGTACGAGGACAGCTTGACGCCTCGATACGGGTCGTAGCGCTTGACGGCCTGCATGAGGCCGATGTTCCCCTCCTGGATGAGGTCCATGATGTTCTTGTAGGCGCGGCGGTATTCGTAGGCGATCTTCACGACCAAACGCAGGTTCGCGGTCACCAGGCGGGCCGCCGCCGCCGCGTCTTGCGTCGAAACGAACTTGACCGCGAGCGCCTGCGTTTCTTCAGGCGGAAGGAGCGGATGGCGCTGGACCTCGCGCAAGTACATCGACAGGGCGTCGAAGCGCTCGATTGACGCCTCTCCAGCGGCGGGCGCGGCTTCGCGCAGCGACGGGTGAGGTGCCTCGCCCTCTTCCTCCCCGTCGATCGCCGGGCCATCGATGACGTCGGCGAGCCCTGTGCTCGCGTCTTGGCTCAGGAGCTCTTCGCCTTCCGCATCGGGCTCGGAATCTTGCTTCGACTCGGTCAGCTCCTCTTCCGGAGAAGATTCGGGTGCGCCCGCTGCCTCCCGCCTCGCGGCTGAATGAGAAGGTGGGGGCGCGGAGGTCGGCGAAGCCTGGTGCCCCTTCGAAGCCCGGGGCGGCTTCTTGCCTTCGACTTTTGCGGTGTCACGCTTTGTGGTGCGGGGCAAGGCGCTCCTCAAGTGGTTGCGACGCGTCGGGGGGGCGTAGCACGTGTGGGGGCTCGTCGGTACCCGCGGTACCCGTTCGAGGGACGTTGAGTCACCAAAACCCAGGCGAATGGGAGGCCGATTGACAACGCGCGAACGCTCGCGCAAACGTCTGGGTTCGCGCGCCCGCGGCGCCCGCGTGCGCGTGCACGCCATCCGACGCCCGTGCCAGCTCCTCCTTCTCCTCCCAGCGCGCCGTCCCCGCCCTTCCCGTCCACCCCCCGGGAGCCTTTTCTCGCGAGCGTCTTCGCGCGCCCGGCGGGCAACGACGCTCGGCAGCGCATCAAAGCATGGGCTCGGGCGACCGCGGCGCGGTTGGCGGAGCTCGGCTACGACGTGAGCGCCAGCGACGCCAACACGCCGACGGGAACGGAGCCGGCGGCCCAGTCTGCCTCCGCCCGTTCGACCCGAGTCGTCCTCGCCGAGAGCGACAAAGGTGGCGGTGAGGAGGCGCGCGCGAACATTGCCGTCTTGGTCGACGAGCAGCACGTGGAAGTCGCCGTCACTCTGCCACCGGCCGACGCGACCGCGGCCCGCGCGCGCATCGCCGATCCGGTCCGTGCCCTCGAACTGACGACCGCGTTCGAGGCGCTGCCCGAGCAGTTCGCCATCGGCGTCGCGGGCGACGAAGCGCGAGCACCCGCACCGCGCGCCTCCACCGATCAGTTGCGCGCGCTGCTGGATCGCTCCGAGCGCGAGCAGCGTGCGCTCTGGCTCGGCTGGAGCATCCCGCGCGAAGTTGCGGTTGCTCACGCCGTCCTGCTCGACGAGCAGCTCGAGGATGCGGTGGTCGCTCTCGGCTCGGTGCTGGCCGTGCTGGCGCAGCCGCCGGGTCGGCACGCGCCGGTACCGCGGGAGCGAGCCGCCTCTCGGCGTCGCGACAAGCGCGACGCGTCCCGGGGAGACGACGAGCGTCCCG
>Ga0265313_10001090_pt1 | contig 26166 bp, 19 predicted proteins | sample 4123metaG_FD_203122 | JGI IMG/M metagenome (GOLD analysis project Ga0265313, IMG submission 203122) | Rhizosphere microbial communities from Carex aquatilis grown in University of Washington, Seatle, WA, United States - 4-1-23 metaG | ecosystem: Host-associated > Plants > Roots > Rhizosphere >...
ACGCCAAACGCGAGCGCTGAGGCCATCTCCCACACCCAATCCCGCGCGCCAGCGACAGCTTGAGTCACGTTCCAAGTCTACAAAGCCAAAAGCTCCCCAGCCGACCAGGGAGATGTTCCTTGGGAGCTAAGGAATCGGGAGTAGGTCCCGGCCGCGGGCGAGCTAGTCCGCCCTTGCCTGCCGGCCGACGCCGCGGGATGCTGATGGCATGACCAAAACCCCCGCCACGATCGTTGCCCTGCTGACGCCAAAGCGGACACAGTTGGCCATGTGCAACGGCCGTGACGCCGGCACACTCTACGACTTGGTTCAATGCGCCTGCGGAGGAAAGCGGGAGTCCTGAATGGGTCTCCAAACACTCAGAACCGCGAAAGTGAAACATCGGAAAGGGCGAGATCGGTGCCAGTACACCATCTGAAAAAAGCCCCGCGACGGACCGTCGCGGCGGTTTCAGGAGTGCGTCTTCGGTGTCCTCGCCCTGGAAAGCGAACCGCTGGACGCGCATTTTTTGCTTTGCAATCGTGCAACCGCCGCCGAGAATAATCGTGATTGGCAATTAAATCCTTGGGGCGTCCGGGCGAATATATGCTGTTCGGCGTGATCCACAGCGTTTCTGGCCGCTACGGTCGGGTGGCGCTTTCAGGCTTGAAGGGTGCTTCGATGAATGGTTCGGCGAGACGGCGGATGCTATGGACCCGCTGGCGGCTTTCATTCGCCGTCATGTGGCTTGCGGCCGTGCTCGGTTGTGACGAGCCGTTACCCGAGGCTCGAGTCGTCGAAGAAGAGGCACCGCACGGATGCCACGTCAACGGTCGCATTGTCAGCGCCGCATGGAAAGAGCTGGGCGGCGGAATCGAACGGGCGATCGTCAGTGTCTGGACGCTGCCGGAAAGGGAGCGTGTCGATGAGGTTTATGCAGAGGGCGAACGGTTCGAGTTCCAGTTGCCACCGGGGAACTACCGGATCGACTGCAGCGCCATTGGGACGCGAGGTGCCACATTCAAGGTGTTGTCGCGGGAAATCAGCGTCGCCGAAGACCAGGGCCGTCTGGACATCGGGCAGATTGATCTGCCGATCAGCAAGACAACCGGGCTGTACGGAAAACCGGCGCCGGAACTCGCGGGGATCATCGACTGGCAGAACACGCCGCCACTGACGCTCAAGGAAATGTACGGGAAGGTTGTCGTACTGGATTTCTTCGGCTATTACTGCTCTATCTGCCATGCCCATAAGCCGGACCTGGTGAAGTTGCGCGAGACGTATGGGCCCAAGGGGTTGGTCGTGCTGGCGATTCACGACGCCAGTCTCAGCACGATGGACGAGGTGAATGCCAAGATGGAACCTGTGCTGCATCATATCTTTGGCGGACATCCTCCCACGCTGCCGATGGCGCTCGACGGCACAGGCAAAGAAGGCGTGTTCGATGCCTACGGCATCTACGCTGTCCCCGCCGTCATTCTGATCGATCAGCAGGGCCGGGTCGTTCGCCGCTACCACCACGCCGGGAAACCTGAATTGGAGGCTGACGTGCGAACCCTGCTGGGCGCCCCCTCCAAACGAGTTCCATAGGGGGAGCGGCTGATGAGGCTCTATCGCCAGAACGAGGTGCCGGAGGACGAGCACGGATTATTGTGCCGCCAATCGCGGCTGGCGGGCATCGTGCGGTTGATCGTCTTTTGCGGCGTGCTGGCAATTTTCCCGATTGCCGGCTGGAAGCTAGGCAAACCCTGGCTGCTTTGGATCGGCGTCGCCTTCGCCGTTGTCGTGTTCCTGGTGGCGGTGCTGGACCTGGCGGCGCAGTTCCGCGCCACGAACTGGCTGCTGCGAATCGGCTCCGACGGCGTGTGGATCAACCTGCGCTCATACCGAGATCGGGACATTCTCGCGGAGGCCCTCTCGGTCGTGCGCCTCGACTACCGGGAGATCGCCAGCGTCGGACAGCATACGGAATCGTATTCCACACCCTCCAAAATGGCCACTGGCCCAGGCAGCTACGGTGCCGTCGGGGGCTCCACTGAATGGCGCGACAAGTTCCTCGAAATCGAGTTGACGCACGACCAGACCGAGGAGTTGAAAGCCGCTCTGAACGACCTGCGCTTCCCGCCTGCGTCGGCCCAACCGCCCTCCGGGCAGGTGCGGGGCCGTGGCCGCGTCTCTCCGGTGTGGCTTGTGAGTCCGGCTGTCATCCGCATTGGCTGGGTCAGCGGCCACGGCCCGGCGATCTTGCCGCGTTTGGCCCATGCGCTCTCGCGACTGGAAACCTACGTGCGGGTGGACTCGCCCACGCGAAACGAGCGCCCGAACTGGCGCAAGCTGACCCCGGAGGAGGCAACCGACTTGGCCCGCGAGCTGGTTCACGTGCACGGGGCCACCTTCGAGGCGACGGCTGTCCTGGTGCGGGCTGGGGGCATTAGCCACGGCGAGGCCAGCGCGCAGGTCCAACAATTCGAGGAGGAAAGGATCGGACCTGGACCAATACCATAACCGAGCCGGATTCAGCGGTGCCCGGCGAGCAGAGTTAGTTTGGCCAGAACGCTGGCCAGAGGAGCAATCTCGCCGTCGAAGGCGGCGGACATAATGTCCGAACTGCACTTGCTCGAACGGGAAAAGGGGGTACGCAGTTGCGGATGAACCCAAAAAGCCCATGCCCGGCAGGGCGAGGCAGGTCGCCTGCCGGGCCATGGGGTGTCCTTCCGGCCAGGCGGGTAGCCGGAGAACTGCTCGGCGGTTGTCCGAAGAAAGGCGGTAGCGGAGCGGCACGTTGAAGACAGAGCGAGCGATGAGCAACTAGCAACCGCTTACCGCCGCGAGTGAGGAGCCTGTGGCGCCTTTGCGAGCATCTTTTGCGCCATCTTGTCCGCTCGTGGCAATGTGAACCAGAAGGTGCTGCCTTTACCTGGCTCGCTGCTGACGCCGATCCGGCCCCCATGGGCCTCGACGACCTCCTTAGTGATGAACAGGCCCAAACCGGCTCCTCCCGAGTGTCCGCCCGGCAGACGGAAGAATTTCTCGAAAATCGCCTGTTGATATTCTTTGGCGATCCCTTTCCCCTCGTCTCGTACCTCGAACCGCACGTCGTTGCCCTCGACGCGTGCCCGTATATGCACGACGCTGCCGGAAGGACTGTGGCGGATCGCGTTGGTCAACAAGTTTGAGAACACCAGCCGCAGCCGATCGGGGTCGGCGAGGACGTTCCCGTTGTCGTCGAATTTATCCACTTCCAACCGAACCGCGCGTCGTTCTGCAGTCGTTCGCTCTGCATCGACCGCCGTCTCGATCAGCTCAGCCGCCGGGGTCGGCCGGCGGTCGAGCTCGATCCGGCCCGATTGGATGCGCGCCAGGTCCAATAGCTCATCGACGGTCATTTGTAACCGGGCACAGTCTTCACGCGCCGCATGTAACAGGTCGGCCTGCTTTTCGTTGACCTCGCCCGCGGCGCCCTCGAGGCAAAGGTGGACCGCCATTCGCAGCGATGTCAACGGGGTGCGGAACTCGTGAGCCACGGTTGCGACCAGGTCGTTCTTCAGTTCGTCAAACCGCCGCAGCCTGGTGACATCCTGCAAAATCACGGTCGCTCCGGTGATGCGGCCTCCCGCATTGTAAACCGGCGTCGCGCGCGGCAACAAGCAACGTTCGCCGTCGCTCAGCATCAACGATACGGCCTCATCGAAACTCTTGGGGACGTAGGCTCCCTTGCCCTGCAGGACATGCTCCACAACCCTCTGTAGCACGGGCCCAAGCCGTATCGACACATCGGTGGCCAGCTCGGAACCGCCCGAGAGGCGATTCTGCACATAAAGCACTTCCGCGGCGTCGTTATGATTCAGCATGGCGCCGTCCGCGGTGTAGATCAGGGTCGGGTCGGGAATACTGTCGATCGCGGCCTGCGCCGCGCGCTGCGCCAAGAGCAGTTCACCCAGAGAGCTGCCGCGGTACTCGAGCAGGTGATCGGCCATGGTGTTGAAACGGTCGGCCAGAAGCGCGATCTCGTCGGAGCCCGCAATATTGGCGCGAGCCTGGAAATCGCCCTCGCCCAGCCGCTCGACCGCCTGGCTGAGCACGCCCAGCGGCCGCAACAACCGTCGTGTGACCATGGTCGAGACGACCACACCGACCGACAACGCCGCGGCGGCGGTACCCAACATCAGGCCGTTGGTTTTTTGCGACAGGACGTGGGCTTGTTTGCTCTTACGGTGCATCGCGTCCTGGTTCAATGCCAGGATCGTGTCGGCGTCGTTCTTGACCACGATGAATGCGGGTTCGAGTCGTTCGAAGTACGTCCGCTTCAGTTGGTCGCCGTCGTCCAGGGCGAGAAAGGCGTCCAGCTCGAGCTGGTAGTCGGTCCACGCTCGTCGCAATCGTTTTGTGGCGGCCTCCTCGCCGACTTCAGTAATGTTGCCTTCCTGGACCTGCAGTTGCTTTTCGAATGCCGGACGATGGCGTTCTATCTGCGAGACGGCCTTTTCGCGATTTCCCGCCAACAGAAACAAGGCGGCGCTGTCCATTCGTTCGACCGATTCCTTCATCCGCTGCGCGGCGAGCACGCTTTCGTAATTGTCGTCAAGAATGCGCATCGACTGGCTCCCCAGACGCGATACGCAGCGCACCGCGACCCCACCCACCACGACCAGCGCCAGTCCGAGCGGGAACAGTGCCAACAGCAGCTTGCCACGCAGGCTCATGGGCGCAAGTCCTCGTCGGGGAACGAGACGATGTGGACGTCGAAGCCGTCGGTCTCGTGGACGAACCGGTCCATCGCCGAGCGACTCAGCATCCGCCGCCACCAGGGCTGCCGGCTGCGGCCGATCATGATGTAACCGACTCCGTGGCTGCGGGCAAAATCCAACAGCGCCTCCACCGGATCGTGCGAATGGAGTTTCTTAACTTCGGCCCCCAGCTCGCGGGCTTTTTCGATCGTGGCCAACAGCCGGCGCTGGGCCTCCGCATCGATCAGCGTGGGCGCCTCCTGCGGCGTTTCGACGTAGACCACGTACCAATCGGTATTCAGTCGCCCGGCCAGCCGCGAGCCCCGGCGCAACAGCACCTGTGCGTGCGGGCTCGACGAGGCGACGCAAACCATCACGCGGGCGTTGGGCCGAGGGGTGCGCTCGGCCTCGCGGGTGGCCACGAGTCCCGACATCGAGCGTTCGACGGTTTCGGCCACTTCGCGCAGCGCCAGCTCACGCAACGAGAGCAGGTGGTCTTCCTTGAAGAAGTGGGCCAGCGCCCAGGGCACCTTATCCTCGGCGTAGATTTTGCCGGCGCGGAGTCGGTCTAAGAGGTCGCCCACATCCAGATCGAGGTTCACGATCTGGTCGGCCTGTTTGAGGAACGTGTCGGGCACGCTCTCACGGATCACCACGCCGGTGACCCGTTCGACGAGGTCTTTCAGGCTCTCCAAGTGCTGCACATTGAAAGCGCAGATCACATTGATGCCCGCGTCGAGGATCGCGAGTACATCCTGGTAGCGTTTAGAGTGGCGGCTGTTGGGTGCGTTGGTGTGGGCGATTTCGTCAACGACGGCCACCTGGGGCTGCCGCGCCAAGACGGCGTCGAGGTCCATTTCGTCGACCGCCAGGCCACGATACTGAACGCGCCGCGTGGGGACAATTTCCAACCCATCGAGCAAGGCCGCCGTTTCGGCCCGGCCATGTGTCTCGACGAAGCCGATCACGACGTCGACGCCGCGTCTTTGCAGGGCGCGCGCCTCTTCGAGCATGCGGTAGGTCTTGCCGACGCCCGCGGCAAAGCCGATAAAGACCTTCAGCCGGCCACGCTTGGAGCGTTCGACCAGCTCGAGGAAGTCTTCGGGACGGGGCCGTTCGGTTGCCATTTGGGAAGCTCGGCGTCACGGCACACCGGTATCCTCGCCGGTGGCGCACGTGCTTGGATAAAGGATTCGATTGCCGGCGACAGCGTTGAGGCAAAGCCGAACACCGATGGAAGGTTGCGTCCTCGGAACGTCGTTGACGAAAAAATGCCCCACGGTCGACTGAATGGTGAAGCCATCCGTTCAGGCCGTGGGGCCGTTCTTCCTGCCTGGCGGACGGCAGGAGAACTCGTCACGGCATAGGAGGTTCTGGCGCGACGCGCAGTCCACGAAGTTGCCGCTCACGACACGTAAAGCAAACCCATTCGACCACTGCAGCCGCCAGGGTTGCGAAGAGCAAAAACCCGGTGACCCAGAAGAAGGCTTCATGCAACGTCGACGACACCAGTTCCGGCCAGCGTGTGGTGAGCCAAAATGCCACGGCCATGGTCGCCAGCAGGTGTACCAGCCTGAGTCGCGCCGCGTGGACATCTTCGTAGATCAGTTCCCAGTAGAGGAGATTGCGCAAGTCGCTCCCCTCTTTGTTGGGCACTTCGCGGTTCAGTCCGAATTGGAGGGTGTGCGGCTCCAAGGGCGGCAGCGGGATGATAGGAGGTCGGATCATCGGCCCGTTGAATGAAGTTTGTCGCATTAGTGGGGTTTACCGAACTGCTTGTCGAGCGCCATGTTCAACTTCAGCACGTTGACGCGTACCTCACCCACGAATCCCAGGTCACGCCCCTCGACCATGTCTTCGACGGCCTGACGGACGCGTTCGGGTGCTACTCCGCGGGCTTTCGCCACGCGTGGTACCTGCCAGAAGGCCCCCTCCGGCGTGATATGGGGGTCGAGCCCGCTGGCCGAGGCCGTGATCAGGTCGCCGGGTATGGGGCCCTCGGCATCCGGGTTTTCGTTTCGCAAACGCTCGACATCGGCCTTGACCCGATCGTAGAGCTTCTGCGATGTGGCGCCCAGGTTCGAGCCGCCGGACGACTTGCCGTCGTAGCCCGATCCGGCCGCCGACGGCCGCGGCCAGAAGTACTCGGGCCGCGAGAATGGCTGGCCGATCAACGACGAGCCGACGACCTCGCCCGCCTCGTTCTTGACGAGGCTGCCGTTGGCCTGGTCGTAAAACAGTACCTGGGCCAGGCCCGTCACGACGGCGGGATAAATCAGGCCCGTCAAAACGATCGTCACGACCGTCATCCGAACCGCGATGAGGAATTCATTGGCCATGATTGGGTATCCGAGATAAGTCGGTGGAGGTTAGGTCAATCCCACAAGCACAAGAACCATGTCGATCAGCTTGATGCCGATGAAGGGCACGATCACGCCGCCGACACCGTAAATCAACAGCGAACGCCGCAGCAAGGTCGCGGCCCCCAACGGCCGGTAGGCGACCCCCTTGAGGGCCAAAGGAATCAAGGCCACGATCACGATCGCATTGAAGATCACCGCAGAGAGAATGGCGCTTTCCGAACTCGCCAGTCTCATCACGTTCAAGGGAGCGATCTCAGGAAAGACGCCCATGAACATGGCGGGCAGGATGGCGAAGTACTTGGCCACGTCGTTGGCGATCGAAAACGTCGTCAACGCGCCGCGGGTCATCAACAGTTGCTTGCCGATTTCGACCACTTCCAAGAGCTTGGTGGGGTCGCTGTCGAGGTCGATCATGTTGCCCGCCTCTTTGGCGGCTTGCGTGCCGGTGTTCATCGCCATGCCGACATCGGCCTGGGCCAGCGCGGGGGCATCGTTGGTGCCGTCGCCGGTCATGGCCACAAGTTTCCCCTTCGCCTGCTCTTCGCGGATCAGCCGCATTTTGGCTTCGGGCGTGGCCTCGGCCAGGAAGTCGTCGACGCCGGCCTCGCGGGCGATGGCGGCGGCGGTGCGCGGGTTGTCGCCGGTGATCATGATCGTGCGAATGCCCATCGCGCGAAACCGCGCGAAACGCTCGTGAATGCCCATTTTCACCACGTCGCTCAATTGCAACAGGCCGAGCACGCGATTGCCGTTGGAGACGGCCAGAGGGGTAGCTCCCTCGTCGCCAATGCGTTCGGCCAACGTATTCAACTCCTGCGGCACGCCGCCGCCGATCGTCTTGACATAATGGGACACAGCGTCGACGGCCCCCTTGCGGACGCTCGTACCGTTGAGATCGCAACCGCTCATCCGCGTATGAGCGCTGAACGGAATGGTCTTCGCCTTCTTCATGTCGACGACAGTGGCTTGTTGCGGGAATTTCTCTCTGACCAACGAGACGATCGATCGTCCCTCGGGGGTCTCGTCGGCCAGGCTCGAAAGGTAAGCCGCTTCTGCCACATCGGCGAGTCGCTCGCCTTGGACGGGGTAGAAGGCGGTGGCCATGCGGCTGCCGACCGTGATCGTGCCGGTCTTGTCGAGCAAGAGCACGTCGATGTCGCCGGCCGCTTCGATCGCCCGCCCGCTCATGGCCAGCACATTCTTGCGCACCAGCCGATCCATACCGGCGATGCCGATCGCCGACAGCAGACCGCCGATCGTGGTCGGAATCAGGCACACCAACAGGGCCGCGATGACTGTGGCCGAGAGCCGGACCCCAGAATAAATCGCCAAAGGCACCAAGGTCGCGCAGGCAAAGAGGAAGATCAGCGTCAAGCCGCAGAGCAGAATGTGCAGGGCAATTTCGTTGGGCGTCTTCTGCCGTGACGCGCCTTCCACCAGGCCGATCATACGGTCGAGAAACGATTCACCCGGATTGGCGGTAATCTGCACCACGATGCGGTCGGAAAGGACCTTGGTGCCGCCGGTCACCGCCGAGCGGTCGCCACCGCTTTCGCGGATCACCGGGGCCGACTCGCCCGTGATCGCCGATTCGTCGACCGAGGCGATCCCTTCGGTCACCTCGCCGTCGCCGGGAATCAAATCGCCGGTTTCGACCACGACCTTATCCCCTTTACGCAAGGCCGACGCGGGTACCTGTTCTTCTCTGCCGTTGACCAGCCGGCGGGCGGTCGTCTCTTTGCGCATCTTGCGGAGCGTCGCTGCCTGGGCCTTGCCGCGCCCTTCGGCCACCGCCTCGGCGAAATTCGCGAATAAGACCGTAATCCAGAGCCAGATGCAGACCGAACCGGTAAACCAGAGGGGGGCCGCGGTGCTCGACGGCGATACGATGTCGCGCACCCAAAGCGCCGTGGTCAGGACACTCCCCACCTCGACGACGAACATCACCGGATTGCGCCAGAGATGCCAGGGAGTCAGCTTGAGCACGCTGGCCCATGTGGCCTCTTTGAGGATCGCGGCATTGAAAAGCGACAGCTCTTTGACCTTGGGACCACCCATGGAAATCCATCCTCTAACTAGAACAATTTGCCCGACTGTGCCAGGAAGTGCTCCACGATCGGCCCGAGCGCCAGCGCCGGGAAAAACGTGAGCGCGCCAACGATCAACACGACGCCGACCAGAAGAAACGTGAAAAGGGGACCCGTGGTTGGAAACGTGCCCGGCCCTGGAGCCACGGTTTTCTTACCCACCATCGAACCGGCGATGGCCAACGCGGGAATGATCATCAGGAACCGACCGGCCAGGACGTTGAATCCCAGCGTCGTATCCCACCAAGGCGTGTTGGCATTCAGCCCGGCGAATGCCGAGCCGTTATTGCCCGCACAGCTTGTGTAGGCATAGAGAATTTCACTCAGGCCATGGGGTCCGGCATTATTCAACGATGAAAGTGCGTAAGGCGCCACCGCCGACCAGGCCGACATCACGAGAATCAAGAGTGGGAAAATCAATGCGTACAGCATGGCCAGCTTGACTTCGCGGGCTTCGATTTTCTTGCCCAGGTACTCGGGCGTGCGGCCGACCATCAGACCGGCGATGAAGACGGAAAGCAAGACGAAGACCAGCATGCCATAGAGTCCCGCGCCGACGCCGCCGAAGATCACCTCGCCCAACTGAATATTCACCAGCGGCACCAGGCCGCCCAGCGGCGTAAAACTGTCGTGCATGGCGATCACCGCGCCGCAGGAGGCATCGGTGGTAACCGTGGCGAAGAGCGCCGAGTTGGCCACGCCAAAACGGACTTCCTTGCCTTCCATGTTGCCGAGCCCCTGATCGACGTCAAAACTGGCGACGACGGGATTGCCTCCCGCCTCGGCCCAGTAAGCCACGCTAACGCCAACCAGGTAGAGCGCCGCCATGGCGGCGAAAATCGCCCAGCCCTGCCTCTGGTCGCCGGCCATGCGGCCGTAGGTATAGGTCAAGCCGGCGGGGATCACGAAGATCAAAAGCATCTCAATCAGATTCGTCAACGGGGTCGCGCTTTCGAACGGGTGGGCGCTGTTGGCGTTGAAAAACCCACCGCCGTTGGTGCCCAGTTCCTTGATGGCTTCTTGGGAAGCCACGGGACCCATCGGGAGCGTTTGTTCCACCCCTTCAATCGTGATCGCTTTGACGTAGGGCGAGACATTCTGGATCAATCCCTGGGCAACCAGGACCAGGGCAAATACCAGACAGATCGGCATGAGCAGGTAGACGAGCGACCGTACGATGTCGACCCAGAAATTGCCGACGGTCCTGGGCTGATCGGGAGTCAGGCGACGCGTGAGGCCACGGGCGATGACCAAGGCCACGCCGATCCCCGCCGCCGCGGACACGAAGTTGTGCCAGGCTAGGCCGGCCATCTGGGTCAGATAGCTCATGGTCGCCTCGCCGGTATACGATTGCCAGTTCGTATTGGTCGTGAAGCTGGCGGCCGTGTTGAACGACAAGTGTTCGCTTACCGGTGGCAGGTTTTCGGGATTTAAAGGCAGCACATGTTGCAGCCGCTGGATGCCGTAGGTCACAACGACGCCCAACAAGCTGAACCAGAGCAACGCGGCGGCATATCGTCCCCACGACTGCTCCTTGCTGGGGTCGACGCCCGACAATCGGTAGATGAGCCGTTCCAGTGGACCAAACCAACGTTCGAGTGGTCGCCGCGGACCCTCGAACACCTGGAACATAAAAATTCCGATCGGCTTGGTGAGGGCCAGGATCGCCAGCGAGTAAACGAGTATTTGCAACCAGCCGTTGGTGGTCATGCGGGTTTCCTTCAAGCTCCAACTAGAATCGCTCTGGACGCAGCAGAGCGAAGACCAGGTATCCGGTCAAAATCAGGGAAAGAATCATGCCAAGGACGTATTCGATATCCACGGGAAGTTCCTCTTTCAAAGACGGTCGCAGCCGCGAACGTACGCCAGCGAGATGCCGAAGAAAACGATCGTAAATAAAACGTAAGCGACGTCAATCATGGTCTGCTCGCTCGGTGGTCCGGAACCAAGTCAGTTGGGAACTATCTGCCATGCGGTATTGAATGCACGTGCCGTGCCAAGCCGGCAAAAATATAAACCATTCTGCCCCTGCCGTCGCGGCCATCACCAGGGCACATGCCAAATGGGCTCCACCGTGCAATTCACACGATCCTGCGGTTTCACCGTGGCAAAATGCAATGCCGTTTATACCAGGCACTGCGGTCGCAAATCGACGCGTTTGGGAAGGCGATTCGTGCAATTTGCAATGCCGTCATTGCCCGCAAGTCCAGAACACTCTTCAAATTGGTGTCAGCATGTCGGTTTGTGCAATCTGAACCTGGATTGGCACGCGCATTGCCTACTGCGACCTGAAAACACCAGCGTCCCGGCCGAGGTCAGGCTTGACCACGGCCGCGCGCGGATAGCCAACTCGGCAAGAGTGGTGTGACAGGACCGAATAGTAACCGGAGAGTCGTTGTGGGTGTATTCAGTTTCTTACAGACGATGCCGCATGCAAGGGTCGCCGGCGATTTGATTTGGTTGACCCAGTGGGCGAAACTGAATGGCGTCGTTACGCAGGTCCGAGATCGGCTTGATGAAAATCGCTTCGCGCTTGTTGTCGGCCATTTTCCGGATACGCTTGCGCGGGTCGAACAAGAATTGACGGCAGCCGGCGTTCCCAACGATTTCCACGATGGCCGCTTAAGTCGTAAAGACGTTGAGGCTGTTATCGATCAGTCCATGGGGCGAAAGGTGCTGCTTGTCCTGACAACCTCACTGATATCCGAGGACTTTCCACAGGAAATCAACGACAAGCTGGTAGGTTTGGCGATCATCGTCGCCGAGCGGCACTTCCTTCGCGAAAAGGATGATGCCATTTTCTCCTTTGCCTGCACACTGGGCCGGCCATTTGAAATCGCTTTTCATCTCTCCCTGCACGATCCGTTGATAAAACACTTTACCGGCAAGCGGGTGGAGAATGAGCTCATACGGCTCGGCATGCGGGAATCGGAGGCCAGCGAGAGCAAAATGGTGGCCAGGCGCATCAAGGGTGCCCAAGCGCAGCTCTCCTACAGGATACTCAGTGATCGTGCCGCCGATTCGGCTGAGGAGTGGCTACGGTTGAACCTGCCCGACATGGCGTTTTGAACCTTCTCCGGCACCCGCATCCGAGGGCCGACCTGCACGTTGCGAAATATCACCTTTTCGTAAGCTCATCGTGCAAATTGCAAGATACGTTGGGGTGCCTTGGCCTTGGCTCTTGGGCGCAATTCATTTGGGCAATTCGCCTTGCGCGATCTTTGCGCACGCGGCACGCGCGTTGCTTCCGTGTAGATTCCAATGAACCTCGGCCATCGCTGGCGAAGACTAACTCCTAGCCACGCGAAGACCGAGCCAAGAAATCGTTTACAAAACCTCGCCTGGGAGCACGCCACTTCGGCGACCCCGCGCGAGGTCGAGAATACGCGGCCGTTTGGCCGCAAACGGTTGGCCGGCTCGCTTCGAGCGGCGCAAGCGTGAAGGGAGGGTACGAATATGGAACTGTTCACAATGATTTGCCTTGCCCTGCTAGGCGTGTTGATGCTCGCCGGTGGCGTGGCCATGATCGGCATGATGGCGACCTTGACGGTCCTTTTCCTGCGGCAAACGAAACGCCAATGTGCCGTCGCTTGGAGGCGGCTTTGGTGTCGCGAATCGACTGGCGTCTCCGCTCGTAGCGGACGCTCCGGCCGAAAAGCGTTCCTCAACGAAAAGGAAGCTCGCATAGCCTCGCACCTCGTGTCCGATCTGATTGCCGCGATGGGACTGACCAGCATTTCGGGTTACATCCTCTGGGCGCTGGCATTCTGAAGCCGAAGGCTCTCGGGCAATTCACGGCGGGGCGTCATCGCCCCGTCGTGCGTTGCTCACCCACCTGCCCCTTAAGATCTCGTGCGCATCCAATCGATGCGTTGGAGGTTTCCGTGGTTCGACTAATCTATCTCTATGTCTTTATCAACAGCGTCGTCGTCGCGCCTGTCGCAATGGCCGCAGCACCTCGCAAACCGGCATCCTCTGCCAGTACCGCGCTGTTGCGCGCCAGCCGGTCGGGCAATACACTGGCGATCGAGACCCCGAACTTTACGATCCGCGGCCTGCGGCGCGACGCCGATGCGCGGGCATGGGCCGAGGCGTTCGAGTCGCTACGGAGCCGCCTGGTGCGAACCTGGTTGGGCGACTCGCCGATGGCGAATTGGTCGCCCAAGTGCGAAGTCGTGCTGCACGGGAGCCTGGCGGGTTATCGAAATGCCGTTGGGACCGAAGCGGAGCGCACGCTTGGTTCGACCTGCGTTTCGTTCGAAGGAAGTGCGATCGTGCGGCGGCTGGTCGACGTGCGCGCCAACCAGCGCGGTTGGTTCGACGGCGCCGTGCCACATGAGCTCACGCACGTGCTGTTGGCGGAATATCTCGATCAGGCTCATTTTCCGGCCTGGGCCGACGAAGGGATGGCGATTCGGGCCGACCCCGTGGCAAAACGCCGTGGTCACCACGACGACCTGCAACTGGCGTTACGGCGCGGCACAACCTTCGGCGTCGCCGATTTGTTCGTTCAGCCGGAATGTCCCACCGGCCATGCACAGACGTTTTGCGGGCAGAGTGCCTCGCTGGTTCAATTCCTCACCCGGCAGGGCGCGCCCGACCAGTTCCTGCATTTCTTGCGTGTGGCTGCCAGCGACGGTTATGACGCCGCCTTGCGAAAGTTCTATGGAATCGCCGGCACAAGCGACCTGGAGCGTCGCTGGAAGGCCGAACTCGCGTCGGCCGGTCGAAAGGGAGCCAAATTCGAACTGGCGATCGTTGCGCCGTAATTGACCAACTTCCGAATTACCACGATCATTGTTGCCCTGGAATCCTCAGTTCGCATCCTGGCCAATCGTCCGTACGCGATCCTTGAGTGCCAGGTTGACCTCAAGGACATTGATCAGCGGAAGGCCGACCAGCCCGCCGAGCGGAGCCTCAGCCTTTTCGTGCAGCAGGTCTACGATCGCTTGGCGTACATTGGCCGGGTCCTGCTTCGTCTCCGCGGCCCATTTCTCGGCGACGCGGTCGACCTGGTGGAGGGCGTTCTTCAGTGTGATGTGTGGGTCGAGCCCTGAGCCGGAGGCCATCACCATGTCGGCCGGCACCAGTTCCAGGTCGACGTCCGGGTTCTCTTGCCGCCACATCTCAAAGAAATTGGACCGAATATCGTTTCCTGCATCCACAGGTTCGATGACTTTTGCCATTTTTTCGCCGGACTCTGGGTACTCCACCGGGCCCGGAAACGTTCCAGGGTGCTCCGCGGAGTATCTGACGAAAAACGCCACAGCCAGGTCTTCAGACTTGGGCTCGGGCGTACCCGGGTTTGATTTGATCCAGTCGGCAACCTCCGTCTGATGGGTTTTCCGCCACTCTTCGACGTAGGCGGCGTTTTGTTGGTCCGCCTTGACCCACGTCGCCGCCGCACTCGGATATGCCAAGGCCCATTGAGCGACAATCCCCTTGCCACCATGCGGAGGGTGGAGACGGAACCAAAGTTCGATGTCGGGCCCGACGAGCTCACCCTTCTTCGGGCTCTTTTCGCCGAACCTCACCATGGGCCCGAGCAGCCGGGCCACACGCAAGCGCAGCAGGTAATTGTTCGCCCCCCAATTGCTGGCGCCTGATGCGGCTGCGTTGTACCCGACCGCCGATGGTCGGGGATGGAAGTACTCGTCGCCTGTAAATGGCTGGGCGATCAGTCGTGATCCGACGGCCTCGCCGGACGCAACCGTCAACCTGCCACGATTGTCCACGAGACTTCCCTGGGCAGTATCGCGAAACAGCGTCTGAGCAAACATCCAGATTGCCGCCGGGTAAACGACGGAACACAAAAGGACCGTCAGCCCCAACAGCCAGAGGTTGGCACGCAGGTGACGAATCATGGGGTATACCTCGGAGGAAAAACTTCAGCCAACCAGATGAAACGCAACGAGCGTCAAGTCGATTAACTTGATGCCGATAAATGGAGCGATGACTCCGCCGAGACCCCAGATCACCAGGTTGCGACGAAGCAGGGCGTCGGCCCCCAGCGGCCGATAACGCACTCCCTTGAGAGCGATCGGAATCAACAGTGGAATGATCAGCGCGTTGAAGATGACGGCGGAAAGGATGGCCGAGGTTGCCGAGTGGAGCTGCATGAAATCGACTTGATTCAGCCACGGCAGAGTCACTGCGAACATGGCCGGTACGATGGCAAAGTACTTGGCCAGATCGTTCGCCAGGGAAAACGTGGTCAAGGCCCCCCGCGTAATCAGCAGTTGCTTGCCGATCTCCACGACTTCGATCAACTTGGTGGGGTCGCTTTCGAGGTCGACCATGTTGCCGGCTTCTTTGGCGGCCTGTGTGCCTGAATTCATGGCCAGGCCAACATCGGCCTGGGCCAGAGCGGGAGCGTCGTTGGTTCCATCGCCCACCATCGCCACGAGTTTGCCCGCGGCCTGTTCATTGCGAATGTAAGCCAGTTTCCCCTCGGGCGTGGCCTGGGCAATGAAATCGTCGAGGCCGGCTCGCCGCGCGATGGCCTTGGCCGTCAACGGATTATCACCCGTGACCATCACGGTGCGCAATCCCATCTGCCTCAGGCGCCCGATACGCACTTCGATGCCGGACTTGAGAATATCTTCGAGCACGACCAGGCCGGCGATCTGGTTGTTCTCGCAGACGAGGAGCGGCGTCGCACCGCGCGAGGCGGCTTCGGCCACCCGCTCTCGCATGTCGGCCTCGACGATTCCCTCGCGTTGCTCTACGAAATACATAACGGCGTCGGCGGCTCCCTTGCGTATTTGTCGGCCGTCAGGCAGGTCGATCCCGCTCATGCGGGTTTCCGCGGTGAACTTGATGAAGCGTGCGCCGGCCGGCGCCGATGCCTCGAGGGCATTCTTGGAACCACTTCCCGTCTGTTTATCAAACAGCTCGATGATGCTCCTGCCTTCCGGAGTGCCGTCAGCGATCGATGCCCGCGCGGCCAATTCCGCCAGGCCGGCGGCCGTATAATCTCCCATTGGAATAAAACTCGTGGCCTTGCGGTTGCCAATCGTGATGGTGCCGGTTTTGTCGAGCAACAACGTGTCAATGTCACCGGCGACTTCGACCGCATTACCGCTCTTGGCCATGATGTTGGCCCTCAACGCGCGGTCCATTCCCGCGATGCCGATGGCAGCCAGTAGCGCGCCGATCGTGGTCGGGATGAGACAGACAAGCAGTGCTACCAAGGTGGGGACGTCGGTTCCGAGGCCTCTGATTGGCTCGGTTGCGCCCAGGAATTCGGCCATATATGCCTCGGCTTCCGACGCCATGGGCCAGAGCGCGACGGTGACGATCAGGAAGATCAGGGTGAAAGCCGACAAGACGATGGCCAACGCAATCTCGTTGGGCGAGCGTTGGCGCCGGGCACCTTCGACCAGGTCAATCATCCGATCGAGGAACGACTGACCCCGGCCAGCGGTGATCCGGACGACAATTCGATCGGAGAGCAATTGCGTGCCGCCGGTGACACCGGAACGGTCGCCGCCGGCCTCGCGCAGCACCGGAGACGACTCACCCGTAATGGCCGACTCATCGACCAGAGCTGCACCTTCGATGATTTCACCATCACCGGGAATGACCTGGCCCGCCTCAACCACGACCCGGTCACCCGCATTCAAAGCGGTCGAAATGGTGGCCTCGATCTCGTCGTCCGCGTCGAGGCGATAGGCAGGCGTCTCGCGACGCGTCTTGCGCAATGCCTCGGCTTGAGCCTTGCCCCGTGCCTCGGCCAGGGCCGTGGCAAAGTTGGCGAAGAGCACCGTCAAGAACAGCCAAAAGTCCAGTGACACCAGGTAAGCGATCGATTTGCCGCTCTCGTATCCCAACAGGTCAAAAACCGTGAAAAGGAGAGTCAAAATGGCGCCGATCTCGACCACGAACATCACCGGGTTTTTCCACTGGATGTCGGGCCGAAGCATGATTAGTGCCCGTTTGAAGGCGGCCCAAAGAAGCTCGGGAGCAAACAGACTATGTCGCCGGCTCAGCCTGCGGTCGATATCCAATTCGCCGGCTGCGGGAGACCTGGCTGCGTTTTCAAGCTGCTCGTTCGGCGACACGGGAAACTCACTTCAATGGAGACCTAGTTGCCGACGGAACAGGTGCATCTCAACGTCCAAAGGGAATCGGCCCGAGATGCTCGGCGATTGGGCCGAGCATGGCGGCAGGCAGGAATAGTAAGGCACCAACCAGGACGACCGTACCCAAGAGGAATACGCCGAAGGTGATTGTGTCGGTACGCAACGTTCCCGCGGTGAAGTGCGTGCGCTTCTTGGCGCCGAGGCTGGCCGCGAACGCCATGGGGGCAATGATCGGGCCAAAACGCCCCAGCAGAATGACAATGGCCGAGACAATGTCCCAGTGCAGACTGTAAGGCGCCGGAGGAGTGCCGTTGTCGTCCGGATGATTGAAGCCCCAGGTATCACCCAAGCCCTCGAACCCGGAGCCGTTATTGGCGGATGCCGAGCTGAATTCGTAGAGAGTTTCCGAGAAGGCATGCGGACCGGGGTTGTTGGCCGACTTGGCCGCCCATCCCTGCTGGGCAAACAGCCCCGTCGCCGTCAGGATCAGCAACGGATGGACCAAAAGCGCAAGCAGAGCCAGCTTCACTTCGCGCGCTTCGACCTTGCAGCCCAGGTACTCCGGCGTTCGCCCGACCATCAAGCCGGCCAGAAAAACGGCGATAATGATGAAGATCAACATGTTGATCAGCCCGACTCCCTTGCCTCCAAACACGCAGTTGAGCCACAGCCCGGTAAAGGGCGATAGACTGGCCAACGGATTCAGGCTGTCGTGCATGCAGTTGACCGAGCCGCAGGTCGCGGCCGTTGTCACTGCTGCGAAAGTCGCACCGGCAGAGGTGCCGAAACGGAGCTCCTTACCTTCCAGGTTTCCCAGCTCCTGATCGACGGGCAACGCCGCCAGCATCGGGATCTCTTTCTCGATGAGATCTCCGCGCGAAGTGCGCAGGCTGAGCGTGCGGGCCGGCTGTTCGATGAGCGCCGGGTTGGGGTTCAGCGTGTCCCAAGCGATGCCCCAGACGATCATGGCTATGAACATCGAGAGCATCACGCCATAAATCACGACGGCATGCCGCATGTTGCCCAACATCCTCCCGAACATCACAACCAGAGAGAAGGGAAAGTACAGGATGTTGATACTTGCGAGGAGATTCGACCACGCACTGGGATTCTCGTAGGGGTGTGCCGAGTTGGCGCCGAAAAAGCCGCCCCCGTTGGTGCCCAGATGCTTGATCGGCAGCATGGCGGCGACGGGCCCGCGAGCGATCACCTGCGGTTTGGACCGGCCGTCATCAGTCGTTCCCATCGCGCCCGGTTCGAGTGTGGCGACCTGCGCCGCCTCGGCGAACGTCATCGGCATCCCACCGGCCAAAAGAACCACGCCCATCAGCAGGGACGAGGGGAAAAAGATATAGGCGATCACTCGCCACAGATCGAGGTAGAAGTTGCCCATGTGCATGTCGCCACGCAAGGCTCGCGTGATCGCCGAAAGGGCGCAAAACCCAACGCCGGCCGAGACGAACATGTACCAGCAAATCACGACGATCTGGCTGAAGTACGACAGATGCTGTTCGCCGGCATAGTGTTGTAAGTCCGTATTCGTCAGGAAGGAACATGCGGTATTGAAGATCGTGGTCGGGGCAAGCATCTTCTTGCCGTCCGGGTTGAGAAGTGGTACGAGCGGCTGCATGGCCAGCACCACGAATCCGAAGATGAACATGACCGTGTTGAACAGCAGCATCGACACGGTGTACTGCTTCCAATTCTGCGGGCCCGTATCGACGCGATTCTCCAACCAACGCAGCCACCGCGGGGCGCGGTAACGGCCATCGTTGATCCAGGCCAGGTAAAAGCCGGTGGGAATTGACAAAAGGACCGTCGTGCCGACTATGAGCAGAGGCAAGAGCCACATCACGGCGACCTGTGGAAGTTAAAACCATTCCGGGCGAAACAGCGTAACCAGGAGATAAACAAAAAGCAGGAGTGCGACGAGTGCCGTCAGTTGCATCATACGATTCCCTTTCACACTCGCTCGCAGATGGCCATGAAGGCGAACATTAAACCCATGATCGACAGCCCCAGGATGAAAAGGGCCGGAAGCCAAATCGCCAGTTCCATGACGGTTCCTTTCAAGCAATACTACGGCTAACCGTCGACCAACGGCCGCAAGACTTCGATACTGGAGACAAAAACTCCCCGGACGATCAAACCCGGTCTGCGGCACCGAGGTCGCAATTCTCGTGCCGTTGAAGTCGGGCGCTGCCGAAAGTTCCAGGGCGGCGATGCGCCATTCAAACGGCTGCGTCCAAGCGTTACGTGGCTGAGCCCGAATCGTGCGGTTCGGCTCAGGCCGTGCGTAATTGCACATCTTCTGTCGACTGAGGGGCAATGCGCCCCCCCAACGGGCAGTGCAGCGTTCGCCCGCAATTCGGAGCCCCGTTACGGAATGACGACGGGCATTGATCCTGCATTCTGCCCGGTATCTCAATGGCGACATGGCAAATTGCACATCGCTTGGCGGGAGTATGCCGGGACGACCCCACACGGATTTTCGCAAGCCCCGTTGCCAGCGGCGGTTGCGCAATCGGCACGCAAAGGCACAGCGATTGCGAATGGAGTTATCCAACGACCCAAAGAGGGCCGAAAGCCGGCGCGTGCCGGCAGGGCGGGTCGACGACCTTGAGGGCCATTAACGTTATGTCAGCGAACGAGCTGTTCTTCGTCATTCCTACGTATCGGCTGCGAGACGTGGGCGAGACGGTTGCGCACTATGACGAGCACTTTTGGCGCAACGGTCATGCGGTAAGGATGATCGTCTTCGACGACTCGAGCCCCGCCAACCAGGAGAAGTACTACCCGCTATTGGAACAGACGCAGACGCACAATGATCTGTTTTACGTTGGCCCGGCGGAAAAAGAGAAGTTCCTCGCGCATCTGTTCCATCGGCTTCGCGATAAGAAGCTCGAGCCCCTGGTCAAGAACCTGTTCCGGCCCAGCTACGGCGGAAACCGCAACTGTTCGCTGATGTACTCGCTGGGCGGCCTGATGGTCAGCTCCGACGACGACATGCGACCTTTCACGCTGATGGACGAGCATTCCGAGACGCTCGCGGCCGACGAGGTCTGCCACGGCAAGCTGCACAAGGCCGGTCGAAACGGCTGTGTGCGCAAATCTTTCGACATCCTGGCCTCGTTTCTGGAAGTGCTCGGCAAGAGCACCGTCGAATTGCCCGAGAACTACGAACGTGGCGAGCTCTTGGTCGACACGGCCATGGACCTGGAGACCAACGCGACCAAAGGCCTATCACGAGAGAACTCGCTCCTGCTCGAGCACGGCGAGGTCGACGACGCGGCGGTCGTCAAGATGGCCCAGACGTTCCGCTCGGGAACACACGACATGGATGCGATCGACTTCGTCGACTTGTTCCTCGACGACCAGGAGCAGTTGAACCTGGACGACCTGAACGATGTTTACGTACTGGTCAACTTCCGTCCGGTGGTGACGAACAAGAACTGGCGGATGGACTGCGGCGTGTCGGGCTACGACAACACGTTCGGGTTGCCCCCCTTTTTTCCCACCCGGCTGCGGTTTGAAGACTACATCTACCGGCTGTGGATCCAGCAACCCGGGATCGTGGCGGCTCATGTCAACGCCGCTCAGCACCACACCAAAAGCAACTACATGCGCAATCCGCCGGCGGCGGAGATCTTCAACGAAGAGCTGGCCAACCTGCTCAAACGCAAGATCAAGTCAACAATCACGCGCCTGGACGAGCTCAGCATCGCTTTCGACTACGAGGGGGAAGTCACCGCCCAGGACGCACAGGAGATCCTGGATAAGATTACGTCGCTGCACCGGCGCGCTACGGTGGCGGCCGAATCAATGATCAACCCCGAACGGGCCCAGGCGCTGCGGCTGTTCGCGGCGAACCTGGAGAAATCGTTCTACGGGTTCGAACCTGACTTCTTTCAGCAGAACCTGTTGCGGATTGTCGACGACGTGATCACCGTGATCAAGGGGTCGATCGAGCTCTGGCCGACGTTGATCGAGATCACATACTTCCACAAGACCCGCAATGGTTTGCCGCAAATTCTAGTCAACAACCGGCGCAAGTAGCCGGCAACAACAACCCATTGGGACCGCAGAGGTCCCACATCGCAAAGCCACAAGGAATCATTCATATGCGAATCGCACAAGTCGCCCCCCTGTTCGAAAGCGTTCCTCCCCAACTCTACGGCGGCACCGAGCGTGTTGTCTCATACCTGACCGAGGAGCTGGTCCGTCAGGGACATGAAGTCACGCTCTTCGCCAGCGGCGACTCGCAGACCACGGCGAAACTGGTCGCCGCATGCCCGCGCGCCCTGTGGCGGGATGCCAGTTGCCGCGAAACCCTACCCCACCACGTTCGGCTGATGGAATTGGTGTTCGAAGACGTATCGCGGTTTGATGTCATTCATTTTCATTGCGATTTTGTCCACTTTCCGATGTTGCGGCGCTTGCCTTGCCCCAGCGTCACCACGCTGCACGGCCGGCTGCACGCCCCGGATCTGGAGGCATTCTTCAACACGTACACCGAAGTGCCCTTGGTCTCGATCTCCGACGATCAGCGCCGGCCGATTCCCGGGGCGCGCTGGGAAGCGACCGTCCATCACGGGCTGCCGCGAAAACTGCACAGCTTCCAACAGTGGCCGGGGGATTACCTGGCGTTCCTGGGCCGGATTTCGCCGGAGAAACGACTCGACCGGGCGATCGCCATTGCCCGGAGGGCCGGAATGCGGCTCAAAGTCGCCGCCAAGATCTGTGCCGACGAGCGCGGCTATTTTCAGGAAACGATCGAACCTCTATTGCGCGATGCGAAGTCGTTCGTCGAGTTCATTGGTGAAGTCGGAGGTCGTGAAAAGGACGAGTTCCTGGGCAATGCCCAGGCGCTGTTGTTTCCCATCGACTGGCCGGAGCCATTCGGCCTGGTAATGATCGAGGCGCTGGCGTGCGGTACGCCCGTCGTCGCGTGGCGCAATGGCTCGGTGCCGGAGGTGATCGACGACGGCGTGACCGGCTTCATCGTCGACAATGAGGAAGAAGCGGTGCGAGCCGTCGGAGGGGTGGGCCGCTTGAGCCGCAACGTGTGCCGCGCCGTGTTCGAGGAACGATTCGATGCCGCGCGCATGGCGCAGGATTACGTTGAAGTCTACCGCCGCCTGGTGCATGGCGCCGCGGAGCCCTGGAGCCCCTGGCAACGGGCCGTCCAGCGCTTGCCGGCATTGGCGGGGCGCTTTGGGGCACGCGATGGATCTTTCCTGGACGCACCCGGCGTGCGGTCGTCGACGGCAGTCGCGTGCGCGCTGCAAGACGCGCACTCGGCGCGTCCGCGGTGGCCACGATAAGGTAGACCCAGCAAGGAGGGAACTGGCTGGCCGCGGGCGGCTGAATAGCAGCGAGAAAGGATCGCATGGCGGACACCAACGCAACCCGTAAGCCCCAAAAGCCGCCTGCCGCGGAGCGGGTGGCGCCGCAGTCGATCGGCGACGGCGATTACCACATCGTGGCCGCAGCGAGTTTGATGGACGACATGACGCGGGTGCTCAAGCACGCCGACACGTTTGTCGTGTTCGACCATTATGGCGACATCAAAGTGGGCGGACTTGGCGAAGAAGGTCTCTTCCACCATGGCACCCGCTACTTGTCGACCTTGTTCCTGGAGTTGGAGGGAGAGCGGCCTTTCTTTCTGAGTTCGACCATCCGCGACGAGAACGACCAGTTTTCGGTCGCACTCACCAACCCCGACTTGCTTTGTGAGGGCCAGCCGCGCGTGCCTCTGGGAACGCTGCATCTGGCGTGGCAGAAATTCCTCTGGCAAGCCGCCTGCTACCAACAACTGCGCATCAAGAACCACGGCCTCGTGCCCCTGACATTCTCGCTGGAACTGCACTACGCCGCGGACTTTGCCGACATCTTCGAAATCCGCGGAATGACGCGCGCGGCGCGCGGCAACGATCTAAAGCCGAAGGTCGAGTCGGATGGCGTCGTGCTCGGCTACCGGGGCCTCGACGGCGTCGTACGGCGCACGCGCCTGCGGTTCTCACCGCGACCGGCGCTGCTGGGCGCCGAAAGCGCGCGATTTAAGATTTCGCTGGCGCCCAGGCAGGAAACGGCGCTGAGCCTGGTCGTCGGCTGCGAACGCGAGCCGGCGACCGTTCGCATGTCGTCCTTCGCCGAAGCCCGAGCGGAAGCCCAGACGAACCACGAGCGCTACAACGCCTGGTCGTGCCACCTCGTGACCTCCAACGGGCAGGTCAACGCCTGGCTCAACCGCGCCGTTTCCGACCTGCACATGATGACCACCGATCTCCCAACCGGCCCGTACCCTTATGCCGGAGTCCCTTGGTTCAACACGCCGTTCGGGCGCGACGGAATCGTGACCGCGCTGGAGGCCCTTTGGTTGCGGCCCAGCCTGGCGAAGGGCGTGTTGGCCTACCTGGCCTCCACGCAGGCGCGGGAGGTCATGCCCGACAGGGATGCCGAGCCGGGCAAAATCGTGCATGAAACCCGCGACGGCGAAATGGCAGCGCTGAGGGAGATGCCCTTCGGCCGCTACTACGGCAGCGTCGACGCCACGCCGTTGTTCGTCCTGCTGGCCGGTGCCTATTTCGAGCGGACCGCCGACCGGGACTTCATCGCGTCGCTCTGGCCTCATGTCGAAGCCGCGCTGGACTGGATCGACCTCTACGGCGATCGCGACAAGGACGGTTTCGTCGAATACGACCGGCAGTCGACCGACGGCCTGCTGCACCAGGGCTGGAAGGATTCCGACGACGCGGTGTTCCATGCCGACGGCTCGTTGGCCCGCGGGCCGATCGCGATTTGTGAAGTTCAGGGCTACGTGTACGCCGCGCTGCGGTCGGGCGCGGCATTGGCGGGAGTGCTGGGCCTGCCGGAGCGCGCGGCGGAATTGCTCCGGCGGGCCGAAGCCCTGCGGGAGCGATTCGAACAAGCCTTCTGGTGTGAGGAATTATCGACCTACGCACTGGCGCTCGACGGCGAAAAGAGACCCTGTCGCGTGCGGACATCCAATGCGGGTCAGTGCCTGTTCACGGGCATTGCCAGCCCGCAGCGCGCCTGGCGAATGGCCCGCACACTGATGAGCTCGGAATCGTTCTCCGGTTCCGGCATCCGCACGGTCGCCTGTGGCGAGGCCCGCTTTAATCCGATGTCGTACCACAACGGGTCGGTCTGGCCGCACGACAATGCGCTGATCGCCCTGGGACTTGCCCGCTACGGCTTGGGCGAAATGGCCGTCCAAATCTGGTCAGGACTCTTCGAAGCCGCTTTGCGCTTCGACTTGCACCGCATGCCGGAGCTGTTCTGCGGGTTCTCACCGGCTCCGGGGGAAGGACCGGTGCTATACCCCGTGGCTTGTGCTCCCCAGGCCTGGTCCGCGGCTTCGGTGTTCTTGCTTTTCCAGGCATGTTTGGGACTGGAAATCAATGCGCCTGAACAGCGCGTTTACTTCACGTCGCCGCGGCTTCCGGCCGCCCTGACGGAACTGCGAATTCACAATTTGCAAGTCGCCGGCACCTCTCTCGATCTGTTGCTGGTCCGACATGAACAGGACGTCGGGGTGAACGTTTTGCGCCGCGAAGGCGAGGCGCAGGTCCTGGTCGTCAAGTAACCGTGCGACCGGCCGCATATCGGACGAAGCGCGACCAAGATCGACGTTGTCGCAGAACGCAAATCAGGGTTTCGGGACCTGACGTGGCAAGTTACACTCATCGTTCGTCCTGTATCGCTCATCCTTCGTCGTTCGTCCCCCATGCTCTCCACCGTCATCCCCGTCTTTAACGAGGTCGAGAGCCTTCCGACGCTGCTGCGCGAGCTCGACGAGGTGGCCCGCGCCCGTGGGTACGAGTTGGAGGTGGTGTTCGTCGACGACGGCTCGACCGACGGCTCGTGGGAGGCGATTCGGCAGTTGGCCGCCGTCGATCCGCGCGTGCGCGGTATCCGCTTCCGTCGCAATTTTGGCAAGGCCGCGGCGCTGGCCGCGGGGTTCGCTACGGCCCGGGGCGAACTGGTGATGACGCTCGACGCCGATCTGCAAGATGATCCCGCCGAAATCCCCCGTTTTTTGGCCCGCATCGCCGAGCATCTCGATGTGGTCAGCGGTTGGAAACAGGTGCGTCACGACCCCTGGCACAAAGTCTTCCCATCTCGAATTTTCAACGGAATGGTCAGCGGCTTGACCGGTGTAAGGCTGCACGACCACAACTGCGGCATGAAATGTTACCGCCGGGAGGTCCTGGGCGAAGTGCGGCTCTACGGAGAACTGCACCGCTTCGTACCGGTGCTGGCGCATGCCCGTGGCTTTCGTGTGGGCGAAATCGTCATCAGCCATCGTCCGCGGCGTTTCGGCCGTTCGAAATACGGAGTCGGCCGGGTCGTGAAAGGGTTTTTGGACCTGCTCACGGTCAAGTTCCTGACCGGGTTCGGCCAACGCCCGCAGCACGCCCTGGGGACTGTCGGGCTGGGCTTCTTCGTACTGGGTGGCCTCGGACTGGGCTATCTCACCATTTACTGGATCGCGACCCAGTTGCGGCCTGAGTGGGGACTGGTTCCCTTGCACGATCGGCCGGCGGTGCTCTATTCGCTGGGGGCCTTGTTGTTGGGCGGACAATTGATGTCGATTGGCTTTCTGGCCGAATTGATCATCGCGTACCAAGGTCGCGACAGCGACACCTACTCCATCGGCGAGATCACCCAGCCACACGACCGCTCGGCCGACGTGGAATGCGGGCCGGCCTCGAGGGAACCACGATGACCAGCCCCGCCGACGACCCGCGCCGACGACTTCGCCAGTCGGTCTATCTGCTCTTGATCGCCTTGAGCGCCGGCTCGATCTTGGGTCGTACCCTGGCGGTCAACTCGGTCGACTTCATCCGTCTGGAGAAGCACCTCAAAGACAAAGAGAAACGTCCCGATTGGCGAAAGCAGC
>Ga0265313_10001094_pt1 | contig 26076 bp, 28 predicted proteins | sample 4123metaG_FD_203122 | JGI IMG/M metagenome (GOLD analysis project Ga0265313, IMG submission 203122) | Rhizosphere microbial communities from Carex aquatilis grown in University of Washington, Seatle, WA, United States - 4-1-23 metaG | ecosystem: Host-associated > Plants > Roots > Rhizosphere >...
TAGTGGGAGCGCGCACATCTCCCCCACTTATCCCCGCTCCCCAAACCCATGAGACCCTGCGCGGTTGCCGTCCTTTGACGGCGTAACCGAAGGAGTCTCACCGCCGATGTCCCGCCGTGACCCGCCGCCACCGCCGAACCCGCGCGAGGTGCGCTTCGTGGCCAAGCTCGATCTGCCGCCGCTGGTGCCGCCGAAGCTCGGGCGCGGCGATCCCGTCTTCACGCGCCGCGTGGAAGCCGATCGCCTCTGCCTCTGGCTCGCCTGCAGCAGAGCGCTCTGCCGCTCCGCCCGCCACTGCGTCGGCACCCACGCTTCTTGCGTCTTCGAGCAGGACGACGTGAAGCGCCCGCTCTTGGATTGAGGCGCCCCACCCGCTCCTCCTCTCCCATAGGGAGAGGGCTTCAGCTCTTATGACCCCGGACTTGATCCGGGGGAATTAGAGATGAAGGGTGAGGGGTTAGTGCCTCGCCGAAAAGGGCGTAACCCCTCACCCTTCCTCACTAAGGCTCGCGCGGCTCGCCAAGTTCGGAAGCCCTCTGGGAGAGGAGAAAGGGGCAAAACCTCCCAGCCTCCACCCGTTCCGGCGAGCGGGGATAGAGCGCTCAACTATCCCCGGATTCGGCACCTCCCTTAAATTGAGCAATGTCCTTGCTCGAACGAAGGGGCGCCAACCGGTGGCGACCTGTTAGCGGAGCAAGCTCCTTAGGCTGGCCGAGATCGGACATATCCGGCATCGGCTGGTCGGAGCGGCCGGTATCGGGGAGACCCGGCATCGGCTGGATGTGGCGCCCGTCGGCGTGGAGCAACGTACTCCGCGTCGTCGGGAGGCACCGTCATCCGCCGGCCGGCGCTATCTCCGGCTCCCCTCGTGGCTATCCCGAGGGCAAGGGTGCGTGGGCCCGGACTTTTGACCAACCGTCGCCAATGACGGTGGGTGAGAGCCGGCAGCAGGACACGGGCGTCCCCTCAGGGGAGCGTGCCTGCCCGCGAGCCCGGTGCGGACCGGTCGCCAAAAGCCGCCACGGCGGGCGCTCGGTCGAGCGCCACTTTTCGGACTACCCGGCTAGGCACTCACTGAGCGCCCGCCACCCCTTCGGCTGTTTTCGCCGGAGGTTCGAGACAGGGGGACGAGGACGGAAGGAGATGATGACCCGGAGCGGAACCGCTCGCGGAAACGAGGAGGTGCGCCCTACTCTCATCCGCTCATTCCTGCGGAAGCAGGAATCCAGCCGACGCTTCGGCCGATGCCGTAGGTGGAAAGCCGAACGCGCCCTTCCGGCCCCGCACGTATCTCGCCAAATGTCGGCTGGACTCCCGCTTGCGCGGGAGTGAGCGGCGGATTGGACAACAGTCGAAGGGCGAAGGCCGCATTCCCGGGCGCCCGCCACCCTTACGGCAGCGGGAACGGCCGCCTCAGTTGGTCGGGTTGGGGATGTCCGCCGGCGGCACGGGGATGGACGGGTCGCTCACCGTGTTCGGCGCCGGCAGCGGCGGCGCCGCGGTTGCGCCCGGCGGCGTAATGTTGAGCGCGGCCGACTGGTCGCTCGCCAGCGGCTGCGGCGCGCCCGGCTCGGTCATCGCGGCGGGTGCTGTCGCCGTCGGTGCTGCGGGCTGGCCTGCCGCCGCCTTCTTCTCGGCGAGCAGGCGGTCGACATCGGACAGCGCGCTGTCGATGTCGGCGTCTGTACCGGCGGCTCCCGCCGGCGCGACGTTGGCGGTGGCGACCGGAACCGGCTGCGACGGCGCGGGCCTGGTGAGAGCGGGCTGGGGCAGCGCGGGCGCCTCGGTCCTGGCGCTCGCCGCCGGCTGCGGTGCCGGCCGGGCGTCCGGCGCGACGGTGCGCGGCGCGGGCGGGGGAATGGGCGAAAGCGCGGCCTGAGGCGCCGCGCTCGCGGGCGCGGCCGGCGTCATGTCGACGGGCCCGCCATCGCTCGGAATGGCGAGCACGCCCGGGCCGGCGGAGCCCGAGTCGGGCAGCACGTCGGTGGTCGTCGCCACCGGCGCCGCGGTCGGGTCCGCCGCAGTGGCCTGGCCGGTTGCGGCATCGAGCGCCGGCGCGGATGCGGTGGCAGCCGAGGCGGCCGGCGGCTGGCCGTAGAGCACCTTCACGACGGTAGCGCCCAGCACGCCGACGCCGCCGATGACGGCCAGCGCGCCGACGAGCAGCACCAGGCGCAGCGCGCCCGAGCGGCGGCGGCGCGGGCGCTGACGCTCGCGCGGCGGCGCGGCGCCGAACTCCTCGGGGTCGATGGCGAGCGGGCGCTCGGCGAAGGCATCGTCGCGGTCGATGCTGTCAATGCCGTCGGCGTAAACCGGGGCGGCGCGGCTCTGCTGGCGCCGGCGCTTCGGCGGGTCGACGCGCACTGCGGTCAGGCGCGGCTCGCGGCGGCCGGTCGCATCGACGCTGTCGTCGACGAACCCGGGCAGTTCCTCAGCCTCGTCGAGACGGCTGTAGGTCACCGCCGGGTCGGCGGGGGGCAGTTCGGGCGGTCCACCCCTCTCACGGCTGCGCATGGTTTGCGCTCCTAAGCTCTTCATGGCGTCGCATTACGCCAGACCAATGCGGAACCCTCGCGGCACAACTTTGCCGATTCTGCGGCGAACGCGACCGGAACAATGGCTCGGCGCGGCGCTTTCCATGCACTGATCAATCCGCCGCCACAAATACAGTATATTTTCTGGGGATAAAGGAATCTGCCATGTCGTCGCGCATGTCCTGCCTTGCGGCTGTGACATGCCTCTGGCGATCCGCTGGCGGTTCCGGGTCCCCGGCGGCCCCCACCGGAGACATGCCGTCATGGCCTACGAGCTCTACTACTGGCCCGGAATCCAGGGGCGCGGCGAGTTCGTCCGGCTGGCGCTGGAGGAGGCCGGCGCGCCTTATGTCGATGTCGCCCGCGTGCGCGGTGTCGGCGCGCTGATGCGGGTGTGGGAAGACGAGAAGGCGCTGACGCCCTCCTTTGCGCCGCCGTTCCTGCGCGACGGCAGGCTCACCATCGGCCAGACCGCCAACGTTCTCCTCTATCTCGGCGGCAGGCTGGGTCTGGCGCCGAAGAGCGAGACCGGGCGGCTGTGGACGCACCAGGTTCAGCTCACCATCGCCGACGTGGTGGTCGAGGCGCACGACACCCACCACCCGGTCGGCGGCGACCTTTACTACGAGGACCAGAAGCGGGAAGCCAAGCGGCGGGCCGAGCAGTTCCGCACCAACCGGCTGCCGCTCTTCCTCGGCTGGTTTGACCGCGTCCTTGCCGCCAACCCCGGGGGCGAGAAGCATCTCGTCGGCGCGCGGCTGACCTATGCTGACCTGTCGCTTTTCCAGCTCATCGAGGGGCTGCGGTACGCCTTTCCGGAGGCCATGCGCCGCACCGAGCGGAAATATCCGCGGCTCGGCGCCCTTCACGACATGGTCGCCGCGCGTCCGCGCATCGCCGCCTATCTGGCCAGCGACCGGCGCATCCCTTTCAACGAGGACGGCATCTTCCGCCACTACCGGGAGCTCGACGCATGAGCCTCCGCAAGCCGTCAGCCGGCAAGCTTCGCCTTCACGAGCGCGCTCGCCTTGCCGAAATCCATCTGGCCGGCGTAGCTCGCGCGCAGTTCGGCAATCACCTTGCCCATGTCTTTCATGCCCGCCGCGCCGGTCTTGGCGATCGCGGTGGTGATGGCGGCATTCACTTCGTCCTCGCCCATCTGTTTGGGCAGGAACGACTGGATCACCTCGATTTCGGCGCGCTCGGCAGCCGCGAGTTCGGGTCGGCCACCCTTGTCGTAGAGCTCCGCCGATTCCTGACGCTGCTTCACCAGCTTCTGCAGCACGCCCATAAGCTGATCGTCGGGGGCGGCTTCCTTGCCCTGGGCACGGCCTTCGATGTCGAGGTTCTTGATCGCCGAGGAAACCATGCGCAGCGTCGACAGGCGGGCCTTGTCGCCCGCCTTCATGGCCTGTTTTGTCTCTTCGGCGATACGCTCGCGAATCATGGCAATGTCCGGATATGGCGGGTTTTGACGTTCCTCCCCCGCCCCGTTATCTAGTCCGCCTCATGACAGACAAACAAGCCCAGCCGTGGCAGGAAGCAACGATGTCCGCCCGGCTCATCCTCGCCGACGGCACCGTGATCGAAGGCATCGGCCTCGGTGCCGAGGGCTATGCGGTCGGCGAGGTGTGCTTCAACACCGCCATGACCGGCTACCAGGAGATCCTGACCGATCCCTCCTACGCCGGCCAGATCATCACTTTCACCTTTCCGCACATCGGCAACGTCGGGGTCAACGACGAGGATATCGAGACGGTCAACATGGCGGCCGCTTCGGGGGTGCGGGGCTGCATCATCCGCACGGATATCAGCGAACCGTCGAACTATCGCGCGACCCGCAATCTCGACCAGTGGCTGAGGGCGCGCGGCATCATCGGCCTTGCCGGCATCGATACGCGGGCGCTGACCGCACTGATCCGTTCCAAGGGCATGCCGAACGCTGTCATCGCCCACAACCGCGAAGGACAATTCGACCTTCCTGCGCTGGCTGCCGAAGCGCGGGCGTGGCCCGGTCTGGTCGGCATGGACCTCGCCAAGGAGGTCACCACGGGACAGACCTATACGTGGGACGAAACCTCATGGTCCTGGGACAAGGGCTATGGCCGGCTGGCCGAGCCGAAGCACCACGTGGTGGCGGTCGACTATGGGATCAAGCGCAACATCCTCAGACTGCTCGCCGACCACGGCTGCAAGGTCACGGTCGTGCCGGCGACGGCAACGGGCGAGGATATCCTGGCCCACAAGCCTGACGGCGTGTTCCTGTCGAACGGTCCCGGCGATCCGGAGGCAACCGGCGCATACGCAGTGCCGGCAATCAGGAGCGTTGTCGATGCCGGCGTGCCGACGTTCGGCATCTGCCTCGGTCACCAGATGCTGGCGATCGCGCTGGGTGGAACGACCCGAAAGATGCATCAGGGCCATCATGGCGCCAACCATCCGGTAAAGGACCTGACCACCGGCAAGGTCGAGATCACGTCAATGAATCACGGGTTCGCGGTCGATCGCGATTCGCTTCCGGCGGTGGTCGAAGAGACCCATGTGTCGCTGTTCGACGGGTCGAATTGCGGACTGAGGCTGAAGGAGCGTCCAGTGTTCAGCGTGCAGTACCACCCGGAGGCTTCGCCCGGGCCGCGCGACAGCCGGTACCTCTTCGAGCGCTTCGTTGAGATGATGGACGGTGAGAAGCGCGACTAAACGAGCGCGCCCCGCACCGGCGGATGAAGAGCGCGATGCGGCGAGCCGCGGGCGCAGCATGGCTTCCTTCGTCTACGTGCTCGGGTGCCGGACACCGCGCGGGGTGCTGACCTACGTCGGCTGGGCGCTCGATCCAGACCGCCGTCTCACCCAGCACAACAGTGGGGCCGGGGCCAAGTTTACGCGCGGTCGCCAGTGGACGATCATCCATCTTGAGCGTCTCGGCAACAGACGGGAGGCGATGCGGCGCGAGTGGCACCTGAAGCGCGACCGCAAGCTTCGCCGACGGCTGGTCATGACGTGGCTCAAGGCAGGCAGGGCGGCATGATCCCACGCGCGCGACTGGATGCCCTCACCGACGGGGTGTTCGCCTTTGCGATGACGCTGCTCGTGCTCGATCTCAGGCTGCCGGATAACTTCTCACCGCACAGCGCCAGCGAACTCCTGCACGCGCTGAAGCAGCTCGACAGCCAATACACAGCCTACGTCATCAGTTTCTTTGTTCTCGGCGCCCGTTGGTTGGCGCAGGCAGGTCACCGCCGCGTTCCCGAGCAGACAAGCAGACGTTACGCGTTGTGGGTGCTCGTCTACCTGTTTCTCATCACGTCGATCCCGTTCTCGACGATGGTCGTGGGCCGCTACAACGACTTCGCGCCCGCCATCTGGCTGTACGCCGCCAACATGATCCTGTCGGCCGTCGCATCGCTGCGGATGTCGCTCCTTGCGGAGGAAGAGGCCGATGCGGCCTCCGAGCGGGACGATCACTTCGGAGCGGTGCTGATCATCGCCTCCGCGCTGTTATCGGTCGCGCTGAGCTGGCTGACGCCGCAGTACGCCACTCTCGCCTACGTTCTCAATTTTGCATCGCCGCTGAAACCGCGGATTGTCGGCAGGTCACGACGGGGTCAGTGACGCTGAAACTCGCGAATCGCGGCGAGCAACCCCTCCGTCGAAGCGTCGCGGCGATGATCGACATCGCGGTGCTTCAGACGCGGCACAAGCTCCGAGGCGAGCTGCTTGCCGAGTTCGACACCCCACTGATCGAATGAGTTGATGCCCCAGATGATGCCCTGCACGAACACCTTGTGCTCATAGAGCGCAATGATCATGCCGAGCGTGTGCGGATCGAGGCGCGGGTAGACGATGGTGTTGGACGGCCGGTTGCCGGGGCATACCTTGTGCGGGGCGAGGCGTTCGATTTCCCGCGGGTTCAAGCCCTGCGCCGCCAGTTCCGTGCGGACCTCCGCCAGAGTCTTACCGCGCATCAAGGCTTCACTCTGGGCGAGACAATTGGCGAGCAGCAGAACCTGGCTCTCGTCGACGCCGGCGTCCGAGCAGGCCGCCGCCAGGAAATCGCAGGGCACCGTGTCAGTGCCCTGATGCAGGAGCTGGTAAAACGCGTGTTGGCCGTTGGTGCCGGGCTCGCCGAACACGATTGGGCCGGTCGGCCCGCGCACCTGATTACCGATGGTGCGAACGCGCTTGCCATTGCTCTCCATGTCGAGCTGCTGGAAGTAGGCTGGCAGCCGCTCCAGGCGCTGGTCGTAAGGCAGAACGGCGAGATTCGTGAAGCCGAGGACGTTGCGATACCAGACCCCGATCAGCGCCATGATGACCGGCATGTTCGCCGACAGCGGCGCGGTCCGGAAATGATCGTCCATGGCGCGACCACCGGCGAGAAATTCACGGAAGCGGTCCGGACCGATGGCAATCATCAGCGAGAGGCCGATGGCCGACCAGACCGAATAGCGACCGCCGACCCAGTCCCAGAACCCGAACATACGCTCCGGCCCGATGCCGAAAGCCGCCACCTTATCGCGGGCGGTTGAGAGGGCAGCAAAGTGCATTGGCGCGCGCGCGGCGCCCACGGCGTTCTCGATCCAACGCCGCGCAGTCGTCGCGTTGTGCATGGTCTCGGTGGTGGTAAACGTCTTGGACGAGACGATGACCAGCGTCGTGGTCGGGTTCAGTCGATCGAGCACGTCACGGATCTGGGCGCCGTCGACATTGGAGACGAAGTGGGCCCTTGGCCCATCGTGATACGGCTTCAGTGCGATGGTCGCCATCTTGGGACCGAGGTCAGAGCCGCCGATTCCGATGTTGACGATGTCGGTAAATTTGCCGCCGGCCCCGGCGATCGAGCCAGAGCGTATCCCGTCGGCAAATTCAGTCATGCGGTTCAGGACCGCGTGAACCTCGGGAACGACATTGACGCCGTCGACACGGAAGACGTCGTCGGGGGCCGCGCGCAAAGCAACGTGGAGGACCGAGCGATGCTCGGTGCTGTTGATCGGCTCCCCGGCAAACATCTGCGCGCGATGACGCTCAACACCGGCTGCTTCTGCCAAGGCCAGCAGGTGACGCATCACCTCGGCGTCGATCAGATTCTTCGAATAGTCGAGAAGGAAGTTGCCGAACGAAAGGGAGTAATTGCTGAACCGGTCGGGATCGTCGGCGAAGCGCTGGCGCATCGGCACTGCCAACGCGGGTCCGCGCAGAAGCTCGAGAGCGGAGAAGGCCTTTATCATTGCCGGCGTCACTTGGGCTCTCCCTCGATACTGCCGTCACCGCGCCCAGACGAGTCAGACACTGGCTTGGAGTGGATATAGCCGCCCGATCCAACTTAGCCAATCGACGAAACGGCTGATTTCCGGCCGTTGCGGCCGGTCGTGCGTCGGTGCGGCGTCTTGCTGCTGCCGAATTTGTCGCCATTACTAGCCGTTGAGACGCAGGGACGCGGGGACGCCGATGAGCACTGATTGGAATTCGCGGGGTCGCCGGCAGCCGGGCTATCGCGCGATCGCCGGCTTTATCGTCCTCGCCTTCGCTTCCGCACTCCTTCTTCCCACGGCCGCGGTGCAGGCGGCGGGCGGCATTCCCGTCGTACGCGACGCCGAAACCGAGGCGTTGATCTACGACTACCTGCGGCCGATCTTCAAGGCGGCGGGTGTCAGCCCGGTTCCGCGAATCCATCTCGTCCAGAGCGATCAGTTCAACGCCTTCGTGACAGGGCGGGACGACATGTTCGTGAACACCGGCGCGATAATTCGTACCGAAACTCCCAACGAACTCACCGGAATTCTCGCCCACGAGACCGGACACATCGCCAACAACGATATCGCCCGGTTGAGCCAGCAGATGCAGGACTCGAAGAGCGCGCTGTTCATGATGACGCTGCTCGGGGCAGGTGCCGTGGTCGCTGGTGCTGCCACTCGCAGCGACGACGCTGCGCGGGCTGGCACGGGCGTCATCACCGGGTCCAGCAGCATCATTTACCGCAGCCTGCTCACGTTCCGTCGCGACCAGGAATCCGCGGCCGATCGCAACGGCGTCAAATTCCTGACGGCGACGGGACAATCCGCCGCCGGGATGCTGGCCGTTCTCAAGCGGCTCGCCAACGACGAACTGCTCGTGGCCAATGACGTTAACCCCTACCTCCAGAACCATCCGCTGTCGCGGGAGCGCGTCATCGCACTTGAGGATCTGGTGACCAAAAGCCCCTACTTTGCGAAAAAGGATCCGCCGGAGCTGCAGCGGCGGCACGACCTTGTCCGGGCAAAGATCGCGGCATTCACCTGGCCGCCGCAGCGGGTGCTCAGGCAATATCCGCTCAGCGACACGAGCCTGCCGGCGCGTTACGCGCGCGCCATCGTTGCCTATCGCAGCCAGACGCCGGCAGAGGCGCAACGCCAGATCGACGGCCTCATCCAGAGCGACCCATCCGATCCGTACTTCTTCGAGTTGAAGGGCCAGGCGCTGCTTGACGACGGGCAACCGGCGGCGGCGCTGGCTCCCTTGCGCAAGGCAGTGTCGCTGGCACCCAACGCGTCACTGATCAAAATTCTGCTGGGTCAGGCCCTGGTGGCGCTGGACGATCGTGCCCGGGCCGCTGAGGCCATTGAGGTGCTCAACGCGGCCATGGCCAAAGAGCCCGACATGGGGGCCGGATATCGGGCCCTCGGTCGTGCCTATGCGCTCGCCGGCAACGAGCCGATGGCGCAGCTGGCCACGGCGCAGGGGCTTTTTGCGGAGGGCAACTACGACGACGCCCGCATTCAGGCCATTCGTGCTCAAGCTAAATTGACCAAAGGATCGCCGGCGTGGCTTCGCGCCGACGACATTGCGTCGTATAAGCCCAGTTCTGGCTGATTTCGCTCTCGGTGGTGGACTGAATGAAAGCGTCGTCCGTTATTGCGATCGTGCTTCTGGCGGCTCTGGCTGCAGGAGGCCTGGGCTATGGCGCAGCCATGCACTTTGCTGCGGTGACGCGCGTCGACGTCGCAGCGATCGCCAAGCAGGTCGCGTCGGTGGAATACGCCTCGCACCCGGTCCCCGCGGTCCCGATGTCCGCGCCGGCGACGACGCTCACCGACGATCAGCAGCACCAGGTCGAGGCGACAATTCGCAATTACCTGATCGCGAACCCCGAAATCGTGCGCGACGCGATCGACGCACTGCAGCAGAAGGAAGACGCCGTCGCGCAGGCGGCGCAAACCGATACCATCAAGCAGAACGCCGACCTGCTGTTCAACTCGCCGCGCGAGGTGGTGCTCGGCAACCCGAAGGGCGACGTAACGCTGGTCGAGTTCTTCGACTACAACTGCACGTACTGCCGGCACGCCCACGCCGACATGACGCAGCTCATCGCAAACGATCCCAATCTTCGCGTCGTGCTGAAGCAATTCCCGATCCTCGGTGACGGTTCGGTCGCCGCTGCACAGGTTGCGGTCGCGGTGCTGCTGACCGCCCCGGACAAATATGCCGCCTTCCACGACGAACTCATCACCGAGAAGGGCGAGGTCGATGGCGACAAGGCGCTGGCGGTGGCGCAGGACATCGGGCTTGACCCGGAGAAGCTGAAGGCACTGGCCAACTCGGACGCGGTGAAGGCCAACATTTCCGAGGCGGGCCAACTTGCCCAGAAGCTCGACCTCACCGGGACCCCGAGCTACGCAACCAAGCTCAAGGTCATGGTCGGCGCGGTCGGGCTCGATGCCCTCAAGGCAGAGATCAAGGCCGTTCGGGACTGCAACAAGGGCGCCGCCTGCTAGCGGCGAGCCGGGCTTTTCCTTCCGCGCCTATCCGCCTATAACCGGGCAGCTTCCCGCGGATTCTCTGCCCGCGCGCCAACCGTTGCCCTTGATGGCCCAGACTTTCCTCATTCTCAACGGCCCCAACCTCAACATGCTCGGCACACGCGAGCCGGCGCTCTATGGCGTCGAGACGCTGGCGGATATTGAGGCGGCCTGCACGGCGAGGGGAAAAGCGCTGGGGATTGCAATCGACTTTCGCCAGTCGAACGGCGAGGGAGAGCTGATCGACTGGATTCAGTCGGCCCCCGGCAGGGTCGCCGGCATCATCATCAATGCGGGCGCCTATACCCATACTTCGGTCGCCATGCACGACGCACTGCGGGCGGCGGCTCTGCCGGTCATCGAGGTGCATCTCTCCAACGTCTACGCCCGGGAGGCCTTTCGCCACCACTCCTACATTTCGCCAGTGGCGCGCGGGATCGTCGTCGGGTTTGGTCCGCAGGGCTATACGATGGCGGTCGAGGCTCTCTATAACCTCGTCGGAGCCGGTCAGGCCCGCGCATAACAAATCGACAGGGACGGGAAGGCTCAGTGAATGGCTGACAAGAAATCGATCGTCGACCAGGCGCTCATCCGGGAGCTGGCCGAACTGCTCACCGAGACCGGGTTGAGCGAGATCGAGGTCGAGCACGATCAGACCCGCATCCGCGTGGCGCGCACCGTTACGGTCGCGGCCGCGGTGCCGCAGGCGGTCGCGCCTGCAGCCATCTCGCCCGGCGCGGCTGCCGCTCCGGTCTCCGATGCGAGCCATCCGGGTGCGGTGACGTCGCCCATGGTCGGCACGGCTTTTCGCTCGCCGGAGCCTGGCGGGCGGCCCTATGTCGAGGTCGGTGACGTCGTCCGCCAAGGGCAGACGTTGCTGATCGTCGAAGCGATGAAGACGATGAACCAGATTCCGGCTCCGCGCGCCGGCAAGGTGGTGAAGATCCTGGTTGAAGACGGCCAGCCGGTTGAATTCGGCGAACCGCTGCTGATCGTCGAATGAGCGCGACACCCCATCTCTTCTCCAAAATTCTGATCGCGAACCGGGGCGAAATCGCCCTGCGCGTCTTGCGCGCCTGCAAGGAACTCGGCATCGCGACGGTCGCGGTGCATTCGACGGCGGATGCCGACGCAATGCATGTGCGCCTGGCAGACGAAAGCGTCTGTATCGGGCCACCGCCAGCGCGCGAATCCTACCTCAACATTCCGCAAATCCTGGCGGCCTGTGAGATCACGGGCGCCAACGCCGTTCACCCGGGCTACGGGTTCCTGTCCGAGAACGCGCGGTTTGCGGAAATTCTTGCCGCCCACGATGTCGCGTTCATCGGGCCGAGCGCCGAGCACATCCGCATCATGGGCGACAAGATCGAGGCGAAGAGAACCGCCCGGCGCCTCGGCATCCCGGTGGTGCCCGGCTCCGAAGGCGGCGTGTCGAATGACGCCGAAGCCAAGCGCATCGCCGCCGAGATCGGCTTTCCGGTGCTGATCAAGGCATCGGCCGGCGGCGGCGGTCGCGGCATGAAGGTGGCAAGGAGCGCCGAGGAGCTTCCCAACGCGCTTGCCGCTGCCCGTTCGGAGGCGCGCGCGGCTTTCGGCGACGACGCCGTCTACATCGAGAAATATCTCGCCAAACCGCGGCATATCGAAGTGCAGGTGATGGGCGACGGCAAAGGCAAAGCCGTGCACCTTGGGGAGCGCGATTGTTCGCTGCAGCGGCGGCACCAGAAAGTTCTCGAGGAGTCCCCCTCGCCCGTCATCACCGAGGAGCAGCGGTCGAAGATCGGCGGCATCGTCGCCGACGCGATGTCCAAGCTCGGCTACTCCGGCGCGGGCACGGTCGAGTTCCTTTATGAGGACGGCGAGTTCTATTTCATCGAAATGAACACGCGCCTGCAGGTCGAGCACCCGGTGACCGAGGCAGTGACGGGCATCGACCTCGTCACCGAACAAATCCGTGTGGCAAGCGGGTTCGGCCTTTCCTTCACGCAGAAGGATGTCACGTTCCGCGGGCATGCGATCGAGTGCCGCATCAATGCGGAAGACCCGAAGACCTTCGCCGCCTCGCCGGGGCGCATCGCCTACTACCACCCGCCCGGAGGGCTCGGCGTGCGCGTCGATTCCGGCGCGTATCAGGGCTACGTGATACCGCCCTACTACGACAGCCTCATCGGCAAGCTCATAGTCTACGCCAACACGCGGAAGGAGTGCCTGAGGCGGCTCGCCCGCGCCCTCGACGAGTTTGTCGTCGACGGCATCAAGACGACGATTCCGCTATTCCGCGAACTGGTCAACGACCCCGACATCATTTCCGGCAACTACGACATCCACTGGCTGGAGAAGAAGCTGGCGGGCTGAGCCATGGCCGAGCGCGACGCCACTCCCCTCGAGATCACGCCGCAAGTCCTGCTCAAGGCTTACGCCATCGGGATATTCCCGATGGCGGAGGCCGCGGACGATCCCAATCTCTACTGGATAGAGCCCGACGACCGCGGCATCATCCCGCTCGACACCTTTCACGTTTCGCGGCGCCTGAAGCGCACCGTCGCTTCCGGACGGTTTGAGGTCCGCGTCGATACCGACTTCGAGGCCGTCATCGACGGCTGCGCCGCGTCCATGCCAGACCGCCCGAAGACATGGATCAACGGGCGCATCCGCAGGCTTTACGGCGACCTCTTTGACGCCGGCGCCTGCCACACGGTCGAGACCTGGCGGGAGGAGCGGCTTGTCGGTGGCCTCTATGGCGTATCGCTCGGCGCGGCGTTTTTCGGCGAAAGCATGTTCTCACGAGAGACGGATGCTTCGAAAGTCGCGCTCGTGCACCTCGTGAAGAGGCTCGTAGCAGGCGGATATCGCCTCCTCGATGCTCAGTTCACGACCGACCACCTGAGACAGTTTGGCGCCATCGACGTCGACCGCGAGACTTACCAGCAGATGCTCGCCGATGCGATCACCCGGCCGATCGACCCTACTTCTTGGGCGGCGGCACGTTAGACTGCATTTTGCAGTTGGTCAGCCACACGTCGTAGACGGGGTTATCGACCGCGTGCAATCCCGGACTATCGGCAAACATCCAGCCGCTGAATATACGGCGCACCTTCCGATCCAGCCCGATCTCGTCGACCTGGACGAACGCATCGGTGCGCGGAACTTCCGTTGGCGGTCGGGTGAAGCAGGCGCGCGGCGTCACCTGCAGCGATCCGAACTGTACAGTCTCGTCGATGTAAACGTCGAACGAGGTGATACGACCGGTAATCTTGTCCAGCCCCGAGAAAACCGCGACGGGGTTGGTAATGCGATTGGGACTGGGAGGAATTGGCGTCCCGGCGGGCTCGGCATTCTGATCGCCGGGAGGATTTGCCGGTGCGGCATCGGTCAGCGGCGCGGCGGGCGGGGTCGTGTCCGGCGGCGGCAGGGCACTGGTTGCCGGCGCCCCGCTATCGTCGGATCCCGCGCCGAGATCGATCACGTCCTGTTGCTGCTGGGCGCGAGCCGCAGCGGACGCCGCAAGGGTCAAGCCAACTGCAACCAAGAGAATAGCGCCGCGACGAACGCGAAACGGGAACCGCGCCGGGCGGCTTGTTTTGGCAGTATTCATCGAACCGGGAAATCTCAGAAAGACTGTGCGCGACGACGCTGCTCGTAACACGCGATTCTGGTGACGAAAAGGCAACCTAGCTGACTTGTGCGCTGGCAAGGGCCGATTGCGCCATCCAACCGTCAAGCGCCGCGGCCTGGCCTTCGCCGAGGAGCAGGCCAAGCCGGGACCGGCGCCAGAGCACGTCCTCGGCCGTGTGCGCCCATTCTTCCTCACGAAGATAGGCGACTTCGGCTTCGGTTAGGTCCGCGCCGAAGCACCGTCCAAGCGCAGCAGTGCTGCGGGCGCCGACGAGGACGGACGAGGCCTTGGTGCCGTACGCACGCACCAGGCGGGCTGCATATGCCGGCGAGACGAAGGGATAGGCGGCCCGCAGCGCCCGCTCGATGTCATGCTCGCCGCCGCGCGGAAAGCCACCGCCAGGCAGGGCAGCACCGCGCGTCCATGCCGGTTCGAGCGTGCGGTACCGCCCGATGCGGTCGACAACGTCTTCCGCCAGCCGGCGCTGGACAGCCAGGCCACCGCCGAACACCGAGATCAAGGGCGCGACCAGCGGAGGATCGTCGACCACGACGGCGTTGTCGGTCCCCGGCAGCGCATCGCTTGGCAGCGCCACCACTCTCGCGGCTGAACGAACGACATCATCGGCGCCGAAAGACCGGCGGAAATATTGTTCCGCGATATCGGCCAGATAGGCAGCATCGGCACGATCGCTGTTCGCCCTGGCCGGATCGCCGTAGTAGGGGGTGGTGACAGGACCCAGCAGCACCGTATCCCGTTCGACGGGCAAGGCGTAGACGATCTGTCCGTCGGCGGCCGGCAGGGCATAACCACCTTCGCCGAAACCGGGGTGCCTGACCACCAGCCAGGCTTGCTTATGCAGACGCACCCGCACCTGGCCGCTGCCGTGAGCGACGTGGTTCAGAACGTCGGCAGCCCGGCCACCCCCGGCGTTGATGAGCACTGTGGCTGAAACCACGAAGCGGTCGGCATTCGTGGCTGACTCCAGCGAGAGGTGCCATTCGCCGCCGTCGCGCTCGGCGATCGTGCATCGCAGCCGCGAGAAAATCTCGGCACCGCGAGCCCGGGCATCGATGGCGTTGTGAATGGCAAGGCGGCCGTTATCGACCAGGCAATCCGAATACGCCACTCCGTCCGTGAAATGAAGATGAAGCGGGCGCTCCGGACCCTCGTCCAGATATACCGGCACGGTCCGCGGCAGCGTGGATGAGGTGGCGCGGTCGAACGCGAACAGGCCGAGGCGCTGCGCCAGCAGGGGCCACTGGCGCGCATGGTGCGGGATAGTGAGCGTCACGGGTTGCGCCAGGTGGGGCGCGGCGCGCATGAGGATCTCACGTTCGGCGACTGCCTCCCGCATCGCGGAAAAGCGAAGGGACGCGAGGTGCTCAATGCCACCATAGGGCGAGCGCACGGAGCCGTCGGACGAGCCCCCGACATCTTTCTCGTCGCAGAGGAAGACGCTGAGCCCCCGCCCGGCAGCGTCACGCGCCACGGCGGTTCCCGTCAGGCCACCTCCAATGATCGCAACGTCGTAGACCCTGCCGTACACGGTCGCGGGTGCCCCTATCGATTCGAGACCGAAAGAACCATAGCGCCAGCGAATCGGGGCGGCCTATCGCCGACACACAAGAAACCGGGGGAAATCGCAGACGAACGGCATTCGCGAAGCACCCTTTCGGCCGACGCATAATTCGCACTAGAATCAGGCCATGCATGCGATGGTCCTGAGGCAACTGCGGCAGCGCCTTGTCGAAGAGGAGCGGCCAGACCCCATTCCCGGACCCGGAGAGATCCGGGTGCGCGTCGAGGCGTGCGGCGTGTGCCGCACCGATCTCCACGTGGTGGATGGCGAATTGGAAAGCCCACGGGTGCCGATCGTGCCGGGGCACGAGATCGTCGGTCGGGTGGACGGGCCTGGGCCCGGCGTCACGTCCTTTGCGCCCGGCCAGCGTGTCGGCATTCCCTGGCTTGGGCACGCATGCGGGCACTGCATCTATTGCACGGAGGGACGCGAGAACCTCTGCGATACGCCGGCGTTTACCGGCTACACCCGCGACGGCGGCTACGCGACGCACGTGATTGCCGAGGCGGCATTCGCCTTTCCGCTCGACAATGACGGCGACCCGGTTGCCATGGCTCCCCTGCTCTGCGCCGGGCTCATCGGCTGGCGAACCCTGAAGCTCGCCGGAGAAGGCAAAGCGGTCGGGCTCTACGGCTTTGGCGCCGCGGCTCACATCGTGGCGCAGGTCTGTCGCTGGCAGGGGCGCGATGTCTATGCCTTTACGCGACCGGGCGACGAAGAAGCACAGGCGTTTGCGCGCTCGCTCGGGGCGGTCTGGGCGGGCGGATCGGACGAAACTGCGCCCTCGGCACTGGACGTCGCTCTTATTTTTGCTCCAGTCGGGGCGCTCGTGCCAACGGCCCTTGCCGCGGTGCGCAAGGGCGGGCACGTGATCTCCGGCGGTATCCACATGAGCGACATTCCGAGCTTTCCCTACTCGCTCCTCTGGGAAGAGCGGTCGGTCGCCTCCGTCGCCAACCTGACGCGGGCCGACGGTACCGAGTTTCTCAGGATTGCACGGGAGGCCGGCGTGAAAACCGAGACCAAGCAGTATGCGTTGAGCGACGCTAACGAGGCGCTCGCCGACCTCCGCGAGGGCCGACTCCAAGGCGCAGCGGTTCTGGTGCCGAAATGAGAAACAATGCGTCCTTGCGCCGGCTGATCGTCCGGACCCTGGCGACAGCACTCGCCCTCGCGGCGCCCATGGCGGGCGGCGGGGCCGCCGGGGCGGCCAGCCCCGATGTGCTCAAGCATATTGTCGAAGGCGCCTGCGTTCCGACAATGCAGGCGACGGGGCAGCCAGTACCCTGCCGTCAGGTCGATCTCAGCCGGCGCTTCGCCGTGCTCAAGGATATCTTCGGCAAGACGCAATACCTCGTGCTGCCAACCGATACCCTCGAGGGCATAGAGTCGCCCTCCTTGCTTGCGCCGGGAGCGCCGAACTACTGGCAGTACGCATGGGAGGCGCGGAGCTTTGTCGAGGAAGCGGCCGGGCGCGCGATCCCACGCGACTACGTCGGCCTTGCGATCAACTCGGCCAAGGGGCGCAGTCAGAACCAGTTGCATATCCATGTCGACTGCGTGCGCCGGGACGTGATCGCCACGCTGAAGCACTATCAGACTGCGGTCGGCCCCGAGTGGCGCGCGGTTCCCGTCCGTTTCCGAGGACACCGGTATCTTGCGATGCGCATCGACGGGACGGACCTCGGCAAGGCGGACCCGTTCCAGTTGCTGGCGGACAAGCTCCCCCGCGCCCGCGCCACGATGGGCGACCAGACGCTCGTCGTGATCGGCGCCACGTTCAAGGACGGAAAGCCCGGCTTTTACATCCTTAACGACCACGCCGGTGCCACGCCGGACGACCAGGGCTCGGGGGAGGAACTGCTGGATCACTCCTGTGCAGTGCTCGATGGTCCTTCTTGAGGATTGCGGGCCTTGCTGGACAGGACAGGAAGCCTTTGCTAATCAACCGCCCGGTCGAGGCCGGCAGCAGCCGGCTCCCGATCCCGGCGGGTGATTAGCTCAGTTGGTAGAGCAGCTGACTCTTAATCAGCGGGTCGTAGGTTCGATCCCTACATCACCCACCAAATGCCCGGCTACATCTGGGCCTGGCGCAGGACCCTGATCTGCCGGCCGTCCATGACGACCCGCCCTTCCTTGGCCAGCGTGCGCAATTGCTTGTTCACCGCCTCGCGGCTGGCGCCCAGCATCTGCGCCAACGTACCTTGGGTTACGTCGAGATCGACGATGGCCACGTCCTTCTCGATGCGGCCGTGAATGACCGCAATCTGGCGCAGTAGAACCAGCAGGCGGTAGCGCAGATCGTGAAAGATCGCCTGTTCGACCTGGCTGTTGGCCGCGCGCAGGCGTTCGCACAGCATCAACATCACCTGCCGTGCCAGCCGTGGAGAGGTGTCCAGCAGGTCGCAAAACGGCTTGTGGGGGATAAATATCAAGCGCGAGTCGGTCAGCGCCGCAGCGCCAGCGCTCCTCGGCAGGCCGTCGATGAGGGCGATCTCGCCAATCATCTCGCCCTCTTCGAGCAAGCTGATCGTCGCCTCGCGGCCGTCGCCCGCGGTGAGGTAGATGCGGATAATGCCGACCGTAACGATGTACAGCCCGTCGGATTCCTCGCCCTGTTCAAACAGCACGGCGCCGGCCGGCAAGACGACCTCACGGCCGATGCCTGCCATTCGGCGCAAATCCTCGGGGTCCAGCCCGTTGAAGACGACGCTCTTGCCGATGAACACCGCCAGGTCGTTGGTTGCCATATCAACATTGCCCGCTAACGCACTGTTTGCATTAGCATCGCTGGGCGAGAATGGCGAGCCGCCCGCAAAAACGGGCGGCTCGGGCAACGGGGAGCCTTCAGGCAGTGCCCACCTGGGCATGAAGCCGCTGACGCTTGGTCATCAGCTTGTTGATCGCCGAGATGTACGCCTTGGCCGAGGCAACGAGGGTATCCGGATCGGCGCCGCGGCCGGTGACCATCTTGCCGTCCTCTTCGAGCCTGATGGAGACTTCCGCCTGCGCGTCGGTGCCTTCAGTCACTGCCTGCACCTGGTAGAGCGATTGCTTCGCCTGGTGCGGGATAATCGCATGGATGGCGTTAAAGATCGCGTCGACCGGGCCGTTGCCGGACGTCTCCTTGGTCACCTCAACGCCATTCACGTCGAGCGTCAGCGTCGCCTTCTGCGGGCCCACGGTGCCGGCGATGACGGTGAGCGAAACGATGCGGATCGATTCCGAGGCGATCGCGGCCGCGTCCTCGACCAGGGCTTCGATGTCCTCGTCGTAGACATGCTTCTTGCGATCGGCGAGATCCTTGAAGCGCTTGAACGCGTCCTCAAGGGCGTTGTCGCCGAGCTCGAAGCCGAGTTCGCGCAGCTTCTCGCGGAATGCATGACGCCCCGAGTGCTTGCCCATGACCAGCGAGGTGGCGCGGACGCCAACTGACTCCGGGGTCATGATTTCGTAGGTCTCGGCATTCTTCAGCACGCCATCCTGGTGAATGCCGGACTCGTGCGCAAAAGCGTTCTTGCCGACAATCGCCTTGTTGTACTGGACCGGGAAAGCCGAAACAGCCGACACGAGTTTCGAGGCGCGCATCAACATGGTGGTCTCGATATCCGTGCGGTACGGCAGCACGTCGCCGCGCGTGCGGATCGCCATGACGATTTCCTCCAGCGCTGCGTTGCCTGCCCTCTCGCCGAGGCCATTGATCGTGCACTCGATCTGGCGGGCACCGCCGGAGAGCCCGGCCAGCGAATTGGCAACCGCAAGACCGAGGTCGTCGTGGCAATGGGTCGAGAAGACGGCCTTGTCAGCGCCCGGCACGCGCTCGCGCACCGCGCGGAACATGGCGGCGTATTCTTCGGGTACGGCGTAGCCAACCGTGTCGGGGAGGTTGATCGTGGTCGCACCCGCCTTGATTGCCGCTTCGACGCAGCGGCAGAGATAATCGATCGGGGTGCGGGTGGCATCCATTGCCGACCACTCGACATCTTCGACCAGATTGCGCGCCTGCGCGACCGTGGTGGCGATGATCGCCAGAACCTCCTCCTCCGATTTCCTCATCTGATGAGCCAGATGGATCGGAGACGTCGAGACAAAGGTGTGAATCCGGGGCCGCTTTGCCGGCTTAACGGCCTCACCGGCACGGGCGATGTCGCCCGGGATGGCGCGCGCCAGACCCGCGATAATCGCGTTTTGCGACCGCTTGGCGATTTCGTGGACACTCTCGAAATCGCCCTGGCTCGCGATCGGGAAACCAGCTTCGATGACGTCGACGCCCATTCCGTCGAGAAGCTCGGCCACCTGGAGCTTCTCCTCGGGCGTCATGGAAGCCCCAGGCGACTGCTCGCCGTCGCGCAGCGTGGTGTCGAAAATGATAACGCGGTCCTTGTCGGACGCCGTTGCAGGTGCGGATGCCATTGAAATCAGTCCTTCTCGGGAATGGTGCCCGACACAGCGGGCCGATGCCTGTTGCTCTGAATTTACCGCCCCCTGAGTGTCCGCCGGATTAAGGCAGGTCGACGCTCAGGGGCAGCTAAGGAGCAGGCCGAGAAGGGACAAGGGCGCAGCAGCGAGCAGACGGAACTTTTCGTTCCGTGGCGACAGACTGCAGATGGCGGCGCCGTTCAGCATGGGCGCCCTTCTACATTTTCCGATCGCCGCCAGCAAGCGCCGGTTGGGTCAGCAGCCCTGTCCTACCGCCGTCTCAGTCGAAGGCGAATACGGCGACGATGACAATCAATACCAACAGCGCAGCGCCAACCCGCCCAAGGATCGGAAGGCGGGCGGCAAGGGCGACGTTGCCGCCGCGGACGGCTTTCATGGTCACGTCCATCGCTCCGATCACGGCGGTCAGCGCAACCACCAACAGCAGCTTGACCCAGAAGAGCGATGGAACCGATGCCGGGCCGCCCCATTTGCTCCACAAGAGGATGATGCCCATCAACCAGAGGAGACCGATCGCTCCCTGCCCGGCGCGCGTGAACGGCATCCGGAGCCGGCTCAATGCGGCCGCATCTGCAGGATTTGCTTCGACTTGCGCGGTGACCAGGAAATTGCCCAGCGCGGCAGCAACACCGCCGCCAAAGCCGAACAAGTGCAGGATCAGCAGTATCTGGTTCAAGGCGCCCTCCCCTCGCGCGACCGGCACACCAGAATTGTGCGCACGTCAGTCGTCCAGCGACAGTACACCCGCTGCAATGAGGACGGCATGCCCTGAAATGCGCACGCCGGCGATCCCGTTTCGAGCGACGTCGACCTCTACCCCGATGTGACTCGGACGTCCCATCTCGAAGCCCTGTTCGATCACATACTGGTGGGTTCCGGCCGGCGGCTCGTCGAAGCGCAGGATCACACCGGGAAAGGCAGCGGCCGCGCTGCCGGTGGCGGGATCTTCGGCGATGCCGATCTCCGGCGCAAACATGCGCGCGTGAAACCGGCTGGAGGACGATACGCTCTCGCGGCAATAGACGAACGCGGCAGACGCGGGCGCCGGAAAGGCGGCGGTCCATCGCGCCGGATTGACCTGCGCCTTGCCAATCACCGAGAGATCGCGGACCGGCACGAAGGCGTAAGGCACGCCGGCGTCGAAAGCGCTCGGCAGATGATTTTCGAAACCGATCTCATTTGGAGTCACTCCGATCGCCGCAGCGATGTCTGCGCGCGAGGAAGCGAAGGGGAGCGCCTCCGGTTTCAAAGGGGCGTCGAACACGGCGCGGCCCGAGCGCTCGTTCGCAATCGAAACGCCGCAGCGGATGGGCCCGACCTCTTCTTCGAGCACGACCATCAGCTCTGCCGGCTTTTCAAGCGCGTCTGCCTTGGCAAGGCCGAGCGCGACTGCGCAACCGATCGTCGGATGGCCGGCGAAGGGGAGTTCGCGGCCCGGGGTGAAGATGCGCAAGCGCGCCGCGTGAACGGCATTTCCCGGTGTGACGCAGAACACAGTCTCGGACAGCCGGAACTCGGCCGCGATTGCCTGCATTAATCCAGCATCAAGGCCGTCGGCATCGTAAACGACGGCGAGCTGGTTTCCGGCCAGAGGACGATCGGTGAAGACGTCCAGAAGTGCGTATCGCCTTTGCAAATTCAGAGATTCCCTCGGTATTCGCGCCAGGGGATACCGGCCTGATCGGAGACCCGCAAGCCCGCCCGTCCAGCCGTCAGAGTCAGGCCGCTCCGGTCATGGACTTGACGGTCACGAACTGGCGGTCACGCCTGTCTACGACGTTCAGCGGCCGTTCATCGGCATACGCTCATTCTGCCAGCATCAAGGACGGAGGTGTCTGCCCCGTCTTCGCAAATGCTTCGGGAGTTTCCTATCATGAAAAGGCTTGTCTCTGCCGCTCTCGTCGGCGTGATGGCCATCGGCTCTGTCGCTATATCTGGCGCGACAGCGAGCGCGGACCCGTATTATCGCTATCATCACTCCTACTACGGCTACCACGACGACGGTGCCGGTTTCGTGGCGGCGGGCATTCTGGGCCTTGCCACCGGGCTGGTGGCTTCGCAGGTGCTGTCACCCGAGCCGCCGCCGCCCTATCCCACCTACGCGGCGGGTTACGGACCGGTGGATGCCCATGTCCAGTGGTGCGAGTCGACATACAGATCCTACGACCCCGAGACCGACCTCTGGCGCGACTTCCAGGGTGTGGTTCATCGCTGCGTGGGTCCCCACTAGCTCGTGGCTTTGAGTGTGACGCCGCAGGGGGGCGTTACAACATCTGGAGATCAGGACAATGAAGAAGATTGCAGCATTAGGACTGGCCGGCCTCATGGGCGTTTCGGCGCTCGCCATGACAGCCGGCGCGGCGTCAGCCGACCCCGGTGGCGATTGGTGGAAGCACCGTCACTACGATCATCACTGGGATGGCGATCATCACTGGAATGGTGGCGGCGGCTGGGGATGGGGCGGGCCGTTCGTGCTCGGCCTCGGCCTTGGCACAATGTACGGCTACGGCGCCGCGCCATATCCGGATTACGGCTATGGCGGCGGCTGGGATGGACATGTGCGCTGGTGCGAGTCGCAGTACCGCACCTATAGCCCGGCGACGGATACGTTCTTCATCCGCCCGGGCGTGCCGGCTCGCTGCATCGCGCCGTTCGATCGCTAGTCGCTACAGAACCGATCACAAAAAAAGCCGTCCCGGCTTTGCCGGGGCGGCTTTTTGATGCAAGGCCGGGATTCTAGATCAATTCACGATTTTATCGAATCGCGAATTGATGGTGTCCACTTTTCCTGCAATTGCTCTAGTTCTTCGCCTTGTCGACCAGCTTGTTCGCGCCGATCCACGGCATCATGGCGCGCAGGCGCTGGCCGACCTCTTCAATCGGGTGCTCATCGTTTAACCGGCGGGTCGCCTTGAACTTGGCGAGGCCGGCGCGGTACTCGCGCATCCATTCGGTCGTGAAAGCGCCGGTCTGGATGTCCTTCAGTACCTTCTTCATCTCCGCCTTGGTGGCGTCGGTGATGATGCGCGGGCCGCTGACGTATTCGCCAAACTCAGCCGTGTTGGAGATCGAATAGTTCATGTTGGCGATGCCGCCCTCGTAGATGAGGTCGACGATCAGCTTCACCTCGTGCAGGCACTCGAAATAGGCCATCTCGGGCGCGTAGCCGGCCTCGACCAGCGTCTCGAAGCCGCCGCGGATGAGTTCGACGAGGCCGCCACAGAGCACGACCTGCTCGCCAAACAGATCGGTCTCGCACTCCTCGCGGAAGGTGGTTTCGATGACGCCCGAGCGGCCACCGCCGATCGCGCTGGCATAGGAGAGCCCAAGGTCCTGGGCGTTGCCACTGGCGTCCTGATGAACCGCGATCAGGCATGGCACGCCGCCGCCCTTCACGTATTCGCCGCGGACCGTGTGTCCCGGTCCCTTCGGCGCGATCATGATCACGTCGATGGTCTTCTTCGGTTCGATCAGGTTGAAGTGAACGTTGAGCCCGTGGGCAAACGCCAGCGCCGCACCGTCACGGATATTGGGCGCAATGTGATCGCGATAGATGTCGGCCTGCAGTTCGTCAGGCGTCAACATCATGATGAGGTCAGCCCACTTCGACGCCTCATCGACGCCCAGGACCTTGAAGCCCGCGGCTTCGGCTTTCTTGGCGGAGGCCGAACCTGGACGCAGCGCGATGCAGACGTCCTTCACACCAGAGTCGCGGAGGTTGAGAGCGTGGGCGTGACCCTGGGCGCCATAGCCAACGACGACGACCTTCTTTCCCTTGATGAGATTGAGATCGGCATCCCGATCGTAATAGACGCGCATGAGCGTTCCCTCTGGTCCATGATTGCGCGGCCGGGTCCGGTCGCAGGCAGTGTTTGTGTGGCAAAAACGGCGCGGTTCTACCGGGATATCGGCCGGCCGGCAATGCCACACTGCCGGTTCGCCGCTGTACTTCCGACTAACCGACCCCGGCTGCTGCCCAGCCGAAGACGAGGAGCGGCGCGGCTCTTTCGACAAAATCGATGATGGCCCCGGCCAAGGCCGGCTGCGCCAGCAACTTTGCCGGGAGTGACTCCTCGACGATGAAGGATTTCAGCCGCAGCACCTCGTCGGCCGACGAGCCCTTAAATGCTTCAAAGCCGCGTGGCAATCGCGACAACGCGCTCTCCGTTCCAAGCTTGAGGTTGCCCGCGGCCAATCGCGCCTGGAGGGCAGCGAATTTCCCCGGGCTGGCGGCAATCGTCTTGCGAATGGCGGCAAGTTGCTGCGGCTCGGGCTTATGGAAGCCGGCCGCCACGAATGATCCGGCCGGCTCGATGTGAATATAAAGCACGCCGCTCTCGTTCTTCGTTCCTGACCGCGTCATCACCGCGCCGCAGTGAGTCTTGTAGGGGCTCTTGTCCTTGGCGAAGCGAACGTCGCGATGAATGCGGAAGATTGAGCGGCGGCCTTCCGCCCTCAACGGAATTTTATTCGCCGCGAACGCCGCGGTCAGATCGTCGACGAGCGCCGTCATGGGGTCGAGGAGGTCGCGTTCGTAGAGGTCGCGGTTCTCCTCGAACCAGGCCTTGGACTGGTGAAACTTCAGGGCCTTGAGAAACGGCAGGGCCTTAGCACCAAATCCCTGAAAGTCGGGCACGGGCGCCCTCCCTCAATCGACGAGCGTTTCACCGCTAATGATATCGCGATAGCGGCCGCGCCTGATCCTGGCAACAATGCGCAGCGACAGATTCTCCGCAACATGCGGCATCGACTTGTTCAACGCCTCGAACGTGCGCTCGAGGCGGTAGATTTCGTTATCGCCGGCCGTGCGGAAAAAGAGATCGAAGAACGTGATGTCGAACAGCGAGGAGCGCGTGTAGTCGATCTCCTTGCCGTACCCGCCAACCCAGATCAGACGGCTGTCGATCTCCTGACCGCGAATGCGCGCCGGGCGCAGCATCTCCACCAGATTGTACTCGTCCCCGAACTTGCACGATCCAAACAAGACGCCCTTCAGGCGGCGTCGCTGGCGGTTCACTTCGACAAAGGTATTGCGCAGGAAGGTCCGCGAGAGAGCGGAGCCATCCGGCGCCTCAATCTTGGTGAAGTCGCCGTGCGCCGCGACGTAGAGAAAGTCGACGTCGCCGCCGCCCATGACGAAGCGAACTGCGTCGCGGAATGAAACGGCACCAACGAAGCGCTCGTAAGTGAACGCGTCCGAGCGATCCTTCAGCGCGTACGAGAGAAACTCGAAGAGAGGACGGACGGTGTGATGCCGCTCGTCGAACCAACGCGTCTCCAACACGCCCAGACCCAGATGCCGTGATGAAGCCACCGACGCCCCTCAAATGTCCCGAACGCAAACTGGTGCTGTGAGTGGCGCAGCAGCGGCGAAGCTGCAGTGGGCGCACCGCACGTAGACGGCGATATTTATGAGTTTTATCAGTTATTTAGCTAGCCGAAAGCGGCGCGCGATTCAAGTAAGGAACCGACGCGCGGGCCAATGGCCGCAGCCCCCCGCGTGCGAACCAAAGACGCCATTCGTTTCAGCGGCTTACATGGACTGTGAAGGCCCAGGTCCGCGTGCAATGGCGGCAACCCCGGTGCGACAAATCTCGATCAGGCCGAGCGGCGCCATGACGGCGACGAATTCGTCGACCTTGGCGGTGCTGCCGGTGATCTGAAACACGAAATGCCCGGTGGTGGCGTCGACGACCGTCGCCTCGTAGGCCCCTGCAAGCTGCAAAGCCTCAACGCGCGCCACGCCGGTTCCTGCAACCTTTACGAGTGCAAGCTCACGTTCCAGCGGCCGGCCCGAAGCCGTCAGGTCGGTCACCGAATGGACCGGGACGAGCCGCTCGAGCTGGTGGCGAATTTGAGTGAGCACCATCGGCGTGCCGGTGGTGACAATCGTAATGCGCGAAAGATGCGCGGCGCCCTCGGTTTCCGAGACCGTCAGACTTTCGATGTTGTATCCCCGCCCCGAGAACAGACCGATGACGCGCGCCAGCACGCCCGGCTCATTGTCGACGATCACTGAGAGCGTGTGGCGCTCCGTGCGGTCGTGGCGGGTCTCGATGAAGTAGGCGGACGCGGGCTGCGGGATGGACGCCGGCAGACCGGCCGCCGGCTTTTTCGCCGCTGGTGTCTTCG
>Ga0265313_10001096_pt1 | contig 26055 bp, 26 predicted proteins | sample 4123metaG_FD_203122 | JGI IMG/M metagenome (GOLD analysis project Ga0265313, IMG submission 203122) | Rhizosphere microbial communities from Carex aquatilis grown in University of Washington, Seatle, WA, United States - 4-1-23 metaG | ecosystem: Host-associated > Plants > Roots > Rhizosphere >...
GGTCATAGCGCGATGAATCATTAGTTCATCGATAGACCCAGTAGGCGATGCGGCGAAAAACCAGATCGACCAGCGTATGTGCAACCGAGAGCATGTTGCGCGGCGTCAGCGCGTTCGAACTACCGGTGCGCCGTTCGATCGTCGCGACCGCCACTTCCTTGTAAGAAAACCCCTGGTCCAGCAGCAAGCAGATAATGTCAGCTTGGAAGCCGAAACCGCGGGTGTTTGGATGCCAGCGCATGACATTGTAGCGCAGATGTACGGCGAGACCGTTGTAATAGTGTAGCCGGAAGCCACTGATGAGATTGACGAGGCCTGCATAGGCCGTCGAGAGGGCGCGGCGATAGAAACTTTTACCCTCGCTCGTCACGTAATAGGGAATGATTATGTCGGCCTGACCGATCGCGCCGAAAACGGTGGTCATCGTCTCTTTCGATTCGGCGTTATCCCCACATACCAATCGGTAGTACTTGCCGCAGCCGATGAATGCCACGTCAAGATAATTTTGGGCGAGTCCGCGGTTGGTTTTGTTGGTGCGCAAAATAATGGGTTCAGCCGGGTGTGCGGCGATGTAGCTCTTGACGATTTCGCTCGATCGGTCGCGCGATCGGTCGTCGACAACGATGATTTCGTAGCGGATGCCACCGACCTCGAGGAGTGCGTCGCGTATGGTGTCGATCGTGCCAACAATATAGTCCTGCTCATTGTAGCAGGAGACAAACACTGTCAGATCGAGGCCGGCCTGCTGGCCGGGATCGAGCAGGCTCTCAGGTTCGTGCAGCCGCGCGGCTGCAGGCGTCATCGTTACTTCGGCGGGAAACAGGCGCTTCATCGCGCGCTAGCTTCGACGCCGATTTCGTCAATGCGCACCACAACCTGCTGTCTGGCGAAGGCCAGATAGGTGTACTTAACAGCATATGCGCTGACGTATTCCTGAAACGCCTTGAATTCGTGGGTTTCCCAATTTGGATAGTTGAAATATTCGTCGAACAGAATGATGGTGCCGTGGGTGAACCGAGGGGCGAGCAGCGCGAATATCGTTTTGGTAGAGCTGTAAAGATCGCAGTCAAGATGGATGAAGGCTGCCGGGCCTGCATTGATGGCGAGCCATTTCGGCAAGCTGTCCTCAAAATAACCTCGATGAAGCCGCACATTGTTCGGGACGCGCGGTAGCCTACCACCTACATTGAATGCTTTGCTGCCGAGGTTGAAACCTGACCATGCTTCGGGCAACCCTGCGAAACTGTCGAAACCGTGAACGGTACGCTCCCCCACCCGGCGAGCGATGAAACGGATGGTGCCGCCGGTGAAGACCCCAAATTCCAAATAGTGCCCGTCGATCTTCGTCACCTGCAGCGAATACTCGATTAGCTCGCGTTGTGTGTCGAAGCCGAGCGCATCGGGCATTTTCTCTTCAATGTAATCCACGCTGCGCTGCAGCGCGCGCAAAGCGCGTTCACGCGCTGGATGAATTCGGGCGACATCTACGGCCTGGTAGAAGCCGCAGATGATTTTGTACACGATGAATTTGAAACGAAAATTGGTGACTAGCATGGAGTGGACCGTCTGATCGGGTACATGGGTGATAGTCCAAACGGCTTCTATGATGACCGTAACTTCCGATCGTGGCACGTCGCCATAATAGTGGGCAACTATCTCGTGCTTGGCACGCTTCGTTCCAGATTAGAAAATTCAGGTTTCGCCGCTTTTCGCCGTCACTTGGTTGCAATGAGACCGTAGAGATCGACGGTGCATAGGGCGTTCCAGAAGCGGTGCGTTTCGATCCATGGCTCGATTGGCGCCAGAAGGCGATAGATCGCGCCGGGTGTGAAGTTTGGAAACAGATTGAGCCGACGCCAAATTATCGTCTGCCAGCCTGTGGAGGCGAAAATCTGCATCAACTCTTTGCTGCGAAAGCTGTCTTCACCCGCGGCACGGTAGGACGGCGTCAGCTCCAGCGCCTTGCGCATCAGGTGATTGCCATTCGGCTCCAGAACGATCATCTTGCGGGTGCGCCGCGCCAGGGCACGGACGAGAGTAGGCGTCGCCGCTTTTACGTGATGTAGAATTCCAATCAAGAAAGCGGCGTCGTAGGTTGGCAGCGAGTCGTAGTCCAACATGACAAGGTCAGCTGTCCGGTAGCTCGCGTTCGGCTGGGCCTCGGCTTGAGCGCGGCGAATTGCATTTTCGGACTTGTCGAGCCCCTCAACCACGCGGTAATGGGCAGACAGCACTTGGTTGGCGAAGGCACCATCGCCGCAACCGAAATCCAGCACGTGGCTATTGCGGGCAACGCAGAGCGCATCGGCGATCTCAACGGTGATGCCCCAAAGACGGCCGCGAACATGCGCTTCAACGTCCGCGCTGGTATACATCGCTCGGCCGTAGCCCTCGGCGCCGGCCCGATCCCAGTAGGCGTCACCCGCGCCCGGAGTCTGCTTTTCGATCATCGTCCGCCCTCCGCGCCACCGTTCTCAAGCACGGGCAACGCGTTATCGCAAGTTGGACGCCGTTCGACCCGTAGGGCGTTTAAAAGGAGCCGGCCTGGCACACCACCACAACTTGTCGGATAGCCCGGTTGTACGTATTTTCCCTTGCCAGCAGTCTGCGGGCCGACGTAAAGGTTTGCACGCTTCCGAGGTGAGGGCGCGGCCGGCAATCCATGGCACTGCAGAGAATTTTTACCTCTGTCGGCCAAGATTAGCTGCCTTTTGGAACCTGACGTGGCCGACAGGATGATAGGCTCTGACCGCCGGGTTCTGGGCAATCGTACCATCAAGCCGCATCGTCGACGAGGATGAGGGCAATTCGGGTGTTAATCCAATAGCTTGCGGCGGTAATGGCAGAACATCCTACCAGCATCGGGCCGAAGCCAGATTCCGGGACGCCGAAGCCTGACGCCGGGCTTGCCGCCCTGGTCATGCTGTTGCGTTTTCACGACATCGGCGCCGATCCGAACCAGATCAGGCATCAGTTTGGCGGCGTGCCGATCGGCGTGGAAGAGATGCTGCGTTGTGCCAAGGAATTCGGGCTCAGAGCGCGCACCCGCACCATCACCTGGGAACGCCTCAGGGCGACGCCGCTTCCTGCCATCGCGGCCCAGCGCGACGGTGGCTTTCTGCTGCTTGGCAAGGCGGGCGACGACAAGATCCTGGTCCAGGCGCCCGGTTCGCCGCGCCCGCATCTGATGACCAAGGCTGAGTTCGAGGAGGTCTGCGACGGCCGCGTCGTGCTGATGACCCGGCGGGCCGGCTTGGTCGACCTGTCGCGGCGGTTCGACATCACCTGGTTTCTCGGCGCCATTCACAAATACCGCCATCAGCTCGGCGAGGTGGTCGTCGCCTCGTTCTTCCTGCAGCTGTTCGCGCTGGTCACGCCCCTGTTCTTCCAGGTCGTGGTCGACAAAGTGCTCGTGCATCACAGCATGTCGACGCTCGACGTGCTGATCATCGGGCTGATCACGGTTACGATCTTCGAGACAATCCTGACGATCCTTCGCACTTACCTGTTCTCCCACACTACCAACCGCATCGACGTCGAACTCGGCGCGCGGCTGTTCCGTCACCTGACCGCGCTGCCGCTCGCCTATTTTCAGGCCCGGCGCGTCGGTGACTCGGTGGCGCGGGTCCGCGAACTGGAAAACATCCGCAATTTTCTCACCAGTTCCGCGCTCACGCTCGTCATCGATCTGTTTTTCACCTTCGTGTTTCTCGGCGTGATGTTCCTGTACTCGCCGCTATTGACTCTGGTGGTGCTGATTTCGTTCCCGTTCTATTTCGGGCTCTCGGCCGCGGCGACGCCGCTGTTTCGCAAGCGGTTGCAGGAGAAATTCCTGCGCGGCGCGGAGAACCAGGCCTTTCTGGTTGAGAGCGTCACTGCGGTAGAAACGCTCAAGGCCATGGCGGTCGAGCCGCAGATGCAGCGCCGCTGGGAGGAGCAAATCGCGGGTTACGTGGCGTCGAGCTTCCGGGTGCTGCAAATCGGCAACATGGCCAGCAACCTAGTCCAGTTTGTCAGCAAGCTCGTCACCGCGGCCGTGCTTTTTTACGGAGCCAAACTGGTGATCGAGGGTTCGCTGAGCGTTGGCGAACTGGTGGCGTTCAACATGCTCACCAGCAGAGTCAGCGCGCCGGTGCTGCGGCTCGCGCAAGTTTGGCAGGATTTCCACCAAGCGCGCCTGTCGGTGGAGCGGCTCGGCGACATCCTCAACACCAAGGCCGAGCCGGTGTTCAGTCCGACGCGGGTGGCGTTGCCGCCGATCCGCGGCGAGGTCGCTTTCGAGCACGTCGTGTTCCGCTATCGCGTTGACGGCTCGGAAGTGCTCCATGACATCAATTTCAGCGTGCCGCCCGGGCAAGTCGTCGGCATCGTCGGCCCCTCGGGTTCCGGTAAGAGCACGATGGCAAAGCTGATCCAGCGCCTGTATGTGCCTGAGAGCGGCCGTGTGATGGTCGACGGCGCTGATCTTGCGATGGTCGATATCTCCTGGCTGCGGCGCCAGATGGGCATTGTGCTGCAGGATAACGTCCTGTTTAACCGCTCGGTCCGCGATAACATTGCGCTGGCCGATCCAGCAATGCCGGTCGAGAGGGTCATGCGCGCCGCCAAGCTCGCCGGCGCCCACGATTTCATCCTCGAACTGCCCGAAGGCTATGACACAATCGTTGGCGAGCGCGGCAGCACGGTTTCAGGCGGCCAGCGCCAGCGCATTGCGATTGCCCGCGCGCTTGTCACCGATCCGCGCATCCTGATCTTCGACGAGGCGACCAGCGCGCTCGATTACGAGAGCGAGCGTGTTATTCAGGACAACATGAAGGACATCGCGCGGGGCCGCACGGTGTTCATCATCGCACACCGCCTGTCGACAGTGCGGCGCACCGACCGCATCATCGCGCTCGATCGGGGCAGGCTGGTCGAGGATGGAACTCACGACGAGCTGATAAGGCTGGGCGGGCCTTACGCCAAGCTTCACCGTATGCAGGCCGGTATTCATGAAGTCATTTAGCGGTGCGATCGCGTATCTGCGCACCAAGACGCGCTGGGAAGACGATGACCGCGCCTTCCTGCCGGCGGCGCTGGAGATCGTCGAGACGCCGGCGTCGCCGACCGGACGCATTATCGCCTACACCATCATGGGGCTGTTCAGTCTGGCGATTGTGTGGGCCTGCGTCGGCAAGGTCGATATTGTGGCATCGGCACAGGGCAAGATCATCCCCGACGGCCGCACCAAGGTTATTCAGCCGTTCGAGACAGGCGTGGTGCGCTCGATAGACGTCCAGGATGGTCAGAAGGTCAAGGCTGGTCAGATTCTGGTTCAGCTCGATCAGACCCTGAACGATGCGGACCTTCGACACGCCCAGGGCGATCTCACCTCAGCCGAGCTGGATATTGCGCGACTGCAGGCGGAACTGGAGCCCGGCGATCCGTTCGAAAATTTCAAGCCGTCGCCTGACGCGCCGGCAAATCTCGTCGCCATGCAGCGCAAGTTCCTCATCGACCAGGTCGGCGAGCAGCGCGCCAAGCTTCTGGTTCTGGAGCGGCAGCGCGCGGAAAAACAGGCGGAGTTCGATACCAGCAGTGCCACTGTCGCCAAGCTCGAAGCGGTGCTGCCGGTGCTGAAGCAGCGCCTCGATATCGTCGAGACGCTTTACAACCATTCGACCGGTTCGAAGGCCAATTATCTGGAACTGCTCCAGACCTACGTCGAGCAGCAACACGAACTTGACGTGCAGAAGAGCAAGAGCCGCGAAGCGCAGGAGACATTTGCGGCCATCACAGAGTCGCGGGCGCAGACCGAGGCGGAATTCCGCCGTACCCGCTACAGCGAACTCGACGATGCCCAACGCAAGGCGCACGACGCCCGTGAGGATCTGGTCAAGGCGAAGCACCGCGCTGCGCTGCAGAGGCTCACCGCGCCGGTCGACGGGACCGTGCAGCAATTGGCCGTTCATACGATTGGCGGCGTCGTTACCCCGGCGCAGACCGTGCTGGCCATTGTGCCGGCCGACAGCAAGCTCATGATCGACGCCAGCGTGCAAAACCGCGACATCGGCTTCGTGGAAGCAGGGCAGGACGCGCAGATCAAGGTCGACACCTTCAATTTCAGTCGCTACGGATTGCTGCATGGCAAGGTGTTGAGCGTATCGCAGGATTCGATGGAGCGCCAAAAGCCTGGCGACAAACCGAACGATCCGCAGAAAAAAATTGACGAGGATTCCAGCGAGCCGCCTGGGCAGGAACTCGTCTACGACGCCCGCGTCGCGCTCGATACCACGCAGATGCAGATCGGCGACAAGATGGTGGACCTCGCGCCCGGCATGGCGGTCACCGTCGAGATCAAGACCGGCGAACGGCGAATCATCAGCTATCTGCTGTCACCGTTGATGCGGTACAAGGAAGATGCGCTGCGGGAGCGATAGCGACGCCGCTACCTGGAGCGCCGCCGAATTGTCATTGGTGGGCATCGTCCTGATGGCGCCCGAACTCGCGTCCATGCAGTTGCTAGATCGGAAAAATCTCGGGAATGGTTGACCCGATTGTTAGCGCCAACGGTGGGGGCTTATGAGAAACCTTGGCGCGGCCATCTTGCGTACGGCCGGCGGAAAACTCGGCTTTGTAATTTTGGCGGCTTCGACGCTGGTCGCGGGGTGGATCGCAATCAATGGCGGCCTTATTTTTTTTATCGATTCGGTGGATTTCTTTAATTATGCTATACAGTTGCGCCATCTGAATATCGGCAGTTACTATTACACAATTGGCTATCCCATTTTGATTTTGCTTACCGGCTTCACACGCACCGGGTCGATAATTCCACTATTCATCCTGCAAGCGGCTTTCGCGGCGCTGATACCTTGGTTCGCACTTAAAGCGTTTTCGCAGCACAGTGTAAAAGCTGGCGTTGCTGCCGGGCTGACCTGCCTTGCTTCGCTAACACCGTACTTTTTCGAAAACACGTTTTTTCATGACGAAACCAGCTTGTTTTTCGGCTTGCTCGCGCTCACCTTTGCGTCGGTGTTTTTCCGTCTTCGGGAAACGAAATATATTTATCTTTCATCATTGTGCGCAATTTATGCATATCTCGCGCAACCAGCAGTGATTGGCTTCTTTGTCAGCTGTTTTGGCGCATTTGTCTTACTGGCCGCTAGCGATCGAAGATTGATCAAGCACGTCCTCATCATCCTCGCAATTTTCGGGATAATTGTGGGCGGTGTCAAAAGGTTTGAAATATCATCGATGCACCATCGTAATTTGATTAGCCAAGCTTCGCAGCTTGGGCGGCAAATATTTTTCAACGAATATGTGCGTGCCTCCCCTTATACACCATTCACAGGTTTTGCATCGATGAGGCTTCAGGAAACACTTGTTAATCTTTTCAAAGCGCCTCCGGATGGGATTCGCGGTTACATTATGGGAAAGCTGGGAAATCAGGAGGCGACTTATCAACGTCTGTTCGGTCAGTATGAGGGTCACCCAGTGCAACTGGTGTCCAAAATGTTTGCTGATCCAAATCGCGATTACTTCGAGGTTATGTGGAACCTTCCAGATTTGTCATCTCAGATTACCGATCATATGTTCCTGTCCGCGTCTCTTGAGTTTCTCTACTACCATCCACTCGCCATTATAGAATATACGTTCGGTAACATGATCGATTTTGTAAAGGGTCCGGGGTGGCACTGCCAGGGCGACACGGTCTTTCCGAATTGTCGAACCAATGACAGGACTACGTTTTATCCTGCCCTCTCAGATGGGGTGACACTCTCACGCGCAGACATGCCTGATAATGCATATCGATTTGTCACTGTGCGCCACGTTTCCAACGGCAGGCTCATGCAAGAGGTGGCTCGCGCTTGGCAATGGATTTATTACAATTTGAGGTTGCCATTCCTGTGTGCGATGGTGTTTGGGTGGCTAGCATCATTTTGGGCGTCGTCCGGATTGCGTTGGACATTAGGCACGATCGTCGGATGCTACGTAATCAATGTACTGCTTTTTAGTGTTCTCGTGGAACCACTAGTTCGTTATCAGGTCCTGACTTTTTCTGTGTCTGCGTTTGCCGCGGGAGCAGGCGGCTATTTAATCTTGCAGCGAATGGCTCATGCGGTGGTTGGCTTCAGAAGAGTGGCTTCCAACTCCCCTTGCGGATGAGCTGAGCTCAGGGACATATCCTCCTTTACGAACGTCCGGTACCATGAGATTTTGCGTGGCCGTCTATACGAAGCAACCCGGCTCGAGGTTGCAGTGGATCAGAGCCGCCACCGGGGAGCCGCTTATAAACCAAGATAGCGCAGGGTTCCGAAAAAGAGAGGGAGGTGACAATGATTGACCGCTATACGAAAGTCGTTCTCACAGTCATCGCGGCAGCGCTCGTAACGCTGGTCGTGCAGAATATCGTGAAGCCTTCGCTCGCCCAGGATTCTGGCTGTGGCGGTTATGGCCAATCGCCATGCGCTGTGGCGTGGTCAACACCGATGCCGGTTTACTCCATAATCAGAACGCCCTAGTTTGGCGCCGGGGGGTTCGTAATGAGGAAAGAGGAGAGAGGAAGGAGTAGGGGCCTTTCGGAACCCATTCAAAATCGTTTGCGCCCGGCCGTAAACGTTTATGGACGGGTGAAGATCGCAGGTGCGGCCGTACTGTTGGTCGCTATGGCGACCCTAACCACGGGCAGGGCGGAACCTGCGCCGTCCGAGCAAGGTGAGTTGGATGGGTGGCCGCCTGTTCCGCCTCTCAAGGACCAAACAGTGATTGGCAATTACTGCATCCACCGCAATCTCATTTACTCGATGGGTGACGTCCTTTGCATCGGCGGACAAGGGCTTGTGTGCGTTCCTCCGTCCGGGACCGCAACAGGAGGTCGCGCGTATTGGTCATCCGCGCCAGTAAGCCGCGGCGACATAAACTGGACGCCGCCAGCGCACTGCGGCAAATAGGGGATACCGCGTCGACGTTTTAATCAAACGGACGCCGCCGGCTGGGCTATTAATACGACGTGCAATCGGGCGCCAAAGCGGGTGCTGGCCCGTCAGGCGTCAGGACACTCCGCCACGTCCAGATGCACGCAGTTCCGTGGTAGCTATCCAACTGATGATGAAAGCCTTCTACCACGGGGACGCCATCCCGCGGTTGCGGGTGGAAGTGGAAATGATGTCGTTTGGCATAAAATGGAGAACGGACGACGAAGCACGCGCCATCTGTACAAAAAACTTCGCGCGCAGCTGCGATTTCGACTGATTGCATCAGGACAAGGAGCGCGACGACGAAGCAGTGCAACCGCCACATCCGATAGCCTCCAGCTTAAGCGACTGCACTATCAGTACCATCACACCCTCAACTCAATCAAGGCATCGACGAAAATGAATAGGGAGAGGCGGCGCGATCGCTCGAAGACAAACGAGGGACGCTTGGCGGATATTCGGATTAGACGCGCATTGATCTCAGGATCTAAATAGTAATTGGGTCGGCATCAGCCAGCAGATTGTCATGGTTAGTTGGGACAAACGATAATTCGATTTGTGCGGACACGTTGTCACCAGGATTCGGCGATAACTTCAACGGAGGGTCGTACGCGAGTCTGACCGTTTCACTGCCGTCTGTCCCAATTTCTTGTTCAGCAGCGCCGATACGACCTTGCTCGCCCGATCCAGTAACCGAATGGTCGGGCGGCCGAGAATAGAAATTCACCAAAACCCGAAGCCTCCCTGGTCTGCGCTCGCGAATTTTGACCTTCAATTGCGCTATTTCGGAAATCGGGAGGTGATAGAGATCGATGCGATACGACAAAGGGCCGATTTCGATCCCCTCTGGCGCCAGGATGATCGCTGAGTTGGCGGTTGGATGGAAGCTGAGTTCGTGGCCGCCTGGTTGTCCATCACTTTTGAACAAATGCCAATGAGTGTGCCGTTGAAGAAACAGTCGAAGGGCTGCATCGGGTCCGGGTTGCTCGATGTTATCCACCACCATGGCGCCGCCGGGACGAAGAAAAAGGGCGGACCGCATCAGGTCAAAAAAAGCATAATCGAAAGAATGGTGCCCGTCGACAAACACCAGGTCGAAAGGCGCATCTTTGCCACGTTTCACACGGAGCTCTTCGTCAAGGTAAAGGAAGAAGCTCATGGAATTGTCCGGCCGAAAGGTTACGCGCTCCCGCAGCGCCGACGGCCAACCGTTGATAATATCGGGTACCCGGTGGCCGCCAAACGGGTCGATGGTCGTCAGGTGACCAGCACCGATATCGGCCATGGTGGCGGCCATTACGCGGGCGGTATCAGCAAAGAATGTGCCGATCTCGAGTACTCGTGCCGGTGCGAGCAGACGCACAAGTTGCGTAAGCGCGAACTGGGTTTGCTCACCCGTCAGTTGCCCGGGGCGGAGCGGCGCCGTTGACCCAGGCTGAAAACGCTTCTCGGCTATGGACTTGCTCAGGGAAACGCGAAGCATCTATGGGACTCTTAGAGAGTGCGGCAAGATATACTGCGCATGCGGATGCAGCGAAGCTGATTACTCAACGCCGATGCTAGTCCGCCGTCCTACGAGTGGCGGGAAGCGATGCGAGCCGTCGGTCCGGGCACGAACCCGATCAACCCCGCCTGCGCCGCAATTAAGCTTAGCTTTAAGACATCCACTTGATTTGTACCGAGAGCGGCTCCCTCGAACGCGAGGCAGGATCCCCGGCCTCGTTCAAGTTGTCCAAGCTCTCGCTCGATGCGCGCGACGCGCTCCGGGGTAAGCCAAGCTAAGCCGGCCTCGGCGAATTCCACGATTATTCCTCGCCTGGAGCATTCGTAGCGCAACGCCGCGACATAATCGGTAACTTCCTCAGGTAGACCGACGCCATTGCGCAGGTCGCCGGTGCGCACACGCGTCGTATCGAAATCATAATACACGTATTTGGCCCCGGCAGCCTCGGCGCGCTGCACAAACTGCGTGGCCTCCTGGTAGTTCTCTAGGCAAAATATGAATTTGGCCCAGACGCGGTTTTCGGCATCAGGCTTCATGGCCGCGCAATATTCGGCAACTACCTTCCATACTTTCTCATTATAGTTCATTTTTTTGATGGCTTTATAGACGCCAACCGTGGCGGCATCGATGCCCAGTATCAATTCCACCCGATCGCGTTTGAGAGCTTCAATAATTGCAGCCGAGCGCTTGGTTGCATTCGTGTAAACGATGCTGCGGACGCCGTAATCGTTGAGAAGCGTCAGGAGCGGTTCGAATTCGGGGGACAGCGTTGGCTCGCCACCACTAAATCTCACTGTGGCATGAGGTGCGAGAAGCTTTCGTTTGATTAGTTCCTCGAACACCGGAAGGACTCGCGGCGCCTTCGACAGCGGCGATGTCTGATCCGGATTGGTGACTGTGTAGCAGTAGTTGCACCTGATATTGCAACTGGAAAATGGCGCGACCGTAACGTCGTCGATCGCGTAAGTGCCCATTTCCGCGGCGCTCCATTCGCCCTCCGTCAGCCGTGGACAACGCTGACACTCCTTCGCGATGTCGCCAGCCTTGTGCCGGTTGATCATGTGTTCCCGGGCGCGCAACATCGCGTCAATAGAAAAGTCCGGTCCATTGAATGGGACAAGTTCGGGAACCAGTCCAGTCGCCGGATTCATGCAACAGGCCGTAATGACCCGGCCGGGGTTGAAAACCATGCCACGCTCAAGGTGGCGGCAGCTCAGATACTTTGCCGACGCAGCCGTGGAGGTCTCCACGATGGCCAAGCCGGTGCCCTCATCCAATTGAGACTCGCCCGTCGATCCCATAAACTCCCTCACCGCGCCGCGGATCAGCCTTGTTCGCCAGAAACCTTAGCGGAAGATCGGTGCGAGAACAATCGCGAAAGCCCCAGCGTCGAAACGTAGGTCCCACTCAGGGCTCGCAATCCTTGCCGCTCGAAGGGGGGTTCGAGGAGCCGGAGGCCAATTGTCTGATCATGTCGGAGGCCTGGCGCTGCATCGCCAACTGGGCCTTTTGTATTTCACGCAACTCATACATCACCCTCGTCAAGGCATCGAACTTGCGCCTTATCATGTCCGCCTGGTTAGCGATGCCGGCATTTGTTGCTGCAGCACTATGGGGTGCCTCCGTCAGGAACACATCCAAATTCCGCACGAGCCGCCTGATGATCCGCACATACTTCATCATACCCCCACTCCTGCCGTACCCGGTTGACTGATTTTGCAAATCAAATGGAACAGTTCCAACCGGCAGAGAAGCTGCGGTTCCTGGGGAGGACGTGTCCGATGGCGTCGCGATCTTAAGCTTTTGATCGACGGCTTCCGCGGCGTGCCGCTGCTGAACCTCGTCGAACCGATCCGGGTCGAAGACCGTCCAATAGCGATCCTTAAGCGACTGTATATCTGTTGCGGCGCCGGTGTTAACGTCGATAGGGGGCACGTAAGCGATATCGAGTGTCTTTTGGATGACGACGAGCAATCCCGCGTCGGTCGCTCTATAATCACGCAATCGTCGCGCAGTCGTCAGCGTGTTTGCCGTCAGAAACTCCTCAATATTGTCAGGAAAGGTGGAAGGATCCTTGGCCGGGATGAAATCTGCATGAATGAATTTATACCCGTTACTTCTCGCCAGCTGCCAGAAGAACTTGAAGTTGTAATTCACGATTCCATGGTTGAACATCCCTTGAGCGGGCACCTCATGGATCATCAGCCCATTCAGGGCGGTTACGTCATGAATAATCTTAAATGCGTTTAGTTGATTTGGGACATGCTCCGTTGTACCGAAATTCGTAACGAGCGCATATTTGCCTTTTTCCTCGGCGGGGACCGCATCAAAATTCAAGTCCAGTGGGATGCTATCTGGGCTGTTATCGATATCAATTGCGGCGTACTGAAAGCCGAGCCAATGCCACAAATCCCGGGCGAAGGGAGCTGTGAGAATTTCCCAATCTTGATCTGATTCGAGCTGCGATTGCGGCGGCGCAAACGGCAACGGTCGATCGATACCGAGCAGGCGTCCGAGATACACTACGCGATCGAGCTCCAACAAAAGACTTTTTGATAGCTGTTGGGCTCCAATCTCAATGACGGCGCTTCCCGGCTTCAAATACCCCGCTGTTCTCAGCTTTATAAGTAGCTCAATTGCTAAATTACCAATAGCCATGCTCGCGTTCCGTTAGCAACATTGCGGCCATCCGTGGAATTATTGTGATCGAGATGGCAACCGACAGGCGCGCATTGCCAACGGTCTTCTGCCCTGCGCCGTAAGTCATCGATGCGCACCTGCGGGGACGTCGACCGAAATCCAGGCCCACGAGCAAAGTAGGGTTCAATCGGCTCACGCAGAAGCCGGATCGCAAAGCCGAATTGCACTCATCTCCGTGGGTCGAAGGCAGCGGCCGCTATTTATTTCGGGGTTGACTGTGCCGGTGCCGACGGCGCTGCGGCCGCCGAGTTAGCTGGCTTACTATTCGGTGGCGGAGCCGAACTTTGGCCTGTCGACCCGCTCATTCCTGGAAAGGGCGCGCCGCCGGTCGGCATCGGCAAGACAACGTCATGGGTCGGCGTCGGACTAGGTAGAACGTTTGGCCCGCCAGTTGAGGGCTTGGGCTGCGGCATCTGACTTGTTGCTGGCTGTGGAATTGGCCCGCTTGTCGTGGCTTTACCAGGCGTTGGTACCGGCCCAGCACCATCTGCGATTTTAAATTCAAACTGCGACAAAGATGAACTGGATGTCGTGGGGCCGGCCTTGGAAGCGGCGGGAATCGCTTGTGTCGTTGCCGGGATCGGTGTTGCAGCGGCGACAGAAATTGCAGACCCAGCATTTTTCGAGACGGTTGCCGCAGGAGGAGGCGCAGCGGTAATTGGGGAGCCTTGCCCGGGAATGCCCGTAATGTTTTGGCGAGTTTCTGTTCCGAGTACTGTGACTTGAAGTTCATCCTGATTAGTTCGGAGGATGAAATTGTAACCCTCCAAGAGACGCACTACGACCCGGCCAAGCGAACCATGGTAGCTTCCACTAATGGTCTTGTCGAGATTGGCTGAGGAATCGACTTGTAGACGAAACTTCTGGCCGAGAGCGGACAAAATCTCCTTTATGGAGGTATTCTGGGCATCGACGGTCACGAAATCCGCAGTGCCACTCACGCTTGTCGACGCAATCGCGGTTGATGAAAGAACTCCCAGGCCGATGGTCAGCGCAATTAATGCGCCATTGTACCGTCGGTGCGCGCGCCTCAACGTCGATCCGATCTGAATAGTGCGCTTCTTCATTTTGGAACTCCCGCAGTCGGAGGAAGTTTGAGGGTTTCAGTTCGATTGGCTTTCTCGATAGTCGCTTCACGGCCGGTTATGGAACGCAAAACCCAACCATCCTCGCCCTCCCCAGTCTTGAGCCGCACAGTATCATGCGTCTGGGTATTTATAAAGACGGCAAACGCCTCATCCTTACCCACGACGATACCCAAGAGGCTGAGCGCCGATGCGGCCGTGGCCGCCGGCGCAACGACCTTGACGGGCGCTGGTGGCATGCTCAGCACAGCCGGAGCGGGCGGCCGGCGAGACGGCGAAAAAACCGGACGCTCTCGGGTGGCATGCAGCGCGTCAATTGGCATCCCCCAGAGTGGATTTCCCTGTGTTGCCTCTGTCGATTTTTGGTCGTCTGCCGCAGGTAACCGCGGCCTCGGCGCTGCGCTCGGACCTATGCCGAATTCATCGCCGATGCGGAAGTCAGAAGGAGTGCCTGCCGCGAACACAGGACCAGGGCTTGCTGCGGTCATGCAGTAGATCGCAGCGACGACCGGCATCGCGAGGCGGCTGTTGGTCATTTGCCGTTCCACCATTGGCCGGAAACGCCCAATAAAACCTTCATCCGATTTCCGCTAACGCCCTGCGTCGGAGCTTGTACGACAAGCTGGTCGACAAACAAAAATGGCATCCCGGCCTCGATATCGTAAAGCAAAGGCTGCAGCGAAGCTTGCTCGATATCGCAGCTGACAGCCAAGTCGATCCAACCATTCTTGGAACGGGCACCGTCAAGGTCGACTTGCGACGAGAGTATGTTGCCACCGGCGCGATGCACCGCCGCGCCCACACGCTGTAACAGGGTGGCGCCGGCCACATTCAGCGTGCTGCCTTCAAGGAACGGCGAGCCGGCCGGAGCGCCATCAAGCACGCCAGCGTCTTCCCTATGCCGGGGAAGGGAGTGCCCCTCCAGCTGTGCAAGCATCCCCTCCGCTGCGGACAGTGATGTGCGCGCCTCGCTGACCGCAGCAATCGAAGTCCAGATCAGGACACATCCAATAACTAAAGCCAAGAAGTAGGCAGCGACCGCTGCAGTCTTCACTATCGCCGTGCGATTCGCGGATAGATTCGGAATCATGGCGTCAACGAAAAATCAGGTTGGATATTCGCTTCGATATTGAAGCGGTCCCCAGCATCGGACGTTGAGTGAGTGATCGGGGCAAAGAATATCGCTTGGTTGAAATGATGGCTGCGCTCGATCAATCGGATGAGTGCAGGTGCATCGTGCGTAATGCCGGTCAGCCGCAATTTACTGGAGTCAATTCGCAACTCAGTAAGATAGGTGTCGTCGGGCAGAATTTGCGAGAGGATTTCGAGTGCAATAACAGTCGAAGCAGATTTGTTCTTACGCCGCACCAGCACCTGCTCGGCAAGCGTTTTGGGATCGCCCGGATTGTTGCGCGCCGCGAGTGCGGCCGCCCGTGTGTGCGCTATACGTCGCGCGACCTCGTCCTGACGTGTCTGTAGGCTGTGATCCATAATTGCAGCCGCTACGCTGGCCGCAGCCGCAATCAGAAACACTGACGCGAGCGCAGCCAGCAGGATCCGACGAACCGAACGAATATCGAGTAGGCCGCCGACACTTTCTTGGAAAACCGAGATCGGGGGAACCTCAGCATCCGGTTCTGGCGGCTGGGCGAAAAGAGCCACCGAATGGGCGCCGGCCCCGCTGAACGCCTTGAAAAAGGGAAGTAGCCTTTCCTTTGCCGTCGCGACGACCGTAACGGTGATCCGGCCCGAGCCCACATCAACCGGGTTGCTGAAGCCGAACGCCGCATGTTCCGCATCCCACGGTGTGATCCGATCGATTTGTGAACGCACGACGCCTTCCAGAAATTCCGCTGCGCGCGAAGGCAACTCTAGCGGCTTGAAAACAAAGCGCCTCGAAAGCAGCAGCAGCTCAATTCTGGCGCCTTTTAAGATGGTTTGAAACTGCGTCGCGGAATCGTCAGCGATTTGACCCCCCTCCAGCCGAAGGACGGCGTCGGCCGGGTCGGCGTTTCCTTTTTCCGTGGATGCGACAGACAGCCGTCCGTCAGCGCCCTCAACCAACGTTACGGTCGGGACCGCTTTAAGCCGGATCATCGCCGCAATAACCACCTCGGCAACCCGATCGAGCCAGATATTGAACGCTTTTCGGATACCATCAAACGGCTGCATCGCGCCCCAATACCCTACTGTTCGCTTCCGACGGCGGTATTTTCGCGCCACGAAAGAACGCGATACGGTTCCTCGTCTCGCGGCAAAAGGAAAATATCGGCTTGTGCATCTGCGCGGCGGCCGGACGCGAACTGCACAACCACCGAAACTCTGTTCGCCCTACTCGCGTTGAGGGTGATGTACGATTGCGTCATCCCAAGCTGCGCCCTCATGATGTCTTGTGGAGCACTCGAGCGAATATTTAGCAGCATCTGCAGTCGCTCCGGAGTCAGTCCCGGCAATGCAGCCAACACTTGCGGCGGCGCCGCAAGCACGTTGACCTCAGGCTGCCCACTATAGACCGTCAAATATGGCAAGACGCGATCAATCAGCGCTGAAGGCAGGCCGGCGACTAGACCGAGTTCAGATATGTCCTGAAAGGCGCCATGGCGCGGCCCATAGCCTCGACCGTTCTGTTGATAAAGCCCTGCTTCGGTGTCCGTCGCCCCGTTTCGCAAGGGCGCGCGCCACGCCATGATACGGTCGGCAAAAGTCGTTGCCTCTTCGGGCTGTATTCCAATTCCAACAAAGAAGGCAACCAGCACATTTTGCGGGGCAAAATTCAGGTCGATCAGTGAATTTTCGCAGCGAAAGTGCACGGTGACTGCGGCGCTTCCTTGACGAAAACTGAATTGTCCTTGTAGCGGCTGCGAATCTGAATGTGCCGTCAATTGATAGGCCGCAAGTTCTACTGCCGATTCGGTGAGCGCCGCAGCCTCCAGGCGCTCGTCGTGATTGACGAAATTGAGTGCTGTTTCCCGCGCATATAGCGAATAGATTATAGTCAACGACGCCAAGGCGGCGATAATCCATAACACCGGAACAATAATGAAACCGGATTCGTTTGCATCGGTTCCCGGCTTCAACAGCATACTCACAGCCCTCCAGGACCGCCGCTGTTTGGAGCCGTGCCGCTTTGGCCCTGCACGACAAGTCCAGAACAACTTTCAAATTCGCTTGGCCAAGTGCACCGGGCCGGGATTTCGGCATGAATCGATGCGGTCGTGGTCACTGTCAAAAGGCTGGATGTGGCATTGTCGCGCACCTTGATGCGGACCGCCCGCGGCAGCCCAGATTGTCCATGCCAGGTATCGTGCCATAAGCGATCAGCACCCGAATATTCGAAAGACACGCGGTATGGAGGTCGGATAACAACGACCGGATTTGCAAATTCCAAATTTGCAATGTCCGGCGATTGCTCCGACCCTGTCGGTAGGGGCGCCGTGCTGCGCACCAAAGCGGGGCCCGAATCGTCCCCGATTTCGGCGATACGTACCACTTCGAGACCGCGACCTGTATTGGGTGCGAGCTTGGAACGAACGAAAATGACCGACAGCTCTGCGCCATCGAAGAGCGGGGCGTTGCTCGTCGGTCCCGCCGAGACGAATTCAGCTTCGGCCAGGTCAGCGGTCAATCGATCTAAACCGGTGGCCGTGAGCTCGACCCGCTGCATCGCTATAAAGCCGCGGTTCCAGTTCGGCAGCCACTGTGCAGTCACTGCGGCCAGTGCGGCGAAGATAAAGGTCATTAGTAGTGTTGCTACCAGCGCTTCGAGCAAGGTAAAGCCCGCGCTCCCCTGATACGCCTGCTCACGGCTCATTATCGAAAGTCCTGGTTACGCCGCAAACGAACAGTGTCCAGACGAAAAATCTGCCCTGTCGGCGATTCCACCCTTATGACCACATCTTCCGGCACCCAGGGTGTCTTTCCGGCTGGATCGACGAAGTTTGCGGCAAATGGCAAAACATCGACCCGCCATTGGATGCCGGCAATTTCGCCTCTGGAATTGCCAAAGCCGAGCTGGTCGCGATCCGGCAGGGCTGCCAGCACGGCGCGCGCAGTCTCCGCCAAGGAAAGCCGGTCGCTGACCGTCTGCGTCGCCCGAATATTGCTTGCTATGAGCGTTCCGATCGCGGTCAAACAAACGGCAATGACCGTCAGCGCGACGAGCGACTCGATCATGGTGAAGCCGCCGTCCGACTCCGCCTTTCCCCTACTTAACTGGCACAACCTCGGCCACTCCTGTCAGCCAATTCACCAGCACTTCATAGCCGGCGCCGACGCGTGTCAGATCGATGACCCCGCCGCATGACATGCCGGAGGGAAGGAAGCGAATGGTCGGACCGGCCAGTCGCTCGTTACAACGCGTCGCGAGCATCACTTGCACCGTGACATCTTCAGGGAATTGCAAAACCCGGCCGGTGGCTCCCGATTGAAGCACCCGAGCCTTTACGTTGATCGATGTTGCGACTTCTCGGTGCTGGCGTTCTGCGGCGGCATGGTCGGCGTTAAGCAATGCCGCGGCCTGGACGGCATATCCCTCGATCGCGGGCATGGTGGTCGCGCGCGGCATCTCAGGCAGCGCAATGGCCGCAAGAAGTGCGACGATGGCAAGGACGCAGACGACTTCGAGCAAAGTGAAGCCGGCCTCATTACCAGCGTCAGTGGGCCCAACTCGTAATAGCACTCGCGCTTTCCATTCCACCATTCTGTCCAGCGGGGCCGTAAGAGATCATATCGTAAGGGCCATGCTCGCCCGGGGAACGATATACATAAGGATGCCCCCAAGGATCGTTCGGAACGACGCCGCCTTTCAGATATGGGCCGTTCCAGGTCGGTGAGTTGTCCGGCCGTTGCACCAGCGCGGCAAGTCCTTCCGATGTCGGCGGATAATGGCCCTCGTCGAGGTAGAAAAGGTCAAGAGCGCTGCCGATGCTTTCAATCTGAATCTTTGCCGCCTTAACCTTGGATTCGGACAGATAATTCAGCACGCGAGGCGCGACCAGCGCCATGATCATCGCGATGATTGTAATGACGACAAGCATTTCAACCAGAGTGAAGCCAGCCTCGCCACTACCGTCAGATCGGCCGCCAGGAAGACGCAGCCGACCCGATATGAGCGCCCGGAAATTAACCATGTCCCTCACCTTTACGATGCCACGATCTGACTTACCGAGAGCAACGAGGTCATAACGGAGACGATCAGGCCGCCCACGATGGTGCTGATCCCGATAATGGCAGCTGGGCCCGCGATCCCAATTATTCTGTCTAAGCTGCGCTGCAGCTTTGCCTCGTAGAACTCCGCGATGCGGCTGCTCAAGGTGGCAAGCTGTCCCGTCTCTTCCCCCAACCTTAACATGCGCACTGCTGTAGCGGGAAGAGCCTTGGCATCGGCCAGCGCATCGGAAAGCTTGCCGCCGTGCCGAACGTGATCGGCCACTCGGGTCCAAGTTTCCGGTCGACCCCGGCGATCCAGCAGATCGACGAGGATCCGTAACGTCGCGGACAATGTTAGGCCGCTGCCGAGCAGGAGTCCGAGGTTGCGGCAAAATAGCCCCGTCGTGTGAAACATCAAGAGCGATTTCAAAACGGGAAGGTGCATCATGGTGTTCCATGCTGCCCGCTGCGCATCGGGACGGGCGGCAAGGAGCCATCCCGAAATCACAAGAATGACAGCGCAGACCGCAATGGCGGTTCCATGCGAGCGCACCAGATCGGATAGCCCGAGAAAGAACACCACGATCGGATCAAGCTTAGTTTGGAATCCGCGCAACACGGAACCGAACTGGGGGAGGACAAACAACAAAAAAAACGTGAGCACGCAGCCTGAGGCGAACAAAATGAAGGCAGGATATCGCATTGCCTCGCCGAGCTTCCGTCGCAACGCCTCCCCGCGCTCGCGCTCGGCCGCCAAGACTTCGAGAACGTGGTCAAGCGTTCCCGAGGCCTCGCCGACACGTACCAGCGCCACATAAACATCGGGAAACACGGTGGGATGATGGCTGACCGCTTCCGCCAGGCTTTCGCCGCTAAGAACGCTCGAGCGTACTTTACCGATGATTGGACGGAGTCGCCCAATGTCGCTATCGCTCGAGAGCAATTCGAGCGCGGCGTCGATGCGCGCGCCAGCCTTCAGCAAGAGCGCAAGATCTCGGGTAAATATAGTAACGTCCTCGAGACGGGGTTTATTGAAAAAAGCCAGACTTAGGTTCCAACCCCCGGCACCGCCGCCGTCGCTGACGGCTTCAATCGGAACGAGGCCGAGATATTCGACTTGACGCACTACCTCGGCGGCGCTTGTGGCCGAAATTGATCCACTGACCATTTCGCCAGCCTGCGTCAACGCGCGATACCGGAAGCTCGGCACGGCCTCACCTCAAAGCCACAACGCGGAGTGCTTCAGCCGGAGAAGTGACGCCGTTTCGGCATTTGGCTACGGCATCGTCCAACATTGTCGTCATACCGGACTGCAAAGCGACGCGCTCGATTTCTCCAGCGTTCTTTCCGCGGGCGATCAGGGGGCGGATTGACTCATTGACTTCGATGATTTCGAACAAACCGTTGCGCCCGCGATAGCCGGTCCCGCCGCACCGCTCGCAACCCTTCGTCTCGTAGAGGTCCTCACCGGCCTTAAAGCCGAGAGCTTCATAGCGTGGATCGGCGAGAAGATCTTTCGTCTCTAAGGTTCGTGCTCGCTTGCAGCGATCGCACAGAATTCTGACAAGTCGCTGCGCGATAACGCCGCGCAAAGTTGACGCCAAGAGAAAGTCCTCAACGCCCAGATCGAGAAGTCGAGGAATCGCCGAAGCCGCCGTTTCGGTATGCAGGGTCGTCAGGACAAGGTGGCCGGTGAGTGCTGCGTGAATTGCGATATGGGCGGTTTCGGAATCGCGCACTTCTCCCACCATGATCACGTCGGGGTCATGGCGCAGGAAGGCGCGAAGCGCGGTTGCAAACGTAAGCCCGATTGCCGGCTTAATCTGCGCCTGGTTGATACCCTCAATCTCGTATTCCACCGGATCTTCCACGGTCAGGATCTTGCGCGATGTGTCGTTGAGGATACCGAGCATCGTCGCAAGAGTGGTGGTTTTGCCGCTGCCGGTAGGACCGGTGATGATGACCATGCCATGCGGTAACGCCAGCAGGCGTTTAATCTTCGCCTCGTCCGCGCTTTCCATTCCGAGCTTGCTGATTTCGAGCAAGCCTCGGTTCTTGGCGAGCAGCCGCAGCACGGCCGACTCGCCGTGTTGGGTAGGAATCGTGGCTACGCGAATATCGAGGTCGACGCCGCTCACCTGTTGGCGGGCGACGCCGTCCTGCGGCAGACGCCGCTCGGCGATGTTCAACCCGGAGAGAATTTTAACGCGCGAAATGAGCGCCTGCGGTAAGGCGCCGGCCGGCGTTGGAACTGCACGCAACAGTCCATCGACACGCATGCGCACGACCAGCCGTGACTCAAAAGGCTCGATGTGGATGTCTGTGGCTCGCAATTCGACCGCGCGTTCGAAAAGATCGTTGAGCGCTCGCACCACCGGCGCCCCACTCGCAAGGTCGCGCAGGCTCTCAACGTCGTCCTCTGCCTTCGCGAGGGACGCGCTCGACCTGCTGTCGGGGCCGACAGCGTGATCCAATCGTGCGGCGAGGACAGTCGCAAGGTCCTCGAAGGAAGCGACAACAATCTCCAGCGGAGCTCCAAGGACAAGCTCAGTTGCGCGGACCGCCGCGGTGTCAGTAGGATCGGCAACGACAAGCTGAACTTGTCCACCCTCTCCGGAACATGGAAAAACGGAGGATTCCCTTAAAAAGCGCGCCGAAAACTTTTCGGTGCGCGGCGTCGCGGCCATCAGATCTGCGAGACCTATTCGCGGTAATACAAAAAACCGCGCAACCTCATCGGCGAATTCGCTGGCCGACGTCTCGGTCAGCTGCCAGAGCTTCTGCAGGGGTTTCCCCAACCGGTATGCCTCCGCGGCATTAAAGCGCTCGCCCCTGCTGGCGGCGAGCAAATGCCGTTTCGACAGATCATCATAGAAATCTTGCAGTGCATCACCGGGGCGAGATGGCTCAACCCGGCTGCTTTTGGTGCTGGTTGTGACGAATTCAGGCATTTTGACGAACCAGGTCCAGGAATCCCGACAATTCCGTTCTTGACGAGTCCCTCGCCTTATCCATAAGGTTGAGCGCCTAGTTGAGCGAAAAGAGGGCGTCCTCGCAGGCGAATTGTAGGTCGGTGGTAGTAGCGTGGTCAATCGTCGCCGAAGTGTGCGGGGATGCTTGGCGGCCGGTGCCGTTATGGCATTGCTTTCAGGCTGCGACCTAACTTCTGTCGCCGAAAAGCGGCAGCATGTGCCCGATGCCTTCGACACAGTCGAGAAAACCGACTTCAGTCCTCACTTCCCGCAAGGGGGAGGGCAACAGTCGGCGCCGACGAGACCCACTCCCGGCGTAAGCTATTACGGACAGGAGGCTCAGAATGACCCGCCTCCGGCGCAACAATCTGCAAACGGCGAAGGGTATGAATTAAATTTCGAGAATGCGGCGGTTGCCACCGTCGCTAAAGTGGTCCTCGGGGACATTCTTCACGTCGGCTACACGATCGATCCCAGGGTCCAGGGAACGGTCACTATCGCGTCGGGGCGACCGGTACCGAAGAGTGACCTTATTATAGTCCTCGAAAATGCGTTGCGGATGAGCAACGTGGTGCTGGTCAAAGACAGCGCGGGCGGCTTTCGCCTCATTCCGGGCGGCGATGCTCAAGGCGCCGGTGGAAGCATCAGTCAAAACGACAGCGCTCACGGCGGTTACGGCATAAGCGTCGTACCGCTGCGGTACACATCCGTGCAGATGATCCTGAAGCTGCTCGACAGCTTCGCCCTTAAGCCTGGTATGGCCCGGGCCGATACCGGACACAATTTGATGCTGGTGCAGGGGACTGATCAGGAGCGCCAGTCGGCGGTCGAGACGATCTTGACTTTCGACGTCGATTGGATGCGCGGCCAGTCAGTAGGCATTTATCCGCTCGAAAATGCCGCTCCCGAAGAAATGATTAAAGAACTCGGGAAGATCATGGAAAACGGCGAGGGTGGGCTCGACCAGAGCCTCGTCACGCTGCAGCCGATCACGCGCCTCAATGCTGTGCTCGTCGTGACCCGCAAGCCGCACCTCCTGCGTCAAGCCGCGCTTTGGATCAAACGTCTCGATCGGGCAAATAATGCGGGCGAGTCGGTCCACGTTTATCGGCTTCGTTATGGCGACGCTCTCGAGATTGCGCACGTGTTGAGCGATCTGTTCGGCAACCGCTCCAGCGGGCTTAATTCTGCCGTGAACCAACTCGCTCCTGGCGGCGGCGTCTCGACTTTGTCGAGCGCTAACGGCGGTTCGGGGCTCCTAGGGTCGACGGGCGCGGGCAGTCAGACCGGCGGGTTGAATACAGCCGGCGGATTGGGCGGCACCACTGCCGGCGGCGCGACCGGTGGCGCCGGTCCAGGCGGCAGCGGCACCGCCGGCATTCCGCTTGGCAATTTCGGCAGCGGCTTTGGCAACCCTCAAGGAGCCGTCGGCGGCACGGCCAGCGGCCGGGACAACGTCGAATCGGGCGCCTTTGGTGGCGGTGGCCGGGCGGCGGAAACGTCGGTGGTTTTGCCGGGCATTAGAATTGCCGCCGACGTCAACAATAACTCTCTGGTAATTTACGCGAGTCAGGAGAATTACCGTCTCATCGAGCAGACGCTAACTCGACTCGACCGGCCCCAACTCCAGGTGGCCATTCACGCGACAATTGCCGAAGTCACCCTCAACAATGATCTGCAGTTTGGTGTCGAATACTATCTTCAGAACAACAACGGTTCGCTCGGCTTCAACACGCAGGCTACAGCCGGGTCCACCGGCACCACTCCCGGAACCGGAACCTCAGTCGGGGTTTCGCAGATGCTGAGCGCGGTGCTTCCCGGCGGCAATTTTCTGCTGGGCCCGCAGACCAATCCGCGGGTCGTTATCAACGCTCTACGCAACATCACTGACGTAAAGGTGCTGTCATCGCCTTCGGTTGTCGTGCTGGACAATCAGGTCGCCACTCTGCTGGTCGGCGACCAGGTGCCGGTCGAGACTCAGAGCGCAACGATTCTTACAAACTCCAACACGCCGATAGTCAATTCCATCAACTACATCAACACAGGCGTCATCTTGCGTGTGCTGCCGCGGGTCAACGTCAATGGCAACGTGACGCTCAAAGTCGAACAGGAGGTCAGCAACGTCGTGGGTGGCAGCACGTCGGGCGCCCAGTCGCTGACGCCGACCGTGTCGCAGCGTCAGGTCAAGAGTGCAATCGCCGTGGCTAGCGGGCAGACCGTGCTGATCGGCGGCTTGATCAGCGAAACCCAGTCGCGGGCGCGCAGCGGTATCCCCATTCTCGAGGAACTGCCCGGAGGGGTCGGCAACCTGTTTTCGACCAACGACAGGGCGTCCCAGCGCACCGAGATCATCATTTTTATTGAACCGCAGATTATTCGTAATAGTGTCGATGCCGCCAAGGTCGCTGAGGAACTGCGGGCGAAAATGCGTGGGTCTGCCGACGCCGCATTCCAGCCTGGTCCCTCGTTGTATCAAGACCCGCGCTTTGCCCGATAGGCCTTACGTCATCGGTCGCGCGCGGCGCTTGGCGGTGACAATGCTCCATCGGATCATGGGTACCTTTCCTGTTGCGCGCTATGGCGGCCTTCGAGCCACAGGCTGGGGTCTGGTTGCTCTGTGTGCGGTCGCCGCTAGTATTCTAATTGTTCCTAATGCAGGGGGTCTGTTCGGTGCGGGCTTGGCCTTGGTCATGATAGCGGTTGCCGTCATTGACTCGCGTGAGTTTCGGATTCCAAACAAGTTAGTGCTGATTGGCCTCTTGTTGGGACTGGCAGACGCCGCTTTCGTGGGAACGCGTCCTTTCGCAGCACTTATAAGTGCGGTGCTCCGTGGTGCGGTACTTGCTTTTCTCCTCATGGGATTTCGAGCTGGTTACTATTTCTTTCGCCAACGGGAAGGAATAGGGCTCGGTGACGTCAAATTAAGCGCCGTTGCCGGGGTCTGGCTGAGCTGGACCACTGCATCCTTGGCAATCGAATTTGCCGGCTTGGTCGCTCTCATCACCGTGCTGATCGGCAGCCTCGGCAGCAAACGCATCAGTGGTGCAACTCAGATCCCATTCGGTCTCTTTTTTGCCCCTGCAATTTGGGCAGGATGGTTCCTGGACGCGGCCATATTGCAACGCGTCATGTGAGACGGCCTTCAGCCGATTTGATATCCACAGTCTGGAACTTCGCCTTGCTAGCGCCTTCAGATTACGACTGAAATTAGGCTTTACACGCGCCTAAATGTCCTATTAACTATGACTCGTGCGTGTGGTGCCTTCTGGGGGGAACGCCGATGTTCGCGTTCGCGACTCACTGCGTTAGGTGGGCGCCATACCATTCCTCTGCCGGGCAGTCTCGTCCGGAACTAAGCATCAACAACTGACACGGGATCGCGGTGTCGTCGGCATCGGGATTGGTCGTGTCTTGGAGGGAGTGATGAAGGTGACAACTAAAGCAAGTAGTATCGTTCCCAATACTTTGCGGTGTGTCGGAATCGCCGCCACCGCGTGCGTAGTAATAGCCGCGGCCAATCCGGCCAACGCCGGAGCAGGTCTCGTTCCGCATAAGGCAATCAGCTTGCCGGCCGGTGTTTCGAGCTTCGACATCAGCTTTGTCGATGCTGCCACCCACACATACATCTTGGGCGACCGCACCAACAATGGCGTGGATGTGATTGACACCAAGACAAATACCCTGAGGATGAT
>Ga0265313_10001097_pt1 | contig 26024 bp, 19 predicted proteins | sample 4123metaG_FD_203122 | JGI IMG/M metagenome (GOLD analysis project Ga0265313, IMG submission 203122) | Rhizosphere microbial communities from Carex aquatilis grown in University of Washington, Seatle, WA, United States - 4-1-23 metaG | ecosystem: Host-associated > Plants > Roots > Rhizosphere >...
AAATGGCATAGTGGCTCAAAGAATCTGTCGCCAATAGCTGTCGCCACTGCCGCCAAATTGACGGCTAAGCCTTTGATTTTACTAATTGGTGGGCCCGGGAGGACTCGAACCTCCAACCAAGCGGTTATGAGCCGCTAGCTCTGACCATTGAGCTACGGGCCCGTCCGGCGGCGCTCGCGGGCGCGAACGCAGCCGCTTCCGCTTATCATATTAATGCAGCCATCGCGAACACCGTTCGCCGGCGCACAATACAGCCTCGATCTCAAGCCGAAAATATGCGCAATGTATCCGGCCGCGTTGTCGGCATGGGCAGGGGACCGCCAATGACAGCAATCACCGGCCGCGGCCTCGTCGCGGCGCGCTTCGCCGCGGCGCTTGGCCTCGCCGCGGCAGCCGTATCGGCAAGCCCGCCGCACGCCGCGTTCGCCACCGATTGGCCGCAGGCGCATAGCGACCTGCGCGCCGATCCGCGCGTGCTGTTTGGCGCGCTGCCCAACGGCATGCGCTACGCGATCATGCACAACGACACGCCCAAGGGCGCGGTGTCGATGTGGCTCAATGTTAACGACGGCTCGCTGCAGGAGGGTGATGCGCAGCAGGGCTTGGCGCATTTCCTCGAACACATGGCGTTCCGCGGCTCTAAAAATGTGCCGGAGAAGGAGGTCTGGCCGTCGCTGGAACGGTTAGGACTGGGCATGGGCGCCGATGCCAATGCCTCCACAAGCTTCACCCACACGCTCTATAAATTCAATTTTCCGCACAACGACGCAGAATCGATCGATGGCGGACTGCTGCGCCTGCGCGACATTGCGAGCGGACTGACATTATCGCAATCCGCGATGGACGCCGAGCGCGGGGTCATCCTGTCGGAAGAACGCCTGCGCGACACGCCCGATTACCGCACCTACAGGAAGCGCCTCGCCTTCCTTTTCCCGCACAGCCGCCTGAGCGAGCGCTTCCCCATTGGCTCGACCGACATCATCAAACACGCCCCGGTGTCGCTGATCCGCGACTTTTACAACGCCTATTATCGGCCCGAGCGCGCCACCGTCATTGTCGTCGGCGATATCGACGCCAAGGCGATGGAGGCCAAGATCGTCGGGCTGTTCTCGGACTGGAAGCCGTCCGGACCCGCGGGGGCCGAGCCGGCACCTGCCGAAGTCACCCGGCGCGGCGCCGAAGCCGCCCTCTACGCCGAGGCCGGGGTTGCTCCATCTCTCAGCTTCACCTGGGTGCTGAAAACCGAAGCGGACAGCGTTACACGCGAACGCGGCGACCTGACCAGGCTATTGGCGTTGTCGATGCTGACCGACCGGCTCAATACGCTCGCAAGCGGTACACAGAGCCCGTTCGTTGCAGCGCAATCGAATTTCGCACCGCTCGACGGGGCGACCGCCTGGTCGGTGGCGGCTGCGATCCGGCCACAGGCTTGGCACGCCGCGCTGGACGGAGCGGTGCGCGAACTGCGCCGCATGACCGAATTCGGCGTCACCGCTGCGGAGTTCGCGCGCGCGAAGGAGCAGCTGCACGCCGTCTTTGCGCACGCGGCCGCCACCGCTGCGACAGATTCGGACAGCGCCAACGCGGCGCAGATCGCCTCGGATGTCGATATCAACGACGTCTACATGAACCCGGTCGATACGCTGGCCTTCGTCGATCAGGCATTCAAGGCGCTCACTCTCGACGGCATGAACGGTGCCATCCGCACATTCATGGGCGCGCACGGCCCGCTGGTCTTTTTGTCGAGCCCGCTGCAGGTCGACGGCGGTGAAGCGGCCGTGGTGACCGCGCTGACCGCAGCCGAGCAGGCGCCGCTGACACGACCCGCCGAACAGGCCAAAGTGACGTGGCCCTACACCAATTTCGGGCGCGCCGGAAAAGTGGCGGAGCGCAAGTCGATCGCGGATCTGGAAACAACCTTTCTGCGCTTTGCCAACGGCGTGCGGCTTACCGTCAAGCCGACAACGTTCAAAGCCGGCGAAGTCGGAGTCAACGTAAGGATCGGCGACGGTTACCCTGACCTGCCGGCCGGGCGGGCGAGCCCGACCTGGATCGTGGACGGACAGAGACTGCTTCTCCTGGGGACGAAGGCGCTCACCTTCGATGGTATCTCCAGGGCGCTGTCGGGCAATTTCATTCAACTGAAATCCCAATTCGGCGCTGACGGCGTGGCACTGCGAGGCCATGGGCAGCCGGCCGAGCTTGGCACCCTGATGCAGGTGCTCGCCGCCTATGTCAGCGCGCCCGGCTGGCGTGTCGACGGCATCGATCGTGCCCGCGCGAACGAAATGAGCGATCTGGAATCCCTGGCGTCGTCGCCCATGGGCGTGCTCAAGCGGGATATCCGATGTCGACTCAGCAGCGGCGATCCGCGTTTATGTACACCGTCCCTGGCCGACGTGGCGGAAACCGGACCGGCCGCGATCAAGGCGCTGCTGGCGCCGACATTGGCGTCGGGACCCATCGAAGTCACGATTGTCGGCGACGTGAAACTGGACGACGCCGTAGCGGCCGTCGCCAAGACGTTCGGCGCATTGCCGGCTCGTGCCAGCGAAAGCGCGAGGAAGACGCTGGCGCTGCAGTTCCCCAGCGGCAACGCCAAACCGGCCGAATTGCATCATGAGGGCCGCGCCGACCAGGGCTTCGCCGTGGTGGCGTGGCCCGCCACCGACGCTTTCGATCTGAAAAACTACAACGCGCTGCGTATCCTCAAAACGATTCTGGGATCGCGCATGACCGATCAGCTCCGTATCCAAGACGGAGTTACCTACTCGCCGGCCTCGATCCTGTCGGGATCGACGATTGCACCGGGCTACGGCATCCTGCTCGTCGGCACTGAACTGTCGCCCGCCAAGACGCCGGTGTTTTTCAGAACGATCGGCGACATCGCCGCCGACCTGCAGGCGCATCCCGTTTCGGCGGACGAACTGGAACGCGCGAAGAAGCCGCTCATCGAAAGTCTCATCGCGACCCGCCAGACCAACGATTACTGGCTCGGCGCCCTGACCGGCACGCAACAAGATCATCGGCAAATTGACATTATTCGCGACACGCTACCGATCCTGACGAAAGTCAGCGCCGGCGACGTGCAAGCCGCCGCCAAGACCTATTTGTCCGCCGCCAAGGCGTGGAAGCTCGCCATCACCCCCGCGATCATATCCGGGGCGGTTTCGGCAACTTCGCATTGAGAAAATTGTGCGGTTGCGCGCAGAATTGACCAAACCGAACACGCCGGCGTCCCGACTGTACGGCCACATTCACTGTGGCAATTGGGTCATGAAAGCACCTTGCGTTCGGCAATTGATTACTTCAATGATCGCCGGCCCATTTTTAAGACGAAGCTGGGGGACATACGGTGATTTTTTTTAGCTTTCCCTGGACCGCAGGTGCCCGCAGGCGGTGCCGTTTTGCGTCCTCCTCAATGAAATTTGGCGACGGAATTCGCGGGGTATGGTTGAGGCCCGCGTTGGCGGCGATTGCGCTGCTTGCCGCGGTACTCCCCGTCAGCACGGCACGAGCGCAGACTCCGGCCGCGGTGTTGCAGTCAGGCGACGCCGTTGTCACCGGCTTTTCCGGTGCGCCACAGCCGGCCCAGGTCACGCCGGGCACCGATCCGGGCGACCAGACGTTCATCGACCCTAACGGCCCATCGACGCGCATCTTCAATCTCCAGGCCCCGGGCGCTCCCCCGCAGGCGCAGGTGCTGGCGACGCCCAATCCGTTCACCGTGACGGCCGCCCAGGTCGGACAGGTATTCGGCGTCGCACTCGACAACGCCAACCCGCCGAACATCTATGTCGCGGCGACCTCCGCCTACGGGCTGCCGATCGTCGCGCAGGGCCAATCCGGCGCGCTGGTGCGGATTCATCAGGGCGGAGTCGGCGCGACCTTCATGAGCGGATTGTTCGGCCCGGACGCGCAGGGCGGCGGTCCAGGCTCGATCTGGCGCATCGACGGTGCGACCGGCGCGGTCAGCCTGTTTGCCAATGTCACGCTTGACGGCGCGCCAAATAACGGACCGGCGCTCGGCGGACTCGCGTTTGATCCGTCGTCCAGCACTTTATTTGTTGCCGATCGCCAGACCGGCATGATTCATCGCTTCAATCTTTCCGGCCAAGAAGTCGCGCGATACGACCATGGCGTACAAGGCCGTCAGGCCGCAGGTTTGCCGCCGGCCGCGTACGACCCGAGCCGCGCCGTTTCGATCACAAGCAACCAGTTCAGCCCCGACAAGCCGGACACGTGGGGTTACGCCGCACCGCAAAGGCGCGTGTTTGGTCTCGCGGTACACAACAGCCGGCTTTATTACGCGATCGCGGACCAGCTTCAGGTCTGGTCGGTCGGCCTTAACGCGGACGGATCGTTTGACGTCGACGCGCGCATGGAAATCCAGGTACCGGCGGCGGCCGGGCCGACCGAAATCTCGAAAATCGTGTTCGACGGCAAAGGCAACATGCTGCTCGCCGAACGCGCCGCGCCGACCGGCGATTACCAGATGGTGGCGCTCGCACAGGCCGGCATCGGCCGCGTGCTGCGCTATGCGCCCGTGCCTGCGGCGGCCGGAGCGCCCGCCGGATGGCAAGCTGTTCCCGACCAATATGCCATCGGCTTTCCTGCCGCGATGGCCAATTCCAACGGCGGCATCGCGATCGGCTACGCCTATAGCGCCAACGGACAGATCAACCGCAGCGCTTGCGGCGGGTTTCTCTGGTCGACCGGCGAAGACATGCGCGAGTCGCAGGATGCCAACCTGGCCAAGCTCCTCGCCGCGAACGGCACGCCCTATCTCAATGGCCTGCAAGGCAATGGCATCGATCTTCTGGCACCGGCGAATGTGCCGCCGATGCAGACCTATTTTGCCGATTATAATGTGCAGTACGACGGTCCCGCGATCCGTGGCTACATGGGCGACATCGCCATTCCCATGGCGTGCGGACAGGCCGCCCAACCGTTCGTCCCCCCGTTCACCTGCCCGCCCGGATCATGGTTGAACGCCGGCACCAATAGCTGCATCGCCATCCCACCGGCTTGCCCAGTGGGGCAGACAACGATTACCGGCCGATGCTGCCCGCCGGGTGAACAACCGCAACTCAACGGCTCGTGCCAGAGGCCGTACCGTCCGCCTGTTCCGCCCCCCAGCCGGTGCGGGCGGGATTACGTGCAATTGCCAAATGGCGCGTGCTGCTTGCGCGATCAGGCAACGTCCAGGGGCGCGTGCTGTCCGCTCGGCGAATACCCCGGCGAAGACGGAGCGTGCCATGTGGTGCCGCCGTATTACGAATGCCGGCCCGGCGAGATCTACGATCGGTTGTTGAACCGCTGCCTGGCGCCGGCGTGCCCACCCGGGCTGAGGCGAAACCGCGAAGGCTTCTGCGCCTGCCCGCCCGGTGATCGGTTCGACTATGACAGCGGCCGCTGCATTGCGCAGTGTCCGCGTGGCGAGGAGCTCAACCCGTTCACCAACAGGTGCTCCCGGCCCGTGGTCTGTCGCAACAACGAGGCTATCAACGCCGAAGGTATTTGCGTCCCGATCCTGCCATGCCCGCCGGGCCAAATGCCGGTCGGCCAGCGGGGCGCGTGCGCTCCGATCCTGCCGCCGTGCCCGCCCAATCAGGCGCGCAATGCCGCGGGTTTTTGTTCGCCGCTGCGGCCGATCACATGCCCCGCCGGTCAGGTTCTCAGTCCGGCAGGCTTCTGTGTGCTCGTTCCGTGTCCTCCCGGCGAGGTGCGCAACGGCGCCGCATGTGTGGCGGTGATTAAGACTCCATGCCCGCCGGGCCAAGTGCGCACACCTCAGGGTGTCTGCATGTGGCGTAGCGAATGTCCTGAGGGACAGGCCCACAATGCGGCGACCGGCGCGTGCGTGGCGCAACCCGTCAAGCCGTGTCCACCCGGTCAGGTGCGCACGCCTCAAGGTGCCTGCATCTGGAGCAACCAGTGTCCGGAAGGACAGGTGCATAATGCGGCGACCGGCGCTTGCATGGCCGTCGCAGTCCCGGCCTGTCCGGCCGGCCAGGTCCGCAACGCCAATGGCGCTTGCGTGGCGCGCCCGGTTCAGCCGTGCCCGCCCGGACAGGTCCGCAATACGGCCGGCGCGTGCGTCGCGCCTTCGGTGCCGAACTGCCCGCCTGGGCAAGCCCGTAACGCAGCAGGCGTCTGCATGTTGCCGGCCTGTCCGCCCGGACAAGTGCGCAACGCCGCAGGTGCATGCGTCGCGAGCGCACCGGTTGCTTGTCCGCCCGGACAAGTGCGCAACGCCGCAGGTGCGTGCGTCGCGAGTAGGCCGGCTGCTTGTCCGCCCGGACAAGTGCGCAACGCCGCAGGTGCGTGCGTCGCGAGTACGCCGGCTGCTTGTCCGCCCGGACAAGTGCGCAATGCTGCTGGCGCATGCGTCGCGAGTACGCCGGCTGCTTGTCCGCCGGGACAAGTGCGCAACGCCGCAGGTGCGTGCGTCGCGAGTACGCCGGCTGCTTGTCCGCCCGGACAAGTGCGTAACGCCGCAGGTGCGTGTGTCGCAAACGCGCCGGCAGCTTGTCCGCCCGGACAAGTGCGCAACGCCGCAGGTGCGTGCGTCGCGAACGCGCCGGCTGCATGCCCGCCCGGACAAGTGCGCGACGCCGCGGGTGCGTGCGTCGCGAGCACACCGGCCGCTTGTCCGCCCGGACAAGTGCGCAATGCTGCTGGCGCATGCGTCGCCGCCGCACAGCCGGCGTGCCCGCCCGGCGAAACGCGCAATGCCGCGGGTGCCTGCGTGAGGAACGGGGCGCAGCCGACGGTGGCCTGTCCGCCTGGCCAAGTACGGAACGCTGCAGGCGGCTGTAGCGAGGCACCGCGACCTGCTGCATGCCCGCCCGGTGAAACGCGCAATGCCGCGGGTGCCTGCGTGAGGAACGGGGCGCAGCCGACGGTGGCCTGTCCGCCTGGCCAAGTACGGAACGCTGCAGGCGGCTGTAGTGAGGCATCGCGACCTGCTGCATGCCCGCCAGGTGAAACGCGCAATGCCGCGGGCGCTTGCGTGAGGAATGGACCGCAGCCGACGGTGGCCTGTCCACCTGGCCAAGTACGCAATGCTGCAGGCGGCTGTAGCGAGGCACCGCGACCTGCTGCATGCCCGCCCGGTGAAACGCGCAATGCCGCGGGCGTGTGCGTGAAGCCGACGGCACAGCCTGCACAGCCACCACGCTGTCCGCCCGGCGAAAATCTGGTGAACGGCAGGTGCGAACGGCCACAGCCGCCGCATCCTGCGGTGGCGCCTCTAAAGCCCGCGCCAGCCAAGCCGGAAGCACCCAAGCCGCAAGCACCCAAGCCGGCGCCGCCGAAGCCGGCACCGCAACCTCCGCACCCGGCGGCAGCGCCGCCGCATCCAGCCCCGCCGCCACCCAAGCCGGCAGCACCGCCGCCTAAGCCGCCGCCACATCCGGCCGCAGCGCCGCCGCATCCGGCGCCGCCGCCACCCAAGCCGGCAGCACCACCACATAAACCGCCGCCGCCCAAACCCGCAGCGCCTGCGCCCAAGCCGAGTTGTCCGGCCGGTGAGCATCTGGTGAACGGCAAGTGCGTCAAGTGAACGGCGCCTGATCCGCTCCGTCGCGGCGCTGACGCAAAGCTGATCAGAGGAAAAGCACACGCCCGGTTCCGTACCGATCGGAACCGGGCGAAAGCCGCGTGCTAACTGCGTCGGCTCAACAAAAAGACGGCCTGCTCGCCGAACAAATTCCAGAACCACCACGGCATTTTCAGACGCATCTGCCGGCCCCAGGCGTTGAGCGCCACGGCCTCGTCCATTTTGGCGCCGACGGCGAGACAGAGATCGCGAAAATCCTTGATGCTGCAAAAGTGGATATTCGGCGTCTCCCACCAGGCGTAGGGCAGATTGTCGGTGCGCGGCATGTGGCCGCCGAACAAAAGCTGCAGCCGGATATTCCAGTGACCGAAATTCGGAAACGACACGATGGCGTGGCGGCCAATTCGCAGCATGTGCTCGAGCACCACGCGCGGCTGTCGCGTCGCTTGCAGCGTCTGCGACAGGATAACGTAATCGAACGCATCGTTTGGGTAATTGGCGAGATCCGTATCGGCGTCGCCCTGCACTACCGCCAGCCCCTTGGCGACGCATTCGTTGACGCCCTCGCGCGACAACTCGATGCCGCGGCCGTCAACGCCGCGCGTCTCAAGAAGCCGCAGCAATTCACCGTCGCCGCAGCCGACGTCGAGCACGCGCGCGCCGTGCTCCACCATTGCGGCGACCAACAGCAAGTCGACGCGCGAACCGCCCGGACCGCGCGCGGCTTCGGCCATGGTCAAATCGTATTTGAGCCGCGACAGCATCGTCAGCCTTTGCCGGCCGGCAGGCCGCGCGCCTTGGCGGCGCCTTCCAAAAAGCCGCGCACGATGGCAAACAACTCCGGCTCGTCGAGCAAGAATGCGTCGTGGCCCTTGTCGGTCGTGATCTCGGCAAACGAGACCCGCGCGCCCGCGGCATTGAGCGCGTGCACGATGGCACGGGACTCCGCGGTCGGGAACAGCCAATCGCTGGTGAATGAAATGACGCAGAACCGCGTCGGGGTCTTGCGGAAGGCGTTGGCCGCCGCGCCGTCGTAGTCGGCGGCGAGATCGAAATAATCCATGGCGCGCGTCAGATAGAGGTATGAGTTGGCATCGAAGCGTTCGACGAAGGTGATGCCCTGGTGCCGCAGATAAGATTCGACCTGAAAGTCGGCGTCGAACGAGAATGTCGGGTTGTCACGGTCCTGAAAACGGCGGCCGAATTTCCGGTGCAGCGCCGCGTCGGACAGATACGTGATATGCGCGCCCATCCGCGCCACGGCAAGCCCGCGCCGCGGATTGGTACCCTCGGCAAAATAGCGGCCGCCGCGCCACTCCGGATCGGCCATCACCGCCTGGCGACCGACCTCATGGAAGGCGATGTTCTGCGCCGAGTGCCGCGTCGACGCCGCAATCGGCAGCGCCGCGAACACGCGCTGCGGATAGCTCGCCGCCCACTGCAACACCTGCATGCCGCCCATCGAGCCGCCGGCCACCGCAAACAGCGAGTCGATGCCGAGGTGATCGAGCAGCATGGCCTGGGCGCGCACCATGTCGCGCACGGTTACGACCGGGAATTCAAGGCCCCACGGCATGCCGGTCGCCGGGTTGGTCGAGGCCGGGCCGGAGGAGCCCATGCAGCCGCCGACCACGTTGGCGCATATGACGAAATACCGTTCCGTGTCGATCGGCCTACCGGGGCCGACCATGGTTTCCCACCATCCGGGCTTGCCGGTGACGGGGTGGGCGTTAACCACATGCTGATCGCCGGTGAGCGCGTGGCAGACCAAAACGGCGTTGCTGCGCGCGGCGTTGAGCATTCCATAGGTCTGGTAGGCAATCTGCAGCGGCGCGAAATCGACGCCGGCATCGAGCCGCAGCGGATTATTTGAAGCAAAGCGCACCACCGCCGAATGCGGCTGGTCCGCTTCGCCCGTGCGGTCGGCAAGATCGAGCGTGGCTGCGGCGTCGGCCATTGCGCTTCCCGGCAGTGCCGCGTTGCGGCTGTTGGCACGCAGCGACAATGCTCAAAAGCGGGTAAATAGGCCCACCGCACGGCGAGTCAATGTTTTCTTTGCTTTCGCGTCTCGCGCCTCCTATCAATCGGGCCACCGCCCGGCCCGTGGCGCCGGCGCGCGCCCTACCCTGGGAAAGCCATGTCCAAACGACCAAAGCCGCAGGATCAAGCAAAGCAGAAGCCAGCGACGCTTGCGGATCTGCGCCGCGAACTCGATCGCATCGACACCGAGATGCACGCACTCTTGATGGAGCGCGGCGAAACGATCGACACGCTGATTGCGGTGAAAAAGACGCAAGAGTCCGGTTCCGCGTTCCGCCCGGCGCGCGAGGCGGAGATGATGCGCCGCCTGGTCGAGCGCCATCGCGGCAGTCTGCCGCTCGACACGGTCGAAAGTATCTGGCGCGTCATCATCTCGACATTCACCTATGTGCAGGCGCCGTTCTCGGTGCATGCAGATCTGTCCGCCGGCGATGCGTCGATGCGCGATTCCGCGCGATTCCATTTCGGCTTCACCGTGCCATTCGTGCCCCACATGGGCTCGGCCAGCGTGGTCGAGGCGGTCACGGCATCCAAGGGCGACCTCGGCCTCGTTCCGGCCTTCGCCATCGCCGGCGCCGGTCCGTGGTGGACCGCGCTCGAATTCGACGCCGCGCCGAAGATCATCGCGCGGCTTCCCTTCGTGGAGCGCGCGGACCATCCGGCCGCCATGCCGGTGTTCGTGGTGTCGCGCGCCGCGGCCGACGCCATGGTCACCGAAACGGAAGTCTGGAGCATGCGCGTGTCCGGCTGGCGGGCGCAATCGGCTGGCGCCCTGGCGACAATCGCCGACGTGATTGCAGTGCCCGACCAGGCCTTCGATGGCGCAGCGCTTCTGGTCTCGGTGCCGCGCGGCGGCGTTGAAGGCGTTCGCGAGGCGCTAGTCGGTCTCGGCGCCACGATCCGTGCGTCAGCCCTCGTCGGCAGTCACGCGACCCGCTATACGGTGGGCCAAAAGAAACAACGCTCCCCCTGAAGAGGCGGAGGATGAAGTGGTTGTTCGGAGCAAACAGGTAATGACTGCGATGCGTCCCCTACCCCGGCCGGGTGTGCTCGAGATCGCGCCCTATGTGCCCGGCAAGAGCAAAGCGCCGGGCGTTGCCAAGGTATTCAAACTGTCGTCGAACGAGACGCCGCTCGGGCCGAGCCCGCGCGCGATCGAAGCCTACAATTCCATCGGACCGCATCTGCACGATTATCCGGACGGCACGGCGAGCGATCTGCGCGAAGCCATCGGCCGCGCCTTCGGGCTCGACCCGGACCGCATCGTCTGCGGCGCCGGCTCGGACGATCTGCTGCACCTTCTGGCCTACGCCTATCTCAGCGACGGCGACGAGGCGATCCATACCCGCCACGGCTTTCTGATCTACCCGATCGTCACGCTCGGCACCGGCGCCCGGCCCATCGAAGTGCCGGAAGTCAATTTCACCGCGGATGTCGACGGCATGCTGAAAGCAGTGACCGCGAAGACCAGGATCGTGTTCCTGGCCAATCCAAACAATCCGACCGGCACATGTCTGTCGTTCGACGAAGTCAAACGGCTGCACCGCGGTTTGCCGGGCAACGTGCTTCTGGTGCTTGACGCCGCCTATGCCGAATATGTCCAGCGCAACGACTATGAAGCCGGCATCGAGCTCGTGGCGACGTCCGACAACGTCGTCATGACCCGCACGTTTTCGAAAATCCACGGTCTTGCCAATCTGCGGCTCGGCTGGATGTTCGCGCCGGCGCACATCGTCGACGCCATCAATCGTATTCGGGGTCCGTTCAATGTCAGCGGTTCGGCGATCGCGGCCGGCGTCGCCGCCATCGAAGACGTCGCGTACCAGGAGCGGTCGCGCGAGCACAACACGCGTTGGCTCGCCTGGCTCACGCAGGAGATCGGCAAGCTCGGTCTCAAAGTGACGCCAAGCGTCGCCAATTTCGTGTTGATCCACTTTCCCGAAACCAAGGGTCGCACCGCCCAAGACGCCGACGCTTTCCTTACCGCGCGCGGCCTGATCCTGCGTTACGTCGCCGCCTACAAGCTGCCGAACGCGCTGCGCCTGTCTGTCGGCACCGAGGAGGCCAATCGCCTCGTCGTCGCTGCGCTGAAGGACTTTTTGGACGGCAAATGAGCGCCTCCGTTCCCCTGTACAATCGTCTTGCACTGATCGGCGTCGGCCTGATCGGGGGTTCGATTGCGCGGGCGGCGCGAGCGCTGGGTCTGGTGGAGACGATCGTCGCCACGTCGCGGTCGGAGCCGACACGGCAGCGCATTGCCGAGCTTGGACTTGCCGATCAGGTCGTCGATAGCGCCACCGCCGCGGTGGCCGAAGCCGATCTCGTGATCGTATGCGTGCCGATCGGCGCCTGTAGTCCGGTCGCGCGCGAGATCGGTCCGCACCTCAAACCCGGCGCGACCGTCTCCGATGTGGGTTCGGTCAAGGGCGACGTCATTCGCGCGATGGGGCCGCACATTCCCCGCGGGGTCCATTTCATTCCCGGCCATCCGGTCGCCGGCACCGAACATTCCGGCCCCGATGCCGGTTTCGCGGAGCTGTTCGTCAACCGGTGGTGCATTCTCACGCCGCCGAAGGGGACCGATCCCGCCGCGGTCGAACGGCTGTCCCGGTTCTGGGAAGCGTTCGGCGCCAATGTCGAAATCATGTCGGCCGAGCACCACGACCTGGTGCTCGCCGTCACCAGCCATGTGCCGCATCTGATCGCCTACACGATCGTCGGCACGGCGTTCGACCTGCGACTCGTCACCGAGTCGGAAATTCTCAAATATTCCGCGAGCGGCTTTCGTGATTTCACCCGGATCGCGGCCTCCGACCCGACGATGTGGCGCGACATCTTTCTGCACAACAAGGACGCGGTACTGGAAGTGCTGGGCCGCTTCAACGAAGACCTGGCGGCATTGACGCGCGCGGTGCGTCACGGCGACGGCGAGACGCTGTACAACCTGTTCGCCGAGCGGCGAGCGATCCGTCGCGGCATGATCCAACTCGATCTTGGCAAACCGGCGCCCGACTTCCAGTCGGCTGAATCGAAGCCGCGGCGCGATCCGCTGCCACGGCCCTACGCGACTTTCGACGAGGATTGATTGCCTCGGCGCCTCAGCGCGCGCGCACAGCGAGCGCCTCGCTGACCGCGCCGCGCAACTCGGCAACCGAGAACGGCTTGGCGATCACATCGTGCACCAAGGCATCGAGACCCTGAGCACGCTCGCGCTGATCGGCGTAGCCGGTCATCAAGAGAATCGTGAGATCGGGAAAGTCGCGCGCCGCGGCGAGCGCCAGCGCAATCCCGTCCATGATCGGCATGCGGACGTCGCTGAGCAGCAGATCAAAACGGCCGCGCTCGCGTATCAAAATCTCCAGAGCCTCGCCGCCGTCGCTCGCGGTTGCGATATGATGGCCGTCGGTCGCGAGTGCCCGCGCGCACATGGCGCGCAGCACCTCCTCGTCTTCGGCAATCAGGATGCGCGACATAGCCATCAGCCTCCGCCCGCCGTGAGATCGCGGCGGTTCAGGAATCGGACCATCACATCTTTACTGCCGGCCGGCGGCGACGCGAGCCGGCTGGAGAAATCGGTCGTCTGATACGGTAACAGGCGGGCCGCCGAGGCAGCGACAGTCCACGAATAGATTTCACGCCTGGCGGCATCGCGCACGACGAGCTTGAGGCGCGGCACCTCGGTTATTGCGCCCGTCACGTTGATGATCTTGCCGCGGACGACGAGAATCGGCACGCCTTCGTGCATTTCCGTGGCGGTCGAGAGATCGTCTAGGCTCAGCCCGCGCAGATTCACCGGCATGCCGATGGCTGCATAAAGCGACGCGGTTTGCGGCAACAGCCGCACCACGTCCGTGCGCCACCCGATAAGCATGGCGTCAACGATCAGCAGACCGAGAATGAGCGCCTGCAGACGCGACAATGACGGCAATTGCAGGCGCTGCCTGCCCGGCCTGCCACGCCGCGCCGCGGCAGTCTCAATATCCTCAGAGGGCTCGTCCGTGAGGGCGCCCTCGCGATCATCATCGATATCGATCGGCGGCCGCCCGGCATCGAGGTCGATCGGCGCGAGCGGGGGCGCTTCCACTTCGGCCGTCACGGCTTCCGGCACGGCGGGATTCTCCGCCGAGTCAGCAATCCCCGCGGACACTTCGGCCGGTAGCCGATCCGGCTGTTCGGCCGACAGAATATCGGGCGCAGAGGCCTGTGCGACAGCTCCTGCCGCGGCGGCAATCGTCTCGACACCGGCTGTGCTGGCTGCGGCCGCTGGGGCCGGTAACGCCGATGCGCCGGGACCGAGTGCGTCAGCCGCGGCCGTCAGCTGGGCGGCACGGTTTAATTCCGCGAGCCAGACGGTTCGGCAGCGGACGCACCGCACCTGGCGGCCGTTAGCTCCGAGGCTTGCCGGCTCGACATCGTAGGATGTGGCGCAGGTCGGGCAGACAATCAGCATCGCGAATCAGGAGGCGCATCCACTTTGCGGCAAGCCTAGCCCGCCATCCGTTAACGAATTGGAAACCACGGTATTGCACCACCCTACTTCAGCCGCCGTAATGCTAAGATTTACTGAAAGGCGGCGAATCGGACGGGCGGGAGGGTCAGCTCTGCTCGGGCCATATCTGCGACCCGGGCCGAATGCGGGCCCAAATCCCGGCTCCCGCGCGGAAAGGTCTGTTGGAGGCACCGCGTGATCGTCTTCGAGAACGTCGGCTTACGATACGGTCTCGGCACGGAGGTCCTCCGCGACCTTACGTTTCGCATCGACAGCCACTCGTTCCAGTTTCTGACCGGCCCATCGGGCGCAGGCAAGACATCGCTCTTGCGCCTGCTGTTTCTTTCGCTGCAGCCGACGCGGGGGCTGATCACGATGTTCGATCAGGACGCGGCGACGCTGTCCAAGGACGGCCGCGCTACCTTGCGTCGCCGCATCGGCATCGTGTTCCAGGACTTTCGCCTGCTCGATCACATGACCACTTACGAGAACGTATCGTTGCCGCTGCGCGTCCTCGGCCGTGACGAATCCGAATATCGCGCCGAGGTGGTCGAGCTGCTGCAATGGGTCGGGCTCGGCGAACGCATCGACGCGTTTCCGCCGATTCTTTCCGGGGGCGAGAAACAGCGCGCCGCCATCGCGCGCGCCGTGATTGCCCGCCCGCAGCTTCTGCTCGCCGACGAGCCGACCGGCAACGTCGACCCCAATCTCGGTCAGCGGTTGTTGCGGCTGTTCATCGAGCTCAACAAGACGGGCACTGCGATCGTCATCGCCACCCACGATATCGCCTTGATGGACGAATACGACGCCCGCCGTCTGGTCCTGCATGAAGGACGACTGCATGTCTACGATTGAGCCGCTGGACAGCAGGATCAAGATCCAGGCTGAGCCATGGGACGATCTGGAAGCCGCGCCGCTGCGCGGACACTGGCCCCGCGTCGGCACCGCGATTGTCCCAAAAGGCTCGATCGCCGGTCGTTCACTGATCGCCGTCGTCGCCATCATGACTTTCCTGGCCGGCCTGACGGCAGGCGGCGTGATGATGGTGGTGAGCGCCGCGAGCGATTGGAGTTCCGATGTCGGGCGCGAAGTCACCATCCAGGTCCGCCCGGTAGCGGGACGCGACCTCGATGCCGATGTGCGCAAGGCCGCAGAGATCACCCGCGGCGCGCCCGGAATTGCCGGCGTCCAGGTCTACAGCAGGGAGGAGTCGGCACGGCTGGTCGAGCCGTGGCTCGGCAGCGGCCTCAATCTCAACGACCTGCCGATTCCCCGCATGATCGTGGTCAAGCTCTGGTCCGGCGCGCCGCCGGATTTCGGTACGCTGCGCAAGGCGCTGGCGGCGCAGGTGCCGAGCGCCACCCTCGACGATCATCGCCGCTGGATCGGCCGCATGCACGACATGGCTAGCGCCGCCGCGGCGAGCGGGCTTGCCGTGCTCGTCCTGGTGCTGATTGTCACGCTGCTGTCAGTCACCTTTGCGACGCGCGGCGCCATGGCGACCAACCGGCCGATCATCGAAGTGCTGCACTATGTCGGCGCGACCGACAGTTTTGTCGCCAGCCAATTCCAGCGGCATTTTCTGGTCCTCGGCCTCAAGGGCGGCGCAATCGGCGGCGGACTGGCGATCGTGCTGTTCGGCGCCATCCAGGGCATGAACGTCTGGCTGAACGGCACCGCCGCAGGCGACGAGGCCATGGCGCTGTTCGGCAGTTTCACGATAGGCGCCACCGGCTATCTGGCGATCCTGGGGCAAGTCATTCTGATGGCTTTGGTAACGGCGCTGGCGTCGCGTACCACCGTAAACCGTACATTGAAGAGCATCGATTGAGCCACGGACGCCATCATGGCCGGTCACTATCGCGCCGCCAACGGAATTTAGCGCTATGATGCGGACCCTGGGGCGGCTGCTTGTGGGCGGCCAAAGAGGATGTTGGCGCGAGGGACGCGCGCGGCCATGGTAAGTCTCAAGACCGCAGTGCGAACGCGACGACTGAAGTCGGTGGTCATTCGTGTGGCCGCCTTGTGCGTGCTCCTGCTGGTGCTTGGCTTTGCCGGCTTTGTGCGAAGCCTGCCGAGCCAACCGGTGCCGCTCACGCGCAACGCCGATGGCATCGTGGTGCTGACCGGCGGCAACTCCCGCGTCATCGAAGCGCTCGAACTGCTCGCGGCGCATCGTGGCAAGCGGCTGTTGATCAGCGGCGTCAATCCGGGCACGACAACCGCGGACATTGCACACCAGATTCCGCACTACGATGGGCTGTTTGCCTGCTGCGTGGACCTCGACTATTCGGCCATCAACACATTCGGCAATGCGGTGCAGACGCGGCTGTGGGCCGCCAAGCACGGTTTCGGTTCGTTAATCGTTGTCACCTCGACCTATCATATGCCACGTGCGTTGGCCGAACTCGGACATCAACTGCCCAGCGTCACGCTGATCCCCTACTCGGTGGTATCCGATCGTCTGCGCACCGAACCGTGGTGGTCGAATCCCGATACGACGCGGCTGGTGGTGTCGGAATATCTCAAATTTCTATTTGCAAATGTGCGAATGCAGTTCGAGCCGGTGCCGCCAACCAGCGCCAACCGCATCTCCGACGCGCAGCGTTAGCGATGCCGCCACAAAACGCCCCTTCGCTTGCCCGCTCGCTCGCGTTCAACGCGCTGTTCTACCTGAGCCTGATCGTCCAGATGATCGTGGCGCTGCCGATACTGCTGCTGCCTCATCGGGTGCATCTCGCCTTCATCCGCTCCTACGCCCGCACCAGTCTGTGGCTGCTGCGTGTCGTCTGCGGCACGTCCGTGGAGTGGCGCGGCCTCGACAAGTTGCCGCAAGGCGGCTGCATCGTCGTCTGCAAACATCAATCGGCGTGGGAGACATTCGCGCTCTATGCCGTGCTTGACGATCCGGCCTACATTCTCAAACGCGAGCTGATGTGGCTTCCGCTGTTTGGCTGGCACATGGCGAAAGCCGGCTTGATCCCGATCGATCGCCGCGCCGGCATGGCGGCTTTATCACAGATGACCGCACGCACACGCAAAGAGCTTGGGCGCGGCCGCCAAGTGGTGATCTTTCCTGAAGGCACACGGCGACTGCCGGGCGCCGAACCGAGCTACAAGCCGGGCGTGGCTCACCTCTATGTCAGATCGGGTGCGGTGTGCGTGCCGGTGGCGCTCAATTCCGGACTGTTCTGGCCGCGCCGGTCGCTGCTGCGCTATCCGGGTAGCGTTCTCGTCGAGGTGCTCGATCCGATCGCACCGGGTCTCGGCGCCCGCGAATTCCTTGCGCGATTGCAGGACGCGCTGGAGCCGGCGACGGCCCGCCTCGTACAGGAATCGGAAATGAGACATCAGGGTCAGGGCTCGGGAAAATCCGGCACCGCGGCGGCTGGGTCCTGATCTCTGATGGCTGTATCGTGCGCGCCGAGCCGCTCGGCCAAAAGATGCAGATCGGTTTCCCGGTAGCCGAGCGCCTCCAGCGCACGGACCGCATCGAGCACATAGTCGCGATTGTGACCGGACTGGCCGTGCCCCTGCCGCACGTAGTGCAGGCGCTGCACCGGCGTCAGCCGGCCGGCATATTGCACGTGGCCACGATCGACGAGGTAGCAGAGCGCGCCGAGTTGCCGTCGAGATCCGTCTTCCAGTTCGATCCGCCGTATCGCTTCCCGATAGACCGAGGTGACCTGTTCGCGCCCGCGCAGATAGGCGATGGTTTCGGCACGCTCCGAGGCGGCAACCCGATAGGCAATGCCTCGGCACATGCCGCCGCGGTCGAGCCCAAAAACCAGGCCCGGATGTTCCGGGGTTCCGCGGTGGACATATGAAAAGACGCAGAGTGCCCGGTGCAACCCGCGCAGCCGGGCTGGAATACGTTCAAGATAGTCGAAACCCGGCCGCCACATCAGCGAGCCATAGCCGAATACCCACAGATCGCGATTTTCGTGCTCGTCGGCGGGGACCATTATCGATTATCTGATTAGCTCTGGGAAACTAGATCGCGCTCGCCTAGCAGCCCGACTGGGGCGGCACAATGGCGGCCGTTGGGCCGCTTATGGACCTTGAAGTCTTCTTGAAAAGGTCTTTGATCAGGTCTTCCAAGCAGGTCTTGGAAACGCCGCAGTCAGCAGGCGAAAAGGCGCTATGGCAGGTGAATCCCCTCTTAGCATGATGCAAACGGATCGGCGTCCGCCGCAGCGCGGCGCTGCGCCGCCAGTAGCCGTCCGTTCCCGGCCCCCTCGAAGGTTGTGGGCGTTTCTTGGCCCCGTCGCCGCGATCATCGTGGTGGCCGGCGGCTGGAGCGCGCTGTGGTATTACGCGGCCAATGTGGCGGACCGGACCCTGGCCGGCTGGGTCGCGCGGGAAGCCGCCGGTGGCCGCATCTACACCTGTAGGTCCGAAGGCATCTCGGGATTTCCGTTCCGCATCCAGACGCACTGCACCGAGGCCGCGGCCACGCTCAATACCATCCAGCCACCCCTCGCAGTGGCGGCGCAGGACATCACGTTTACCGCCGGGGTGCTCCATCCCACGCGGCTGGTGGGCGACATCACCGGCCCCCTGACGGTCGCCGCCCCTGGGCAGCCGCCGAGCTTCACTGCCAATTGGTCGAGCGCCGAGATCAGCGTGAGCGGGCTGCCGCCGGAACCCGATGCTCTATCCGTCACTCTCGCGAAGCCCCAGCTTGATCGTGGCGCAGGCACTGGCGCTGCGACTCTGTTCGCGGCCGACGCCGCCGACTTTCAGGCGCGCATCGTCGAAGGCTCCGCCAACAATCACCCCGTGATCGATGCGGTCCTGCATCTCGCGTCGGCCACGGCGCCAGCACTGCATTCCGCGCTCGCCAAGCCGGTGCAGGGCGACGTCGAGGTGGTGCTGCGCGGCTTTAACGATCTGGCGCCAAAGCCCTTCGCCGCGCGTTTCCGCGAGTTGCAGGCCTCAGGCGGCAGTATCGCGGTCAAATCCTTGCGCATCGAACGCAGCGATGCGACCGTCGTCGGCAGCGGAACGCTGACGGTCAAACCAGATGGCAAGCTCGACGGTGTCATCACTGTTGCGATCAGCGGCATCGACAGCATCGTGCCCGATCTCGGCATCGACAAAATGATCGGCCAGGGCATCGACAAGCTTGCCGGCATCTCCGGACAATCTGGAGGGGGGCTGGCTGCACTCGACCGTCTGATGCCGGGATTGAGTGGCGTTGTCAGCGCGGGCGCCAACGCCAGCCTGATCGACGATCTCAAGAAGATGGGACAGCCGACCGAGATCGACGGCAAGCCCGCGACCGCGCTGCCGCTGCGCTTTGCCGACGGTGCGGTTTATCTCGGCATGATCAGGATCGGTGACGTACCGGCGCTGTTTTGAAGCACTTTCCGGAAAAGTGGACGCCGGTTTTCCGAAAAGAATGCGACCAAATCTATAGAGCCAGAACTCAGCGCTTGCGATCGGCGTGCCAGCCGACCGATGCATCGGGCACCGAATCCACCGAAGCGAAATACGGTTTGATGTCAAGAAGCGGCGTGTCATCGAGACAATCGATACCAACGACAGATAAGGTGTTGCCGTCGATGCCGACAAGGCGCGCGACCGACAGCGCAATCGGATTGGGCCGCACGGGGGAACGCAGCGCGAAGGTGCCGCGCTGCTCGGCGTAATGACGCGGCGCCTGGAGCACGAGATCGCGGCGCGCCTGATCCATCCAATAGAGCAGGATCACGTGACTCACGGTCTCTAAGCCCTTGAGACCTTCGGCCCAGCGCGGATCGAGCACGACGGTACACACTGTTTCGGAGCCGCGCGCATTCTTCGGGCACTCGTCGCGCCGCTTCCACGGCGTCCGAATGCGGCCGATGAAATACAGCGAAGCGTCGTACCGCTCCGGCAACGCGGCCGCGACTTCGCCTTCGCGCACACCGCTCGGGTCCGGATGCGAGGAGGGATCGTCAGTACGATTACGACTTGTCGCGTCGGCCATGCGGGCCAATTTGCACCGCACGTCTCGCGCCGCCAAGGCCAGTATCCGAGGCCGGTCCACAAGACCGAGGCAGGCGCCGGGGAAACTTCCCACATTGATGGGATATTTCCCATTGCGATCGCCCATTTAATCGTATAAAGATATCCTTATGTCTTCCTCAGAAGCGCACCAGCTATCGTTTCAGGCTTTGACGGGCACGCTGAAGGCGGCCGGCGAAGCCACGCGGCTGCGTATTTTGACGCTGTTGTCGGAGACTGAACTGACCGTCTCCGACCTGACTGAAATTCTCCGGCAGTCCCAGCCGCGGCTGTCCCGGCACCTGCGCCTCCTCTCGGAAGCCGGCTTGGTGGAGCGCTACCGCGAGGGATCGTGGGCATTCTTTCGGCTGGGCGAGCGGGGCAGCGCGGCCGATATCGCCCACAGTCTGATCGCGCGGCTTGATCCCGGCGATCCGGTCATCGCCCGCGATCGCGAACGGCTCGCCGCAGTGCGTGCCGCACGCGCCGCCGCAGCGCAAAACTACTTCCGCCGCCACGCCGCCGAGTGGGACCGCATCCGCGATCTGCACGTGGCCGACGCGGCCGTCGAACAAGAGGTCCACGCCGCGCTTGCCGACAAGCCGATCCGCTCGCTACTCGATCTCGGCACCGGGACCGGGCGGATGCTGGAACTGTTCGCGCCAGAGATCGAGCGCGGCATCGGGCTCGATCTGTCGCGCGACATGCTGGCGCTGGCGCGCGCACGACTTGACCGCTCAGGCCTCAAGCATTGCAGCGTTCGTCACGGCGACATCTATGACTTGGCGCTGCCGCGCGACACCTTTGACGCCGTCATCATCCACCAAGTGCTGCACTTTCTCGACGACGGCGCGCGGGCGATCCGCGAAGCCGCCGGCGTGCTGCGTCCCGGCGGGCGCTTGCTGGTGGTCGATTTTGCCCCGCACGATCTCGAATTCCTGCGCGAAGAGCACGCGCACCGCCGCCTCGGTTTTGCCCCCGAGACGGTAAAGCAGTGGCTCGAAGCCGCGGGCCTCGAGCCCCTGCGTCAGCAGACTTTGCCGCCGGGCCCGCATGGCAAGATCGCGGTGTCGCTCTGGCTCGCACGCGATCCGCGCATTCTGCTCGCCGCGCCGACGCGGGAGGTGGCGTGATGAACGCGATACGCCCAAGCCGCCCCCAGCCTTGCCCTCCTCCGCGCGCGGGGGAGGAAAGCGAGGGGGCTGCCCCGCGCAGCATCCGCGCATCGTTCGAATTCTTCCCGCCGAAAACTCCCGAGATGGAGCAATCGTTGTGGGAAGCGATCGCCCGGCTCGCGCCGCTTGAGCCGAATTTTGTTTCCGTCACCTACGGTGCCGGCGGTTCGACGCGCGAGCGCACCCACACAACGGTCAAGCGCATCCTGGCCGAAACTATGCTGACGCCGGCGGCGCATCTGACCTGCGTCGCCGCGAGCCGCGCTGAGATCGATGCGGTCGTTGCCGCCTATGCGGATGCCGGGATCCGCCACATCGTGGCGCTGCGTGGCGATCCGCCCGGCGGCGCCGGCGAGCGCTACGCGCCGCATCCCAGGGGCTACCAGAACGCCGCCGACCTCGTTGCCGGCATCAAGCGCATCGGCGATTTCGAAGTGTCGGTCTCCGCCTATCCCGAAAAACACCCGGACAGCCCTTCCGTCGCAGCCGACATCGACATGCTCAAAGCCAAGGTCGATGCCGGGGCCACGCGCGCGATCACACAGTTCTTTTTCGAGAACGGTCTTTATTTCCGCTATCTCGACCGCGTCCGTGCGAGCGGCATCGGTATTCCGATCGTGCCCGGCATCCTGCCGGTGCAGAACTTCAAGACGATGAAAAATTTCGCAGCGCGCTGCGGCACGTCGGTGCCGGCCTGGCTCGCGGAACGCTTTGACGGCCTCGACGACGATACGGCGACACGCAAGCTGATCACCGCCGCTGTCGCGGCCGAACAGGTGCTCGATCTCGTCGATCACGGCGTCACCGATTTTCATTTCTACACGATGAATCGCGCCGATCTGGTCTACGCGATCTGCCATCTGCTCGGTCTGCGCCCGAACCAGGCGCACATCACACCGTCCCAATCCCACAAGGAAAAAGTACGGGCGTCATCCGATGGGTAAGTCAGCGTCCCCTTCGCCGACCGAAACACGGCTGCGCCAGTCGGCGGCCGAGCGCATTCTCGTACTCGATGGCGCCATGGGCACGATGATCCAGGCGCTGGGGCTCGACGAGGAAGGGTTTCGCGGCGCGCGGTTCGACGCCTGGAACCGTGAAGTGCGCGGCAACAACGATCTCCTTAATCTCAGCCGCCCGGATTCCGTGCGCGCCATCCATCTCGCCTATTTCCGCGCCGGCGCCGACATCGTCTCCACCAACACCTTCTCGTCGACGCGGATCGCGCAGGCCGATTACGGCATGGCGGAGATCGCCTACGAACTGAACGCCGAAGGCGCTCGGCTCGCGCGCGAGGCCGCCCGTATCGCGCAGGACGAGGACGGCCGCGAACGCTTCGTCGCCGGGGCCATCGGCCCGACCAATCGCACCGCTTCGATTTCGCCCGATGTTTCCAATCCCGGCTTTCGCGCCATTTCATTTGATGAACTGCGGCTTGCTTACGGCGAACAGGTCCGCGGCCTGATCGTCGGCGGCGCCGATCTTCTCTTGATCGAGACGATTTTCGACACGCTCAACGCCAAGGCGGCAATCTACGCCATCGCCGAAGTGATGGAGGAGCGCGGCCTCGATCTGCCGGTGATGATCTCGGGCACCATCACCGACCGCTCCGGGCGAATTCTATCAGGGCAGACGCCGGAAGCGTTCTGGAATTCGATCGCGCATGCGGCGCCGATTTCGATCGGACTCAACTGCGCGCTCGGCGCCCGGGAGATGCGCGCCCACATCGCCGAACTGAGCCGCGTCGCCGACACGCTGATCTGCGCCTATCCCAATGCCGGCCTGCCCAACGAATTCGGCCACTATGATGAAGGACCGGACGCGATGGCGGCCCAGATGGGCGAATTCGCCGCATCGGGCCTGATCAACGTCGCGGGCGGCTGCTGCGGCACAACGCCCGAGCATATCCGCGCCATCGCCAGGGCGGTTGCCGGCAAGCCGCCGCGCGCGGTGCCGAAGATCGTGCCGATGCTGCGGCTGTCCGGTCTCGAAGCCTTCACGCTGACGCCGCAGATTCCGTTCGTGAATGTGGGCGAGCGCACCAACGTCACCGGCTCGGCGCGCTTTCGCAAACTCGTTACCGCCGGAGATTACTCGGCCGCGCTCGCCGTGGCGCGCGATCAGGTCGAGAACGGCGCACAGATCATCGACATCAACATGGACGAAGGCCTTCTCGATTCCGAGAAGGCCATGACCACATTCCTCAATCTCTTGGCGGCGGAGCCCGACATCGCGCGCGTGCCGGTGATGATCGATTCCTCGAAATTCTCGGTGATCGAAGCCGGCCTCAAATGCGTGCAAGGCAAGCCGGTGGTGAACTCGATCTCGCTCAAGGAGGGTGAGGACGCCTTCATCCGCTACGCCCGCATCGTGCGCCGCTACGGCGCCGCGGTGGTTGTGATGGCGTTCGATGAAACCGGCCAGGCCGAAACACTGGAGCGCAAGACTTCAATCGCGGGGCGCGCCTACGATATCTTGGTCAATCGCGTGGGCTTTCCTCCGCAAGACATCATTATCGATCCCAACATCTTTGCCGTGGCAACCGGCATGGACGAGCATAACGGCTACGGGGTCGCCTTCATCGAGGCGGCGCGCGCCATCAAACAAAACCTGCCGTACGCGCACATTTCCGGCGGCATCTCCAATCTGTCATTCTCGTTCCGCGGCAACGAGCCGGTGCGCGAGGCGATGCATTCGGTGTTTCTGTATCACGCCATCGCCGCCGGCATGGATATGGGCATCGTCAATGCCGGTCAGATGGCGGTCTACGACGATCTCGATCCGGCGCTGCGCGAGGCCTGCGAAGACGTTGTGCTCAACCGCCGCGCCGATGCCGCCGAGCGGCTCCTTGCACTCGCCGAACAGCACCGTGGCGGCGCGGCCAGGGAAAAGAAGGAAGCCGATCTGTCCTGGCGCGAATGGCCGGTGGAGAAACGCCTCACCCACGCGCTGGTCCACGGCATCACCGATTTCATCGCCGACGATGTCGAGGAAGCGCGCAAAAAGGCGCCGCGGCCGCTCGCCGTGATCGAAGGCCCGCTGATGGACGGCATGAACGTGGTCGGCGATCTGTTCGGTTCCGGCCGGATGTTCCTGCCGCAGGTGGTCAAGTCGGCGCGGGTCATGAAGCAGGCAGTTTCTTATCTCATGCCGTTCATGGAGCAGGCGCGCGACGGCCGCGCCCACACCTCGTCGAACGGCAAGATCGTGCTCGCCACCGTCAAGGGCGACGTGCACGACATCGGCAAGAACATCGTCGGCGTCGTGCTCCAGTGCAACAACTATCATGTGGTCGATCTCGGCGTGATGGTGCCGGCGGAAAAAATCCTGCAGGCCGCCATCGCCGAGAATGCCGATATTGTCGGCCTCTCCGGCCTGATCACGCCATCGCTCGACGAGATGTGCCACGTCGCGGCCGAGATGGAACGGCAGGGCTTTGAGCTTCCGCTGTTGATCGGCGGGGCGACGACGAGCCGCACGCACACGGCGGTGAGGATTCATCCGAATTACCGGCGTGGACAGGCGGTCTATGTCAACGACGCGAGCCGCGCCGTCGGCGTGGTGTCGTCGCTGCTGTCGCGCGAGGGCAAGCAGCGTGTCATCAGCGACATCCGCGCCGAATACGCGCGCATCGCCGCTGCGCACGCCCGCGGCGAGGAGAACAAGAAACGGCTGTCGCTCGACGATGCGCGCGCCAATGCGCTTCGACTCGATTGGTCCGGCAGCTATCTGCCGCCTCGGCCGTCCCTGATCGGCACACAAACGCTGAGCGAAATCCCGATTGCCGAGCTCGTCGACTACATCGATTGGTCGCCGTTCTTCGCCACCTGGGAGCTGAAAGGCAAATATCCGGCGATCCTCGACGACGAAAAGGTCGGCGACGCCGCCAAAAGCCTGTTCGCCGACGCGCAAGACATGCTGGCGCGGCTGACCGCGGAGGGATGGTTCCGCGCGCGCGCGGTGTTTGGCCTTTTTCCGGCAAACAGCGAAGGTGACGATATTCTGCTTTTCGCCGACGAAGGGCGTCACGAGCCGGTCGCGGTAATCCATACGCTGCGTCAACAGCTCGCGCGCCGCGACGGCCGCGCCAATCTCGCGCTCGCCGATTTCGTCGCGCCGCGGGCGAGCGGCCTTGCCGACTATGTCGGCGCCTTCACGGTCACCGCCGGAATTGGCGAAGAAGCAGTGGTCGAGCGCTTCAAGGGCGCCAACGACGATTACTCGGCGATCATGGCCAAGGCGCTGGCCGACCGGCTGGCGGAAGCGTTGGCCGAACGTCTGCACCAGCGTGTGCGGAAAGAATTCTGGGGCTACGCGCCTGACGAAGCATTGGCCAACACCGAAATGATCGCCGAGGGTTATCGCGGCATCCGCCCCGCCCCGGGTTATCCGGCGCAACCCGATCACACTGAGAAGGCGACGCTATTCCAGCTGCTCGATGCCGAGCGGCAGATCGGCGTGAATCTCACTGAGAGCTTCGCGATGTGGCCCGGCGCCTCGGTGTGCGGCCTCTATTTAAGCCATCCGGAGTCCTATTATTTCGGTGTCGGCCGCATCGAACGCGACCAGGTCGAGAACTACGGGGCGCGTAAGGGCTGGACGGCCGAAGAAGCCGAACGATGGCTGGCGCCGATCCTCAACTACGATCCGTTCGGCGCGCGCAGCGCCGCAGAATAGTGGCCGCCCAAGCGCAAACGTGGTAGCGCTGCACCATCCCTTGGCGACGGTGGAGGAACACGGTCATGGCTCGGCTCATCGTGATGTACAA
>Ga0265313_10001098_pt1 | contig 26016 bp, 19 predicted proteins | sample 4123metaG_FD_203122 | JGI IMG/M metagenome (GOLD analysis project Ga0265313, IMG submission 203122) | Rhizosphere microbial communities from Carex aquatilis grown in University of Washington, Seatle, WA, United States - 4-1-23 metaG | ecosystem: Host-associated > Plants > Roots > Rhizosphere >...
GGGCTTTCCCTCTTGATCCTCCACGACCTTGCGGCGCTTGGCGTGTGTGGCGCGACCGCCCTTCCGTCCGGCGACGCGCGCCTCTTCGCTCGTGAACTCGTGGGCCGTACCCGCCGAGTGCGCCGCTTTTCCGCCCTTTCTGGCGATCTCGCTCACGAGCTTGCGGTCCATGGCCGCGAACCCACGCGGCCGTTTGGGCTTCGCCTCGTGGCTACCAAGGCTCCCTTCGACGGGCTGCGGCGGTCGATCGGGTGTGAGCTCGTGCGAGGTCGAATCGGAATGCGAATGCGTCTCGCCACCGTTCACCTGAGGGTTCTTGTCGTTTGTCGTATGGGGCTGGGTCCCATTGATTCCCACGCTCATGACGCTACCTCTCTCGGTGCTTGTCCGTTGAATGGATGCCTGACAGGCCGATTTGATTCCTGGGCCGCCATGTCTCTTCTCCGAACGCCCCGGGAACCCGCTCTGCCGAGTACCTGCTGGGCCCAATTGCACACGGCGTGCGAGGCGCGCCTACTGGGCATCTCCGGCACGCTGCGGCACAACGCCACGGCGAGATGCCGCGCGCGAACTTCTGTAGAAGATCCGCGCGAAGCTCTGGCTTGGAGGCGGGGAGCGCCGCTGCCCCTGGGGTCCACGTCGACGTCCACGTAACGTCCACGTAACGTCGACGTCCACGTAACGTCCACGTCCACGTGACGTCCACGTCCACGACGGCCTCGGCCGCGTCAGCCAACGCGCGCTCGCTATCGACCTTGCCGAGGCCATCCGCCGAATCCCATGGGAACCGAGCTCGGGCGACCTCGCGTCTCGGCCTCGACGGGCACCAGCCCGCCACGGCGGGCGCGCTGCAAACGGCGCTTCTGGCCACCTCCATCGCCGGCGTGGCGTCCAGCCGCCCCATTCGCTCGGCCGAGCCGTCGTACGGCAGTCGAGTCCAGCCGGCCGCGAAGAGCGTACAATCGCCGCCCCCGCGCCCAATCGGGCGCCCCACCGGCAAAGACCAAGGACAAGGAGCCCATGGCCACGTCTGAACCCATCGCACTCAACCCATTGCGCCGTGGCCTCGTCGAAGACCGCACGGGCGACGCATGTGCGGCCGTCATCTTCGGGGCGTCCGGGGACTTGACGCGCCGCAAGCTCATGCCGGCCCTCTACAACCTGGCCTGGGGTCGCGCACTTCCCGGAGGCTTCGCGGTCGTCGGCGTCGGTCGCCGCGACAAAACGGACGAGTCGTTCCGAGCGGAAATGCGCGAAGCCGTGTCGGCCTTCTCGAGGCGCAAGCCGATTGACGGCGCGCTCTGGGCCGACTTCGAGCGCGGGTTGAGCTACGTGCGCGGCGCCGCCAACGATCCCGCCACCTACGAGTCGCTACGCGCCCAGTTGGAGCGCGTCGACAGCGAACGGGGAACCCGCAATAACCACCTCTTTTACCTCGCCGTTCCACCGAGCGAGTTCGGGCCGATCGTCGACGGGCTACGCGCGTCCGGCCTGGTGTCGACCCCAGGAAGAGACCGCGCCGCGGGGACGTGGTCCCGCGTCGTCTTCGAAAAGCCGTTCGGCCACGACCTCGCGAGCGCGCGGGCCCTGAACGACTCGATCGCGTCTGCGTTCGACGAATCGCAGGTGTTTCGGATCGATCACTATCTGGGAAAAGAGACGGTCCAGAATCTGCTCGTCATGCGGTTCGCCAACTTGCTCTTCGAGCCCGTCTGGGGGCGCGAACACGTCGACCAGGTACAGATCACGGTCGCCGAAGAAATCGGCGTGGAAGGGCGCGGTCGGTTCTACGAGCAAACGGGGGTGACGCGCGACATCGTCGAAAACCACCTGATGCAGCTCCTCTGTCTCACGGCGATGGAACCGCCCATCTCTCTGTCCGCCGACGCCGTCCGCGACGAGAAAGTCAAGGTCCTCCGGAGCATGCGGCCGATGGACCGCCACGACGTGTCGCACAACGTCGTCCGCGGCCAGTATGGCCGAGGACTCGTCCGCGGCGAACCGGCGGCCGCCTACCGCGAAGAGCCCGACGTCGCCCCCGGATCGAACGTCGAAACGTACGTCGCGATGCGATGCTTCGTGGACAACTGGCGCTGGAGCGGGGTTCCGTTCTACGTGCGCGCCGGCAAACGGCTCGCGCGGCGCGTGACCGAGATCGCCGTCGTGTTCCACGAAGTCCCGCAGACTCTATTCCGCGCGGCTCGCGCCGCCGGCGCGGTGGCCGATGACGGCGGACCGAGAGGGATCACGCCGAACGTCCTGGCCGTCCGCATCCAGCCCGACGAGGGGATCTCGCTTCGGTTCATCTCGAAGGAGCCCGGCCAGCAGACGTTTTTGCGCGACGTCGCGATGGACTTTCGATACGGAACGGCCTTCGGCTCGAATACGCCGGAGGCCTACGAGCGCCTGCTGCTCGACGCGATGCGCGGCGAAGCGACCCTCTTCACGCGCCGAGACGAAGTCGAAGCCCAGTGGGAGTACATGGATCACGTGCTCGAGGCGTGGGCCAGCTCCGGGCCGCCGGTCCCGCCGATCTACGCCGCCGGATCGTGGGGTCCTTCCGAAGCGGACGACCTTCTCGCCCGCGACGGCCGTCGATGGAGGAAGCCGTGACGCTCTCACCGGGTCAGGTGCTCGCCCGAGTCGAAGGGGAGCTCCAAGCGTTCTGGTCTTCGCCGCCGGCGCCGGGGGAGACTCCAAAAGCGCGGGCGTGCACACGAAACCTCGTCGTGGTCGCAGGGACGCCCGAGGTAGCCGACCGATGGCTGCTCACGGTGGACGACGTGCTCCAAGCGATCCCGGCGCGGGCGATCGTCGTGGGACTCGATCCGGACGCTGCGGATGGGCTTTCCGCGAGTGCGACCGCCGTCTGCACGCGCGGCGAGAGCGGCGGCCCGCCGATCTGTTCCGAGCGGGTGACGCTGCAGGCCCGGGGGGCGGCGTGCGCGCGGGTGGCGAGCTGCGTCGAAACGCTTTGCGCGAGCGACGTCCCCACGACGCTCGTGTGGCTCGGCCGCGTCCACGCCGACGACCTGCTCTTCGCCCCGCTGGCGCGCGACGCGGACCGGGTCGTCCTCGATTCGGCGCAAGGCTCCCTCGGCGACCTCGCGCATCTGGTCCGATGGGCGAGCAAGGCGCCGGCCCGCGGGGAGCGTCCCGGCGTCGCCGATCTCGCTTGGACGAGGCTCGCGCCGTGGCACGAGCTCTGTGCCCGAATGTTCGACGAGCCGCGACTCCGCGAGCTGGCCGGGCGGATCACCCGGATCAAGATCGTCCAAGCGTCCGCCGCGGGCACCACTCTGGGGGCCGAGGGGGCTCTCCTTCTCGGATGGCTGGCGACGCGACTTTCGTGGAAAGCCACTTCGCTCGCGGGCAAGTTGCGTCTGACTCGGCCCGACGAGGGAAGCGTGCCCGTGCAGCTCGTGTCCGAGGCGGCCGCCCCGGCTCACGGTGGCCTGTTCGCCGTCGAGATCGAGGCCAACGCCGGATCGATCGCCCTCGCGGGTCAAGTCCGGCGCGAGTAGGGCGAATCGGACGCCGCCACCTGGCGTCTCGACGTGACCGCTTCGGGGGAGACCAAGCGCATCGAGCAACGCGTCCGCCTTCGCGCGAGCGAGCTGGCGCCGCTCCTCGAGCGCACGCTCCGGCGGCCGCCGCACGACGAATCGCTCGTCGAGAGCGTGGCCTGGGCGGACGGGCTGCTCGACGATGAGATCGCGTGCGGGTGAAGGGGAGCCCAAAGCGCGCTAACGTCGTTCGGCCATGACGACAAAGGTCGTACCCGGACAGCTCGTTGCCGTGCCTACCGCGGCGGAAGTGGCTCGAGAAGCGGCGGCGCGAATCGCTCGCTGCTTGCAGGGGGCCGTCCGCAAGAATGGGCACGCATCGGTCGCTCTATCGGGCGGGAACACGCCGCGGGACGCCTACGCCCTACTCGCGCGCGATCCGGCGGTCGACTGGACGAAGGTCGACGTCTTCTGGGTCGATGAAAGGGCCGTGCCGGCCAGCGACGATCGCAGCAACTACCGCTGGGCGAAGGCGGCCTTGCTCGATGCCGCGCACGTGCCGGCGGACCGGGTACACCGGATGACGGCCGACGCTGCGGATCGTGCGGCCGCCGCGAAAGATTACGAGCGTCTCATCCGGGAACGGGTCGAGGTCGACGCCGACGGTGTCCCGGCGTTCGACGTCATGGTCCTCGGCGTCGGCGAAGACGGACACACGGCGTCCCTCTTCCCCGGCGACCCTCCGGTCGTGCCGGCGGAGGGCCTCGTCATTGCGGTGCCCGCCAAGGGGCCGCGCGAGGCCCGGCTCAGCGTGACTCCCCTCGTGATCGAGCACGCGCGCTGGCTGATCGTCCTCGCGGTGGGCGCAGCCAAGCGCGAAGCGCTGGAACGCGTGTGGGCGGCCCAAGGCGACATCCGCCAGACGCCGGCCCGCGTCATTCGGGGCGGCCGCGGAGGGGTGATTTGGGTCATCGATCAGGCGGCGGGGGGATTGTAGCTACACGCCTCAGCCCATCCAGGCGCGAATCTTCTCGGTCACCGCGTCGACGGTGAAACCGAGGTGCTCGGCGATGGCCTTGTCCGGAGCGCTCGCGCCGAATCGATCGATGCCGATGGCCAGCCCGTCTTCGCCCACGATGGCCTTCCACGGGGGCGAGCGCCCCGCCTCGATCGAAGCCTTTCGCACGCCCTTGGGCAGGACGCTCTCCCGATACGCGGGATCCTGCGCGGCGAACGCCTCGAGGCACAACGCGCTGACCACGCGCACTCGCTTCCCCGCGGCCTCGAGCTTGGCCTTCGCGCCGACCGCGAGATGAAGCTCGCTGCCCGTAGCCACGAGCACACAATCCGGCTTGCCCCCCGCTGCTTCTTGCACCACGTAAGCGCCCCGGAGGGCGACCTTCGGATCGAACCCGGGGTCGCGGGCGATCTGCGGCACCTTCTGGCGGGTCAGCGCGAACGCGGTGGGGCCGTCCGTGCGATCCAAGGCGATGGTCCAGCCGGCCGCACACTCGAGTGCGTCGGCAGGTCGAACGACGAACAAATTGGGGATGAGGCGAAGCGACCACAACTGCTCGACCGACTGGTGGGTCGGCCCGTCCTCGCCGAGGAACACCGAGTCGTGTGTGTAGATCCACAAGCACTGGAGGTGCATCAGCGCCGACAGCCGCACGCTGGCCCGCATGTAATCGCTGAAAATGAGGAACGTGGCGCCGAACGGGATGATGCCGCCGCTGACGGACATTCCGTTGCAGATGGCTCCCATTCCGTGCTCGCGGATGCCGAAGTGCATGTTGCGACCTTCGAACTTGCCCGGCGAGACCGTGCCTCCCTCCTTGAGAAGGGTCTTGGTCGACGGCGCGAGATCCGCCGCCCCACCGATGAGCGAGGGGACGCGCGCGGCGACGAGCTGCTCGAGGGCGCCGAAGGTGTTGCGCGTGGCGTCGTCCTTCGCCGGCAACGCCTTGAGGAGCTCGTCGTAGAGACCGGGCCGGACCGTCTTTTTCTCGAAGGCGTCGAGCCTCGCTGCTCGCTCCGGGTCGGCCTTTCGCCACGCGTCGAACCGCGCGTTCCACGCGTCGTGCTCGCTCGCCAGGTCGGCCGCGCGCTCTTTGAAGAGCGTGTAGACGTCGCCCGGAACGAAGAACGACTTCGCCGGGTCGAAGCCCATCGCTCGCTTGGTCGCCGCGACCTCCTCGGCCCCGAGCGCTTCGCCGTGGGCTTCTTTCGTGTCGTGCTTGTGCGGCGCGCCCTGGCCGATGTGCGTCCGCGCGCGGATGAAGCACGGTTGGCCCTTGTGCGCGAGGGCGCGGTCGATCGCGGCGCGGATCTTCGCGTGATCGTGGCCGTCGTCCACGAACTGCGAGAACCACCCGTACGACTCGTAACGCTTGCAAGCGTCGTCGGAGTACGCGAGGGACGTGTCGCCCTCGATCGTGATGTGGTTGTCGTCGTAGATCACGATGAGGTTGTCGAGCTGCAGGTGTCCGGCGATGCTCGACGCCTCCGCGCTGACGCCCTCCATCAAGTCACCGTCGCTGGCGAGGCAGAAGATGCGGGACGCGGCGTACGGCTCGCCGAAGCGCGCTTGCTTCAGCTTCAGCGCGAGCGCCATTCCGACCGCGTTTCCGACCCCCTGACCGAGCGGCCCGGTCGTCGTCTCGACCCCCGGCGTCAGCCCGTGCTCCGGATGGCCCGGCGTCTTGCTCCCCCACTGGCGAAACGCCTCCAGCTCTCGGAGCGGGAGGTCGTAGCCCGACAGGTGGAGCATCGCGTAGAGCAGCATCGACGCGTGCCCGCACGAAAGGACGAACCGGTCGCGCCCGAGCCAGTTCGGGTCACGCGGGTCGTAGCGCAGGTAGCGCGTGAAGATTTCGAAGGTGATGTCGGCGAGCCCCATCGGCGTGCCGGGGTGGCCGCTGTTGGCCTTTTCCACGGCGTCGATGGCGAGGCCCTTGATGGTGCTGACGGCGAGGTGGATCTGCTCGGGGCTGTATTCGCGCGGCATGGAGAAAGGTTTTACTGCAAGATGCGAAGAGCGAAAGGGCCCGCGAACTCCTGCCTCCTGCTATTTGGTTCCGAGGACCACGCGGGTCGCGCCCGCCAGCCCGACGTCGCTGTCGAGGACCACCGCGATCGGGATGCGCTCCATGAGGGGCGTGAAGCGGCCCTTGTCGACGAAGGCCCGAAGGAAACCGCCCCGGTCGAGGACCGGCAGCGTGCGTGCCGCGATGTTGCCGCAGACGAACACGCCCCCGACGGCCAGGGATTTGAGCGCCAGGTTGCCGGCCTCGGCGCCGTACATGGACGCGAACAAGTCGACTGCACGGGCCGCAGCCTCGCTCTTGCCGGACATGCCGAGGTGCGATATCGCGGCGTTGCGATCGACGGCGGCCACGATTGCTTGCGCGTTTTCTGCGGATTCGGCGATATTCTTCGCTTGGCGGAAGAAGTCGTAAAGGTTGCCGAGACCGTCCCCGGAGAGCACGCGTTCCCAGCTCACGTGACCGAAGCGCGCCCGCAAGAACTGAAGCAGTTCCACTTCGATGTCGTCACGCGGCGCAACGTCGCTGTGCCCGCCTTCGGTCGCCGTCGGCACGAAACGCGCTCCGTCCCATACGAGTAAGGCCTGCCCGAGCCCGGTTCCAGCCGCGATGACGGCGACGTTGGCACCCTTCTTTTTGGGCAGGCCACCGGCCCCGATGAGGTGGAGCTTGCGGGGCGTGACAGTCAGGGCTCCGAGCGAGAGCGCCACGAGGTCGTTCAAGAGCGTGACCCGCCGAAAGCCGAGCTTGCGCGACAGCACGCGCGCATCGATGACCCAGGGAAGATTGGTGGCCGTGCAACGGCCGTTGACGACCGGCCCCGCGATCCCGAACGCAGCGGCGGCGATTCGCGGCACCGGCTTACCCAAAAACTCGCGGACCACCGCCTCGAGCGAGGGGTATTTGCGGCTCTCGAATGCCTCCTGCCGGACGCTGCGACCCTGAGGATTGAGGAGCGAGAGGCGCGCGTGCGTCCCTCCGATGTCACCGATGAGGAGCACGAGGGCCCGCTCTACCAGATTGCGCGCGAGATCACGAGGTCGGAAGCCCGCGCGGCTTCACTCCCGGGACAGCACGGCCATGGCGGCGACGCCGAGACACACTCCGACGAGGCGGCGGAGGGTGATCGCTTCACCGAAGAGCCAAGGCGCCGCAATCGCACTGAGGACGACGCCGCCCCCGAGCACGATGGTGCCGGTGGCGGCGACCGGGCCGCCGCGGCGGAGCGCGGCGAACATGAGAACGCTGGCGAAGGAGATCGCCAGGCCGCTCGCCGCCGCCAGGGCGAGGCCCGATCGGGTGGTCGGGACCGAAGCGCTGCGAACTCCGATCGCGAGGCTCAGGGCGATCCCGAGCGCCGCGGTGGTCTCGAGGACGAGAGCGCCGAGGCGGTCTTCCACCCGGCCCGAGGCGGCGCGCAGAAGCAGATAGTGGAGCGCGATGAAGACGGCGGCGCCCAGCGCCGGGGCAGACCACGGGAGGGGGGACGACGGGGGCATCCGCCCGCATTAGCACCAAGCGAGGGCGCGTCTCGAGCCGCGGGCGGCCGAACCGGGTATCGTCGACGGGCATGTCGTCGAACGATCCGGCCGCTCGGGGGCGGCGCGATCAGCGCCGCACGCTCCCGTTTCGCACGGCGGCGACGTGGGCTTCGTAGGTCTCGGAGAACGCGTGCCGGCCCTCGCCGCGCGCGACGAAGTAGAAGAAGTGCGTCGCCGCGGGGTTCATCGCAGCTTCCATCGATTTTTCGCCGGCGTTGGCGATCGGGCCGGGCGGAAGTCCCTCGTGGGTATACGTCGAGTACGGATTGTCCGGGTCGTGCTCGATGGCCGCCGTCGGCTTGCCCGTGAACGTCGCGCAGGACGCCGCCTTCTCCGGAAAAACGACGCAACCGTAGGCCGCGGTGGGGTCGCACTCGAGCCGCTTGGGCCGAAACGTGGGATCGCGAAGGCGATTGAGAAAGACGCTCGCGATGACCGGCCGCTCGTCGTCCATGGCCGCCTCCTTTTCGACGAGGGAGGCAAGCGTCACGACGTCACGGAGGCTCATGTTGGCCGACGTCATCACGTCGCCGAGCGATGCCGAGTGTGCGCGGGACGCGGCGTCCCAGCGGCGATCGAACTCGCGCTTCATGCGGCGCACGACGTCGCGCGCGTCGTCGTCGAGCGAAAACTCGTAGGTCGCGGGGAATAGAAATCCCTCGGCGCTGTCGCCTTCGATCCCGAGGTCGTTCAAGAGACCGGCGTCGGTCGTGGCGTCGAGAAAGTCACGCAGCGCCACGACACGCTTGTCCTGGAGGCGCCGCGCCATCTCGAATCGGGTCCACCCTTCGGGAAACGTCACCCGTGCGCTACCGCCCCCGGCACGCCTCTCGAGACGCGCCATGAGCTCGCGCGGGGTCGCGTCGTCGCTCAAGAGGTGCGACCCCTCGGCGACCCGATGCGCGCCTCCGGTCGCTCGCACCCAGAGGGCGAAGAGACGGGGGTTCGCGAGAAGACCGGCGGCAGCGAGCTGCGCGGCAAGGTCCCCGGGCGACGGATCGCGCGCGACGGTCAGGTGGACCGCGCGGCCCTGTCCGGGACCGCGCTCGGAGGGGTAGAGCACGAAGACGAAGGCCGACGCGGCAAACGCCGCACACGCGGCCGCAACGAGGGTCCACTGTCGCACGGCTCGCGCGGCGGCCACCGCGCGACGCGGGGCCCGAGCCCGAGGAGGCGGGGCGGCCGCCGCCGGCCCAGCCGCAGACTTCGTGCGACGCCGCCGGCGCTTGGTCCCCTTCCCGCCCCCTCCCGTCCCTCCGGCTTTCATCCCGCGCTCATCGATCGTGCGGTCCCGTCCGGCGCGCGTCCAGCCACGACTGGAGGATCGCACAGGCCGCCGCTTCGTCGACGCGACCGCGCGCCCGGTCGCCCCACACTTCGCTCGCCGCCAGAGAGCGTTTGGCTTGCACCGTCGTCAGCCGCTCGTCCCACATTTCCACCGCACGCCCGGTGGCGTCGGCGATGCGCTGGGCGGTCGCCCGAGCCTTGCGCGCCGACGCCCCCTCCCCGCCGCGCATGTCGAGCGGTAGCCCGACGACGAACCGCCCGACGCCCTGCTCGTCGGCGAACGCCCGAAGCGCGGCCAGAAAGGCTCGGTCGTCCCGGGCGTCGAGGGTCCCCCGCGGGTGGGCCAAAAGGCGGAGCTCGTCGTCGATCGCCACTCCGACCCGGACGCTTCCGAGATCGAGCGCACAGGTGCGTCCGGTTCGGGGCAAAGCGGCCACGGGAGCGGATTAGCGCGCCAAACGGATGGCGACCAGAGCTCGCCGCGAGGGACAGCAATGCTTGACCCAGGGCCGCGCTCGGGGTCATAAGTCCGGCCTTCGCCCTCTCATGACTCATCTCCGCGCTGTAAAAGGCATGAACGACGTGCTCCCCGACGAGATTGGGCGCTGGCACCGGGTAGAGCGGACGTTCGCACGAACGATGAGCCTCTATGGCTTCCGCGAAGTGCGAACGCCCTATGTCGAGCCAACGTCGCTCTTCGTTCGCGCGGTCGGCGAAACGACGGACATCGTCGAAAAAGAGATGTATTCGCTCGAGCACCACGGCGAGCTCCTCACGCTGCGCCCGGAGGGGACGGCCGGCGCGGCGCGCGCGTACGTCGAGCACGCGGTGCACGCCAAAGAGCCGGTGACGCGCTGGTGGTACGCCGGGGCCATGTTTCGCGCCGAGCGACCGCAGCGCGGGCGCTACCGGCAGTTCTACCAGCTCGGGGCCGAGATCTTCGGCGACGAGGGCCCCGGGTGCGATGCCGAAGTGATCGATTTGCTCGCGCGCTTCTTCGGCGAGCTTCGGGTGCCGGGCGTGCAAGTGCTCGTCAACTCGCTCGGCGGCCAAGAGGCCCGCGCCCGTTACCGCGAAGCGCTCACCCGGTACCTCGCGCCGCACACCGCGTCGCTCTCCCCGGACTCGCAGCGGCGCCTCTCCACCAATCCCCTTCGCATCCTCGACTCGAAAGACGAGCGCGACCAGCTCGTCGTGCGCGACGCACCGACCATCCACGCCTCGCTCGACGCGGGCGACCAGGCACACTTCGAAGCCTTGCGCAGGTATCTCGACGCTCTCGGCACGCCGTACACGGTCGAACCGCGGCTCGTGCGTGGACTCGACTACTACACCCGCACGCTCTTCGAAATCACCGGGGCGCCGGAGAAGCTCGGCGCCGGAAGCACGCTGGTCGGAGGAGGCCGATACGACGCGATGATCGCCGACCTCGGCGGACCGAAAATTCCTGCGTTCGGCTTCGCCGCCGGTCTCGAGCGGTTGCTCATTGCCAGCCAGGTCGACGTGCCGACCAACGTCATCGACGCGCTCGTCGCGCCGCTCGGCGAGGCGGCGGCCATGGCCGCGCTCGGACTCGGGCGCGAGCTGCGTGGAGCCGGCCTCCGCTGCGAAGTCGACACGCGGGGCAAATCGCTCAAGAGCCAGCTGCGCCGCGCGGACGGGCTCGGCGCCCGCGTCGTTCTCATCCTCGGCGAGAGCGAGCTCGCGGAGGGCGTCGTACAGGTCAAGGACCTCGATGCCCACACCGAGGAACGGATCCCGACCACGAACGCGGTCCGTGTCGTCGTCGACCGCTGCATGGCCGCATCGCGCGACGTCGACTCGCGCCCTAGCTTGGCCGTGGAGCGCAAGTCGTGAGCCGGCGAGCGTCAACCGCCCTGGCGTTGGCGGCGTGGGCCGCGATGCTCGGAGCAACGAGCACGTCGAACGCCCAGATGCGGGGCGGGCGAGGCCGGCCTCCCCAGCCGCAGCAAGATCAGCCCAAGCCGGCCCCCGGTTCCGACGACGACGACGAACGCCCTCCCATGCGCACCGAGCCGTCGATTGCGCCGCCGCAAGATCCCCTCGCAATCTCCCCCGAGATGCGCGCGCAGATTGGAAGCGACTGGCGGTCCGGGCCGCCGTCTCCCGAGGGTCCGCTGCACCACACGCAGTGGTTTCCCTACTACGAAGAATCGCGGGGCGACTACCGTTTGCGGCTCTTGCCGCCGCTCTTCGTGGAGCAATCGCGCGGTCTGCGAGACCCGACGCAAACGCTCTACGGCGTTCCGAAGAGCGAGAGCACCGAGGGGCTCTATGGCCTCCTCTACTACAGGCGACGATCGCTCGCCCTCGACATGGACGTCGTCTTCCCGGCGTTCTGGCGGGTGCGCGACGGAGACAATCGCGTCGTCGTCGCGGGCCCGCTCGTCCACCGAGAAGCCCCGGGAGAGAACGACAACTGGCTCGCCCCCATCATCTTCCAGGGGTCGCGAAAAGACGGCGGCTACCTTCACGTCCCGGCGCTGCTGACGACGTCGCACTGGGGCTCGAGCGGGGCATTCACGCTCGTCGGGCCTTACTTTCGCGACCGCAGCGGTACGGACGTCAACCTCGGCGTCGCCCCGTTCTACTTCCATGGCGACAACGGGAACGTCGAAGGCAGCCGGCGGACCTATACGCTGATCCCCCCGCTCTTCACCTATCATGCCGAGCACGAGGTCGACGGAAGCTCGATGACCGTCGTCGGCCCGGTGATCGCCCAGTCGAATCCGAGGCGAGACATTTTCGACGTCGCGCCGCTCTACTTCCACATTCGAGGAAAGCCCGATACCGGTGGAGTCGTGGAAGAACACACGACGCTATTTCCCTTTTTCCACTATGGCCACGACCCCGAGGGCTCGCTCTTCGTGCTTCCGGGATATTACCGGCGCGTGACCCGAACATCGGACGCTGCGCTCAGCCTCTTTTATTCGCATGTGGAGTCGCGCAGCGGGTCCACGTCCCTGAGTGCCGCCGGCCCGGTTGTCCCCCTATGGTGGAACTACACCGACCGCGACCTCGACATTCACGCGTGGGCGATCGCGCCCTTCTTCTACACGTCCGACAGTCCGGCGGGACACGACTGGCTCACTCCGGTCTTGGGCCGTTTCGAGTCCTACAACCAGTCGACGACGTGGTGGATATTTCCCACGCTCACGCTGAACGGCAACACGCACGGATGGGAATACGATTTCCACCCGCTCGTGTACACGGGGCGGAGCGACGACTCTTCGCACACCGTGGTGGCCCCGGTCTTCTGGGACTTCGCCAATCCCAAGGGGCGAACGACGGTCGGCTTTCCGGTCTATTGGAGGTTCGCCGAGGGCCAGGACGACTCCGTGGTCCAGGTCGCCGCCAATACGCTCTACATGCAGAAGCGCGTCGCCGGCGGTCTAGACTGGCAGTTTCACTTGCTGCCGCTCTTTTCGTACGGCGAGAGCCCGACCGGCCACTTCTGGAACGTGCTCTTCGGCCTGGCGGGCTACACGCGCGACGGGGCGCACGCCCAGGTCCGCGCCCTCTGGATACCCATCGACGTCAACGGCGCGGCGCCGCCGGCCCACACCGCCGACGCGCGGTAGACGTCAGTCGAGGGCGCACCGCGCGAGCACCTGGGCCGCGGCGGCGAGGGCGGACTCCACGTCGCCCGCCGTCGTCTCCTCGCCGAGCGAAAAGCGCACCGAACAGCTCGCCGCCTCGTCGTCGCCCATCGCCGAGAGCACGCTCGAGACCTCCGCCGTCCCCGCGCTGCACGCGCTTCCGCCGGAAGAGGCCACTCCCTCGAGGTCGAGCGCGGCCACCAGCTCCGCCGAATCCCAGCCCGGAAAGGCGACGCTCGAAACGTGGGGCGCGCGCTCCGCGGCGGCCCCGTTGACTCGGGCCCTCCGCGCCAGCCGGAGCAGTCCGGTCTCCAGCGCATCGCGGAGAGGGCGGCGGGCGGCCCAGCGGGCGGGCGACGCAAGCGCGTGAAGGGCGGCGACCGCGAGCCCGGCGGCGGCGACCGGATCGACCGTGCCGGGGCGAAGTCCCCGCTCCTGGCTTCCGCCGAGAAGCACCGGGGCGAGAGACACGCCGGGCCGGACGAGGAGCGCGCCGATCGACTTGGGGCCACGGATCTTGTGTGCCGCGAGACTGCGGGTGTCGGCGCCTTCCGCGACTTCCGCGGTGCGCCCGAACGCTTGCACCGCATCGACGTGAACGAGCGCTCCGGCGCGCCTCGCGAGGGAAGTGACCTCGGCCACGGGTTGCACGACGCCCGTTTCCGAGTTGACGGATTGCACCGCGATGAGGCGGACGTCTCCTTCGTCGAAGGCGCGAGCCACGTCTTCGAGATCGATCGTGCCCTCCGGCCGGACCCGCAACCAGCGCACGTGCGCGCGCCCTTCGCACTCCAGCGCTTCGGCCACGCGCGTCACGGACGGGTGCTCGATGCGGCTGGTCACGAGGACGCGGCCGCGGTGCGCGTCGCTCGCGAAGGCACCCCGGAGGGCGATGTTGTTCGCCTCGGTGCCTCCCGACGTGAGGACGACAGCGCGCGGGTCGCAGCGCGCGAGCCGGCCCACCGCTTCGCGCGCATCTTCGACGTGAGTCCGCGCGGCGCGCCCGAACGCGTGAACACTCGCGGGATTGCCCCACGCGCCGCGGGCCGCCCGGGCCATCGCGTCGACGACCTCGGCGAGCGGAGGCGTCGTCGCGTTCCAATCGAGGTAAACCAAGCGCTGTGCCAACGTCAGCTGCTGGCTGCGTCCACGACGATCATCGGCGCTCGCTTGGCCACGATCAACGAGAACGCCGCCCCGGTGAGATACGCCCCTTCGACCGTCGTCCCGGCCGCCACTTTCACGTCGCCCCCGAGGCCGCGCGCGACGCTCCGGGCGATGGCGAGCCCGACTCCGACCCCGCCGTGGGCGCGGGTCGGCGACCCGTCGACCTGATAAAACGGATCGAACACGCGCTGGGCGCGGTCCGGCGGCACGCCCGAGCCGCTGTCGGCCACGACGACTTCGTAGTGGGCTTCGAGAACGACGACGCGGACGCCCACGGTGCCGCCCCGCGGCGTGAACTTGCAGGCGTTCTCGAGGAGCTGGCTCAGCGCGCGCGAAAGCCGGTCGGAATCGCCGTACGCCGGGAGAGGGCCTCGCGGCATCTCTTCGAGCAGCGTCAACTGGCTGTCGGCGAACGTATCCGCGTACGCCGCGAGCGACCGCCGAACGAGGTCCAGAAAGTCGTAATCGCGGTGGAAGAACTTCATCTTGCCGGTCTCGAGACCGGTGACGTCGATCAAATTGTCGAGCGTCGCGCGCAATCGCCGGACGCAGTCGTCCATAGCCCGAAGCGCCTTCGCCTGAGGCTTGTTGAGCGAGCCGAGCTCCTCGTCGAGGAGCATCCGGAGGTAGCCGACGATTGGCGTCATCGGCGTCGCCAGCTCGTGGCTGATGTTGCGATAGAAGGACGTGCGCAGCCGTTCGACCTCGCGCAGCCGCTCGTTGGCCGCGCTGAGCTCGGCGACTTTTTGCTCGAGATGGCCCACCATTCGGTGGCTTTGCAGTCGCAGGCGCTCGCCGGTCGCATCGGCGCTCGAGGTGTACGGCTCGCGGTGTCCCGAAAGGTAGAGCCCGACGGTCGACGCGAAGCTCCGCGCGTCGATCGGTTTCTGGATGAAACCGTCGCAGCCGACCGCGAAGCTCGTGTCTCGGTCCCCTTCGGCCGTGATGGCGATGATGGGGACGCCCTTGAGCGAGGGTTCGCTGCGCAGCCGTAGCGTGACTTCGTACCCGTCGAGGCCGGGGACGTTGAGGTCCACGAGCACGAGGTCGGGCTGGAGCGTCAAGGCGCAGCGCACGCCTTCGAGCCCGTCGGTCGCGTCGATCACCTCGTGGCCGTCGGCGGCGAGGAGCTTTCGGACGAGGAGGCGGTTCCGCGGATCGTCTTCGATGTGAAGAACACGCGACATCTTGTTAGTACCGCCCGCCAGAAGTCTTGCCAGACTTCTGGCTCGCTTCGCGGCCGAGCCCTTTGACTTTCAGCACGGCCTCGAAGTATTGGCCCGTATCCATGTCTACGCGGTTCTACCACGCCCGATCGGCGCTCGCTCAATCGGCCACGCTTGCCGTCGCTCTCGCCGGGGTCGCGTGCTCCTCGCTGACCGAACCGCCCGCGCCGGAGCCGGTTCTGGCGGAAACGGCAGCCACGGCCGCCCCCAGCGCCTCGGCCGCTCCCTCCCACTCCGCAGCCCCGACGCCGCCCCCCGCGCCTTCGGCCTCGGCACCGCCCGCCACGAACGAAAAAATCACGTCGACGACGCTCAAGCGCGGCAAAGGCGCCGCGGCGAAGACCGGCGACAAGGTGAGCGTGCACTATGTGGGTACCTTCACCGACGGCAAAAAGTTCGACAGTTCACGCGACCGAAACAAGCCGTTCGACTTCGTCCTCGGCCAAGGTCAAGTCATCAAAGGCTGGGACCAAGGGGTCGTCGGGATGAAGGTCGGCGAGAAGCGAAAGCTCGTCATTCCGCCCTCGCTCGCGTACGGACCGCAAGGTCGCCCGGGAATTCCGCCGAACTCGACCCTCACGTTCGAGGTCGAGCTCATGGCCATCAACCCGCACTGAGCAAAAGTGGTAGACAAGGGGACCCGGAGCGGAGCCCCCAATTGAGCGAAACAAAGGCCACGCCGGAGGGGCGCAGCGGAGGCTTCGCGGAAGAGGCCGCGCTCGAGAAGCCGAGCGCCCGCCCGACGAAACGATCCGCGCCGGCGCTCGTACTCGCGCCGCTCGGAGCCCTCCCCCTGCCCGCGCCCCTCGCGTATTCGGGCGCGGTCCTCTCGGGACTGCTTTATTTCCTCGCGTTCGGGGGGATCGACGTGTGGCCGCTCACCTGGGTCGCCTGGGTGCCGCTCATCGTGGCCCTCCACCGCCAGACCACGCGGCGGGCGATGCTCCTCGGATGGCTCGCCGGGCTCACGATGAACGTCACCGGCTTCTTCTGGCTCCAGACGTTTCTCCGGACCTTCAGCGGGTTTCCCGCGCCCCTCTGTTTTTTGTTCGTCCTCATCGTGTGCGGCTACCAGGGCGGCCGCATGGCGCTGCTCGGCTGGCTCTATGGAAGGGCCAGCGCCCGCGGTTGGCCCGCGCCGATCGTCTTCGCTGCGGCGTTCGTCGCGAGTGAGCTCGTCTATCCCCTGCTCTTCCCCTGGTACTACGCCGCGACGGTGCACCAGGTCCCCGTCCTGACTCAGGTCGCCGACATCGGCGGGCCGATCCTCGTCGGCCTGGTTCTCGTCGCCGCGAACCTCGCCGTCGCGGAGCTCGTCCTCGCGCGCGCCGAGCGGCGCGCGCCGGCCCGGGCGACACTCGCCGCGGGCGCCGCCAGCGCCGTGCTCGCGTGCATCTACGGCGCCGCCCGCATCCACGCCGTCGACGCGGCCGCCCAGGCGGCCCCTCAGGCGACCGTCGGGGTCGTCCAGGCGAACATGGGGCTCTTGGAAAAGCGCTCGCAGTTCGACGAGGGGCTGCGCCGACACCTGCAGCTATCGACCGGACTCGAGCGCGATCAGCACATCGACTTCGTCGTGTGGAGCGAAACGTCGGCGATGCGTCCCGTACACGACGAATCCTACCGGCAAGAGCTCGGCGCGGTGGTCGGGCGGCGCATCGGCGTGCCGGCGATATTCGGGGCGGTCGTCTTCCGACTCGTCCGCGACCAGCGCGAGTACGTGCTCTACAACACCGCCATTTCCAGCGATGCGAGCGGCGTCATCCGGAGCCGGTACGACAAGGAGTACTTGCTCACGTTCGGCGAGTACATCCCCTTTGGCGAGACCCTACCCGTCCTCTATTCGTGGTCGCCGAACAGCGGGCACTTCAGCCCTGGCACCGTGCTCGACCCGCTCGTCGTCGACCTCCACGGCGAGGAGCACTTGGTCACGGCGCTCATCTGTTACGAGGACATCCTCCCTCGGTTCACGAACGACGCCGTTCGTCACGGCAACCCCGAGCTCCTGGTCAACATCACCAACGACGCGTGGTTCGGCGACACCACCGAACCCTGGGAGCACTTGGCCCTCGCGCAGTTCCGCGCGATCGAGCATCGCCGGTATCTGGTCCGCGGGACCAACAGCGGCGTCAGCGCGGTGGTCGACCCGGTAGGCCGCGTGGTCGCGCACTCCGGCACGTTCCGCCAGGACGTGGTCTCCGCGCCGATCCACTGGATGCGTGCCCGCACCGTATACGAGACCCTCGGAGACTGGCCGTGGCTCTTCGTCTCGCTGGCCGTCGTCGCGGGCGCGTTTCGTTCGGCTCGGGGGAGAACCGGAAGGACGCGAGGGGGGCCAGAGTCGGAGAGATAGACGCGCGGCCCTTGCGTCCTGGCGGTCGATTCTCTCCCGCAGTTGCCGTGCAAGGTAAGCCTACGTTCCCCCCGTGCCCTTCTTCAACCGCTTTGCGTCGGCGAACATGTCGACATTCGTAAACACGTAGACCGCGTGTTCGTTCTTGGCTCCGCCGGCGATATCGGTCAACTTCTCGACGGCCGGGTCCTCGTATCGGCTCTTGTGGCCGGCGGGACCGGGCAAGCGGTAGTAGGCGAACGACGCGGCCGTCGTCCCGTGGGCGAGCGGATCGCGCGCCGCCGTAGCCCCGCTCTCGGACGCCAGTTGCTCGGCCTCGTCGGCGTCCCAAGTCGCGGGCGGTTCCCACACGACACGCTTGAACTTCTTCTTCACGCTCGCGAGGAAATCCTTCACCGCGGACTTGTTGCTCCGCGACGGCGTGAAATCGGGCGGGGCCACGAACACGGCAATTTGGGCGTCGAGCTCTTTGGCCACCTCGATAAGGTTCTTCAACGCGATTTCGGTCACTTTCGCGTCGCGAAACCCTTCTTGACCGATTTCTCGCGGAGCGAGCAAGGCGAACGCGAACCCGGGTGGCGCCTCGCGACGCCAGCGGCGGATGGTGCCGGTGCCGGGCTGCGACACGTGGGTTTCTTGCACCTCGACGAAGAGGAACTCTTTGAAATACCGCGTGGCGGGAACAGGGAAACCAGCACACCCGATCGTGATCATGGGCTTATCGCAGCTTAGCACGTTCGGCCGGATTCCCTCGATTCAACCGCTCTTCACGGCTCCCCATCTTCGCTCGCCACGGGATGGCCCAAGAGTTTTCTCGCGAGTTTGCGCCCCAGCCTTCGAGCGGCCGCGCGGAGGGCGTCCGCTCCGTGAAACTCCCCGGACAGGGGGTCGCTGGCGCCGCCGGTCTGGTCGGCGGCAATGACCTCCTCGGCGCGCAGATCTCCGGTGTCGTGCTCGGGCGGCGCGCCGGTGTCCGGGACGATCCAGGCACGCCCCACGATCCCGACGTCGATTCCGCGCGCGAAGGGAGCCCCCCCGCGCGCCGCGACACCCTCGCTCGACTCGCTCGCGCGAAGCACTTCGATTTCGGCTCGCGGCCACCCGTCCCCCGGCTCCAGCGCTCCCTCCGCCAGGAGCGCTTCGCGCACGCCGCTCGCCACTTCGTCGGCGGCGACGGCGTCCGCGACGAGCGACCGCACGAGTTTCACGTGCATTCGCGTTTGCCCTTCGCCGCCGTACGCGGCCCGATAGCCGCACGACGCGGCCAGGAGCGCAAAGCACGAGAGCGCCCCCGTCCGCGCGCGCTCCCTGCCTCGCCATGGCCCGCTCATCCGACGATGAAGCTTACGATCTTACCCTTGACGTAGATGAACTTCTTCACGGTCTTGCCTTCGACGTGCGCGCGAACGCGCTCCTCGCCCATGGCCGCCTGCCGCGCCGTTTGTTCGTCGGCGTCGGCTGCGATCGTCACCGTTCCGCGGAGCTTCCCGTTCACTTGCACGCCGATTTCGACGCGCTCGTCTTTGACGAGCGCCGGATCGAACTCCGGCCACGGCTCGTACGCGAGCGACTCGGAGTGACCGAGCGGGCCATGCCAGATCTCTTCCGCGAGATGCGGGGCGAACGGCGAGAGAAGGAGGGCCAGCGTACGGACGGCGCCGCTCGGCACCGCCTCGAGCGATCCGAGGTGTTTGACCAGGATCATCATCGCACTGATCGGCGTATTGAGCCGCAGACTCTCGATGTCCTGGGTCACCTTCTTTATCGTCTTGTGCACGAGGCGCGCGGTCGCCTCGTCGTATGCGGCCGGGTCGTCCGTCCGGGGGCCGGTGGCCACGGCCCACGCGCGGTCGAGGAATCGGGCGACGCCCTCGATGCCGCTCGTCTGCCAGGGCTTCACTTGTTCGAGCGGCCCCATGAACATCTCGTAGAGCCGCAAGGCGTCGGCGCCGTGCTCTCGGACGACGTCGTCGGGATTGACGACGTTGCCGCGGGATTTGCTCATTCGCTCGCCATTTTCGCCCAAAATGAGTCCCTGGTGGACGAGCTTCCGGAACGGCTCGGCATCTTGGACGACGCCGAGGTCGTAGAGCACCTTGTGCCAGAACCGCGCGTAGAGGAGGTGTAGGACGGCATGCTCCGAGCCCCCGACGTAGAGGTCGACGGGCATCCAGTCTTTGTACGCGGCGGTGCTCCAGGCCTCGCGGTCGTTCCTGGGGTCGAGGTACCGCAGGTAGTACCAGCAGGATCCCGCCCACTGGGGCATCGTGTTCGTTTCGCGCGCGTACCAGCGGCCGCCGCGCTGGAAGAAGCGCCAGTCGGGGACTCGGGCCAGCGGCCCCGCGGGGTCCGTTCCCGGCTTGAAGTCGTTGAGCTCGGGGAGCGGGAGCGGGAGGTCTTTCTCGTCGACCGCGATCGGCTGATCGAAGTGAATCGTGGGCTTCGCGCCCGCTGCGCGCGGATCGCCGTCGCAGGTAACCGGGAAGTAGATTGGAATCGGCTCGCCCCAATAGCGCTGTCGCGAGAACACCCAATCCCGAATGCGGTAGGTGATCCGCGAGCGGCCCTTTCCAACCGACTCGAGCCACGCGGTGACCAGCCGCCGTGCCTCCGCGGTCGGCACGCCGTTGGGCACCGGGACGTTCGTGCGCTGGCGGAACGTGACCGCGTCGTCGTCGCGCGTGAACGCCGCCGATTGCACGTCCACGACTTCTTCCCGGGCCGACGCGATGACCTGGACGATCGGCAGACCGTGGGTCCGCGCGAACGCGTGGTCGCGCTCGTCGTGCGCCGGAACGGCCATGACCGCGCCGGTACCGTACGTTCCGATGACGTAGTCGGCTACCCAGATGGGAATCCGGTCGCCGTTGATCGGATTGATCGCACTGGCGCCGAGCGGGACTCCGCTCTTGGTCTTCGCCTCGGTCCGATCGAGATCGCTCTTACGGCGCGCCGCTTCGACGTAGGCGCGCACCGCGACGGCATGCGCGTTCGACGCGAGCTTCAGGACGAGCGGATGCTCGGGAGCGAGCACGACGTAGGTCGCGCCGGCGAGCGTGTCGACGCGGGTCGTGAAGACGAGGATCGGTTCGGCCGCGCCTTCGACGGCGAAGTCGACTTCGGCGCCTTCGCTCCGTCCGATCCAGTGGCGCTGCTTGGCCTTCGTGTCCGGCCAGTCCAGCCCCTCGAGATCGGCGTCGAGCCGATCGGCATACGCGGTGATCTTCAGCATCCACTGTCGGAGCGGCAGGCGCTCGACGGGGTACCCACCGCGCTCGCTCAGCCCGTCGATGACTTCTTCGTTCGCGAGCACCGTTCCGAGCGCCGGGCACCAGTTGACGGGGATCTCGGCCTGATAGGCCAATCCGCGCTCGAAGAGCTTGAGAAAAATCCACTGCGTCCAGCGGACGTATCCGGGATCGGTCGTGTCGACTTCGCGCGACCAGTCGAAGCTGAAGCCCAGCATCTTGAGCTGCCGCTTGAACGTCGCGATGTTGCGCTTGGTCGTCTCGCGGGGGTGCTCGCCCGTGGCGATGGCGTGCTGCTCGGCGGGGAGGCCGAACGCGTCCCAGCCCATCGGGTGCAGCACATCGAAGCCGCGCATGCGATGGTACCGCGCGACGATGTCGGTCGCCGTATATCCCTCGGGGTGGCCCACGTGCAGGCCCGATCCCGACGGATAAGGGAACATGTCGAGCACGTAGAACTTCTTGCGTCCGGCGTGTCGCTCGGCGCGAAAGGTCTGGTGGTTTTCCCAGTACGCTTGCCACTTCGGCTCGATGGCGGCTGGGTCGTAGCGGCGTGCGTCGTCGGTCATCGGGGGGATGGGAAAGTAGCCTTCTCGGTGGGGGCGGGCCAGAGGCCAGGCGATCGATCGGGCGAACCCATCGCCGCCGCCGCGAAGAGAAGCGTCGCGTCCAGCAAGTAGTAATAGTTGCAAAACGCCTGTCGGCCGAAGAGGTAAAACCCGAAAAACGGGAGCGTGCTGGCGAGAAGGAGCGTCCCTAGTTGTCTTGGGACGCACCACACGACCGCAAAGCTCGCCAGCGCCGCGACGAAGCCGAGCCACATGGGAAGAAGGATTCCCGCGTTCCAAAGAAGCGCCGTGAGCGAGAGAGAGTCGGACCGGAATGGATTGCCCAAGTGGTGTCCGACGAGGGCGCTCCACATTCCGTGATGGTCCCATAGGACGAAAGGCAAGTACGTCGCGACCACCGTGACGAGCGCCACGAAGACGCCTCGAAGTCCGATCCCCGGCAGGAGAGCGAGTGCCGGCAGATACAAGACCAGGTGCTGCTTCACTCCGCAGAGGAGACCGAGGAGAAGAGCTGCGACAGCGGGTTTCTTGATGAGATACGCAACCGCAAAGCCGCCTAGGAAGGGCAGGGCAAGCGGCTCTCCCCACGCCTGGTCGAGCACGAAGAGGCCGCGAGGATGGACAAGCAGGCAGGCCATCAAGAGATCCGGCGCGGCCGAGGGCGCGCTCTCCGTGCGCCGGGCGATCGCGCGTAGGAGCCACCCGCCCGCCAGGATCGAAACGAGTGCCGCGAACCTGGTTTCTCCTGTGAGCGCAAAGGAGGCCGTCGCCAAGACGATGTCGAGCGGAGGGTAGATGTAGCTGCCGACGACGTGATCGAACGAGTGCGAGTCGAGCGCGGAGATCGCCCCTGGCTCGTATACGCTCTTTCCGGCGAGTAGCTTCTCGGCCGCTTGCTGTTGAATCGTCCAAACGTCGATGGCGGGTGCTGGCGAGGCGCGCAGCATCCAGACGCCCAGCGCGCCGGAGAGCGCGATCAAGCCCAGGGGCCGCCACCGCCGCCAACCTTCCTCCAGGAGCGCCCCGGCCCGGACATCGGCGACGTAGCTCCCAATCACGCAGAGCATCGCGAAGGCGATAGCGACGTAAGGAGCGCCCATGGTCACGCGCGCCGTGAGCCCTCCGGGGGACCGCACGAGGCCCGTGATCGCAAAGGCGATCGCGACGACCAGCGCGGCCGCAGGGGATACCGCCACTTCCGATACCGTCCGGCGCGCCTGCATTGCGGCGAGCGAACAGCCGAGAGCCGACGCCAGGGTGGCGAGGACGGCCACGGGCTGGTCGTGCCCGTCGCTCACGGTGAGCGCCGCTGCGAGCAGGGCAAACGCGGCCATGGTCAGCCCCTCGACGCCCCAGCGGACCATCGGTCTGGGCGTGTACCTGGTCTGGTGGAAAAAGTCTCTCGCGAACGATCGGCGGATGGCGTCGCGAGTCACGTGTGGATTGCCTTGACGCGCCCGGACGCTTCAGTATCGCATCCCGGCTCGATGGCCTTCGGCCCCGCTCGCAAGGCACTCGCCGCGTTCCTCACGGCGGCGGCGATCGCCTGCGGTTGGCTCAACCAGGGACCCTCGTCCGCCCGATACGACGAGCTCCTCGCGCAGGCTCGGGCATCGAAGAGTCTCGTCTTGCACGCCTGGCTCCCCTTCGCCTTCGCCTACCGGCGCTCCGCGGACGAAGAGCTCTACTTCGCGATCGGGAGCGCGATTCGCGGCGCCCCCTTCGACCGAGAAATCCTCCTCTCCAAACGAGGCGACGCCTCGATCGCTTTTCGCAAGCTGCCCCCGGCCGACGGACGCTGGCACGTACCCTACGCGGAAGTACCCTTCGAATATCCCGCGATCGTCCTGCCGTTCATCCTTCTCCCGGCGCTGGCGGCGACGACATTCGCGCAGTTCGCGATGTGGTTCGGCGCGCTGATGGGCGGGCTCCTCCTCGCGTCGACCGAATTGGCCATCCGCGCCCTGCCCGATCTCCGGGGCGCCGCACGCGCGCAGCGCTGGTGGCTCGCCGGGGCGCTCTTTCTCGCTCAGGGCGGCCTCCTCATCCAGCGTCTGGACGCGGTCGCCGCCGTGTTCCTCGCCTTCGGGCTCTGGGCCGCGGTCCGGCGCAGGCCATTTCTCATGGGCTTGGGCATCGCCCTCGCCGCCGCGGCGAAGATTCTCCCGATGCTCGTGCTGCTCCCGATGATGGCGGCGGACCGGGACGCATGGCGCTCCCGGCGCGCGATCGGCTCGGCGGCTGCAGGCGTCGCGCTCGGCCTGGCCGCGGGCTTCGTCCCGATGCTCCTGCTCTCCCCGGGCGGCTTTGCGGACTTCGTCCGTTACCACGCGGCGCGCGGTCTCCACATCGAATCGACGTACGGCACGGTGATTTCCGTCGTCCGCTTCGCGAGCGGCAATCCCGAGCCCGCGACGCTGAGCTTCGGCTCGTTCAACCTCGACGACCCCGCCGCCCGACTCTGCGCGAGCGCCGCCGGCTATCTCCTCGTCGCCGCGATCGCCGCACTCACCGCTTGGCTCGCGAGGCGACCGGCCCCGGCCACCGCCTCCGCGCGCGCCGACGCGGTGGCCCGCGCGGGGCTCTTGGGCCTCACGTGCATTTGGCTCTTCGGCAAAGTGTTCTCGCCTCAGTACCTCACCTGGGGAATTCCATTTGCGGTCGGCGCGTCCTCGCGACGCCCCGCGCTCGCGTTACTCCTGGCCATGGCGATATCGCAGATCTACCTCCGAGGCTTCTACGACCAGGTGGTCGAGATGCGAGCGCTCGGCGTGGCCGCGCTCGGGATACGCCTTGCCGCGATCGTGGCGATGGCGGTGCTGCTCGGCCGCGCCCTCTCGGGCGGCCGGGACGGGACACCCAGCGAGCCGAGCTCGTGATCGCGCGCGCCGCTGCGCTCTGGCGCACCCCCCTCGGCAAGATCCTCGCGGCCGCCCTCCTCCTGCGTCTCACGGGGCTCTTCTGGGGCATGCCCGCTTCCGACGGATGGGACGACGACGGCGTGGCCCCGCGCGACTTCCTCCCGGGCCTGCTCATGACCTATTGGCCCGGCCATCACTACATCTACCCTCCCCTTCAGCTCCTGATTCTGGCGCTGGCGACCGCGCCCGTCTGGATCGCCAAGCTCCTGGTCTCCCCGTCGTTCGCCCCCGAGGCGCTCGTTCGTGGATTCATCCAAGTCCCGACGATGACGGCGCTCGCCGTCCTCGCGCGCGCGACGACCGCGGCGATGTCGCTCGGCCTCCTGTGGAACGTCGCGAAGATCGGCGAGGACCTTCGTGGCTCGAAGCGCGCGGGCGCTTGGACAGCCGCGGCGTTCGGGGCGAACGCGGTATTCACGTATTACTCGCAGACTTCGAATCTGGACGTCCCGTACTTGTTCTGGGCGATTCTGGCGCTGCGCGGGCTCATTGGTTCGATCGTTCATCGCGACCTCGTCCGGCTCGGGCGCGTCCCGGTCTTCGCCGCGCTGGCCGTCGCGACCAAAGACCAGGCGTATGCCCTCTTCGTACTCGGGATTCCATTCGCGTCCGTGGCGTGGCTCTTCGCCGGCCGCGATGCGCGGCCCCCGGGGGGCAAGATCGTCCGGCGCCTGGTGAGCGGCTCGCTGCTCGGACTCGCGCTCTTGCTCGCGATCGACGGAGCCGCGTGGAACTTCACCGGGTTCGCGGCGCGCGTCCACGTGCTCCTGGGCGCGGCGAGCCAGGACCACGCCAACTATGCGAAGAGTTGGGCGGGGCGGGGCCACGTGCTCCGCGACAGCCTCCTCGTCTTCCACGAGTATTATCCTTGGCTCTTCGCGCCGCTGGTCGCCGGCGGGATCCTCGTCGCGCTTCGCGCGCGGGACGGCGCACGGCGCGCGGCCGGTCTCGTTCCGTTCTTCTTTGCGCTCTCGTTCACGGTTGCGTTCAACATGACCGCGCGGCGGACCGAGCACCGGTTCGTGCTCCCCCAAATGATGATGTGGGGTATCTACGCCGGCCTCGCGTTCGACGCCCTGCAGGGGCGCTTCGAACACGCGCGCCGCTGGGTGCCGTGGTCGGTCGCGGCTTTCTGTTTCGCCGCAGCCATCTTTCGATGTGCGGCGGTGGACGCCGCGATGATCCTCGACCCGCGCTACGACGCCGAGCGCTGGATGCGAGCGCACGCGAGCCCCGAAGACCGCGTCGAGGTTTACGGAAACGACGTTCATCTGCCGCGTCTGGCCTGGATACGCGACCTCCGGCGGGTCGACCCGAGCCCGATCGAAGGTCGCAATCCTATCCCCGGCCTCGTCGAAGTGAGCGATCGCTTCGCCGACGTCGAAGCGCGTAGGCCGCGATTCATCGTCGTTCCGGCGTTCTGGGCGCAGAAGTACCTTCTGGACCCGGCGGAGAAGGAGCGCGAGGGCCGCGTTCTGACGCCGGAGGAGGTGAGACTCCGAGACGACGTCGACTCCCGGCGGTACTTCGAAGC
>Ga0265313_10001099_pt1 | contig 25965 bp, 25 predicted proteins | sample 4123metaG_FD_203122 | JGI IMG/M metagenome (GOLD analysis project Ga0265313, IMG submission 203122) | Rhizosphere microbial communities from Carex aquatilis grown in University of Washington, Seatle, WA, United States - 4-1-23 metaG | ecosystem: Host-associated > Plants > Roots > Rhizosphere >...
TCTGCGGGTTCCGTTGTGCAGGTCGAAATAGCCTCCCGCAGGCAGACCGCCGGGCAGGGCGCGGAACCAGGGATAGGTCACGGTCAGTTGCGGCGCGGCGAGGCAAGGCGCCGCTGCAATCGCGGCGAGCGCGATGCCGCCGATCAAACTCTTCATGTCGATCTCCATGGTCATGGCAGGATCAGGAAGTTGTATTTGCCTTCGGTGCGATGGGTGTCGACCGAAACGGCATGCCAGGTAACGCGATAGCGGCCTGGTGGCAGTTTCTTCAGCGGCAGATCCATCTCGGTCCCGCTGACGACTACGGTTCCGGCCGCTTCGTCGTCGCCAGCCTCGCCGGTGACGGTCACGCTGCTGAAGCTCGGTTCAAGCCTCTCGGAGAAGTGCATCTCCACGTCCGCCGGGCTGGCGTGGAGATTGTCGCCGGCAGCCGGCGCCGCATGCTCCAGAAAGGCATGCGCCATCGCGGGAAATGAGATCGCGGCAACGGTGGCGGCGAGGAGCAGGAGCTGCGTCTTCAATGTTTGTCTCCGAAGATCGGCCTTCCAAGCGTGTCGGGAAATATGTCATCGATGTAGAAGTGCAATTGCATCATGACGCCGACATTGTCTCCCGAGGCATGGTTGACGGGAATGATCGCCTCCGCCGCGAACTGTGTGTACTGACCGGACCATATCAGGCCGGGATTGATCGTGCCTGTCGTACCGCCGCCATCTGTCGGCGAGTTCATGCTGAATTCCACGACCGGCATCAGATGGGCGACGAATTTCGAAAAGCCCTGATCACGGACATTGTTCTGCAGATAGAGGAGGCTGTATTCGAACGCGCCGCTCCACTGAACTGCTTTCGACGCGCTGCTTGTGCCCGGAATGGCGAACCCGACGACTCCGGTCACCGCGAAGGGCCGCAGAAGCGCCATCGAATCGGGCAGGTCGCCGAATCCCTTTCCGAACAGGAATTTCGGCGTGTAGGTCGTAAACCTGTCCGCGACTGCGCGGGCGCCGCTGCCGCCGATGTCGACACTGAGCGCGGCAGAGGCGACGAACTCGCTGTCGGGATCGGTTTCGAACTGCCACATCGGCGTGATTTCGAAATTGTCCCAGCCCGACGCATTCGGGCCGGGATGCGAGTTGATGTAGCCGCCGGCGAACGAGACCGCGAATTTCGGAAAGATCGACTTGGTGTACTCGAAGTCATAGTCCTCCTCGTGGTTGCCGAGCGAAATTGTCGGCAGAGCCAACTCGTCCGCGGCGAACGGATCATCGCTCGCAATGGTGGCTGGGAAGAAACGGTCTCCGACCACGCCATGGGCGAGCGCGATGGAGGGAAGAAGTAGGGCGGTAAGAAAGGCGATTGCGGCGGCGTGGTGCCGGTGGATAGCCTGGTGCATTTTTCTCTCGCAGGAGTGGTTGTGCGCGCGTCTGCCCGCTTAAGCGGGCAGGCGCAGACGAAACAGACTCAGGCGAAAGCTGGCGGGGCGCGGGCGGCGTTGGGCCGGTGAGGCGGAGCGCGTGCGGAGGAAGCGTTCGAGAAGAGGGATTCGACACGGCTCGCCGATGCCCATGTCCCGAATGCGAACGTGGCTATTGTCGGCGGCGCCAGCGGAGCCGCGGCGGCGAACGCACACGGCGCGTGGCTATGCTCCTGGTCCGCCGGGGCCTTGCCGTCGTGATGATTGGCGTCGACCGTGCAGATCGTGAAGGGCGAGGGTCCCGCTACCGGCATCCATCCGTCGGGCAACAGGGCGCGCAACAGCATCGCGGCAAGCGCGAGGCTGACGGCGGCAGACCTGTGAAGCGGTAAACGCATGGATATCCCTGCGACGCTTATGGAAGAGGCGGGAAAAACCGTCAATTCGGCCCCGCGCCGCACCCTCCGGATCACTATCGACGGGCCGGCGCCTTTATTCCCGCGCGTCACGACCCTCGCGGAATGCATGGCAGCTTTTCATGCGTTGAAACGCCTCCTTCCGGCTCCCAGATCAAGCCTCCGAAGGAGAGGTCATCATGTTCCGCCGCCACAGACTCGAACGTCAGGCAGCCAACCGTTTCGCGCCGCGCAATGCGGGCGCCGATCTGGCGCTTGCCGCGACTCTGGTCTTCTTCGGCGTAGTCCCGATCGGCGCGGTGTCCACCTTCATGCTGCTCCAGATCTTCGGCGTCATTCCACGCTGAAGATTCCTTTGCGGCACGTTGAGCCGGCGTGTGCGGCTGCTAGAGTTGGTTCATGACCTATGAACCGACGCTCGCATCCCTGAACGCCCATCCGGTGCCGCAATGGTATGAGGACGCCAAGTTCGGAATCTTCATCCACTGGGGTCTGTTCTCGATCCCGGCATTTGCCGCCAAGTCCGGCTCGATCGCAGAGGCGTTCCGCGACCAGTATGACTATGCCGTGGCGCAGACGCCCTACTGCGAATGGTACTGGAACGCGATCAAGGTGCCCGAGAGCGACAGTGCCAAGCACCACGCCGAGGTCTACAAGAACGCGCCCTACGAGAATTTCCGCGCACCGTTCCTGAAGGGACTTGAACACTGGAACCCCACCGAATGGGCGGAGCATTTTGCCGACGCCGGCGCCAAGTATGTCGTGCTCGTCACCAAGCATCATGACGGCTTCTGCCTGTGGCCCAGCGCGGTGAAGAATCCGCACCAGACGGGCTGGACAAGCCCGCGCGACATCGTCGGCGAACTGGCGAGGGCGGTGCGCGCCAAGGGCCTCAAGTTCGGCGTCTATTATTCGGGCGGGATCGACTGGACCTTCAATCGCGAACCGCTGCGCACGCTGGCCGACTTCATGGGCTCGACTCCCGGCGGCGACTATCCCGCCTATGCGGAGGCGCAGACGCGCGAGCTGATCGAGCGTTACGGTCCGACGATCCTGTGGAACGACATTTCCTGGCCGACGGGCCTGGACGAAGAGCTCAAGCTCTTTTCCGACTACTATAACAAGGTTCCCGACAGCGTGGTGAACGACCGGTGGCTGCCGATGACGCCCGAGCGCGAGGCGCTGCGCAAGCCGGAGGCGCGCCAGGCGCTGGATGCGTTCCTGAAAGAACGGATGAAGAAGGAAACGACCAAGGGCGTCATCCCGCAGGTCCCGCCTCATTGCGACTTCCGCACGCCGGAATATTCCGCCTTCGACAAGATCACCGAAAAGAAGTGGGAAGCGACTCGCGGCATGAGCCATTCGTTCGGCTACAACCGCCGCGACACGGAAGCGGATTACGAGACCGTCGAGTCTCTGGTGCGAAGCTTCATCGATGCCGTGTCGAAAAACGGCAATCTCTTGCTCAACGTTGGCCCGCGCGGCGTCGATGCGCAGATTCCGTCCGAGCAAATCGCGCGGCTCAAGGGCTTCGGCGCCTGGATCAGGGCGAACGGCGAGGGCATCTATGGCACGCGCCCCTGGACGCGCTTTGACGGCAAGACCGCGTGCGGAATCGACGTGCGGTTCACGCAAAAACCTGGCGAACTTTATGTGCATCTGCTCGGAACGCCGAAGACTGCCGAATTTGTAGTCACCGGCAGCGATCTTCCCTCCGCAACCAGCGCGACAACCCTGGCCACAGGAACTTCCGTTTTGTGCACACGCACACAGGAAGGCCTGCGATTCTCGCTTTCTCAGCCTTTGACGGCGGCCCCGGCGCACGGATTCAAATTGCCAAGCCCCTGACAATTCGTCAGGATTGCTCCCAACAAATATCAAAAAACTGCGGGAGTACGCCGATGAAATTCACCTGGTTCAACCTGATGCCATGGCCCTATCTGCCGGATGATTTCCGGGAGAAGAACCGTTCGGTGTGGGTCGACATCGACCAGCGCCTGTTCGATCCGGTCAAGAGCCACGAGGTCTACAACACCTACCTCGATCTTCTCGAATACGCCGCCGATTGCGGCTTCGATGCGATCGGCGTCAACGAGCATCACCAGAACGGCTACGGCATCATGCCGAGCCCGAACATCATCGCTGCCGCGCTCTCGCGGCGGACCAAGGATGTCGGCCTCGTCGTGCTCGGCAATTCCATCGCGCTCTACAATCCGCCGGTGCGCGTTGCCGAAGAATTCGCGATGCTCGACTGCATCTCGGGCGGACGGCTCATCGCCGGTTTCCCGGTCGGAACTTCGATGGACACGAATTTCTGCTACGGCCAGATTCCGGCCCTGACGCGCGAGAAATACCAGGAAGCCCACGACCTCATCATCAAGGCGTGGACGACGCGCGATCCCTTCGCGTTCAATGGCCGGTACAACAAGCTGCGCCATGTGAACATCTGGCCGCGGCCGATCCAGCAGCCGCATCCGCCCATTCACATCCCCGGCGGCGGCAGCGTCGAGACGTACGATTTCTGCATCGACAACACCTATTCCTATTCCTATCTGTCTTTCAGCGGCTACATCCGTGCCAAGGCGCTCATGGATGGCTACTGGAAGCGCGTTGCCGAACGCAACACGCCGGACACCTCGCCCTATCGCGCCGGATTCGCGCAGACCATCTGCGTCGCCGACACCGATGCGGAAGCCGAACGTCTGTACAAGGAGCATGTCGACTATTTCTACAATCGCTGCCTGCACGTCTACCCGGGCTTTGCCGATGCGCCGGGCTATCGCACGATCAAGACGATCCAGACGGGCGCGCTGTCGCAATACGCGCCGCCGCGCGGCGGCTACGCCAATCTGAGCTGGAAGCAGTTGACGGAAGAAGGTCACGTCATCGCCGGTTCGCCGGAGACCGTGCGCCAGCGCCTCGAGGAACTCGCCAAGACGTTGCATGTCGGCAACCTGTTCTGCCTCATGCATGTCGGCAACATGCCCAGGGAAAAGTGCATGTACTCGACCAAGCTGTTCGCGGAAAAGGTGATGCCCAAGATGCGCAACATGTTCCCGGAGTACGAGAACGATGAGCGCTTCTGGTGCCACCCGATCAAGCAGGTGAAACCGGGCAGCCTGCCGACCGAAGCCAAGGCGATGGAATCGATCGGCGCAAGGTAGCGCGTCCCAATCGGCCCTCGCCCTTCGACAAGCTCCGGGTGAGGGCCAATTTTCAGTCCAATTGCTGAGCCCGTCGAAGGATGTGCGGCAGGCTCCGATACGAAAACGGAAAGAACATGACCCTCGAACTCAAGACCGTGAAAGCCCACAAAGTCCCCGTCCGCTATATCGAAGGCGGCACGGGCCAGCCGCTCGTGTTCCTGCACGGCGCGGGCGGCGCGACGCTGGCCGATCCGTTCCTCGCCAAGCTGGCCGCGAAATATCACCTCTATGCGCCGCTCCTGCCGGGCTATGGCGACAGCGACGAATGCGGCGAGATTCGCGACATGCTCGACTTCACGCTCCACACGTGGGACGTGGTCGAGGCGCTCGGTCTGAAGAACCCGATCCTTGTCGGCCACTCGATGGGAGGCATGATCGCCGCCGAGATGGCGGCCGTCGCGCAGAATGACGTCACACGACTCGGACTCATCTGCCCCGCCGGCCTGTGGCTCGACGCGCACCCGATTCCGGACCTGTTTGCGACCCTGCCGTTCGAGATGCCGAAGCTGCTCTTCCACAATGTGGAGGCCGGCACGGCCATGTTGACGGCCGGCATGACGCTGGACGATCCGAAATTCCTGCAAGCCTATCTGGTGACCAACGCGCGCCAGCTTGGCATGGCCGGCAAGATCCTGTTCCCGGTGCCGGAGCGCGGCCTGTCCGAACGGCTCTATCGCATCAAGGCCAAGACGGTCCTCATCTGGGGCGACAGCGACAAGCTGATTCCGGCGGCCTATGCCCATGCCTTCAAGAAGGGCATCGCAGGCTCCGAGCTCGTTTCGCTGCCGGAAGCAGGGCACATGGTGACGCTCGAGAAGGGCGACCAGGTCGTGCAGGCCCTGTCACGGCTGGCCTGACTCCGGTTCAATCTTGACTTTGGACACCCACAGGCAAACCGTTCGCGGAACAGAACAAAACCAGATTAGCGGGAAAACGCCATGACTGCGGAATTTGATCTCGTCATACGCAACGGCTCCGTGGCAGACGGGCGCGGCGGACCTCTTGTCGAGGCCGACGTGGCGGTGAAGGACGGCAAGATCGCCGCCATCGGCAGGATCGCAGGTACTGGCGCCGAGGAGATCGATGCGCGCGGCAAGCTGGTGACGCCGGGCTTCGTCGACATCCACACGCACTATGACGGGCAGGCAACGTGGGACGCGCGCCTCAATCCGTCGAGCTGGCATGGCGTGACGACCATCGTGATGGGCAATTGCGGCGTCGGTTTCGCGCCGGTGCGCAAGAAGGATCATGACCGCCTCATCGAACTCATGGAAGGCGTGGAAGACATTCCGGGCGCTGCGCTGCACGAGGGTCTCAAGTGGAACTGGGAGAGCTTCGGCGAATATCTCGACGCCGTCGAAAGCCAGCCGCACGACATCGACATCGCCGCGCAACTGCCGCACGGCGCGCTGCGCGTCTATGTGATGGGCGAGCGCGGGGCGAAGCTTGAGGCCGCAACGCCGGACGACATTGCCGAGATGCGTCGCCTCACCGCGGATGCGATGCGCGCCGGCGCGATCGGATTTTCCACCTCGCGCACGCTGAACCACAAGACAGTCAAGGGCGACCCGACGCCGAGCCTGCGCGCCACCGAAGCCGAACTCACCGGCATCGCGCAGGGCATGCGGGACGCCGGCACCGGCGTGTTCGAGATGATCTCGGACTTCAACCAGCCCGACCTCGATACAGAGTTCGGCCTGATCCGCCGCATCGTGGAGGCGTCGGGCCGGCCGCTGACGCTTTCGCTTGCGCAGGGCCTTTCCGCATCCAACGGCTGGAAACGCATCCTGAAGCACATCGAGGATGCGAGCGATGCCGGCCTGCCGATCAAGGCCCAGGTCGCGCCGCGCCCCATCGGCGTGCTGCTCGGCCTGCAGGGCACGATAAATCCCTTCATCACCCACGCCGCGTTCCAGGCGATCAAGGACAAGCCGCTCGCCGAGAAGGTGAAGGCGATGAAGGATCCTGCGTTCCGCGCTGCGATCCTGGCCGAGAGTGCGGAGCGCGAAAAGGCGCATCCGCTGGCGCGCGGCATCATGGCGTTCGAGCGCATGTTCCCGCTCGGCAATCCGCCGAACTATGAGCCGCCGAAGGAAACCTCCATCGCCTCCGTCGCCGCACGCTCCAACCGCAGCGCGGCGGAGATCGCCTATGACCTGCTGCTCGAGGACGAAGGCCGCGCCTTCCTGTTCTCGCCCTTCGCCAACTATGCCGACTACAACCTGGACTGCTGCGGCGAGATGATCGCGCACAAGGACTGCGTGATGGGCCTGGGCGACGGTGGCGCGCATGTCGGCATCATCTCGGATGCGAGCTTTGCGACTTATCTTCTCCAGCACTGGGGCCGCGACCGCGCAACGGGCAAGTTCGATCTCGGCTATCTGGTCAAGCGCCAGACGCTCGACACGGCGCGCGCCGTGGGGCTGCTGGATCGCGGCGTCATCGCGCCGGGCATGAAGGCCGACCTCAACATCATCGACATGAACGCGCTCGAGGTGAAGTCGCCGGACATGGCGTACGACCTGCCGGCCGGCGGCAAGCGCCTCCTGCAGGGCGCCAACGGCTATGACGCAACGATCGTCTCGGGTCAGGTGATCTATCGCCGCGGCAAGCCGACGGGCGCGCTTCCCGGCAAGCTCATCCGCGGTCCGCAAGCCGCGCCGGCAAACTGAGGCCAGCCATGGATGTGAAACTCAATCCCCGCCCGCTCGAAACCCACATCGACTGGACCCGCGCAGATGTCGCCGACGAGAGCAAATGGACGCTCGAGCTGACCGACGATGACAAGCGCGAGCTCGATCACGCGCTCAGCGTCGCCAAGGCGCGGTCGGAGAATCTGCTTGAGATCGGGCTCGAGCATTTCCCGCTCGACAAGCTGGCGGCGAAACTGAAGGACGTCGAACGCGAGCTGATCGACGGCCGCGGCTTCGTGCGCATCAGGACGCTGGATACGAAGAAATACTCCGACGACGACCTGACGATGCTCTACTGGGGCATCGGCATGCATCTGGGCGATCCGTGGCCGCAGAACCATTACGGCCATGTGATGGGCGACGTGACGGACCAGGGCAAGGCGCGCAACGATCCGACCGTGCGCGGCAACGAGATCGGTCTTGTCGCGCTCGACTATCACACTGACGGTTCGGACCTTGTCGGCCTGATGTGCCTGCGCAAGGCCAAGTCCGGCGGGCTGTCCTGCGTCGCGAATATCGTCGCGATCTACAATGACCTGGTGAAGACGCGGCCCGATCTCGTCGCCGCGCTCTATGACGCGCTGCCGTTCGATGCGCGCGGCGAACAGGCGCCCGGTCACAAGCCTTATTACAGCATCCCGATCTTCACCGAGCACAAGGACCGGCTCTTTGTGCGGTTCATCCCGCAATACACCTTCGCCTCGCAGCGCCACCCCGACGCGCCGCGCCTGTCGGAGACCGCGAAGGAAGCGCTGGAGACGGTGAGCGCGATGGCGCGCGATCCCAAGTACAACGTCTATATGGACCTCGCGCCAGGCGAGATGCAGTTCATCAACAACTACCATGTCCTGCATGGCCGCCAGGAATATGAGGACGACGTCGCGAACGGCTACAAGCGCCATCTGAAGCGGCTGTGGCTGGCGACACGCTATCTGAAGGAGCGACCGGACAATTTCCGCCGCAAGGTTCAGTCGCACTGGAGCGACAACATCTCGGTCAGCAAGATCGAAGCGGTGGGCAAGGCGAATTAGGGAGCGCGTGCTCGCCGTCGGGTCCCGCAACTGCGGGCCATGCCAAATATGGTGATGCAGGCGCTTCGAGCCAGATATTGAAAACCAGGTAACCGGAGTAGATCATGACATTCAATTTCGGCGACATCGTCGATGCCGTCTCGGATATCGTTTCGCCAGAAGCGCCGGCCTTTGTGCACGGCAACCGCAGCTTCAACTGGCGCGAAGCCACGAAGCGCCGCAACAACATCGCCAAAAACCTGCACGCCCGCGGCGCCAAGCCGGGCGACAAGGTCGCATTCTACATGCGCAACGGCATCGAGTATGGCGAGCTGACGGGCGCCTGTTTCGTTGGCCGCCTGACGCATGTGAACGTCAACTACCGCTACAAGCCGGAAGAAGTTCGCTACATCGTGGACAATTCCGATGCGACCGTCGTCGTCTATGCGCGCGAGTTCCGCGATGCGGTGGCGCAGATCCACAACCAGCTTGGAAAGGTGAAGGTGTTCGTCGAGGTCGGCCCGTCCGACGTCGCCGCCTTTGCCACGCAGTATGAGAAGCTCGCCACGACCGGCGACGGCAAGAAGCTGGACATCCAGCGCTCGCCAGACGACCAGGTCTTTGTTTACACCGGCGGCACGACCGGCATGCCCAAGGGCGTGATGTACGCGCATGGCGATCTGTCGAACACGCTGCTCGTGCGCATCATGCTGGCGACCGGCAAACTGCCCACGAGTGTCGAGGAGATCGTCGACTTCGTGATCAAGGCCGGAGACGGCAATACCCGCTACCTGCCGGCATGTCCGCAGATGCACGGCACGGGGTTCTTCGGCACCATGTCGACGATCCTGACCGGTGGCTGCGTCGTCACGGTCGACAATACCCATCTCGATGCGGCGGCGATCTGGACGGCTGTGGACAGGAACCGCGTCACCAACATGGCGATCGTGGGCGATCCGTTCGGCAAGCCGCTGCTCAAGGAACTGAACGAGAATCCCGGCAAGTATGATCTGTCCTGCGTCGTCGCGATCGGCTCGTCCGGCGCGATGTGGAGCCAGGAGGTCAAGCACGGCCTGATCGAGCATATTCCGCAGGTCATGCTGAGCGATGCCTTCGCCTCCACCGAGGCGCTTGGCATGGGCGTGTCGGTGACGCAGAAGGGCGTCGAGCCGAAGACCGCCTCCTTCATGATCGGTCCCAACGCGATGGTGATCGACGACAATGACCAGCCGATCCCGCCCGGCAGCGGCCAGTCGGGGCGTCTGGCCGTCGGTGGCGTACTTCCACTCGGTTACTACAAGGACGAAGAGAAGACGGGGCGCACCTTCCGCATGCTGAACGGCAAGCGCTTTTCGATTCCCGGCGACTACGCGATCGTGGAAGCCGACGGCCGCATCACGCTGCTGGGCCGCGGTTCCAACTGCATCAACACAGCCGGCGAGAAGGTATTTCCAGAGGAAGTCGAGGAAACGCTCAAGACCTATCCGGGTGTCGAAGATGCACTCGTGCTCGGTGTGCCGGACGAGAAGTGGGGCCAGGCGATTACCGGCGTGGTCAAGCTTGCGCCGGGCGCGACGTTCGACGAGGCCGCGATGCGAAAGCACGTGCACGAAGCGCTCGCCGGCTACAAGGCGCCCAAGCACATCCTCATCGCGGGCGTGAATTTGCGCGCGCCGAACGGCAAGGCCGATTACAAATCGGCGAGCGACTTCGCCAAGAAGGAATTGGGGATCGTCTAGAATAATTCCGGCGCTTGCCGGAAAGCACGATCTACGCGACCTTATCCATCACAGGATGGAAAAATCGCCAGCAAGACCGCGGCCATCGCCGCGCTGTCTGCGGGATAACTTGGGCGCGAAGGGTTTTTTCTGAATCTTATTTTGTAAGAACTCAAGCGGCCCTTGAACCGAGTCGATACAATCACCAATTTCGATATATCCCGACAATTGCGCGTCGCGTTTACTCTCCCGTGAAAGCGGGGGAGGATTGAATTGAAACCTACGACTTCAATACCAGCACCGCGAGGTTCTTGGGTCCGTGCGCGCCCAGTTCCATCGTCTGCTCGATGTCGCCGGTACGCGACGGGCCGCTGACGAGATTGAGCGTGGAGGGCAGTCCGCCTTTCGCGCGCAGATCGTTCAGCACGTCTTCCAGCTCGGCGACGACCGCGCCGGGTCGAACGATGGCGATCTCCAGCACGGGGCGGAAGTGCCAGGACGCCGGATTCTGCCGGCTCGACGCGTAGGCGATGGTGCCGGTCTCGGCGATGGCATAGGAGGCAAACGTCACCGCGGCATCGAACTGCCCCGGCGGCTCGCGCTTCACGTCGACATTCGGCAAGACGAGCGACGCAAGCTCGGAATCGGGCGGAATATGAACCTGCGCCGCCATGTTGCGGCCGCGCAGGATGTCGGCAATCGCCTCGGGCACATCGGCCATGGAGTCGAGCACGCGAACGTCGCTGTATTGGGACGAAAGTTTCTTGGCGAAGGATTCGGCAAGATCGCCTTCGGTCCTGGGTGCGCGGTAGAGCGCCGGCTTCGGTGTCTGCGCGAGGCGCCGCGAGCGGATGGAGGCAAGGATGTCGTCGCGCGCGCTCATTTTCGCGCCCGCCATTGTTCGTGGAACGTCTTGCCCCTGGGGGCTGGGAAGTCGCGCACCGCGAACCAGCCCTGCATCACGGGCAGCCCGTGCACCATGCCGGAGCGACCCAGCATTTTGAGGATGCGCGCCATCGCCGACGCGCCGAAGCGGTAAAGCGCGGGACGCTTGGCGGCAAAGGCCCAGATACCGAGGCCGAACGTGATCGATTTTGGCGCAAGGCCCTGCGCATATTCCGCCGCGCGCCAGTGGCGCATGATCTTCGGCAGCGGGATCATGACCGGGCACACTTCCGCGCAGCGGCCGCAGAAGGTCGACGCGTTCATCGGATGGGCGGCTTCGGCGATGCTCTGCATTCCGGGGTTCAGCGCCGCCCCGATCGGACCCATATAGGTCGTGCCATAGGCGTGGCCGCCGATGGCGCCATAAATCGGGCAATGGTTGATGCAGGCGCTGCAGCGGATGCAGCGCAGCACGTCCTGCGCCTCCGTGCCGATCAGCCTGGAGCGGCCATTGTCGACGAGCACGACATGGAAATTCTTCTGCTCGTCGCGTTCGCCGACCGGCCCGGCCATGATGCTGACATAGGTCGAGATGGGCTGGCCCGTCGCCGAACGCGGCAGAAGGCGCAAGAGGATCGACACGTCGTTCATGTCCGGCACCACCTTCTCGATGCCGGTGACGACGATGTGGGTCTTGGGCAGAAGGCGCGTCAGATCGCCATTGCCTTCATTGGTGACGATGATCGCCGCGCCGTCCGCGGCCGAGAGAAAGTTGGCGCCGGTGATGCCCGCGTCTGCGCCCTCGAATTGGCGGCGCAGCATGGCGCGCGCTTCCTGCACCAGCGTGTTGCGCTCCTCGAGCGAGCGCTTGGGATCGAGTTCGGTGTGCGAGGCGCGAAATGTCTCCGCCACCTGTTCCTTGGAGAGATGGAACGCAGGCGCGATGATGTGGCTCGGCGGTTCGTGGCGAAGCTGGATGATGTACTCTCCGAGATCGGTTTCGACGGGCGTGATGCCGTTGGCTTCCAGGAACGGATTGAGGGCGATTTCCTCCGTCACCATGGACTTGCCCTTGGTCACCGTCTTTGCGCCGGTCTCGCGCAGGATGGAAAGCACCGCCTGCCGTGCGTCTTCGGCGGTGCTGGCCCAGTGCACCTTGCCGCCGCGCGCATTCACGCTGGCCTCGAACGTTTCGAGCAACGTGTCGAGATGCGTGACCGCATAGTCGCGGATGTCGCGGCCGGCGATGCGAAGATTCTCGAAGTCGCCATAGCGCTGCACCGCCATGGCGCGGCCAAGACCGAAATGCGTCTTCAGCCGGCCAAGCGCCGGACGCAGCAGCGGATCGACGAGCGCCTCGCGTGCGGCCTGCTGGAAGTTGCGCGGATCCTGGTTCATTGGCCGGGCTCGCCCAGTGCGGGCTCGTTGCCCATGTCCGCCAGCACTTCGGCGGCGTGGCGCACTTCGACGGTCTTGCCCTCGCGCTTCATGCGGCCGGCGAGATGGAGCAGGCAGCCAAGGTCTCCGCCGACCAGTGTCTGCGCCTCGCTACCGACAATGTCGGCTACCTTGTCGTCGGCCATGCGTTCGGAGATCTCAGGATACTTCACGCTGAAGAGGCCGCCGAAACCGCAGCAGATCTGCGTGTCGGACAGCTCCTTGATGGTGAGACCCTCGACGGAGGCAAGCAGGGTTCGCGGCTCTTCGATCACGCCCATCTCGCGGCGTGAGGAGCAGGAGTCGTGATAGCAGACGGACTTGGCGAACCTGGCCGGAACCGTCGTGACGCCGCGCACCTTGACAAGGAACGACAGGAGCTCGTGAGTCTTGGCCGCCAGCGCGCGGGCGCGGGCAAGCCAGACGGCGTCCTTCTCGAACACTTCGGGATAATGGCGCTTGATCATGCCGCCGCAGGAGCCGGACGGAACGACGACATAGTCGAAGCCTTCGAAGGCGGCGATCACCTGTCGCGCGATCTCGAGCGCGTCCTTGTCGGCGCCCGCATTCCAGGCCGGCTGCCCGCAACAGGTCTGCGTCGGCGGCACCTCGACATCGCAGCCGGCCTGCTCGAGCAGCTTGACCGATGCGAAGCCGATCTGGGGCCGCACGAGATCGGCAAGGCAGGTGACGAAGAGGCCGACGCGCGGACGTGTGCTCATGGATAGACTTTCGAGCCCGGCGGACGGCGCGGGCGTTTGACGCGCTTCGTGGCGGGCTTGTCGGGCACGTCACCGCCGAGCGAATAGGTGATGTTCTTGAGCAGATCCATGAAGGACTGCCGGTCGTTGATGCCCGCCAGCCGTTCATAGGGAACAAGCTCGCCCAGGCGCAGATGCACCTCGGTGCCGATGCGGTCATGCACTTCCTTGAACAGGAGAGAGAGGCGCAACGTCATGCTGACATGGCTGGCAAGCTGGAACAGCCGGCTGTTCTGGCCGGCGAAATAGACCGGCGCGACCGGCGCCTTGGCCTGGCTGATGAGCCGCGCGGTGAAGTTCTTCCACTCCGCATCGATGGCACGCTTGTGCCAGATGGTCGGCGTGGTCGAAACGCCGCCCGCCGGAAACACGACCAGGCAGCCGCCCTTCATCAGATGCGCCTTGGCCTCGGCGCGTGTGCGAAGATTGGTCTTGAGCGCCTCTTCGGTTTCGGCGAAGTCGACGGGAAGCAGAAACTCCCTGACCTCGTCGGCGCGCAGCAGCACGGCATTGGTGAGGACGCGGAAATCCTCGCGCACTTTGGAGATGATCTCGCAGATGATGAGACCGTCCAGGACGCCGAAGGGATGATTGGCGACGACGACCAGGGGGCCGGTCCTGGGCCAGTTTTCGAGCTCTTCTTCGTTGTAGACAAGCTTCAGTTCCAGCTTGCGGATGGCCGCCGACCAGAAGCTTTCGCCGGGCACGGGGTGCGCCTTGTTCTCCTCATATAGCCACTTCAGATAGGGTTGGCCGGTCATCCGCTCGATGACGCGGATAAAGAATCGCTTCAACCGCGGATCGGTCGGATCGGCATAGGAGAAGGTATCGATCTCGGCGGGCGATTCAGCCATGCGGGCATTCTGTCATGGCGGAAGAGTGCGGGCCAGCAATTGCGACCCTCCCTTAGGGGGAGGGTCGAGCTTCGATGTTACGTAAACCGCTTTTTCAGCCAGTCGATCATGATCTTGTTGAGTTCGTCCGGGTGTTCCTGTTGCGTCCAGTGGCCGCAATCCTTGATCAGGGCCTTTTCCAGGTCGGGGACATACATTTCCATGCCGTCCGCCATGGCGGGCGAGAGGACAACGTCGTCCTCCGCCATGACCATCAGGCCGGGTACATGGACCTTCTGCTCCATCGTGCCGCTGCGTTCCCAGTTGCGCGAGAAGTTGCGGTACCAGTTGATGCCGCCGGTGAAGCCTGTCTTGGAGAAGGTGTCGACGAAGAATTTCATCTCTTCGTCATTGAGCAAAGGCTGGCCGCCGCCCCAGCCGCCTTCGTCGGCCTCCAACGCCTTGACGAGCGCGAGGTTGCGTTGCTCGGCCGGAAGTTTGGCGTACTCCGTCGCCTTCATGCCCGACTTGCGCATGAAGAAGCGGAACGACTTGCCGACATCCTTGGCGAGGACAGCATCGGCAGCGCCGGGCTTCTGGAAATAGACGATATACATGTCCTCACCGAACATGGTGCGCATGGCCAGGATCGGATCGACCGGCGCGCGCGGCAGGAACGGCGTGTTGACGCCGATGACGCCGCGCACGCGCCTGGGATGAAACAGCGGCATCTGCCAGACGACGAGTCCGCCCCAGTCATGGCCGCAGAAGATCGCGTCCTTGAGGTTGAGCGCGTCTAGGAGGCCGGCGAGATCGTCGGTCAGATGCTGCATGTCGTAGTCGGCGATATCCGTTGGGCGCGAAGTGAGTCCGTAGCCGCGCTGGTCCGGCGCGATGGCGCGGAAACCTGCGGCGGCCAGCGCCGGAATCTGGTGCCGCCAGGAATAGGCGAGCTCGGGAAAGCCGTGGCACATCACGACCGGAACGCCGTCCTTCGGCCCCGCTTCGTACACGGCCATGTCGATGCCGTTGGTCTTGATCATTGTCGGGGTTGGAAAGGACACCATGGGATTCTCCGTTCGCGAATTTGCTTTTTAAATCTGAGCCGACCCTCGCCCTTCGACTGGCTCAGGGTGAGGGCTTTGGGAAATCACGCAGCAATCTTGAGCAGCTTGAGCATTTCGGCGCGGTTGGGGCCGGCGTTCGGCGGGTAGAGACCTTTTCTCTTTTTCTCCGCAGCGGACATCGCCCACACACGCATGATCCGCGCGACGATCGCCGGACGTTTCATGAATGCGGTCGGTTCGTCGAGCATGTGAAAGACACGGCTGAGCGCGCGGCTCACCTCGACATCGCCGCGCTGCGCCGGCATGAGGCCGTCTTCCGCAAAGCTTTTTGTCAGGCGCGCCCGCAAGGACGGCTTGTAGCTTGGATCGCGCTCCTGCCGGGCGCGGCGGATGGCGTTGAGATCGAGTTCGACCATGGAGTCGAAATAGGGCCGGATCGCCGCCTTAACGTCGCGGTCATAGCTCTTGACCCTCTCGACGGCGGACATCGAAGAATCGAGCGCGGCGCGCAGCACATGCGCGCTGACGAAGCCGACCGAACAGCCGCGGCCGTAGAGCGGGTTGGTCCGGACCGCCGCATCGCCGATGGCGAAGAAATTGAGCACCTGCGGCTCGCCGTCTTTCAGGTAGTGACGCCAGACGTTCTGCAGGTTGCCCATGGAGAAGACCTGGCTCACCGGTTCGGCGCGCACCGGATCGATCCAGCGCGCGGCGCCGGGAAGCGCCATGCAGATGGCGTCGAAATTCTCCGGCTTGACCACGGCCATCCGCATCTCGGTCTCGATCTCAGGCGTTGCGAGCGTTACCGAGAAGTGCCGGTTGTCTGCGATGAAGACGCCGAACTTGATATATCCGAGATCGGCCCCGCCCGGCGCGCCGTCGCGCGGCGGTTCGTTCTGGCCGTCGCGCAGCTTGTAGTGCCGCGTGAAATAGAGGATGCCGCAGGGGCTCGATTCCTCGTGCACCGAAACGCCTTCGTTGCGCAGCCATTCGGGGAACGAGGTGTTGCGGCCGGAGGCATCGACGACGACGTCGGCGCGCATCTCGTCGACGACTCCGTTTCGCTCGACCTTGAGGCCCTCGACGATGAGCTTGCCGTTCTCCCGCCGGGATATCAGCCCGCGCACGCCGGCGTCGGTGACGAAGGTGATGCCGGGAAGCTTGGCCGCATAGCGGCGCATGATGAGTTCGAGGGTCGTGCGCCGGCTGAACAGCAGCTTGCAATCCTCATCGCCCGGCGCGGCGACATAATTTCTGGCCAGCGTTGGCGGCAGTCCGTCCTCGATGCCGAACAGGCGCGTGCCCTCGGCAAGAAGTTCCGCCATCAGGTCGGGATAGCGCTCGCGGATGAGAGTTGTCAGGCGGCCGAGAAAGGCGTGGCTGTGGCGAAGCTGGGTCGCCCCCTTGCGTTCCCAGTTGTAGAAGGCTTCTTCCGACGAGCCGGCCGGCGGCGGCGGATCGCGGTCAAGGATCGTCACGTCGCGCGACCCGCCGCCCAGTGCGAGTGCCGCGCCGAGACCCGAAATGCCCGAGCCGGCGACCAGAACTTTTTCACGCATACGCATCACATCTTCAAACGGGTTGCAGCAAAGGCGAGACAGCCCCAGCCGATCAGAAAGCACACGCCGCCGAACGGCGTGATGATTCCGAGCAGCTTGGTGCCCGTCAGCGCCAGAAGATAGAGCGAACCGGAAAATAGCAAAATGCCCGCGAGAAAAAATCCTGCTGCGGCCGTTGCGGGCCCTGCCGCGGCGTCACGTATCGCAAAGGCTGCAAGGCCGATCGCAAGCGCATGATACATGTGATAGCGCGCGCCGGTTTCGAACACCTGCAGCGCATGCGCGTCGATTCGGGCCTGAAGACCGTGCGCGCCGAATGCGCCTGCCGCGACGGCAAGCAGACCGTTAACCGCTGCAACCAAGAGCCAGACGTTCATGCGCAGCCGCAGCCGCCATGACCATGATGGTTGATGGGCTCACGCGATTTGGCGAGGGCGCCTTCGGAGATTTCGCGAGTCGCTTCGAAGTCCGCTTTCGCGTCGGCCATCGCCGCGGGATCGGCCATCAGATCAAGAGCGGTCATTGCAAGCGACTTGGCGCCGTCGATCACAGCGGAGTCGCCCTTGTCCGACGCCGCATAGCGGGCAAATTCCGGATTGTGGATGATCACACCGGCCGGCGCGACGCCGAGCATCGGATGAATGGAAGGCACGCGATGACTGACATTGCCCATGTCGGTCGATCCGGCATAGCCGGCGGGCAGGTCGGTGATGGGATAGAATTCGCGGCCGAGCGTCGTGGCATTCTTCTCGTAGAGACCGGCCATCGGCCAGTTGGTCTTCATGTCGAGATAGTCTGTGTCGCCCCAATGCACCTCGAGGCGGCAGCCGGTCGCGAGAGCGCCAGCTTCGAAACAGGCCTGCACGCGCTGTTTCAACGGCGCGAGCTCATGCGCATCGACGGCGCGGACATAGAAGCGGCACGAGGCGCGTTCCGGCACGATGTTCGGCGCAAGGCCACCCTCGGTGATGATGCCGTGAATGCGCTCGGTATTGCGGATGTGCTGGCGCAACTGTGCAATGGATTGATAGGCAGTCACGACCGCGTCGAGTGCGTTCACCCCTCGATAGGGCATTGCGGACGCGTGCGCCGACTTGCCGTGATAGATCGCCTCGACTTCGGCAATGGCGATGCACGGCATGGTCACGAGGTTGAGGTTTGACGGATGGATCATCATCGCGGCGTCGCAGCCGTCGAACGCGCCCTCGCGCGCCATGATCTCCTTGCCGCCAAAGCGCTCTTCGGCCGGTGTGCCGAGATAGCGAATGCGCCCCGGCAAACGAGCGCCCAACTTCGAAAGCGCGAGCGCCGCGCCGAGGCCCGACGTGGCGATGATGTTGTGGCCGCAGGAATGGCCGATGCCGGGAAGCGCGTCGTACTCCGAAAGGATCGCGATATTGGGGCCGCTCGCCTTCCCGAACTCGGCGGCATAGGCGGTGCGCAATCCGAAGGCTTCGCGCTGCGTCTTGATACCGTGGCGTTCGACCGAGTCCGCGAGGCGCGCAGCGGCCAGGAATTCTTCCAGCGCTAGCTCGGGTTCGGCGTGGATCGCGTGGCTGATGCCGAGCAGTTCGTCGCGCATCGCATCAACCGCGGAGCAAACGTCTTTCTTTAGCAATTCCAAGGACATAGCATGACCTTTCGGACTGACGGAACCATCATAGACAGTATGCCCACGCTTTGCGAAGGTCCGGCCATGACACAGTTTGCAACAGCGAGTGACAACGTTCGCCTCGCCTACGAGACTGTCGGCGAAGGTGAGCCGATCATGCTCGTGCACGGCTTCGGCTCGAGCCGCGTGCAGAACTGGCGCGACACCGGCTGGTACAAAACGCTCAACGATGCGGGCTATGGCGTGACGGCGATGGACTGTCGCGGCCACGGCGAAAGCGACAAGCCGCACATGACGCCTGGCTACGGCCATGACGAGATGGCCGGCGATGTGATCGCCGTGATGGATGCTGCGGGTCTCTCGTCGCCATTTGTCATGGGCTATTCGATGGGCGGCTTCATCACCATTCAACTCATGATCAAGCATCCGCAGCGTGTGAAGAAGCTGATCGTCGGCGGCGTCGGCGCAAGCTATCTGGACATCGCGGAAAATTCGCGCGACCGCGTCGCCGACCCCAAGGTCCGCAACCAGATTGCGGACGCGATGCTTGTCGAGGATCCGGCGATGATCGCCAATCCGACGGCGCGCGCCTTTCGCGCCTTCGCCGATCAGGCCGGCAAGGATCGCCTCGCGCTTGCAGCCTGCATGCGCGCACCGACCAAGAACCTGCCGCGCGAGGTGCTTGCAGGCTCCAAGCGGCCTGTTCTCGTGGTGTGCGGCGAGAGGGACGAGCTCACCGGCGGCCCCGATGCGCTCGCTGCCGCCTTCGCCGACGGCCGCGCCGTCACCATACCGCGCCGCGACCACATGACGGCGGTGGGCGACAAGGTCTACAAGGAAGCCGTCCTGCAATTTCTCGCGAGTTGAGACCCATGAGCGCTGCCGAAAAAACCGCCAAGCCAACTTCGAAACTTGAGACCAACGCCTTTGATTGGGCCGACCCGCTTCTGATCGATCACGATTTGACGGCGGAGGAGCGCATGGTGCGCGACAGCGCGCGCGACTACTGCCAGGACAAGCTGGCGAGCCGCGTGAAGCTCGGCTTTCGCAATGAGACATTCGACCGCGCCATCATGACGGAGATGGGCGCGCTCGGCATGCTCGGCCCGACGCTGCCGGAGACCTATGGCTGCGCGGGCCTCAGCTATGTCTGTTACGGCCTCGTCGCGCGCGAAGTGGAGCGCGTCGACTCCGGGTATCGTTCTGCGATGAGCGTGCAATCCTCGCTCGTCATGCATCCGATCTACGCCTATGGCAGCGAGGAGACCCGGCGCAAATATCTGCCCAAGCTGGCGAGCGGCGAGTTTGTCGGCTGCTTCGGCCTCACCGAGCCCGATCACGGTTCGGATCCCGGCGGCATGGTGACGAAGGCGGTGAAGGAAGCGAACGGTTATCGCCTCAACGGCGCCAAGATGTGGATCACCAATTCGCCGATCGCCGATGTTGCCGTCGTCTGGGCCAAGCTCGACGATGTCATTCGCGGCTTTGTGGTCGAACGGGGCATGAAGGGTTTTTCGACGCCCAAGATCGAGGGCAAATTCTCCCTGCGCGCCTCGGTCACCGGCGAGATCGTTCTCGAAGACGTTCTGGTGCCCGAAGCGAACCTCTTGCCGAATGCGCGCGGTCTCGGCGGACCGTTCGGGTGCCTCAACCGCGCGCGCTACGGCATTGCCTGGGGCGCGATGGGCGCCGCAGAATTCTGCTGGCACGCGGCGCGGCAGTACACGCTCGACCGCAAACAGTTCGGACGGCCGCTGGCCGCAACACAGCTCGTCCAGAAAAAACTGGCTGACATGCAGACCGAAATCACGCTGGGCCTGTTGGGCGCCTTGCGGCTGGGGCGTCTGATCGACTCAGGCGATGCGGCCGTGCCGGCGATCTCGCTGCTCAAGCGCAACAATTGCGGCAAGGCGCTCGCCATCGCCCGTGAGGCGCGCGACATGCACGGCGGCAACGGTGTGTCGGACGAGTACGGCGTCATCCGCCATGTGCTGAACCTGGAAGCCGTGAACACCTATGAAGGCACCCATGACGTCCATGCCCTGATCCTCGGGCGCGCGCAGACCGGCATACAGGCGTTCAGCTGACGGAGCGGGAATGGGCGTCGAACTGAGACAAGCCTCGCTCGCGCTTCTCCCTGGTTTCGTCGATGCGCTGAACCGAGGCTGGTCGCCGGACAATGTCGGGGGCGAGATCACGGCGCGGCGAATGCTGAAGGCCATCGAAAGCGACGCAGCCGCTTTCATCGCCTCCCTCGACGACCCTGAAGGGAAAGGGCATCCCATCGCGCGGCCGGACGGATCGACCGTGCCGCACCTGCCGGGATTCAATCGATGGATCTGGGACGGAGAATTCTGCGGCAGTATCGGACTGCGCTGGCAGCTGGGGACGTCCGAGCTTCCACCCTGGGTGCTGGGTCACATCGGATACGCCGTCGTGCCGTGGAAACGCGATAGGGGCTATGCCACTTCGGCGCTGCGACTTTTGTTGCCAGAAGCGCGAGGCATAGGTCTGGACTATGTCGAGCTGACGACCGATCCCGACAACATTCCCTCACAGCGGGTTATCCTGTCGAACGGCGGCTACGAGCTTGGGGTTTTTCTGAAGGACGCCTCCTATGGCGGGACGGAAGGGCTGCGATTTCGCATCGATCTGGTGCGGCCATGACGGCGCGAATGGATATCGCGAACGCCTATCTGAGAGCCATCGAAGAGGGCGTGACGACTCGCGATTTTTTCACCGACGATGGCATGCAGGAGGAGTTTCCCAACCGGCTCAATCCAAATGGCGGCCGCTCCGATGTCGTCGAGATGCAGGCGCGTGGCGAGCGCGGCAGGGCACTGGTTCGCTGGCAGCGCTATGACGTGGTGAGCGCATTCGAAAGCGGTGACACCGTGATCCTGGAGGTGAACTGGAGCGCCGCGTTCAACGTGGCCATCGCGTCGCTTGCGCTAGGTGATACGATGCGGGCGCGCTTTGCGGTATTCCTCGAATTCGAGGGCGACAGGATCCGTCGTCAGCGGAACTATGACTGTTTCGACCCTTTCTGACAGAATGAGATCATGAAGCTCACCGGCATTCGCGTCCTCGACCTGTCGCAGTTCCTTCCGGGGCCGCATCTGACCATGACCATGGCCGATCATGGAGCGGATGTGATCATGGTCGAGCCGAAGAATGGAGTCGGTGAGCCGGTGCGCGCCATGGGCACGCGCGCGGCCGACGGAACGGCGGTCTGGTTCCGCAACATCGCGCGGGGCAAACGATCCGTCGCGCTCGACCTCAAGAACAAGGATGATCTTGCGGCGTTCCTGAAGCTCGCGGACGAGGCGGATGTGATCGTGGAGGCGTTCCGTCCGGGCGTCGTTGCGCGGCTCGGTATCGGCTATGACGCGGTCGCGGCGCGCAACCCGCGTATAGTCTATTGCTCGATCAGCGCCTTTGGCCAGAACGGGCCGTTGCGCGACAAGCCTTCTCACGATCTCGGCGTGCAGGCGCTGGCGGGAACGCTCGATCTGTCGCGCGGTTTCTCGGACGACAAGCCGAACATGCCCAATCTCGTCGCCGCCGATATGGCGTCTTCGCTCACTGCGCTGTCGGCGATCCTCATGGCGCTGGTCGCGCGCGAACGCACCGACAAGGGCGAGTATATCGACATTGCGATGTACGATTCGCTGATCGCCTGGACACCCAACATCGTCGGCAGCGTGTTCGGTCAGGATCGCGCACCGGTGCCGCATGAGATGCGCAATTATGGCGGGCAGGCGATGAATCGCATCTATGAAACCGGCGACGGCGGGTTCATCGTCCTCGCCGGCTCGGAAGCGAAATTTTCGGAGAACCTGCTGAAAGCCCTGGGCCGGCTCGACTTTCTCGACCTCGCCAGGGGCGAGCCGGGACCATCGCAACAGCCGCTGATCGACTTCTTCACGGCGACGTTCAAATCGAAGACGCGCGCGGAATGGGAAGCGTTCCTGGGGCCCATCGATCTCTGCTGGGCACCGGTGCGAACGCTGAAGGACGGGTTCAACGATGCGCATGCCGCGGCACGCGCCATGCTGCTGCACGACGGCAACCGCAATCCGCACATAGGTCCGGCGATCAAATTCCGGCATGGACCGGCGGAACCGAAATTCGATCTGCCGGACTATGCGCCGGGAAAGCGCATTACCTGGCTCTCGGAAGTTTTGCCTAAGCCCGAGTAACTGCGGCGGCTCAGGCGGCCGCCGGCTTTGGGCTGTTCTTCACGAAGTGTTGTGGCTTCCAGCGCACGAGTGAGCGCCACATCCATTCGAACGGTCCGTAGTGGAAGCGTGCCATCCACGGCTTGCTCCAGATCAGCATGAACGCCCACACGCCGACCACAACATAGAGAAGCTCGAAGCGCGAAAGCTTGCCGTAGAGCCCGAAGCCGAAACCGCAAAAGACGAACGTCGTGATGATCGACGTCATCAGATAGTTGCTGAACGCCATCCGTCCGGCCGCGGAAAGCCGGTCGATGAGCCCGCTCATCGCTCCCGACCGGACGATGAGCAGAAGAACGCTGCCATGCGCCAGCGCGATGAAGGGCCGCGTGGCCTGCTGGTAATCGCCGAGCTGATGCAGGACGAGGGGATCGAACCCGCTCTTCCACATGTCAAAGGCAAGCCAGGCCGTGATCGGCGCAGCGACAAGATAACCGAACGCGATCAGCGCCAGATAGGCGCGCGTCGACCAGCCGAGCGTAAAGTAGCCCAGACGGAAAAGACCCATGCCGATCAGCATGTTTCCGACCGCTTCCGGCAAATAGTCAGGCGGGTTGAGCTGAAGCTGCAGGAACAGCGCCATCTGCGCGCGGGACTTGAGCGCATCCATGAAACCTCCGCCGAAACCGGAGATCTGTTGCGCGATCATTTCCTTCGGCAGAACAACGGTGCCGGAGGCTTCGTTCCACGCCTGAATCGCCGCCGCGGATGCGCCCGGTGCAGTCGCAGCCGCGTGCAGGGCGACGAGGTGAACATCAGCCATTGCGTTGTAGGAAAGCAGCGCAACAAGGATTGCAGCACCCATCGCAATCAGCAGCTTCGGGTCCAATTTGCGCACCGGAAATATGAAGAGCCCGGCGAGCGCGTAGCAGACGAGGATGTCGCCCCACCAGAAAAGGTAGGCGTGCACCATCCCGAAGATGAAAAGCCAGAACATGCGGCGGTAATGCGTTTCCATCGGGCCGGGCTTGCCGTCTTCGGCGCGCTGGGCGATGAGCACGGTGCTGGCGCCGAACAGGATCGTGAACAGGCCGCGCATCTTGCCGTCGGTGAGGACGTTGTTGATGGCCCAGGTCCAGAGATCCGCGCCGTGCGATCCCCCAAAATAGGTCGGATCGATATAGGCGAAGGCGGGCATTCCCATGCCGACGATGTTCATGAGCAAGATTCCGAGCACGGCAAACCCGCGCACGGCGTCGATCGATTGATACCGTGTGTCATTCGTCAGGCTTTGAGACATGCGCCACCCCCCAGCGGTGTCCTAAAACTGCGGGAGAGACGGAGAGGTGTCAACGAAACGCTGCCGGTGTGCGCCGCAGCAAGCAGGGCCCAGAAAAGCGAAAGCCCGGCGCGAGGCCTGGGCTTTCTACTCCCGTAAGAACGGGTTGGTTGTGCGAGCGAACGCTCGCGTCATGCAGTTTCAATTGTGGGGCGGCAATCGGCTTTGCGCCTCAACCGATTGTGGCTTCACGTTTGCGGTGAAGCCCCGGTCTTATACCCGGCGGAGTGTCTTCCATGCGGAATCTCCCTGTTATCCGGTTGCACATGCCGTTCGCGGATTTCGCCGTCTCGTTCCCGCCCTTGCAGGAGCGCCGCGTCCGCGTTGCGGTCGACAAAAATAGTCCGCCCATCGCAGACGTGAGTCAACGTCGAAAGTGTCGCTTCGAATACGTAGGTGTGCGCGGCTCGGCCGTCTCATCCTTCGACAAGCTCCGCATGGAGAATTTGGCATCCGCCTCATGCAGAGTCTGCCGAAGCATGGAAAACACGGGGTTAAACCGCGCGCTGCGCCTTGTCTTTCTCGTTCGCAGAGCGGATCTGACCGCGGATGGCTTCCCATTCGGCATCGCCCAATGCTGCGAGGCGCGAGAAGTTTCCACCGGCAGCGAGATGCATGCCGCCGTCGATGGCGATGGTCTGGCCGGTGAGGTAATCGCAGCCATCCGCCATCATGAATGTCGCGAGATTGGCGAGTTCGTACATCTCGCCATTGCGCGCCATGCCGCCGACTTGAGCACGCGCTTCGCCGCCGCCGCTCGCCGACGGATTGAGGCGTTCCCATGCTCCCTTGGTCGGGAACGGGCCCGGCGCAATCGCGTTGAGACGAATGCCGTGCGGGCCCCACTCGGTCGCGAGCGATTTTGTCATGATGTTGAGACCGGCTTTCGACATCGCAGAGGGGACAGTGAACGGACCGCCATTCCAGATCCATGTCGTCAGGATCGAGATCACGCTTCCTTTATTACCGCCTTCGATCCAGCGCTTGCCGCAGGACAGCGTGACATAGAACGAGCCGCGGAAAACGATGTCGGCGATGGCGTTGAAACCGCGGGGGCTGAGGTCTTTCGTGCGGCTGATGAAATTGCCGGCGGCATTGTTGACGAGGCCGGTAAGCGGACCTCCGTCGGCCCAGATTTGTCCGACCATGTCGTCAACCGCTTCGGCAACGCGGATATCGCAGGCGATGCCTTTGACGGTCGACTTGGTTTTGTCCGACAAGATCTTCGCGGTTTCGTCGAGTACCGCCTTGCGCCGGCCGCAGATGTAAACCGTTGCGCCAAGCTGGGCGTAGGCCTCGCTCATGACTTCGCCAAGACCGGTGCCGCCACCTGTCACCAGGATGCGCTTGCCCTTCAAAATGCCGTCGCGAAACATCAGGTTTTCCATAGTCGTTTCCCCGTTTATTGAACCGACCACATGCGTAGCAGGCTTTGGCTGACATGTGCGAGTCGAACGCGGTTGGCCCAATCCATTTTCAAGCCTTCCAGTGCGTAAACCTCGTTCAGGTGATGGAGCAGTTCGCGTTGCGCCTGGTCGGGAACAACGCTCTCGATGAATGTGAGCATGACGATGCGCGTGCCGGAGCTCACGGGGACGACTTCGTGAAGTGTTGTCGACGGGTAAAACACCGCCGATCCGGGTTCGCCCTTGATCCTGACCGTTTCCGTACCGAGATGGACCGCCAGTTCGCCGCCTGCGTAGCTTGCAGGATCCGAAATGAAAATGGTGCAGGAGACGTCGGAACGCAGCGGTTGTGGCTGGGTCGGCAAAAAGGCTGAATCGGAGTGGGTGCCGTACTTCATGCCGACCTCGTAGCGGGCTAACATCGGTCTGGC
>Ga0265313_10001100_pt1 | contig 25955 bp, 27 predicted proteins | sample 4123metaG_FD_203122 | JGI IMG/M metagenome (GOLD analysis project Ga0265313, IMG submission 203122) | Rhizosphere microbial communities from Carex aquatilis grown in University of Washington, Seatle, WA, United States - 4-1-23 metaG | ecosystem: Host-associated > Plants > Roots > Rhizosphere >...
CATGTCCCTCAACCGCCGGGCGCGTGCGCTGCCCGCTCATGTCACGCCACCCCGCGAAAGCGCGGAAATGCTCGGGTCCTGGCATATTCCACGGCGGTGCGGTAGGTGGCCAGGGTCTGAGCCATGCGGTGGTCGAAGCGCATGTCCCGCTCGGCCAGCCGCCGGGCCTGGGAGGCCAGGGCGGCGGTGGTGTCCGGCTCGGTCATGATCCGGGCCATGGATTCGGCCAGGGCGGCGGGGTTGGCGGAGGGAACCAGCAGGCCGGTCTCGCCGTCGAAGACGATTTCCGGCACGCCGCCCACCGCGCAGGCCACCACAGGCTTGCCCACGGCGAAGGCCTGGACGGCGACGCGGGGCTGGGCCTCGGTCAGGCTGGGGATCACCACCGCGTCACCCATCTGCATCAGTTCGGACACATCATCGCGGTAGCCGGTGAACACCACCTGACCGGACAGGCCGGATTCCGCCACCTGCCGGTAGAGGCCGGCCTCGAAGCCGGCACATTCGGTGGTGGCGGAGCCGATGATGGCCAGACGCGGCTCCAATCCACGCTGCTTGAGCAGGGTCAGGGCGGCGATCAGGTGATCCTGGCCCTTGTCGGGGCGGATCATGCCGACGCAGACCCAGGCGAAGGCCGCTTCCGGCAGGCCCAGCTCGCTCCGCAGGCGGGCGCGGGTGGCCACCGGGTCGGGCAGGTCGAAGAACCGCTCGTCGGCCCAGCCGCCGATGGAGGTGGAGCGGTGGGGATCGGCCAGACCGATCTTCACCAGATCGACCCGGGTGCATTCGGCCACGGTGATGATGTGGTCGGCGCCCCGCCGCCATTGCAGCCGGCGGATGGGCGAAGGCTTGAGCGGCTGGTTGACGTGGCGCGAGCGCACCACGGCGCAAAGGTCGAGGCAGGCGGCGGCGGCTTTGGCGTCGCGGGTGACATGGCTGTCGATAACCTCGATACCATGCTCGATCACCAGCTTGCGCAGGGCGCGGATGGTGCCGGGGCGCCACGGCCGATCAAAGTCGAAATCCAGCACCGGCAGGCCGGCGGCCGCCGCCCGGCGGTGGGATTCGCCATCGGCCGGTGCGGCCAGCCAGACGCCGTGGCCATTGGCCTTGAGCCAGCGCACCTGCTCGATGGTGCGATGTTCCATGCCGCCCCAATTGCGTCCGGGAATGGTGTGGAGAATGCGCAAGATGGAGAGTCCTCAGGTCAGGGCGATACGCCGCCACCAGGCTTGCGGCGGCGGCGGTGGCAGGGTGACGGAGCGCAGGCCGCGCCGGGCCAGGCCCTCCAGCAGCAGACGCATCAGGGTGACGGTGACCGCCGGTTTGAACGGGCTGCCCGGGCGGTCGTTAATGGGCTGGTCATGCATGAGCAGGATGCCGCCTTCCAGGCGGGGATCGGCCAGCAGATGCTCCACCGCCCGCCGGCATTCCGGCTCGATATCATCCGGCGTCCGGCAACGGGTGGGGATCATGTGATCCTCGGTGGAAGGGCCCCAATGGACCACGGCGCAGCCCGGCCGCCAGCGCGCCAGGGTGCGGTGGACCCGGGCGCTGCGCCAGCCGCCGTTATAGGGCAGCCGCACCAGATAGGGGGCGGGCGTCGGCCGGTATCTGGCCAGGATAGCCTCGCAGCGCTCCATGTCGGCCATCAGGCGCTCGGGGTTTTCGCGGTCGAGGCGGACATGATCCCAGCCATGGGCATAGACCGCATGGCCGCGCCGGACGGCCTCGGCCACCAGCTCTTCGGCGGCGGCGATGCGAAAGCCGCTCATGAAGAAGGTGGCCTTGGCATCGTGGCGGTCCAGCAGGTCGAGCAAGGTCGGCATGCTGTCGGGCATGGGGGCGTCATCGACGGTGACGGCGACGGTGGAGCGGTCGTCCAACTGTCGCAGCACCGGCCGCCAGGCGCCCAATGACCAGGAAATCCTCAAATCACGCCCCTTCAGGTGTGCAATCGCGGCGCATGGTGCCACGGCGGGCACCGGGCGGCAACCTCAAGCCCCCTTGCGCAGGCAGGCGACGTGGCAGAAGCGCTTGATATCGCGGGCGCCGCCGCCCTCGGCCACGGCGCGGGCCAATCCGTCGGGGTCACGGGCGACCAGTCCCGAGGTGACCTCGATGCCGTAGGAGAACAGCCGGGGCGTCAGTGGCGCTCCCGGCCCCACCAGGGCGATCCGGGCGAAGGCGGCCAGCTCCAGCAGCCGGGGCAGCGAGCCGTTAGCCAGGGTGGAGGCGGTGATCAGCGCCGCCTCGGCACCGGGGAGCAGGGCTTCCGCCGCCGCTTCCGGGAACTGGCCGGGACCGGGGCGGCGGTCGATGACCTTGGCGCCGGGCAGACGATCAGCAATGCCGGGAAAGGCGCCGATGACCACGGTGCCGCCGCCGCTGCTTCCGAAGCTGTCCAGCCCGTTGGCCTCCTCGGCGGCGAGGTCGAAGCGATTGTAATGGGCATTGCAGGCGGCGACGGCGAGGGCTTGGTCGAAAGGATCGGTGGACTCGATCCCAGCCGCCAGCTCCCGCAGCGACCGCCCCGCCGTCTCGCCGGCACCCGGGCGGGGACGGCAGCCGGGGCTGCCGCGCTCCGGGGTCTGGGCCAGTCCGATGCCGTCGGGGCCTTCCACCAGGGTCCAGTTGAGCCCGACCACCACCCGCCGGACCGGGACATCCGCCACCCCCAGCGCCAGATCGCGGGGCAGCCGGTCCGCTCCCCACCAGCGCCACAGCGCGTCCAGAGTCGGCGCCACCAGATCGGTGCGGCCGCCGGTGAAGACGCTCCACTCCTCGACCAGCACGCCGGGAACGGCGGTGAGGGTGGGAATGCCCTCGGCCATGGCCGCCAGCATCTCGGCGGCCAGTCCCTGTCCCTCCCGCTCGGACTTGGAGAATTTGTTGAAGAACAGCAGATCGACCCCGTTTTTCGTCGCCCGGCGAGGGGCCTGCGAGGCTTCCGCCAGGGCCTGGCTGTCCAGCATGCAGGCCTTGGATTCCTTGCCCAGGGCCTGGCCGATGGACAATTGCCGGCCGCTGTCCAACTCGGTGACCACCATGTCGAGCTTGCGGCCGGCCCCGTCGCGCCGGGTCTGCTGGATCAGGCCGCCGAGGCGAAAGCCGCGCTCCGCCAGCGCGGCGGCGAACTGGGCCATGAGCGCCTCCGGCGGCTGTCCCGGCGGGTAGATGACGGCGCCGACGGCGGGGCGGGCCGGAGGCGGGGGCAGGGGCATGGCGGCGGTCATCCTCTCTGCGGCAAAGGCTTGATCAAAGCCAAGGCTCGTTTTTCTCCGGCACCCTATATATCATTGGAGCAAGCCCCCGCCGAGGGGTTGGTAGAAAGGTCTGGGTGGTCGCCGGCCGGCGGCCCTCCAGGGAGGACTGGACATGATCGATCCGTTTGGGCGCCGCGTCACCTATCTGCGGGTGTCGGTCACCGACCGTTGTGACCTGCGCTGCGTCTATTGCATGGGCGAGGATATGCACTTCCTGCCCAAGCCCGACATTCTGAGCCTGGAGGAGCTGGAGCGCCTGTGCGGCGCCTTCGTGCGCAAGGGGGTGCGCAAGCTGCGGCTCACCGGCGGCGAGCCGCTGGTCCGGCGCAATATCATGAGTCTGGTGGACGCGCTGGGCCGGCTGGTCAAAAGCGGCGAGCTGGACGAACTGACGCTCACCACCAACGGCACCCAGCTGGTCAAGCATGCCGAGGGGCTGGCCCGGTCGGGGGTGCGGCGGATCAACGTTTCGCTCGACAGCCTCGACCCCGCCAAGTTCCTGGCCATCACCCGCTGGGGCCGGCTCGATCAGGTGATCGAGGGCATCATGGCGGCCAAGGAGGCCGGGCTGGCGGTCAAGATCAATACGGTGGCGCTCAAGGGCGCCAACGAGGACGAGCACGAGCGGCTGGTGGAATGGTGCGGCGAACACGGTTTCGACCTCACCTTCATCGAGACCATGCCCATGGGGGAGATTCACGCCGACCGCACCGAGCAATACCTGCCGCTGTCGCTGGTCCGCTCGCGGCTGGAGCAGCGCTTCCACCTCACCGATATCGACTATCGCACCGGCGGGCCGGCGCGCTATGTGCGGGTGGAGGAGACCGGTCGCCGCATCGGTTTCATCACCCCCATGACCCATAACTTCTGCGAAAGCTGCAACCGGGTGCGGGTGACCTGTACCGGGACGCTGTATATGTGCCTGGGGCAGGAGGATGCCGCCGATCTGCGGGCGCCGCTGCGGGCCAGCGAATCCGACCACCTGCTCGAGGCCGCCATCGATGAGGCTATCGACCGCAAGCCCAAGGGTCACGACTTCATCATCGACCGCGACGCCCATCCGGCGGTCGGCCGCCATATGAGTGTCACCGGAGGATAGGTCAGGCAGGCGCGACCCTTCGCATCTGGACGTTTTCCGCGCCCGTCCTTATGCTGGGTCATGACCTCGCCACAGCCCAACAATCCCTTGCACGGGATCACCCTGGAAACGGTGCTGACCACCTTGCTGGCCCATTACGGCTGGGATGGACTGTGCCGACTGATCAATCTCCAGTGCTTCTTCAACAATCCCAGCATCAAATCCAGCCTGAAATTCCTGCGCCAGACGCCGTGGGCACGCCAGAAGGTGGAGGAGCTGTTCCTCAGCCTTCCCGCTTCGGGGCAAAAGTCAAAGCCAGGGAGTTGATGCAGTAGCGCAGGCCGGTGGGGGCCGGGCCGTCGTCGAAGACGTGGCCGAGGTGGGACTCACAGCGGGCGCACAGCACTTCGACCCTCTCCATGCCAAGGCTGCCATCCTCTTCGGTCTGGATGGACTCGGGGGCGGCGGGGCGGGAGAAGCTGGGCCAGCCGCAGCCGGCGTTGAACTTGGCATCTCCCTCGAACAACACTTGGCCGCAGGCGACACAGGCATAGGTGCCGGGTGCGGTGGTCCGTTCATGTTCGCCGCTGAAAGGGCGCTCGGTGGCTTTTTGCCGGGTCACGGCATATTGCTCAGGCGTCAGTTGCGCCCGCCACTCGGCGTCGGTCTTCACCACTTTTTCCGTCATGGAAGCCTCCTTAGAGATTCTTCACTCCGGCGGCGACCCGGCGGATATGGGCCCGCAATTCGGCCTCGGCGGTTTCGCCGTCGCCATGGGCCACCGCCTCGATGATGCGGACATGCTCGTCGATGCGTTCGTCCAGGATGGCCGGGCGGGCGTCCTTGCGGATGCACATGGCCTTGGTCAGGGTCCACAGCCGCTCGATCATGGCGGTCATGGTGGCGTTGCCGCCGGCCTGGGCCAGCAGGGAGTGGAAGCGATTGGCCTCGGTGCCGTAATCCTCGATGCGCCCGGCGGCCAGGGCGGCGCGCTGGGTCTCCACCGACTGGCGCATGGCCGCGATCTGCTCCGGGGTGGCGTGCTCGGCCGCCAATCGGGCGGTGGCGCTTTCCAGCACCTCGCGCGCCACGAAGATTTCCATCAGCTTGACCTTGTCGAAGCCGAGGAAGAACACCCCCTGGCGCGGCCGCACCTCGACGATGCCCTCGGCCTCCAGCCGGGCGATGGCGCCCCAGACCGGCGAGCGGCTGACTCCCAGCTGGCGGGCCAGATCCTCGACGCTGATCTTGTCGCCGGGCATGAAGCGCTCGCCGCCCAGCAGGGTCTGATGGATCACGCCATAGGCCTGTTCCGCCAGATTGGTCTTGTGCAGCTTGAGGCTGGTCATGATTTCTATATAGGCCCTCAATCGCCGGGCGCTCGATGCGCAGAGTCACCACGCTCCGGGAGCGTCCCGTCGGCTGTGGACTCAATCCTGCCCGAGCTTGAAAACCAGTGCAAACAGGAATAACGTATCACGTAACATGAAACACTAAATTATCGTGACGTGGGACAAGGGGAGTAGTGAATGCGACAGGCCCTGACCTTGCCCCGGCTGGCCGCCTGGGCCGCCCTCGCCATTGCCCTGGGCGTCCTGATGCTGCAACCATTGCCCGGACTCCAGAGCCGGGCGCTGGCGCTGGCCATCGCCGGAATCGGGTTGTGGGCCACCGGGGTGGTGGCCGAGCCCATTACCGCCATGTTCTTCTTCACTCTCGCCATGCTGCTGGGGGTGGCGCCGGCCGGAGTGGTGTTCGGCGGCTTCGAGTCGGCGGCGCTGTGGCTGATCTTCGGCGGTCTGGTCATGGGAGTGGCGGTGCGCTCTACCGGCCTGGGCGAGCGCATCGCGACGCGGCTGGGCCGCGCCTTCGGCACCTCCTATTGGGGGGTGATCACCGGCGTCACCCTGGTGGGCGTCGCCATGGGCTTCCTGATGCCGTCCTCCATGGGCCGCGCCATCCTGTTGATGCCCATCGCGGTCAGTCTGGCCGAGCGCTTCGGTTTCGCGCGGGGCAGCAACGGCCGCATCGGGGTGGTGCTGGCGGCGGCCTTCGGCTGCCATGTGCCCACCTTCTCCATCCTGCCGGCCAATGTGCCCAATCTGGTGCTGGTGGGCGCCTCCGAGACCCTGTGGCACTACTCTCCCAGCTATGGCGAGTACCTGCTGCTGCATTTTCCGGTGCTGGGCCTGCTCAAGACGGCGCTGATGGTGCCGCTGATCGTATGGTTCTGGCCCGACACCCCCAAGCCGGGCGAGGCCGCGGCGGCGCATGGCCCCATGAGCCGGCAGGAGGGGCAGCTGTCGCTGCTGCTGGCCGTCGCCCTGGTGCTGTGGGCCACCGACTTCATTCACCATGTCAGCCCGGCCTGGATCAGCATGGCCGCCGGCGCCCTGCTGCTGCTGCCCGGAATCGGGCTGGTGGACCGCAAGGCTTTCAACGAGCAGGTCAATTACGGTTCGATGTTCTACGTGGCCGGCATCATGGGACTGGGGGCGGTGGTGGACAAGACCGGCCTGGGGGCGTTGCTGGCCCAGACCATCCTGGCGGTGCTGCCGCTGGAACCCGGCCATGCCGTGACCAATTTCGCCAGCCTGTCCGCCATGTCGACCCTGGTCAGCATGCTGACCACCCTGCCGGGCGCCCCGGCGGTGCTGACGCCCCTGGCCGGCGAGATGGCCAAGGCCGCCGGCATGCCGGTGGAGGCGGTGCTGATGAGCCAGGTCCTGGGCTTCTCCAACCCGGTGCTGCCCTACGAATCGGCCCCCATGGTGGTGGCCATGCAGCTGGGCGGCGAGCGTCTGGGGCCGGCGCAGAAGCTGTGCCTGTGGCTGGCCGGCCTGACCATCGTGGTGTTGCTGCCGATCAACTTCCTGTGGTGGCGACTGCTGGGGTGGATTTGAGGACGGTACGCCCGTCATCCCGACACGGCTGTTCAGGACCCGCGCCGTCAGCCCAGGCGGAGACCCCTCGACTTCGCTCGGGATGACGGCCGGGGCGCCGACCGCAGGCCAACCCCCGACGCAGGCCCCGCATGCGCGTTTTGGTCAGAGACAATCACTGGCCGCTCTCATATAGTCATATCCTAATATGGGTATGTGAACCTGGAGAGATGCCGGCCATGAACAGCAGTGCGGCCCCTAAGACCCTTCCCCTGCACAAGGGCGAGGTTCCGGTCTACATGGAAACCGGCAAGGCCTATCCCCGGGCGGTAACCGGCACGTTCCGCTCGTTCAAGTGGTGGGCCATGGTCATCACCCTGGCGTGGTGGCATCTGGGGCCGTTCCTGCGCTGGGACCGGGGGCCGGGGGCACCTGATCAGGCCATCCTCATCGACATGCCGGGCCGGCGGGCCTACTTCCTGTTCATCGAAATCTGGCCGCAGGAGGTCTATTACCTCACCGGTATCCTGCTGCTGTCGGCGATCTTCCTGTTCCTGATGAGCGCGGTGGCCGGCCGTGTCTGGTGCGGCTTCCTGTGCTGGCAGACGGTCTATACCGACCTGTTCGTCAAGATCGAGCAACTGGTCATCGGCGACCGGACCCAGCGTATCTCCTTCGACCGCGCCCCCATGAGCGCGAGCAAACTGGCCAAGAAGGCGGTGATCAATCTGGCCTGGCTGGTGGTCTCGGCGGCCTGCGGCATCGGCTTCACCCTCTGGTTCGGTGACGCCTTCCAGGGGCTGAAGGATATCTTCACCCTCCAGGCCACGCCGGCCACCTATGCGGTGATCGGGGTCATCGGCGGCTTCTGTTTCCTGCTGGCCGGTTATGCCCGCGAGCGGGTCTGCGTCTATCTGTGCCCCTATTCCCGCTTCCAGTCTGCCATGTTCGACGAGCATTCGCTGATCGTCACCTACGAGGCGTGGCGCGGCGAGCCCGGCGGCGCGGCGCGCAAGGGCCAGAGCTTCGAGGGCCGCGGCCATTGCGTCGATTGCCGCTCCTGCGTCCAGGCCTGCCCCACCGGCATCGATATCCGCCGGGGTAATCAGCTGGCTTGCATCGGCTGCGCCCTGTGCATCGACGCCTGCAATTCGGTGATGGATCGCTACGGCCTGCCGCATGGCCTCATCGCCTATGATTCCGCCGCCAACATCGAGGCGCGCGGCCAGGGCCGCATGGGGCGCCTGCGGGTGATCCGCCCGCGCACCCTCATTTATGGCGGCATTCTGGTCATCGTCGGCACCGTCATGCTGACGCGGCTGGTGTCGCGGCCCGACGTGGACGTCAACGTGCTGCACGAGCGGGCGCCGCTCTACGTCCAGATGTCGGACGGCTCCATCCGCAACGGCTATGTCTACAAGGTGCTGAACATGAAGGCCGAAGACCGGACCTTCACGCTGCATCTGGAGGGGCTGGCCGGCGCTTCCATGGATGTGGTCGGCGGGGCTTCCAAGGTGGTGGAGACCGAGCTTAGAGTTCCGCGCGACAGCGTCGGCGAGTTCCGGGTCTATGTCACCGCCCCCATCGCCACCGTGGTGAACAAGGCCATGGCGGTGACCTTCCGTCTGGACGGGCCTAGCCGTACGGTGGAGACCCGGACCCTGTTCGCCGGGCCGGAGCGGTAAATCTTCCGGTCTTCCGCTGGCGCAAACATCGCGAGCCATTCTCGCCAGACCCTCTCCCGTTTTGCGGGAGAGGGCGGGATGCCGTCGAAGCACCCTCTTCGCAGACTCCTTCCGCCGTGGTTAAATCAGCGGTGACAGGGAGGAAAACTTGGAGCATCCCAAGACCGTCCGGGTGGTGATCGAAGGCCGGGTTCAGGGCGTGTGGTATCGCGGCTGGACCGTGCAGGAGGCCAGTGCCCGGCACCTCGCAGGCTGGGTGCGCAATCGCGCCGACGGCGGCGTCGAGGCGGTGTTCCATGGTTCCGCCCCGGTGGTCGATGCCATGCTCGATGCCTGCCGCATCGGCCCGCCCTCCGCCCAGGTCTCCCGCGTCACCGTCGAGCCCACGACCGAAGTGGTGGGCCACGGCTTCCACCAGCGTCCGACTTCATGAGATTTTCCCGCCGCCAACTCCTTGCCGGAGCCGCCGCCATGACCGTTGCCAGTACCGCCGAGTCCAAGACCGCGATTCGCCAGTTTCCCGCCGACTTCCTGTGGGGGGCCTCCACCGCCGCCTATCAGATCGAGGGCGCCTATGACACCGACGGGCGCGGCATGACCATCTGGGACACCTTCACCGCCCAGGGCAAGATCATGGACGGGTCAAGCGCCAAGGTGGCCTGCGACCATTACCAGCGCTACCCCGAGGACATCGCCCTGATGAAGGCGGCGGGCTTCAACGCCTATCGCTTCTCGCTGGCCTGGCCGCGCATCATCCCCGAGGGCACCGGCAAAGTGAATCCCAAGGGCCTCGATTTCTATGACCGGCTGGTGGACAAGATCCTGGAGGCCGGCATCCGCCCCATGGCCTGCCTCTACCACTGGGACCTGCCGCAGCCGCTGGAGGACAAGGGCGGCTGGCAGGGGCGCGAGATCGTCGGCCCCTTCGCCGAATACGCCCGCATCGCCTCGGCCCGGCTGGGAGATCGGGTCAAGGACTGGTTCATGCTGAACGAGCCCAACGTGGTGGCCATCATCGGCTATGGCATCGGCGAGCATGCGCCGGGCTATCACCTGGGCGAACAGGGTATCCTCAAGGCGCTGCACCACCAGAATCTGGCTCAGGGCGCGGCGCTGAGGGCCATCCGCGCGGAGTATCCCAAGGCCAACCTCGGCACGGTGATCAATCTCCAGCCCTGCCGTTCCCAGGACGACGACCCGGCGAATCGCGCAGCCGCCATCCGCTGGGACGCGGTGTGGAACCGGGTGCCGCTGGACGGGGTGCTGCGCGGCGCCATCCCCGACGTGCTGGCCGAGAAGATGAAGGATATCGTAAAGCCCGGCGACCTGGAGGCCATCAAGTTCCCGCTGGACCTGCTGGGGATCAACTACTACTCGCGCATGACCATGAAGCACGAGGAGGGCCATCCCTTTGACGTGTTCTGGGGCGATGCCCACTGCGACCGCTGGACCGCCATGGCCTGGCCGGTGCAGCCGGACGGGCTCTACGACCTGCTTCGCGAGTTCAAGGAGCTGTACAACAATCCCGCCGTCTTCATCGCCGAGAACGGTGCCGCCTATGACGACGTGGTTTCGCCGGATGGTCAGGTCCATGACCCCGAGCGGGTCGCCTATCTCCGGGATCACGTGGCCGAGGTAGCCCGGGCGCTGAAGGACGGCTGCAACGTCAAGGGCTATCTGGCGTGGTCGCTGCTGGACAATTTCGAGTGGGCTTATGGCCTGTCCAAGCGCTTCGGGCTGGTGCGGGTGGATTACGACACCCTCAAGCGCACCCCCAAGGACAGCTACAAATGGTTCGCCGAGGTGATCCGCAGCGGGAGGGTGGCGGCGTGATGACCGGTCGCTTTCTTGCCGCCTTCTGCCTGATCGCCTGCCTCGCCGCTCCGGCGGCCATGGCGGCGGCGGTGGAGACCGAGGAATTCACCATTTCCTCCCGGCTGCCCAACGTCGAGCTCTATATCCGCAACAAGCATCCTCATACCCTGTCCGAGGTGCCGACGGGTAAGACGGTGCTGTTCCTGCACGGCGCCTCCTATCCGGCCCATTCCTCCTTCGATCTGCCCATCGACGGCCAGAGCTGGATGGACTGGCTGGCCTCCCGGGGCTATGACGTCTACAGCCTGGACATGGCCGGCTACGGCAAGTCAGGCCACCCGCCCGAGATGAAGCAGACCGCCGAGGCCAATCCTCCGGTGGTCGATACCAGTCAGGCGGTGGAGGACCTGACCAGAGCGGTCGATTTCATCCTGTCGCGGCGCAATATCGATAAACTGGTCCTGGTGGGCTGGTCCTGGGGCGCGACGGTGGCCGGCAGTTATGCCAACACCAACCAGTCGCGGGTCGAGCGTCTTGTCCTTTATGCGCCGCAATGGCTGCGCGACGTGACCCCGCCGGGCGACGCCGACCTTGCGCGGGTGCCGGCCTGGCGTTCGGTCGATCCCCGTGAGGCCCGCGACATCTGGCTGAAAGCGGTGCCCGAAGCCAAGCGTGACGCGGTGCTGCCCAAGGCGGTCTTCTCCACCTGGATGGCGGCGACCGTCGCCAGCGATTCCGACCCGGCGGTGCCGGGGACCGTGCGCGCGCCCAACGGGGTGGTGCTGGATACCATGCGCTTTTGGGCGTCGGGCAAGCCGCGCTGGAACCCCGAGCGGCTGTCCATTCCAGCCCTGGTGATCCAGGGCGAGTGGGACGCCGAGGCGCCGCCCTCCATGGGGATGGTGGTGTTCAACAAGCTGACCCACTCGCCGTTCAAACGCTATGTCATGGTGGGCGAGACCACCCACGCCGCCCTGTTCGAGACCAATCGCGTCCAGCTTTATCGTGCCGTTCAGGAATTTCTGGAAGAGCCGGTCCGATAGACCGAGATGCCCAAAATGTGCATCACGGTCTAGGCTTTATCATTTCCCTCGCCGGGCGGCCGCAGCCGCGGCCTTGGCCGCGCCCTCAATGGGCGCAAGAGTAGCGCGCCTCATATTTAAGGCTCGCTGCTCTAGGAGGTGGCCGCCCTCACCCCAGGTCGAACAGCAGGAATTCCGCATCGGCGGCCGCCGCGATGGTGACCGCGGCCTCGTCCTCGATGGCGGCGCCGTCGCCGGGGGCGAGGCGCTGGCCGTTGACCGTCACTTCGCCATGGATCATCTGCACCCAGGCGCCGCGCCCGTTGGCCAGCGGAGTGGAAACGGTCTCGCCGGCGGCCAGCAGGGAGGCGTAGACAGCCACATCCTGGTGGATGGTCAGCGAGCCGTCACGGCCGTCGCGCGACGCCAGCAGGCGCAGCTGCCCGCGCTTGCTTTCGTCGGTGAACAGCGTCTGCTCATAACCGGGCTCGAGCCCCCGTTCCTCGGGCAGAATCCAGATTTGCAGCAGCTTGACCGTCTCGTCGTGGGAGGCGTTGAACTCGCTGTGGCGGATGCCGGTGCCGGCAGTCATGCGCTGGACCTCGCCCCGGGCGATCACCGCATGGGTACCGGTGCTGTCCTTGTGCTCCAGCGCCCCCTCGAAGACATAGGTCAGGATTTCCATGTCGCGGTGGGGATGGGTGTCGAAGCCCGCCGCCGGCATCACCGTGTCGTCGTTGATGACCCGAAGGGTGCGAAAGCCCATATGGGCGGAATCGAAATAGTCGGCGAAGGAGAAGCTGTGCCAGGACTGTAGCCAACCGTGATCGGCATGGCCACGGGCCTGGGCGGGACGAAGGGTGACGGGCATGGCAACCTCGCAGTGTTGAGCGTTGAGTTGACGCAGCTTACGCCCCGGCCCGTACGGCAACAATTACCGGAAAATACACATTACTGTTGCTTATGTGGCAACAAAGCCGGCCATTGACTCCAGCCGGCCAGACCCGCTACAAACTGAACCGTTCAGTTCAGTTTGGTGACGTGCCGCCATGAAGAAGCCTATCCTCCTCGCCGCCGCCGCAATCCTGCTCACCGTGATCGCCGGGGCGGGGTACACTTGGCTGACCTCCTGGCGTTGGATCGAATCCACCGACGACGCCTATGTGGACGGCGACATCACCTCCATCATGCCCAAGGTGGCCGGTTATGTGGTGGCATTGCGCGCCGAGGACAATCGTCCGGTGGCCAAGGGCGATATCCTGCTGCGCATCGATGACCGCGACTACCGGGCCAAGGTCGAGGATGCCCGCGCCCAGGTGGCGGCCCGCTTCGCCCAATTGGCCCAGATCGATGACCGCGCCGGGGTGCAGGAATCGCTGATCGCCCAGTCGGGGGCCTCCATCACCGCCGCCCGCGCCGAGGTCATCCGCGCCAAGGCCGATTACGAGCGCTCGCGCCGGCTGGTGCGGGAAGACTTCGTCAGCCGCCAGCGCTTCGACATCACCCAGGCCGACGCCACCCGGGCCGAGGCCTCGCTGTCGGGCTCCAGCGCCGGCTTGCAGGCGACCCGCCGGCAATTGTCGGTGCTGGCCTCGGAGCGGAGCATGAGCCTGGCCCAGCTGGAACAGGCCAAGGCCGCCCTTGCCCTGGCCGAGACCGATTTGGAGGCCACCACCATCCGGGCGCCGGCCGATGGCGTGGTCGGCAATCGTGCGGTGCGCGACGGCCAGTATGTGCGGCCCGGCCAGATGCTGCTGGCGGTGGTGCCGCTGGGCTCGGTATGGATCGACGCCAATTTCAAGGAAACTCAGCTGGCCCACATGAAGCCGGGTCAGGCGGTGGAGATCAAGGTCGACGCCTTCCCCGACGTCAAGCTGGAGGGCCATCTCGACAGCTTTGCACCGGCCTCGGGCGCCAAGTTCAGCCTGCTGCCGCCGGAAAACGCCACCGGCAACTTCACCAAGGTGGTCCAACGCATCCCGGTGCGCATCCGGGTCGCTGCTGACAATCCGCTGGCCGGCCTGCTGCGCCCCGGTCTGTCGGTCACCGCCAGGGTCGATACCAAGGAAGCGCCGAAGTGAGCAGCCAGGCGGTCCGCCCCGAGGATCGCGTCGTCACCGCCCGGGACTGGGTCGGCTTTCTCGCCATGGTGTTCGGCATGTTCATGGCGATCCTGGACATCCAGATCGTCGCCAGTTCCCTGTCGGAAATTCAGGCCGGCATCTCGGCTTCGGCCGACGAGATCAGCTGGGTGCAGACCGCCTATCTCATCGCCGAGGTGGTGATGATCCCGCTGTCGGGCTGGCTGGCCCGGGTGGTGTCCACCCGCTTCCTGTTTTTCGCCTCCTGCGTCACCTTTACCATCGCCAGCGCCGCCTGCGCCTTTTCCTGGAGCATCGAGTCCATGATCGTCTTCCGCGGCATCCAGGGGTTCCTGGGCGGCGCGATGATTCCCACCGTCTTCGCCACCAGTTACATGACCTTTCCGCCGCGCATGCAGGCCAATGTCTCGGTGCTGATCGGCTTGGTGGCAACCATGGCCCCGACCTTGGGGCCGACCTTGGGCGGCTGGCTGACCGAAGCCATGAGCTGGCACTGGCTGTTCCTGATCAACGTGGTGCCGGGCATGGTGGTGGCGACGCTGGTGCTGGGTTTCGGCAAGCGGGAAAAGCCGCGCCTGGAGATGCTCAAAGGCTTCGACATGGCCGGCATCGCCCTGGTGGCCCTATTTCTCGGATCGCTGCAATACGTGCTGGAGGAAGGTGCCCGCGACGACTGGTTCGACGACGGGCGCATCGTGATGATGTCGCTGGTGTCGGGGGTGGCGGGGCTGGGCTTCCTCTGGCGCGAGTTCACCGCCCGCAATCCGGTGGTGGACATCCGCGCCTTCACCGACCGCAATTTCTCGGTGGGCTGCCTCTACAGCTTCATCATCGGTGTCGGCCTTTACGGCTCGGTCTATGTCATCCCGCTCTATCTCGGGCGGGTGCGCGGCTATTCCTCGCTGGAGATCGGCATCACCATGATGGTGACCGGGTTGTTCCAGTTTCTCTCGGCGCCGCTGGCCGGCAATCTGGCCAAGCATCTCGATCTGCGGCTGCTGCTGGGCATGGGCCTCGCGCTGTTCGGCGGCGGCCTGTGGCTGAACAGTCACCTCACTTCGGAATGGGGCTATTGGGAAATGTTCCTGCCCCAGGCGGTGCGTGGCCTGTCGCTGATGTTCTGCTTCGTGCCCATCAACGCGGTGGCGCTGGGCCATCTGCCGCCGCACAAGGTTCAGAACGCTTCGGGTCTCTATAATCTGATGCGAAATCTGGGCGGTGCCATCGGGCTGGCGGTGATCAACACCATGCTGGCCAGTCGCTTCGACCTGCACATGGCCCGGCTGTCCGAGCATCTCACCGCCGCCCAGGGCGGTGTGGTCGCCATGCTCGACGGCCTCGCCAGCCGGTTCGAGCAGGTGACCGGCGCCAATGGCGAGGCGATGGCCCTGAAGACGCTGTGGCGCCTGACCCAGCGTCAGGCCATGACCCTGGCCTTCTCCGATGTTCTGACCCTGATGGCCGGGGTGTTCCTGACGGGCCTGCTGCTGCTGCCGCTGTTGCAGTCGGTGCGCCATCCCAGCGCCGCCGCCGCCGACCACTGAAATCTCACCGGCCTATGACCGTTTCGGTGGAATTGCCGGGCGGTTGCGGGCAAGCTGATCGCAGGGAGCAATCCGGCCAACGAGTCGGAGCTTATAAAAAAGATCTAGGGGAGAGTCCGTTGTCGCAAACGACCAACGTTGAACCCGCGCATCTGTTCGCGGTGCGCCTGATGCAGCATCTGGTGGTGCCGGCCTTCGTGCTGGATGCCGAGCGCCGGGTCATCATCTGGAACAAGGCCTGCGAGCGCCTGACCGGGATTCCGGCCTCGGAGGTACTGGGAACCACCGAACACTGGCGGGCCTTCTACGACCAGCCGCGCCATTGTCTGGCCGACCTGCTGGTGCTGGGGCGCACCGATCAGCTGGACGCCCTCTATGTCACCCATTCCGACCCCACCGACAGCGTTCATGGTCTCAAGGCGGAGACATGGTGCGTCATGCCCCGGGCCAAGAAGCGGCTTTATCTCGCCGTCGATGCCGGCCCCATCCATGACGACGAGGGCGGGCTGATGGCGGTGGTCGAGACCTTGCGCGACAATACCGAACAGAAGCTGGCGCAGATGGCGCTGCAAAGTCTGGCGGTCCGCGATTCCCTGACCGGGCTGGCCAATCGCCGCTGCTTTGACGACAAGCTGGGGGCGGAGTGGCTGCATGGCCTGCGCGAGCATACGCCGCTGTCGCTGCTGCTGGTGGATGTGGATCATTTCAAGCTCTACAACGACACCTATGGCCACCAGAAGGGTGATGGCTGCCTCAAGGAGGTAGCGGCGGTCATGGGTGATCAGGTCTTCCGCCCCACCGATCTGGCGGCCCGCTATGGCGGCGAGGAATTCGCGGTGGTGATGCCAACCACCGACCTGGATGGGGCGCTGCACGTGGCCGAGCGTATCCGGGAGGAGGTCTTCGCCCTGGCATTGCCCCATGGCGCCAGTTCAACCTGCGACCGGGTGACCTTGTCCATCGGCGCTGCCTCGGTGGTGCCATCACCCGACCAGGGTGTCGATGACCTGATTTCCGCCGCCGACGCCGCGCTCTACCGGGCCAAGCATGCCGGCCGCAACCGGGTGATGGGCGCCGAACTGGTATCGGCGGAGTAGGGGATTACTCCCCCTTCGCCGCCTTGATGAAGGCGCGGATCAGGGCGGGGTCCTTGACCCCCGGGGCGCTTTCCACCCCCGACGAGACGTCCACGGCCGTAGCGCCTGAGATGCGGATCGCCTCGGCCACATTGGCCGGCGTCAGTCCGCCGGCCAGCATCCACGGCAGGCCCCAGCGGAGCCCGGCCAGGACTGTCCAGTCGAAGCTGACGGCGTTACCGCCGGGCAGGGTGGCGCCCTTGGGCGGCTTGGCGTCGAACAGCAGCCGGTCGCAGACGGCGAGGAAGGGGTCGGCGGCGGCCAGATCAGCGAGACCGGCCACCGGCACCACCTTCATCACCGGCAGGCCGTATTCCAGCCGGATGGCCTCGATCCGCTCGGGGCTCTCCGACCCATGCAGTTGCAGCAGATCGAGGCGGACCCGGGTCAGCACCCGGTCCAGGGTGGCATCGTCGGGATCGACGAACAACCCGACCTTGGTAACCTCGCCGGGGGTGAACTCCACCAGCTCGGCGGCGTGTTCCGGCGTCACCGCGCGCGGGCTGGGGGGATAGAACACCAGCCCGATATAATCGGCGCCGGCCTCCATGGCGGCCTCCATGGCGTCGTCGTCGGTGATGCCGCAGATCTTGACCTCGATCACCATGGTCAGAGACCCAGCTCGGCCTTGATGCGCCCGGCGGCCTCGGCGGGATCGGCGGCGGCGATGATCGGGCGGCCGATCACCAGGACGTCGGCGCCCTTGGTCATGGCTTCGGCCGGGGTGAGAAAGCGCATCTGATCGCCGGCCTCGCTCCAGGCCGGGCGGATGCCGGGGATCACCAGCTTGAAATCGGGGCCGGTCAGGGCACGCACCGCCTCCACCTCCAGCGGCGAGCAGACGATGCCGTCGGCACCGCTCTCCTGGGCCAGGGCGGCCAGACGCTTGACCTGATCCAGCACCGGTCCGGCAAAGCCCACCGCCTCGGCGCTGGCCTGGTCCAGGCTGGTCAGCACGGTCACGGCCACCACCGCCGGCGGGGCGACGCCCAGCTTGGCGGCCTCGTCCCTGGCGGCATCGGCGGCGGCGCGGATCATGGCAGCCCCGCCCGAGGCGTGAATGGTGGTGATGGCGGCCCGCAGCCGCACCACGCCGCGCATGGCGGCGGCGACGGTGTTGGGGATGTCGTGAAGCTTCAGGTCCACGAACAGCGGCATGCCCAGGCCCGAGACCGCCTGCATGCCGGTGGGGCCGTTGGCGGTGAAGTATTCAAGGCCGAGCTTGAAGCCGCCCACCCGCCCGATAAGCTGCTGGGCCAGGGTGGCAGCCTTGCCGATATCGGTGGTGTCGAGGGCGACATAGACGGGATTGGCGACGGTCATGGCGGTCCTAGGATGGCTTGTTGGTCACCGCCTCAAGCTGGCGGACTAGACTTTCGGCACGGCGGCGCTGTTCACGGGCGTGGTGCCGGGCTCCCAGGCCCGAGCTCCAGCCGAGCAGGGCGCCGGCCAGCAGGCCGAGCGCCAGCGGTGCCAGAATGCACAGATAGGCTGGAATAAGGATGGAAAACGGCAGGGGCCACAGATCGAAGCGGACATCCTGGCGGTTGGCGACGGCGAACATGATCGCCACCACCGCCAGGGGCAGCCCGATGATCCAGGCAATCAGCCTCACGAGTCGGAGCCGCTGATGTTGAGGCGCTCGCGCAGTTGCTTGCCGGTCTTGAAGAACGGCACTGCCTTGCTGTCCACCGCCACGGCCTCGCCGGTGCGGGGATTGCGGCCCTGACGGGCATCGCGTTTCTTCACCGAAAAGGCCCCGAAGCCTCGCAGTTCGACCCGGTCACCCCGGGCCAGTGCCCCGGCGATCTCGTCGAAAATGGTGGTGACGATGCGTTCGACGTCGCGCTGGTAGAGATGGGGATTCCTCTCGGCCAGGCGGGCGATCAGCTCCGACTTGGTCATGGGGTGGCGGTCCTCGCGACAAGTGGCGTTAAATCAAGGGGATAGCATGCCGGACCCGTCCGGAGGCGTCAAGTCAAGTCGTTGAGGGAAACGGTAGCCCTCAGCTTCCCACCTCGGCGGGGTCGGGCGGCAGCGGGGTGATCACCTCCCAGGTGCCGTCAGTCTGACGGCAGGCCACCACGTCGCGGACGAAGGGAGGCTCGTCGCTGTCCAGGCGGCTGGCCTCCTGGTGCAGGGCGCGGCAGGGCCGCTCGCCGGCATCGGTCCAGCCTTCTCCCTGCATGGTGACGGAGCCCTGATGGCCGTGGCTTTGCCAGGAAATGGCATCGCCCGGCCGGGCCGCTTCCGCCGCCGCGACGGTGGCGGCGGCCCACAGACGCTGCGCCGGGGGATCGACGTAATCGCCGATGGCATAGCCGATAGCCGAGCCGGCCAGGACACCGACGCCGGTGGCGGCCAGGGGATAGCCGCTGGCTATGGCGGCGGCGCGGCCGATGCCGCCTCCCGCCACGGCGCCGGCTCCGGCGCCCCAAAGCTGGCCCTCGGTATGGTTGTCGGCGCAGGCGGCCAGGGTAAGCCCGGTCAGGCAGAGGGCAATGGTACGGATCAGGGCCATGGGTGAACTCCTCGACCGGGCCAGCATAGCCTACAAGCCTTCGCTGCGGAACGGCCGCGACAACAGTTGCCGGATGGCCTGATCAAGATCGATGCCCTGGTTGATCACTGCGTCGACTCCGGCACAGATGGGCATCTCCACCCCCATGCGCCCGGCCATGTCCACAACCGCCGCCGCGCTGTGGACGCCTTCGGTCACCGACCGCCGCTCGCCCAGAATGTCGGCCAGCGGCCGGCCCTGGCCCAGGGCAAAGCCGAGGGAGTAGTTACGCGACTGAGTGGACGAGGCGGTGAGGATCAGGTCGCCCAGCCCCGACAGGCCCATCAGAGTTTCGGGACGGCCGCCCTTGGCCACGGCCAGCCGGGTCAGCTCGGCGAGGCCGCGGGTGATGAGGGCGGCGCGGGCGTTGTCCCCCAGACCGCGCCCCTCGACGATGCCGCAGGCGATGGCCAGCACGTTCTTCACCGCGCCGCCCACCTGAGCCCCCACCAGATCGTCGGAGTAATAGGGGCGGAAACTTGCGGTGCCCAGGGCATCGACCAGGGCCTTGCCCAGGCTCGCATCGGCGCAGGCCAGGGTGATGGCGGTGGGCAGGCCCCGGGCGACCTCCGTGGCGAAGGTGGGGCCGGACAGCACCGCGATGGCGGCCTGGGGCAGCTCCGCCGCCACCGCCTCGGCCATCAGGGCGCAGGTGGACAGCTCGATGCCCTTGGCGCAGATCACCGCCGGCACCCCGGGCCGCCAGTGCGGGGCCAGGGCGTGGCAGGCGGTCCGCAGATGCTGGGCCGGCGAAACCAGCAGGATTGCGTCGGCGGCGGCAACCTCAGCCATGTCGGTGGTGGCGCGGATGCGGGGATCAAGATCGATGCCGGGCAGATAGTCGGCATTGATCCGGGCGGTGTTGATGGAATGAGCCACCTGCGGCTCGCGCGCCCACAGCACCACCTCGCGCCCGGCGCGGCGCGCGGTCAATGCCAGTGCCGTTCCCCAGGCTCCCGCCCCGACCACGCCGATGGTGTTCATGTGCCCCCCAAAGAATAAGACCCTAGGATTTACCTCGCCGGCGGGGCGGGGGCAAGCGAAGGGCTCAAAGCTTTTTGTCGGTACCGCCGTAAAGCGGTCCATCTCCCATATATGGCTGTATATATGGTGGTGCGGCGGCCGATGGGAATGGGCCGGCCATTTGAATCGGATTGCGCGAGATTCGCGCTTGACGTCGCGCGTCCCTGGCCGTAAAAACGCGGCTTCCTCCGGCACGGGTCCGGCTGTAAGGCCGTGGACCCACCGGCGAACGATTTGATACGAGGATTTTGACATGGCACGTCGCTGCGCCATCACCGGCAAGGGCGTTATGACCGGCAATAACGTCAGCCACGCCAACAACAGGACCCGGCGTCGCTTCCTGCCCAACCTTCAGGACGCGTCCATGCTGTCCGATGCTCTGGGCCATTCCGTGCGCCTGCGCATTTGCACCAACGCGCTGAAGACCGTCGAGCACAATGGCGGCATCGACGCCTATCTGCTGTCGGTCTCCGATGCCAAGCTGCCCGTCGAGGCCCGCCGCCTGAAGAAGCGCATCCAGCGCGCTCTGGCGACCAAGCAGGCTGTTGCCGCCTAAATTCAGGCGCTGAAGACTTGCCGAAGGGTCCGTGGGAAACCACGGACCCTTTTTGGCGTTCTGATTCCGTGCCGGCAGAACATACGAATCACCCATGAAGAAGCCCCCGGCCCTTGAGGGGACCGGGGGCTTCTGCCGTCGACGATCTCAGCGGATGGTGCCGATATTGGCCGGAGCCCGGGTGGTGGCATAGACGCCGCGCTGTTCGGGCAGGGGCTTGAACTTGTCGGAGATGCCCAACACGGTCTCGGCGCCGCCGAGATAGAGGAAGCCGTCATCGGGCATCACCCGGCTCATATTGTCGAGCACGCGGGTCTTGGTGGGCTGGTCGAAATAGATCAGCACGTTGCGGCAGAACACCACGTCGAACTGGCCCAGCGGCTTCAGGTCGTGCAGCAGGTTGTATTCCCGGTACTGCACCGCGCCTCGGATGGCCGGATCGATCTGCCACATCTCGGCGGTCTTCTTGAAGTATTTGACCAACAGCTGGATGGGCAGGCCGCGCTGTACCTCGAATTGGGAATAGAGACCGGCCTTGGCCTTTTCCAGCATTTCGGTCGAGATATCGGTGCCGAGAATCTCGATCTTCCAGCCGGCCAATCTGGCGCCCTCCTCCTTGAGGACCATGGCCAGGGTATAGGCCTCCTGTCCCGAAGACGACGCCGCCGACCAGATGCGGAAGGACTTCTTGGCGGCACGGGTGGCCAGCATATGGGGGAGAACGACGTTCTTGAACTGCTCGAACGGCTTGATGTCGCGGAAAAAGAACGACTCGTTGGTCGTCATCGCCTCGGTGACTTCGCGCAGCAGATCCTCGCTGGCGGTCTTGAGACCGCCGACCAGATCCTCCAGCCCCTTGAGGCCGCGCTTGCGCGCCACGGGAGTAAGCCGGCTTTCCAGTAGATAGGCTTTGTCGCGGGTGATGATCAGACCGGAGCGGTCTTTCAGCAACTTGGCGACGAAATCGAAATCTTCGGGCCGCATGGTATTAGCGCCTCGCCGCCAGCTTCATGATCCAAGGAGCAATTTCGGGCAAAGGCAGAACGGCCGAGCAGATGCCCGCCGTCGCCGCTGCACCTGGCATGCCCCACACAACCGATGTTCCCTCGTCCTGGGCGATGACGGTTCCGCCCGAGGCGACCACCGCCTGGCCCCCCTTGCAGCCGTCCGAACCCATTCCGGTCAGGATGCAGCTCACCACCCGCTTGCCATAGGCCGCGGCAATGCTGCGCAGCATGGGATCGACGGCGGGCCGACAGAAGTTTTCCGGCGGATTCTTGTTCAGCCTCAGCACCTTGTCCGTACCCTTGGTTTCCACCACCATGTGAAAGTCGCCCGGTGCCACATAGACCCGGCCGCCCTTGATCACCTCGCCATCCTGGCCCTCGCGGGCATCCCAGCCCGAGATGCGGCAGATATGCTCGGCCAGGATGGTGGTGAAGGTCGCCGGCATGTGCTGGGTGATCAGGACGGGTTGATGCACTGTCCCGGCCCGCATGATTCCCAGCAGCGAAAACAGCGCCTGGGGGCCGCCGGTGGAGGAGCCGATGGCAATGATGTCCGGCGGCTCGGGATTGTTGGTCCGCAGGGTCACCACCCCGGGATGGATCGCGGTCCGCGCCGCCGGTGCGGCCATGGGCCGGGGCGTTGGCGTGCCGCCGGGGCGGGCGGGACGATTGGGGTTGCGCTTGCGGGCTTGTCCGAGGGCGCGGATCTTGGTCACCAGCTCGGTCTTGAAATCGACGCCGCCGGCCAGATCGCGGGTTGACGTCGGCTTGGGGATATAGTCGGCGGCGCCCATCTCCATGGCGCGCAGGGAAACGTCGGCGCCTTTCATGGTCAGGGTCGACTGCATGATGATCTTGACGCCGGGATCGGCCTTGAGCAGCTGTGGCAGCGCGGTGAGGCCGTCCATGACCGGCATCTCGATATCGAGCAGGATGACGTCGATATCGTTGCGGTCCAGCGAGGCCAGAGCCATCTGGCCGTTGCCCACCGAGGAGACGATCTGGATGCCGGGCTCGCTCTCCAGGATACGGGTGACAAGTCCCCGGACCACGGCGGAATCGTCCACCAGCATGACCCGGATGGGATCAGCGGCGGTGCCGTTCGCGGAAACGCTCGAGGAGGTGTCTGAAGCCATCTGGGGTATGATCCGCCGGGCCTACAGCAGGCCGACTTGCGAGAACTTGGCCTGGAGGATTTCGCTGTCGAAGGGCTTCATGATGTATTCGTTGGCCCCGGCGGTGATCGCTTCCTGGATGTGTTCGATATCGTTCTCGGTGGTGCAGAACACCACGATCGGATGATCGCCACCGGGCAGGCTGCGCATCTCGCGCAGGAAATCGATACCGTTCATCACCGGCATGTTCCAGTCGAGGAGAACCGCGTCGGGCATGGAGCGCTTGCAGGCTTCCAAGGCCTGGGCGCCATCCTCGGCCTCCTCGGTCTTGAAGCTCAGCTCGTGCAGAATCTTTTTGGCCACCATCCGGATGACCTTGGAATCGTCGACGATCAGACAGGACTTCATGCCCACGCTTGCCTCCGGTGGAAGGGGATTGGCGAACCACAGCGGGCGCCCATCCCTTCGATGGTCTCTTAGAATAAGGCTATACTATTCGTTTTTAGTGAAATCCAGCAGCTTGCCCACGTCGAGCACCACCAGCAGCTTGTCTTCCAACCGGTAGATTCCGATGGAGAACTCGCGCCAATGGGGGTCAAGGGTCGGGGGATTGCGCTCGAACTTGGCGGCGGGCAGGGACAGAACCTCGCCCACCTGATCGACCATCAGGGAGTACAGTTCGCCGCCCATATCGACGACCACGCTCATGCCCTTCTTGTCCTCGGCGCGCTTGGGCAGGCCAAGGCGGAGGCGGACATCGATGGCGGTGACGATCCGGCCGCGCAGGTTGAGGCTGCCCGCCACTTCGCGCGGCGCCAGCGGAATGCGGGTGATCTTCTGCGGTCCGAGGACGTCTTGCACGGTCAGGACGGGGATGCCGAACAGCTGCCCCTCGATGAACATGGTCACGAAGTCCTGGGTCTCGGGAGCGGCGAGCTCCGTCGAGGGACGCTTACCGGCGGGGACGATCTGGTTCACTTCGTGGCCCCCCTAATGATCCGTTGATACATTTCGGCTTTGGCTGTGCGAAGGGTGGTCATGCGGCACCTTTGGAGGCAGCAATGGTCGACGCCAAGGTTTGCAACAGGGCGTCACGGTCGAACTTGGCGATGTAGTCGTTGAAGCCCACCTGACGTCCACGCTCGAAATCCTTCTCGGTGGCGTGGGACGACAGCGCCACCATGGGGATGGTTCCCCAGCGGGCGTCGGAGCGCACCGCCATGGCGAAGTCGAAGCCGCTCATGCCCGGCATCTCGATGTCGCTGATGATGGCGTCGAACTCGTTGCCCTGCTCGCGCAGCGCCAGGGCGCGGTCGGCGCTTTCCACCGAAATCACCTCGTAGCCGGCCACCGACAGCAGCGGCGTCAGCAGGTTGCGGAAGAACGGCGAGTCGTCCACCAGCAGCACCCGCGGCGGGTGGGCTTCGGAATTGCCGAATTCCTTGTCGTTGCGGCCGAACCAGTCGCCGAACGCCTGCGGCAGGTAATAGCCGGCGTCGATGATGGTGGTGGCCTTGCCGGCGATGACGGCGGTGCCGATGATGCCGATATTGTCGGCCGACAGTTCCACCTTCAGGCGATCCTCGACGATATCGACGATCTCGTCCACCACCAGACCCATGGTGTGCTCGCGGTCGGAGAACACCAGGACCGGCTGGCGGCCTTCGGAACGGAAGTCCATGGCGCCGTCGATGCCGATCAGCGGCATGAGGTGGCCACGGTACTGGACCATGGGCTTGCCATGGCTGTGTTCGATCTCGGCGACCTCGATCTCCTCGAGGCGAGCGACCAGGGCCAGCGGCACCGCCTTGAGGTCGTCGCCGCCGGCGCGGAACACCAGCAGCGAGGTCTTGGCTTCGGCGTGGCTTTCGCGCACCACCTGGGCCTCGGCGGTCTGACCGCCGCCCAGCAGGCCGGATTCGCCGGTGGCGCCGGCAATGCCGTTGGGGTCGAGGATCATGATCACCGAACCGTCGCCGAGAATGGTATTGCCCGAGAACATGGAGATGTGACGCAGGATCGGCGCCACCGGCTTGACCACGATTTCCTCGGTGTCGAACACCCGGTCGACGATGATGCCGAAGGTGTAGGTGCCCACCTGGGTGACGACGATGAAGGTCTCCTGCTGCTCTTCCTCGCGATCGGCGAGCTTGAGCAGGCGCTTGAGCGAGACCAGCGGCAGCAGCCGGTCACGCAGTCGCAGCACCGGCGCATTGTTGATCATCTCGATGCCGTGCTCGGAATTGGCGGTGACACGCACCAGTTCCAGCACGCTGATCTGCGGGATGGCGAAGCGCTCGACCGCGCATTCGACGATCAGGGCTGAGACGATGGCCAGCGTCAGCGGAATCTTGATGACGAAGGTGGAGCCCTTGCCCGGATGGCTCTTCAGTTCGACGGTACCGCCGATCTTCTCGATATTGGTTCGCACCACGTCCATGCCGACGCCGCGGCCCGACACGCTGGTGACCTTCTCGGCGGTGGAGAAGCCGGCCTTGAAGATGAACTGGTAGATCTGCTGCGGGGTCATGGTGTCGAGTTCGGACTCGGACACCAAGCCGTTCTGGATCGCCTTCTGCTTGATGCGCTCCAGATTGAGGCCACGGCCGTCGTCGGAAATCTCGATGATGATGTGGCCGCCTTCGTGGAAGGCGTTCAGCACGATCTTGCCCACTTCAGGCTTGCCGATGCGCTTGCGCTCGTCGGTGGGCTCCAGGCCGTGATCGGCCGAGTTGCGCACCATGTGGGTCAGCGGGTCCTTGATCAGCTCCAGCACCTGACGGTCGAGCTCGGTCTCGGCGCCCAGCATCTGAAGGTCGATCTTCTTGTTCATTTCGACCGAGAGGTCGCGGACGATACGCGGCAGCTTGGCCCAGGCATTGCCGATGGGCTGCATGCGGGTCTTCATCACCCCTTCCTGGAGGTCGGTGGTGATGTGGGACAGGCGCTGCAGCGGAGTGGCGAACTCGCTGTCATCCTTGCCGCGAACCATCTGCAGCAGCTGGTTGCGGGTCAGAACCAGCTCGGACACCAGGGTCATCAGGTTTTCGAGCAGCTCGACATTGACGCGGATGGTCTGGGCGGCGACCGCGGATTCCTTGGCCTCACCGGCGGGAACGCCCTGCGCCACCACGGGGGCGGCGACAGCGGGCGGCTGCACGGTG
>Ga0265313_10001101_pt1 | contig 25894 bp, 23 predicted proteins | sample 4123metaG_FD_203122 | JGI IMG/M metagenome (GOLD analysis project Ga0265313, IMG submission 203122) | Rhizosphere microbial communities from Carex aquatilis grown in University of Washington, Seatle, WA, United States - 4-1-23 metaG | ecosystem: Host-associated > Plants > Roots > Rhizosphere >...
CCAGTACGCCGGCAATTTCTCGAACTTCGACGGCGAGAAGTTCGTCGTCGAACCCAAAGCGGACATTCGCGGCACGGACCACTATGTGAAGACTTCGCTCGTCGCGAAGGACCAGACCGTGCAGTTCATCTACCGCATGCGCCAGTTCGGCAATGACTGGAAGATCATCGACATCCTGCTCGAAGGTTCGATCAGCCAACTGTCCGTCTATCGCTCGGATTTCGCCGCCACGCTCAAGACTGGCGGCGCTGCGGCGCTCGTCAAGAAGATCAACACGCTCGCGGACAAGGCGCTGAAGGGCTAGTTCACGCTTTCTGCGGTGGCGGGCCCATCAGGGCCGGCAGGAAGAACAAGGTCGTCACCAGCGTCCAGGCAAGCGAGATCATCAATAACTCGCCCATGCTGGCGGTGCCGGGGTGGCTCGACAGCCACAGACTGCCAAAGCCCGATGCCGTGGTCAGCGCGCTGAAGATCACGGCCCGCGTCAGGCTCGACTGCAACAGGTCGATCTGGCCGGCGCGCCAGGCCATCACGAAATAAATGTTGAAAGCGACGCCGATGCCGAACAGGAGCGGCAGGGCGATCACATTGGCAAAATTTAATTGCAGCCCGATGGCGACCGAGGTCCCCAGGGTGAGAAGGCCCGTCAATACCAGCGGGATGATCGTCATCATGACGTCCTTGGCGCGCCGCAGGACGGCGATGAGCAGCAGCGTGATCACGACGAAGGACAAGACGCCTGCCTCGATAAAGGCATCGACGATCGTGGTTCCGGATTCGCGAATGGAAATCGGTGCGCCCGTGGCCGACGGCACGAGCTTGAGCACGGTCTTGCTGAACTGGGCGAGCGAGGTGTTGCTGCCCGACGTATCCCTGGGGAACACCTGAATGCGCGCCGAGCCGTCGGCGGCGATCCAGTCCTGCACCATATCGGGCGGCATGGATGCGATCGTGACGGGCGCGGCCTGCAGAGACGCGCTCATCTGAGCCAGCATGATCTTCATTCCCGGCACCAGAGCCGCCGCCGCGCGCGCGCGCAGGGCCGGCGAGCCCTGCGCCAGATGCGTCAGAACGTCTGCGAGACGGCCGGCTGCTGCCGCCGCCACCCCACCGGACTTCGCGGCGTCGCGCAACGCGGCGGCCGTAGCGGTCAGACTCGTAACGATTTCGGCGTCACTTGGTTCGGGCTTGGTCGTGAACGGGTTGATTGTGGCATCTAGCAGCATGTTCGCATCGCTGATCAGCGCGAGCTTGCGCGTCTGATCGGTGGGCACGAAATCGGCCAGCGTGATCGCCTGGCCAACCGAGGGAATGTCAGACAGCTTCTGTGACAGAGTCTTGGCCGCATCCAGATTGGGCGCGAGGACATCGATCGTATTGGGCGAAGTCTGCGGATCCTTCATCAGGTCGAGAATCGTCGAAACCGACTCCGTCCTCGCGCTGCGCAGGTCGAGCGGGTTGAAATCGAACTTCACGAAGGTGACGAGGATCAGCGCAACGACCGCCGCAAGGGCGGCGACAGCGATCACCTGCCGGCGATGCGAGACCATGATGCGGTCCACGGTCTCGAAGAAGGCAAAGCCGATGCCCTCGGCCTCGCCGCTCGGTTTCACGATCATGAGCAGTGCCGGCAGCAGCGTGATGCATAGAATGAACGCCACGATCATGCCGATGCCGGCGACGAGACCGAGTTCAGCGACCCCGACATAGCTGGTCGGTAGGAACGAGAAAAAACCCGCCGCGGTAGCGGCTGCGGCAAGGGCGAGCGGCGTGCCGACGCCGCGTCCGGCGCGGATCAGGGCCGGGCGCAGATCGTCTTCGGCGTGCCGTTCCGCGCGATAGCGCACGCAGAACTGAATGCCGAAATCGACGCCGATGCCCACAAACAGCGCGACGAACGCAATCGAAATGATGTTGAAGACATGTGCGGCCATCAGCCCGAGCGCCATGGTGATCATCAGTCCGGCGACCAGCGTGATCAGGATGCAGGCGATGATGCGGAACGAGCGCACCGCCAGCCACAACGTCAGCAGCACAGCCAGGAGCATGGCGCTGACCATGAGTCCCGCGCGATCGGCGAGCGTGCCGAACTCTTCGTCCGACAGCGGTACGGGCCCGGTCAGCCGCACGCGCACGCCGTTTTCGGGCGTCAGGTGCAGCGACGCGGCGGCGGCGCGAATGGCGTTCGTCGCAGCCTCTCCGGGTTCGAGCGCGCCGAAGTTCAGTACCGGCTTGACCTCGATGAAGCGGCGCGTTTCCTGTGGAGACGATTTCGCACCCGTGATCAGCGAGCGCCACGACAGTAACGATGTCTGCCCGTCCGCGATTCTGCCGAGCGTGTCGCCGAAACCAGAAATGGGCCGCTGCAGATCGGAGAGCTTCGCCTGTCCGCGCGCCACGCCGTCCAGCGCGGTCTTCAGGCTGTTCATGATGCCGCGCAGGGACGGGTCGGCGGCGAGCGGACCCAGAAAAGGCTGCGCCGCGATCATCTGTTCCGTCGATGCTTTCACATCCTCGTAGGGAAGAAAGAGAAGTCCGTTCTGATTGAAAAAGGCTCCGCCATCCGGACGGCGCACGAGCGTGAAGAACTTCTTCTGTCCCGAAAGGGCTTCGGTCAATGCGGCGGTGCCGGCCTCGGCCAGCTCCGGTGTGGCACCATCGACCACGACGAGGATCAGGTTGACCTGTTGCGGGAACAGCTTGTCGAAATGGTTCTCGCGCACGCGCCAATCGACCTTGTCCGAGATCAACTTGGTGCTGTCCGTGTCCATGTTGAAGTTGGCGGCTGTGTAGAAGCCGGCGGCGATGCCGAGGGCGATGCAGAGCGCGGCTATCCGCACGGGCATGCCGCTGCATACTGCAACAATGCGTTCGACGATTGTCATACCTTTGTGTAGCGGACGGCTAGAAGTCCGGCAAACCCTGCACGTCCGGCTCGCCGTTGCGGATTTCCGCGTCGCGGGACTGGCGGTAAAGGCTGCGCGTCGTCGCGTAAAGGTCGATCGATGACCTCTGAATCTCGCGCAGGGCATTCACGCTCTGGGATCTTGCGTCCACGAACGCCAGTGCGTTGCGGCCCCAGGAATAGTAGAACTTATGATGCCAATGGACGTAGCCGAGCGGATCCAGATAGTGATCGACGAAACCGCCCGCTATATCGCGCGGCACTGCCGGTCCCAGGAGCGGCAGGACGAGATAGGGCCCCTCACCGACGCCATACCATCCCATCGTCTGGCCGAAATCTTCCTGGTGGTACGGCATGCCCCACCCAGTGGCGACATCGAATACGCCCGCGAAGCCCAGCGTCGAGTTCGCCGCAAAGCGTCCGATCGCCTCGCCCCCGCGTTCGAAATTGCCCTGCAGGACGTCGTTGGCGAATGTCACCGGCAGGTGCAGGTTGGTGAGAAAATAGTGCAGATGCTCGCGGATCGGGCCCGGTGTGATGCTGTGGTAGAAGGTCGCCACCGGCAGAGCGACTTGATTGTCCAGGGCGTGATTGAGCGAGAAGACGTCTCGGTTCAGGGGCTCCAGCGGATCGTTCTGCTCGATCGCTTCGGGCGATGTCGAACATGCTGCGACCCACGCGCCAACCGCAACCACCGCCGCCAGACGGACAATGTTCAAGAACTTCCCCAAAACTTGGCCCACCAGGCTCGCTCGAGCCAACACTAGCGACACTTTCGGGTTCCCGTCTATGGCTGGGAAACGAGTGGTTTGATGTACAAAAACTTCGCGCAGGGACACATTGTCTCGGTAAACAGGGTGCAAGCCCGCTCGTCACCTGCATCGATGCCTTCGCCTGTCGAAAGGTAAATTGGGCCGCGGACCTGCTGCACCCGTGGTGTGGGCAATCGTCAAGAGTGGCGGTCAAATTTGTCGGCGGGATAGCCCAATCTGCGCCCCATGACGGCGTGGGGCGCGGACAATGCCCGCGCTTGCGGCGGCAGGCGCAAGATACTTACTATTCTAACTGCAATTGGACCTATTGCGAGACCGCCGCCAAGGCGGCAAAACCGGGAAACGGCAGGGAATGAAGACGCAACCGCACGCGCGCGCACTGCCCGGTTCGACGTGACGCGCATCGACTCGCATCAGCATTTCTGGCGCCCCTCGCGCGGCGACTATGGCTGGCTGAATGCGGCGGACTTTCCCAAGATCGCCCGCGACTTTCTTCCCGGCGATCTCGCCTCGCTGCTGCATGCGGCAAACATCGATAAGACAGTTCTGGTGCAGGCCGCGCCGACCACGGCGGAAACGGCGTTCCTTCTGGAACTCGCGCATGCGACGCCCTTCGTTGCTGGCGTCGTCGGCTGGGTCGACTTCGACGCCGGCGATGCGGCGAGCCAGATCGCGCGCCTGTCCGCGGATGCGAAGCTTGTCGGGCTTCGGCCGATGATCCAGGACATCGAGGATCCCGACTGGATGCTGCGTCCCGAACTCGCTCCGGCGCTCGACGCGATGCAGCGTGGCGATCTTTGCCTCGATGCGCTCGTCAAGCCGCGTCATCTTCCCGCGCTCAGCGAGTTTCTCGATCGCCATCCCGATCTCCCGGTCGTCATCGACCATGGCGCCAAGCCGGATATCGCCGGACATGGGCATGAATTGTGGGCCGTCTACATGACTCACATCGGCCGCAGCACGAACGCCGTGTGCAAGCTCTCCGGACTTGCATCGGAAGCCGGCCCCGGCTGGAACACAAAGGGACTCAAGCTCTATGTCGACGATCTGCTGGAGAGTTTCGGGCCGTCGCGCATCATGTGGGGCAGCGACTGGCCGGTGCTCAATGAAGTGGGGGACTATGCGTCCTGGCTTGCCGCGGCCGAGGAACTGACAGGACACCTCACACCTGCCGAGCGCGAGCAGATCTTCGGCGGCACGGCGTCGCGATTTTACGGACTCGACGTATGAGCTATCCGACTGCCACGCAGGACGAGATCGATTTCTTCAACGCGCATGGCTGGCTAGTCATCGACAATGCGATTCCCGGCGAACATCTGGATGAGATTGAACGCCACTGTGACCGGATCCTCGCGGACAAGGAAAAGCTCGCCTATGACTGGGCCTGGTCGAAGGACGAGGATAAAGACCATCGTTCCTTCCGCATCGTGCAGTCCTCGCCAAGCTTTGTATGGAAGGACATCAAGGACGCGCCATACCGCAAGTGGCTCGTGGAGTTCGGCTCGGCGCTGATGCACCAGAAGCTCGAATTCTGGTATGACCAATTCCTCGCCAAGCCGCCGGGAAAGAGCTCGCCGACTTTCTGGCATCAGGACGAGGGTTACTGGGGCACCAACCTGAACGACAAGGGCGCGACCTGCTGGATTCCGCTCCAGGACGTGACGGTCGAGAACGGCTGCATGCATTTCATCGACGCCGGCCACAAGGACGGCGTGCTCGTCCATCGCAGTGTCGAGGGCGTGCAGAGCGATCTTCTCACCTGCGATCCCGACGAAAGCCGCGCCGTCGCCTGTCCGATCGCGCGCGGCAGCGTCACCTTCCATCATTCCAAGACACCCCACATGACGCCGGCCAATGCCTCAAAGAGCTGGCGCAAGGCGGTCAGCAATCACATGCAGGCCGTGGGTGCTGGCGGCGAAGGCGGCCACTACCCCTGGAAGGTCTATGTCAATCAGCGCACGGGCGAGCGCATAGTGCCGACGTCCGGCGGCGTGCCGCGCGAGCTGATCGAAGGCCGCAAGAAATTCTGAATCGGATATCACGGAGCAGGAAATGACCGAATTCAACGGCCTGGGACTGCATTTGGGAAATCTGTCGCGCTTGTCGCGCGCCAAGACGCGTTCCATCAGTCCCGAAAATTTCACCGGAGAAAAGGGCAAGGGCGGCATGTCGACCGACGGTCCGGCGGCGAACGCCGCGCGCGGACTCGGCATCGGCTGGAAGATCTCTCCGTACATCATCATCGCGCCGGGCGAGACGCGCGAGCTAGCGAACATCGAAGGCATGGGCGCGATCCAGCAGATCTGGATGACGATGGCCGGCGGCAAATGGCGTCACTCGATCCTGCGCGCCTATTGGGACAATCAGGAGCAGCCGTCGATCGAGTGTCCGACGGGCGACTTTTTCTGCGTCGGCTGGGAACGCTTTGCACAGGTCTCCGCTCTGCCCGTCTGCGTCAACCCGGGCCGCGCCTTCAACTGCTACTGGGAGATGCCGTTCCGCAAGCGTGCGCGCTTCACGATGACGAACCTCAGCGACGAGCGGATCATCCTCTATTACCAGATCAACTACGCGCTGACGGACGTGCCCGACGACTGCGCCTACTTCCACGCCCAGTTCCGCCGCGCCAATCCGCTTCCCTACAAGGAGGTGTTCACGATCCTCGACGGCGTGAAGGGACGCGGCCACTATGCGGGCACATACATGGCCTGGGGCGTGAACAATTCCGGCTGGTGGGGCGAAGGCGAGATCAAGTTCTTCATGGATGGCGACCAGGAGTTTCCGACCGTCTGCGGCACCGGCACGGAAGACTATTTCTGCGGCGCCTTCGATTTTGATCCCGGCGTCGTCGAGCGTGATCGACCCGGCGGCTCGGCCTATGTCGAGTTCACCACGCCCTTCGCCGGACTGCGCAGGTGATCCGGCCCGACGGCGTCTACAAATCGCAGACGCGTTTCGGCATGTACCGCTTCCACGTGATGGACCCGGTGCGTTTCGAAACCGATCTGCGCATCACGATCCAGGCGCTCGGCTGGCGCACGCACAAGGATCGGCAATATCTGCCTCTGCAGGACGACATCGCCTCCGTCGCCTATTGGTACCAGACGCTTCCGACCGCGCCGTTCCCGGCGCTCCCCGACCGCGACTACCTGGAAGTCATCTGAACCATGAGCTCAGGCAGGCACGAATCCCATCTCACAATGGGAACGAAGGCGGTTTACGGCACAGGCCAGTTCGTCGACGCGGTGAGCGCCGGCGTTCTGAGCACGTTTCTTCTCTTCTATCTGAACCAGGTCTGCGGGATGCCCGGCGCGCTCGCAGGCGCATCGTTATTCCTTGCTCTGGTCGTCGATGCCTTCATCGATCCGCTCATGGGATCGATCTCGGACAATACGACATCGGCCTGGGGCCGGCGTCACGGATACATGATCCTCAGCATCATTCCCATAGTGCTTGGACTCGGCCTTCTGTTTTCAATTCCCAAGGGGCTGAGCGCGCCTGAGCTGTTTGTGTATGCGACGGCGATGGCGCTTCTGCTTCGCATCGGACTGTCGGGCTACATTGTTCCCTACATCGCGTTGGGCGCCGAACTCACCGACAATTATGTCGAGCGTTCGTCTGTTGTCGGCTGGCGCATGTTCTTTGGCGTGTTCGCATCGCTCACGCCGATCATCCTCGGCTACAGCGTCTTTCTCTCCGGGACCAACCTCTACAACCGAGCGGCCTATATCCCGTTCGGCTGGACGTGTGCGTTCATCATGGGCGTGCTGGGCGCCGTTGCTGCGTTCGGAACGCTTTCGGCGCGCGGCCGCCTGCACAAGGCGACGCCGGGCATCGATCATCCGCTGCGGCGTCTCTTCAACGAAGTCGTCGAGGTGTTCAAGAACCCGTCGTTCCGCTTGCTCTTCTCCAGCGTGCTGATTTTCTTCATCGCGCAGGGAACGGCCACCGCGCTCGGCCTGCACGGCGGCAAGTTCTTCTGGAGGCTGACAGTCGGCGAGATCCAGTTGCTGGCCATCGCCATGCTGGTTGGCGTCATGGCCGGCATTCCTCTGACGGGTTTGCTTGGTGCGCATGTCGAAAAGAGGACGATGGTGATCTGGAGCCTGGTCTACATCGTCGTGACGCAGGCCGGCTGGCCGATCCTGCGCATTGCCGGCATCCTGCCGCCGGGACCGATCACGATCATCGCGCTGACGACAAACTCCTTCTTTGCCGGAATCGCCATCACCTTTCTGACTGTCGGTTTCCAGTCGATGATGGCCGATGCTGCGGACGAGCATGAACTTCTGTTCGGCGCTCGCCGCGAGGGGCTCTATTTCGCGGGTCTCAGCTTTTCGACCAAGGCGGCGAGCGGACTTGGCGGCTTCATCGCGGGCCTCGCGCTCGATGCCATCGCTTTTCCCGCCGACCTCGCCTCGAAGGGCGGCGACAAGGCGCATCTCGCGCTCTCGACCGTGAACGATCTGGGCTTTATCTACGGCATCGTTCCGGCTGCGATGACCTGCGCCTGCATCGTGCTCACCATGTTCTATCGCATCGACCGCAAGGCGCATGCGAGCATCCAGGCCGACCTCATCGTGCGCCGCACGGAAATCACAGTTGTCTTATCGCCACCGGAGAACTGACATGCCAATCAAGAACCGCATCACCGAGATGCTCGGCGTCGAATATCCCATCGTCCAGGCGCCGATGGGCTGGATCGCGCGCTCCCAGCTCGCCTCCGCCGTGTCGAACGCAGGCGGCATGGGCATCATCGAGACCTCGTCAGGCGAACTCGACGTCATCAAGGTCGAAATCGCCAGGATGCGCGAGCTGACGAAGAAGCCTTTCGGCGTGAACGTCGCACTCGCCTTCGTGCGCGATCCCGGCATCGTGAAGTTCATCATCGACCAGGGCGTCAAGTTCGTCACCACGTCGGCTGGCGATCCGCAGAAGATCGTGGGGCCGTTGAAGGAAGCCGGCCTCACCGTGTTTCACGTCGTGCCCTCGCTGAAGACCGCATTGCGCGCAATCGAATGCGGCGTCGATGGGTTGGTCGTCGAGGGCGGCGAAGGCGGCGGCTTCAAGAATCCGCGCGACGTGGCGACGATGGTTCTGCTGCCGCTCGTCTGCGAGAAGGTGAAGGTTCCTGTAATTGCTGCGGGCGGCATGGTCGACGGCCGCACCATGGCGGCGGCCTTCATGCTTGGCGCCGAGGGCATCCAGATGGGCACGCGCATGGTCTCGTCGGCGGAGTCGCCGGTGCACATGAACTGGAAGAACGCGATTCTCTCGGCTCAGGAAACCGATACGGTGTTTCTCAACCGCTTCGGCCCGGGGCCGGCGCTGCGCGCACTGCGCACGGAAAAGACGACGCGCATTGAAAAAGAACCGCCGCCGAACATCATGGCGGAGTTCGGCAAGGCGACGGATCTGTATTTCGGTGGCGATATGGAAGCCTCGATTGCGCTGTCCGGACAGGTGGCAGGCCGCATCGACTCGATCAAGCCCGTGGCGCAGGTGATCAGGGAGACGATCGCCGAATTCCACGACACGATCGCAAAAGCTGCCAGGCAGTACGCGTGAGGGTAGCTACCCCTGCCGCGTGTTGCTCCAGATCACTTGCCCGATGCCGAGAAGCGCGAAGATCGCGCCGTAGAGAATCCAGTGGTGATCGCCGACCATGAACGACTTGTCGTTTGGTCCCGTCAGGTGCAGCCCCTGCAGTGCCCAGAAGCTTCCGCCGACCACCATCAGCACGCCAAGCAGGCTGCTGACGATCCGCATCACGATGTTGAAAATGCCCCGCATGTTTCGTCCCCATTGTTGAGGCCGACAGACTAGCTCTTCTTGATGCGTTCGTCTCGTAAAGCTGTGCGGCGAACCTTGCCCGCATCATCACGAACATTTTCCCGTACGAGCTCAAATGTTCGCGGGCGCTTGTAAATCAACAAGCGCTCCGCCAGATGCCGATGCAGGTCGTCGAGGTCGAGCCCTTCGCGCGGCTGGATGATGGCGTGGATCTGGTTGCCGAGTTCCTCATGCGGCAGGCCGATGACGGCGCTTGAGGCGACAAGCGGGTGCTCGTCGAGCGCCGCTTCGATTTCCGCCGGATACACATTTGCGCCGCCGACCAGGATCATGTCGGTGCGCCGGTCAGCGAGATAGAGATAGCCGTCCTCGTCGAACCATCCGATGTCTCCGAGACTCTCCCAGCCGCCGGGCAAAGTCCGCGCCTCGGCGCCGACATAGCGATAGCTCGGCGGCAGCGAGGGATCGCGCCTCAGATAGATCTCGCCGGTCTCGCGCGGCCCGAGCATCTTGCCGTCGGGACCGAAGGCTTTCATCTCGCCGAGCGCCAGCGGTTTTCCGACCGAGCCCTTGTGCGCCATCCACTCGTTGCCGTCGATGACGGTGATCGTCTGGGCTTCGGTGCCGCCATAGAGTTCGAGCAGCTTCTCGCCGCCCAGCCACCCGATCCATTCTTCCTTCAGCCAGGGTGGGCATGGCGCCGCCATGTGCCAGACGGTGTGCAGCGAGGAGACGTCGAACCCTTCGCGGTTCGCGAGCCGCCAGATGCGGCTCATCATCGTCGGCACAAGATAAAGCCAGGTCGCGCGATGCCGCTCGACGAGACGCAGCGTTTCCTCGGCGTCGAACTTGATCATCAGAACGACGTGCGCCCCGGCGTGAAGGGCCGATGCCGTCAGGCCGAACGGGGCGTTGTGATAAAGCGGGCCCGTCATCACAACCGTGTCGCTGCCGCTGTAGCGCCACAAAGCACCTTCGCCCGCGCCGACGGCGACGACGCCGGGTGTGCCGGCGACGATCAGCTTTGGCCTGCCGGTCGAGCCGCCGCTCGTCGGCGCTTTCCAGTGCGGCGCAATCGCGTCAGGCAGATCGGTCTCATCCGTCGACGCGGCGAGCAGTGCATCGGGTGAGACGATCGGCCTGCCGGCCTGGACCGACGCGTCATTGCCGATCACGAGCGGGGAATTGGCCAGTTCGATGATGGCTTTCATTTCATGCGCGGGCAGGCGCCAGGACACGGGCTGCGGCGTGGCACCGATCTTCCAGCACGCAAATTCCGCTTCGATGAAACCTATGGAATTGGGAAGCGCGATCGTGACGAAATCGCCTTGCTTGGCGCCGTGCGCGAGCAGTCCGCGCGCCATCCGGTTGGTTCGGGCATGCAGTTGGCCGAAGGTGAGCGTCTGACCGTCTACCGTCAGCGCAGGCGCATCGGGCTTTTCCGCCGCGAGCCGCGACAGATTTCGTCCGATCGACAAGAATTCCACCGGTGGCGCACCCAGAGACGACATGATCAGCTTCCCGTCTTCATCTTGGCGATGCGTTCGTCGCGCAGCGCGGTGCGGCGCACCTTTCCGGCATCGTCGCGTACATTCTCCTCGACCAGCTCGAAGCTGCGCGGCCGCTTGTAGGTGACGAGCCGCTCGCCCAGATGGCGTTTCAGCTCCTCCAGATCGAGGCCCTCGCGCGGCTGGATGATGGCATGCACGCGATTGCCGAGATCGTCGTCCGGAAGACCGATCACCGCGCTCGAAGCCACGAGCGGATGTTCCTCCAGCGCAGACTCTATCTCTGCCGGATAGACGTTCGCGCCGCCGACCAGGATCATGTCGGTGCGGCGATCGGCGAGATAGAGATAGCCGTCTTCGTCGAACCAACCGATGTCGCCGATCGATTCCCAGTCGCCATTGATCACGCGCGGCGTCGCTCCGACATAGCGATAGGTCGGCGGCAGTCCGGCCTCGCGCTTCATGTAAATCTCGCCCGTCTGGCCCGCGGGCAACTCCTCGCCGTCCGGACCGAACGCCTTCATGATGCCGCCGGCAGCCACGCGCCCGACCGAACCGCGATGCTTGAGCCATTCGCTGCCCGACAACGTCGTCGAAGCAAGCCCTTCGGTGCCGCCGTACAGCTCCCAGATCACTTCTGGTCCGAGCCAGTTGATCCATTCTTCCTTGAGCCATGCGGGGCAGGGCGCAGCGAGATGCCAGACGGTGCGAAGCGTCGAGACGTCATACTTGGCGCGCACGTCTTCGGGCAGGCGCCAGATGCGGCCCATCATGGTCGGAACGAGATAGAGCCAGCTCGCGCGATTGCGTTCGGCCTCGCGCAACGTCGCTTCGGCATCGAATTTCGGCATCAGCACGAGCTGTGCGCCGATCTGAAGCCCGCCGAACGCGGTGATGAACGGACCGTTGTGATACATCGGCCCGGGCATCAGAACGATGTCGTCGCTCTGGATGCGCCAGAAGGCTGGCGATAGGCCGTCGACCAGACCTGGCGTACCCGACACGATCAGCTTTGGCCGTCCCGTCGAACCGCCGGAGGTAGGCGCCTTCCAAGACGGCGAAACCGCATCGGGCAGATCGCTGTCGTCGCTCGACGCTTCGAGCAATTCGTTCGAGGACACGACGGGCCGTTCGCAGTCGAACGGCACATTGCTGACGACGATCGGCGTCTCGGCCAACTCCACGATGGCATTGAGCTCGGCCAGCGGCAGGCGCGACGAAACCGGCTGCGGCACGGCGCCGAGTTTCCATGCGGCGTAGCAGGCTTCGATGAAGGCGACGGAGTTGGGCAGCGCGATGGTGACGAAGTCACCGAACTTGACGCCCTTTTGCGCCATGCCGCGCGCCATGCGGTTGGTGCGGGTGTGCAGCTCACGCCAAGTCAGCGTGGTACCCTCGCACGTCACGGCGGGTGCATCGGGTTTTTGTGCCGCTATGCGCGCCAGCGCCGCGCCGATGGAAATCGGATCTGTTGCCGGTTGCGACATGTATTCCTACCCCGCCTGAACTGGGGCGTCTCAAGCGCCCACGGACGCCATCGTTGCGAGACGCGCCGCGCGAGTCAAACGCCCTGAAGCAACCAGGACGGCGCTAACGAAACAGGCCGCTGTCGCCGAGGCCGTCGAAAATGAACTGCATGGCGAGGGCGGCCAGCAAAACGCCCGAAACGCGCGCGATGACGTTGGTGCCGGTTTTGCGCAGCAGCCGCATGAGAGGTTCGGACGCCAGCATCGAGACCAGCGTGATCAGCATGACTGCGCCCAGTGCCGCCAGCACCATGGCGGAATCGACAGGGTTCTTGGACTTGCTCATCAGAAGGACGATGGCCGTCATGCTGCCCGGCCCGGCTGTCAGCGGGATGGCTAGCGGAAAAACCGCGATGTCCGTCTCATGGCTCTGCGCTTCGCTCGCCTCCGTGCTCGTGATGGACGAGATGGCAGAGTGCTGCGCGAGCAGAAGATCGGCCGCCACCATCAGCAGAAGCACGCCGCCTGCGGTGCGGAACGCCGGCAGGCCGACGCCGATGAGATTGAGAAGCTGAATCCCGCCGAGCCCGAACGCGAGAAGGACCACCGTCGCAACCGCGGCCGCCGTGAAGGCGAGAAGGCGCCGATGCTTGGGCGTGAAGCCCGTGGTGAGCGCCAGGAACATGGACGCCACTTCCACCGGCCCTACCGCAACGAACAGCGTGGCCAGTGCGGTCGGGAAGATGTGGAACACGTCAGTCCTTGAGGAATGAGATCATCGCCGGTATGGCGCTGCGGTCCTGTATCATGAACATGTGGCCGCCGTCGAAGAATTGCAGCTTCGATCCCTTGATCCGCGCCGCCATTTTTTCCTGCGTCGCGGGCAGCGCGATGCCGTCGAAGCGACCCGCGGCAATCATCACCGGACAATCGATCTGGTGCAGCCGGTCATAGGTGTCGAGTCCTGCGCGCGCCGCGAGCTGGCGGCGATAACCCATCGCGCGGCCCGGCTCATCGGCAAAGGGATCTGTCGCGGCCATCGCGACGAACTGCTCATACATCAGCGGATTTGCCGCCTGCCACGCCGCGTCGCGGCGCGTGTCGTTGATCGGCATCATGTGGCGCGCGCGTTCCTCGCGGCCCATATGCTCGATCTCGTGGAACGGATAGGACGCACCGCCCGCTCCGCCCGGCGAGGTGCAGGCGAGGACGAGCCGCTCTACCTTGTCCGGATGCCGCAGCACGAATTCCTGCGCCACCATGCCCCCGAACGAAACGCCGAGCACCTTGGCGCTCTTCCAGCCGATGAAGTCCATCAGCCGTGCCGCATCGTCGGCATAATCCGCCATCGTGTAGGGCATGTCTGGCTTGGACGTCTGGCCAAGCCCGCGTTGATCGTAGCTGAGAATGTCGAACGCCTTGGGCAGAGGCCCGTCCATCTGGTTCGGCTTTGTGCGCAGGTCCGCGCCGGAGCCGGAAATGAACAACAGCGGCGGACCGGAGCCCGCACGCTCGTAGTAGACGTCGAGATCGGCAATGCGTGCGAATGGCAATGGAGCCTACCGGAGAAAAGTGTTTCATCCCGGGCGAGCTTCGCGCGTTGCGCGAAGTGGGGGAAGGGGACCCAGGCGGAGAATTGGTCTTTGCACCTGGGCTCGCTTCCCTTCGTGATGCTGGCGCATCACGAAACCGGGAGTGACAGAATCACCGCATATCCGCGAACTTCTTGCCCTCTGCCGCGAGTTTTTCCAGCAGCGCGGCAGGCTTGAACGCATCGCCCATCGTTGCCTGGAATTCCTTCAGCTTGGCGACAACCTTGTCGAGGCCGACGCTGTCGGCGAAGTGCATCGGGCCGCCGCGATAGACCGGCCAGCCATAGCCGTTCACCCACACCACATCGATGTCGGACGGACGGATCGCCTTTTTCTCTTCCAGGATCTTCGCCGCCTCGTTGATCATCGGATAGATGCAGCGTTCCAGGATTTCGTCGTCGCCGATCGTGCGCGGATTCTTTCCCGATTTGCTGACGAAGTCCTTGATGATCTTTTCGGTGACGGGCGACGGCTTGGCGTTGCGGTTCTCGTCATAGTCGTAATAGCCGGCGCCGGTCTTCTGGCCGCGGCGGTCCGCTTCGCACAGCACGTCGCGGATCGTCTCGCCGTGCGACTTTTCCTTCACCCAGCCGATGTCGAGGCCGGCCAGGTCGCTCATCGCGAACGGTCCCATCGGGAAGCCGAAATCGTAGAGCACGCGGTCGACATCCCAAGGCATCGCACCTTCGAGCACCATCTTCTGCGCCTCGCGGCCGCGTGCTCCCAGAATGCGGTTGCCGACAAAGCCCGGGCAGACGCCCACGAGAACGGCGATCTTGCCGATGGTCTTGGCGAGCTTCATGGATGTCGCGATCACTTCCTTGGAGGTGTGATCGGCGCGCACGATCTCCAGCAGCTTCATGACGTTGGCCGGCGAGAAGAAGTGCAGGCCGATGACTGACTCCGGACGCTTCGTCACGCTCGCGATCTCGTCGATGTTCAGGCCCGAGGTGTTCGTCGCGAGAATTGCACCCGGTTTGCAGATCGCATCGAGCTTGGTGAAGATTTCCTTCTTCACGTCCATGCGTTCGAACACGGCCTCGATCACGAGATCGCAGTCCTTGAAGTCTTCCATGTTGAGCGAGCCGGTGATGAGGCCCATGCGCTTGTCGACTTCGGACATCGGGAAGCGGCCGTTCTTGGCGCTGCGCTCGTAATTTCCGCGCACGACTTTCAGACCGCGGTCCAGAGCCTCCTGCTTCACTTCGACGATGGTCACCGCGATGCCGGCATTGACGAAGTTCATCGCAATGCCGCCGCCCATCGTGCCGGCGCCGATGATGCCGACCTTCTTGATGGGGATCAGCTTGGTGTCGTCCGGCACGTCCGGAATCTTGTTCGCCAGTCGCTCGGCGAAGAAGTAGTAGCGCTGCGCCGCCGAATGTGGGCTCATCATGACGTCCATGAACAGCTTGCGTTCGGTCTTCAGGCCTTCTTCGAAGCTCTGGTTCACCGCCGCTTCGATGCACTGGATGTTGGCTTCTGGCGCCTTGAAGCCGCGGAACTTGCGCGCGTTCGCCTTGCGGAAGTTAGCGAAGATTTCCGGATGGCCCTTGGCGGCTTCGAGTTTGGCGTTGTTCTCGCGCACCTTTTTGAGCGGCTTTTTCTCGGCAAGGATCTGGCGGGCGAAGGCGACGGCCTTCTCCTTCAGCTTGCCTTCGTCGGCCAGCGCATCGACGAGCCCCATTTCGAGGCATTCCTTGGCCGGTACGTGCATGCCGCTCGTCACCATCTCGAGCGCCTTCTCGACGCCGGCGATGCGCGGCAGACGCTGGGTTCCGCCCGCGCCCGGGAGTAGACCGAGATTCACTTCGGGCAGACCGCAGCGCGCGCTGGGTACCGCCACGCGGTAATGGGCGCAGAGCGCAACTTCGAGTCCGCCGCCGAGCGCGGTGCCGTGAATGGCGGCAACGACAGGCTTGGGCGAGTCTTCCATCATCGCTTGCACGTCGAACAGGCTCGCGCCCTTCTGGGCGCCGCCGAATTCGGAGATGTCGGCGCCGGCAATAAAGGTGCGTCCCTCGCAGATCAGAACGATGGCCTTTACGGAAGGATCGGCGATCGCCGCCTTGAAGCCCTCATACAGGCCGTCGCGCATGCCCGATGACAACGCGTTCACCGGCGGTGAATTCAGCGTGATGATTCCGATCTCGCCGTCCTTGGAGAAATCGGTAACCGGATTGATGGCCGTCATGGCGGGCTCCCTCGACACTTTTGTGGATATTTGGCCGACAAAAAATCAGCCTTGGGGCCAAGAGTCGAGTCGTATTCCCAAAGCCCGTCCTGCCGCAGCGTCGCGCCAAATTAATGCTTCCTGACGCCGAACCCGTTTAGAGTCCGGTTTAAGGAGGCATTCCATGAAGGACTGGTCCACCGTCAATATCCCCGACCAGACGGGCAAGCTTGCCATCGTCACCGGCACCGGTGGGCTCGGCTACGAAACGGCGCTGGAAATCGCCAGCCGGGGAGCCGACGTCATCCTGGCTGGCCGCAACGCGCGCAAGGGCGCGGACTCGATCGCCAAAATTCGGGCCGAGGTGCCCGACGCGAAAATCCGCTTCGAGGAACTCGATCTCGCCAGCCTCGGCTCGATCGCAGTCTTCGCCGAGCGCGTAAAGGCTTCGCACGGTGCGCTGCACGTGCTGGTGAACAACGCCGGCGTGATGACGCCGCCTGTGCGGCGAACGACGGCTGACGGATTCGAGCTGCAGTTCGGCACCAACCATCTGGGCCATTTTGCGCTCACCGGCCGCTTGCTGCCGCTGCTTCGCGCCGCCGACCGCCCGCGCGTCACCACCGTGAGCAGCGGGATGCATCATATCGGCCGGATCCATTTCGATGACCTGCAGTTCGAGAAGAAATACCGTCCAGCCGCCGCGTACGGCCAATCCAAGCTCGCCAACCTGATGTTCGCGTTCGAGTTGCAGCGGCGCAGCGACGCAAAGGGCTGGGGCCTGATGTCGAACGCGGCCCATCCCGGTTACGCGCTCACCGACCTCATCGCCAATGGCCCCGGTGCGAAGGGGCTGAACTATCGCTTCAGCAAGGTCCTCGCCAAGTTCCTGGCCCATTCCGCGGCTGCGGGCGCGTTGCCGACGCTCTACGGCGCCATGTCGATCGATGCGCGGCCCGGCTCCTATTACGGGCCGACTGGAACTTTCGAACTGATCGGGCCGCCCGGAAAAGCACGCGCCTCGAAACGCGCGCTGGACAAGGACGTCGCTGCGCGCCTCTGGGATGTGTCGGAGAAGCTGACAGGCGTGCAGTTCCCTTGAATTCGTCGTCATGGACTGCCTTGAGCCGCCCATCCATCGCGCTCACGTCTGCGAGCGCAGATGAGTCTCTTTGGTGCGAGGACGCACGCCGGATCGAATGCCGGGTCGAGCCCGGCCATGACCACTTAGGGCGTGTTTCAGCGGAATGCCGGAAATCCTCGCTTCATGCCCTTGCGTCACGCTTGGCTTGCGTCGTGCAAGGTCTATCGTTCTCCAAAATGCGGAGGACGCCATGAGCTACGAACACATCAAATACGAACTGGAAGGTTCGATCCTGACGATCACGCTCAACCGCCCGGACAAGCTCAACGCCTATACCGCGATCATGGGCCAGGAAATCGAGGACGCGTTCCTGCGCGCCGATGAAGACGACGCGGTGCGCGTGATCATCGTCACCGGCGCGGGCCGCGGCTTCTGCGCGGGCGCAGATATTTCCGGCGGCGCCAATGCGTTCGATACGAAGTCGGGCGGCACCGCCATGTTCGCCGGCACAAGAGCCAGATCATCGCGCGGCGGATTCGTCGAAGCGATCTTCAATTGCCGGAAGCCCTCGATCGCGGCCTTCAATGGCGCCGCAGTCGGTGTCGGCGTCACGCTCGCGCTGCCGATGGACATCAAGATCGCGTCAAGCGAAGCCAAGTTCGGTTTCGTCTTTGCGCGGCGCGGACTTGTGCCGGAAGCCGGCAGCGCCTGGTTCCTGCCACGGCTTGTGGGGCTCAACCAGGCTCTGCGCTGGTGCCTGTCGGGTCGAGTGTTCGGCGCCGACGAGGCGAAAGAAGGCGGCCTTGTTTCCGAAGTTGTTGCACCGGAGCGGTTGCTCGCGCGCGCCAGGGAAATCGCGATGGAGATGGTCGCGAACACCGCGCCCGTGTCGCTCGCACTCACGCGCCAGATGCTGTGGGGCTACTCCGCCATGTCGCATCCGTTCGAGCTGATGAAGATCGACGGACCGCTGTCGGTCGAACTCGGCGCAGGGCCGGACGTGAAGGAGGGCGTTTCGGCGTTCCTTGAGAAGCGCAAACCGAAATTCCCCGGCAAGGTCTCCAAGAACATGCCCGCCGGCTACAAGCCCGCGCCGCGCTAGCCCAGATCCTTCTGGATCTGCAGCGCGAGATCGCAGACATACGGATTGGTCTTTCGTTCCCAGCCGAAGTTCGACATCTGTCCGTGGCCGGGCACGAAGTGCATGTCGTCGCCGAGCGGCCACAGCCGTCCGGTGATCGAGTCGACCAGCTGCTGGTGGTTGCCTTTGGGAAAATCCGTGCGTCCGACCGAGCCCGCGAAAAGCACATCGCCGACGAATGCCACCTTGGCGTCTTTGTTGAAGAAGACGACATGGCCCGGCGTGTGGCCGGGGCAGTGGCGCACGCCGAGTTCCGCCTCGCCGACCGTCACCGTGTCCCCGTCCTCGAGCCAGCGGTTGGGCGTGCAATTCTCCGAGTCGCCGAAACCGGGGCGCTTGGCGTTGCGGCCCATCTCGTCGAGGAGATAGGCGTCGTCCCTGTGCGGGCCCTCGACGGGCACGCCGAACTCGCGGGCCAGCTTGGCGGCACCCCCGGCATGGTCGAGATGCCCGTGCGTCAGGAGGACCTTCTCCAGGGTCACCCCTTCAAGCTCCAGGGCCTGCTTGATCCGGTCCAAGTCCCCGCCAGGGTCGATAACGGCTCCTTTTTTGGTGCGCGTACACCACACCAGCGAACAATTTTGCTGATACGGGGTGACCGGTAGGATTGCGGCCTTGATCGGGGTCATATCCATGCCATCTCAAATAGTGGTAACAGCCGCGTCCGTCCAACCTTGGTTAGGGTTTTGGTGGTAAACTGACGAAATTAGCGGTCGTTTTGTTGACAATGTTTGGTGTTTTCTTGCCAGCGAGTTGTTAAGGACGCCGTCACGAAAGTGCAACAGCAGAGGCCTATCTGACCTAAAAAGGATAGTAGATTCAGCGGGAAATCTTGGATTTGACCCGTCGGACTGTTACGGTTGGGTTGGCTTAAAAGGTTAGAGTGGGATTGAAAATGAGGGGAAGAATCCGCAGCGCATTGTGCGCCGTCGCGGGGTCTCTCGCTATCGCGGGAGCGGCCCATGCGGCCGGTCCTGTGGCGACGTCTTTTGACGTCGCGTCACTCTCCATGCCGGATTCGTCCAGCCGCGGCGGTGCGCCGGTCGATCTCAGCCAGTCGCTCGCGCTCCCGTCGCTGTCCTACGGTCCGCCGGATACCAGCCGTGAAACGATTTCGAACTTTGCGACCAGTGTTGCGCTGCTCAACGGTCTGGATCTTCAGGTCGGTTACAAAGTCGATCTGACGGGCCGCGTCGCATCGCTCGATGCGCCCGCCTACAACGGACTGTTCCTCAGCGCATCGGCGCTCGACGCGCCCTACGCATCGCTCGCGAGCGGCGGCGACTTTGTCGGCGCGACGGCGGCATTGGCGAACGACCTGCATCTGACATTCGGCGGCGCCAGTCTTGCGCCGGGTTACTCGACCTATTCCGCCGACGCCGCATCTGCGCTTGCGCGTATCGGAAGCGGAGAAAATCCATTTAGCCTGCGCGCGGCGACATCGCTGCTGGGCGGCCTGACATGGGATCTCGGCAAATGGGCGGGCATCGGCGTCACTGCATCCCAGACCTCCGAGCATGGCGGCGTGCTCGGAACGCCGGTGGCTGGCGTGAACGCCAACACGACCGCGCTCGGCGTCACCGCGCATGTCGCGTTCGGCAATGGCTGGGTGACAACGGCCTCCTACAACGAAGGCATCACGCAGCTCGACATCAAGCCGGGATTCACGCCGTCGCTGGCCGACAGCCTGCGCACGCGTTCCTACGGCATCTCGATCGCCAAGAACGGTCTGTTCGGCGATGACGCGCTTGGCCTTGCGGTCTCGCGTCCGGCGTTCGGCGCCGACGGCAGCGTGTTCCTGACGACTCCGTCCGGACAGGGCGCTTCGCAGTTCTTCTCGCGCAACAACCTGATGAACAGCGCGACACCGGAAACCGACATCGAAGTCGGCTATGTCACGACCTTCCTCGACGGCTCGCTGGCGCTGCAGACCAACGCCTCGTATCAGATGAATTTTGCGGGCCAGAACGGCGCAACCTCGGTGTCGCTGCTGTCGCGGGCGCGCATCAAGTTCTAGCGGCGCGACGGCGCGCATCTAAGCGTTGCCCCGAACCCTGCGCTTCGCTACAAGCCCAGCATCTCAAGCCATTACCGTAAGGATCTCGCATGGCCGGGCCGCAATATGTTTATGTGATGAAGGGTCTGTCCAAGACCTATCCCGGCGGCAAGCAGGTGCTGAAGGATATCTGGCTGTCCTTCTATCCGGGCGCCAAGATCGGCATCGTCGGCGTCAACGGCGCGGGCAAATCCACACTGATGAAGATCATGGCGGGCCTCGACACCGAGTTTACCGGCGAAGCCTGGGCTGCCGACGGCGTGCGCATGGGCTACCTGCCGCAGGAACCGCAGCTCGATGCGACCAAGAACGTGCGCGACAACGTCATGGAAGGCGTGGCCAAGAAAAAGGCTCTGGTCGACCGCTACAACGAGATCGCGTCGAACTATTCCGACGAGACCGCGGACGAGATGGGAAAGCTCCAGGACGAGATCGAGGCGCAGGGCCTTTGGGATCTCGATAGCCAGGTCGATCAGGCGATGGACGCGCTGCGTTGCCCCGAGGGTGATGCCGAAGTGTCGACGCTTTCGGGCGGCGAGCGCCGCCGCGTTGCGTTGTGCAAGCTGTTGCTCGACGCGCCGGACATCCTTCTTCTCGACGAACCGACCAACCATCTCGACGCGGAATCGGTGGAATGGCTCGAGCATACGCTGCGTGAATACAAGGGCTGCATCATACTCGTTACCCATGACCGCTACTTCCTCGACAATGTGACCGGATGGATTCTCGAGCTCGACCGCGGCAAGGGCATTCCGCACGAGGGCAACTATTCCTCGTTCCTCGTTGTGCAGGAAAAGCGCCTGCACCAGGAAGGCGCGGAGGAAGCGGCGCGCGAACGCTCCATCGCGCGCGAACGCGAATGGATCCAGCAATCACCCAAGGCGCGACAGGCCAAGTCCAAGGCGCGCATCAACGCCTATGAGGAACTGCTCGCCAAGTCGCAGGAACAGCGCGGCGGCACGGCGCAGATCGTCATTCCCGTCGCCGAACGTCTCGGCTCCGTCGTGGTCGAGGCCGAGGGTCTCGCCAAGGGTTATGGCGACCGTCTCCTGTACGAGAACGTCAACTTCAAACTGCCGCCCGGCGGCATCGTCGGCGTGATCGGCCCCAACGGCGCGGGCAAGACGACATTGTTCCGTATGCTGACGGGTTTGGAAAAGCCTGACGCAGGCGAACTGCGCGTCGGCCCGACGGTCCAGATGGGCTATGTCGACCAGTCGCGCGACTCGCTCGATCCCAAGAAGACGGTGTGGGAGGAAATTTCCGGCGGGCTCGACATCCTCGAGCTCGGCAAGCGCACCATGCCGTCACGCGCCTATGTCGGCGCCTTCAACTTCAAGGGCGGCGACCAGCAGAAAAAGGTCGGCCAGCTCTCCGGCGGCGAGCGCAACCGCGTTCACCTCGCCAAGATGCTGAAGTCCGGCGCCAATCTGCTGCTGCTCGACGAGCCGACCAATGATCTCGACGTCGATACGCTGCGCGCGCTGGAATCCGCGCTCGAGGAATTCGCCGGCTGCGCCATGATCATCAGCCATGACCGCTGGTTCCTCGACCGCATCGCCACGCACATGCTCGCCTTCGAAGGCGACAGCCATGTCGAATGGTTCGAGGGCAACTACCAGGACTACGAGGCCGACAAGAAGCGCCGCCTTGGCATCGACGCCGACCAGCCGCACCGGATCAAGTACAAGCGGTTCGCGCGGGCGTAGCCTGCAGCGAACAACTGTCATGGCCCGCAAATCCGGCCATCCAGTCGGGGCGCTCCACTTAGCGGTCACGTTCGCGCCATGTCACCTGCGCGGCCCACTCTTGCGGGCCGCAACACTTGGCCTTCGGATTCGCAGCGCGGCAAAGTCGCCTATTTGTAGCTCTTCGCCAAATCCTTCAGGTGCGAGATCAGCGTCGCGATGCTGCCATTGTTCTGGCCGAGGAAGGCGCTGAACTGATCGCGTTCCTCCAGCGCCAGCCATATTCCGGCGACGCTGAAATCGATGACGACGAATTTGCCGCTGTCGCCCAGCACGCGGAAGTCGACTTCAAGCGGCTGCTGCCCGCTCTTGTCGTTGGGATCGATCATGACGGTCTGCACGATCGTGTCGCCCGGCTGACGCTCCTGCGATCCGGTCACTTTCAGAGTCTGGCCCGAATATTTCGAGAAGTAAGACTGATAAACTGCGATGGCATAACCCTGAAAGGCTTGTGCAAATGCGTCCTGTTCCTGCGGCGTGGCGGAGCGCCGGTATTGGCCCAGAGTGAAATTCGCGATGCGCTTCATATCGGTCAGGCCGAGGATGAAGTGCTCGAACTGTTCGCGCTTCTGTTCGGTCGAGGCGCCGTGATTGTTCAGGATCGTGAGGCCGGCCTGCACGTTCTGCTGCACAAAGGCTTCGGCAGGGGGTGGGGCGTTTGCGGCCGCGGACTGGCCGGCTGCAACAATCGCTACGGACGCGACGAACAGGGCAAGGATTGCGCGGCGCGCCATTGCCGGTATTGCAGACGTAAGTTCCGAAGCTGGCATGTCTCAGTCTTCCTCTTGTGCGCGGCGATGGTCAGATCGCCTTGTGGCAAGTTCGTGGCAGGGCGTACTCAAAACTCCGGTAAATTCTGCGTGTCCGGGCGCCCGTTGCGAATTTCATTGTTCCGCATCTGTCTGTAAAGGCTGCGCAACGAAGCGTAATAGTCGACCGAGCTGCGCTGGATTCCCTGTACGGTCGAGTATGTTTGTCCGCGCAGGTCCAGCAAGGTGAAATAGTAGCGTCCGGCGTTCCACCAGACATGCTGCCGGAACCGGATTTGGTTTGTTGGATCGATATAGGCGTCGACGATCTGTCCCACGGCGTCGCGTGGCGGCTGCGGGCCAAAAAGCGGCAGCACCAGATAAGGTCCTTCGCCGACGCCCCACACCGCTAGGGTCTGGCCGAAATCCTCGCCATGACCGGGAATGTGAAATTTCGTGGTGGCCGGATCGAGCAAGCCGCCCAGTCCGAGAGTCGTGTTGATCGTCAGTCTCGACAGCGTCTGTCCGGCGCGCTTGGCCTCCCCCTGCAGTACGTCGTTCACGAACACGACCGGAAGCGAGACGTTCTGCAGGAAATTGTGCACCAGGCGGCGGCCTGAATCCGGAACCAGGTAGAAATAGATGCCGACGGTCGGGATGACGAAGTATTTGTCGATCTTCCCGTTCAACTTCAGCGTGTCGCGATTGGTCGGTTCCCACGGGTCGTTCGCCGCGAGCATCTCAGGCGTCGGCGTCGTGCATCCTGCAAGCCAGCCGGCCACCACGCCGACCAGCGCCAACCGCAACCCCGTCCGTGCCCAAATCCCCATCATTGCCGGCTTTTATAGAGAGATTCCCGCGAATTCATCGATACAAGGATGCGTGTAACTATTGCATAATGATATAAAGATATGTTTATGTCCTCGCCAAACTGGAGACCGTCTTGAACAACCTGATTGCCATGCTCCGTGCCGCCGGCGACCCGACGCGCCTGCGACTCCTGCTGCTTCTGCGGCAGGCGGAGCTGACGGTCAGCGAACTGATCGAGATCGTGGGGCAAAGCCAGCCGCGAGTCTCGCGACATCTTAAGCTGCTGTGCGAAGCGCACCTGCTCGAACGCTTCAAGGAAGGCAGTTGGGTGTTCTATCGCGCCAGCGAGGAAGGCAACGGTGCAGCATTCGGCGAAGCCATCGCCGGCATCGCTGCGTCCGAGTCCGCGGTTCTTGAATCCGACCTGAAGCGGCTTGCCGCCGTGCGAGAGGCGCGCGCCGCCGAAGCGGCCGCGTATTTCAAGGCGAACGCCGCGGAATGGGAACGCATCCGCTTGCTGCACGCGCCCGACAAGGACGTCGAAGCCGCCATCGTGCGCCATATCGCGGCGCAGCCGATGGACACGCTGCTCGATGCCGGGACCGGAACGGGCCGGATGCTGGAACTCCTCGCTCCCCATGTGAAGCGCGCCGTCGGCGTGGATGTCAGCCCGGAGATGCTCGCGATCGCGCGCGACCGTCTCACCCGCGCGCATGTCCAGCATGCGCAGGTTCGCCTTGGCGATACCTACCGCCTGCCGTTCCCGAGCGGCACGGCGCTGCAGGGCTTCGATGCCGTCCTCTTCCACCAGGTACTGCACTATCTGGATGATCCCGGCGCGGCGGTGATGGAAGCCGCGCGCGTGATGCGGCCGGGCGGGCGCGTCCTGATCGCAGACTTCGCGCCGCATGAACTCGAATTCCTGCGGACCGACTTTGCGCATCGCCGCCTCGGCTTTTCCGACCGTGAAGTGCAGGGCTGGTTCCAGGCCGCCGGGTTGAAGGCGCTTGCGAGCGAAGCGATCACGGCCGGCAAGGACAAACTCACGGTCAAGATCTGGCTGGCCCAGGCGAACGCCAAGGCGCGTGCGGAGGCTGCATGAGCCTCTCCGAACTCCTCTCCGACACAAGGCCGATCGGGGTTTCCTTCGAATTCTCGCCACCCAAGACGGTGGAGGCTGAAGAGAGCCTGTGGAAAGCGATCCGCCGTCTTGAACCTCTGGCGCCGTCCTTCGTTTCGGTGACCTATGGCGCGGGCGGCTCGACGCGCGAGCGGACGCACGCGACGGTGAAACGCATTGTCGAAGAGACGACGCTCAAGCCTGCCGCCCATCTCACTTGCGTCGGCCATACGCGGCGCGAGATCGAGGAGATCGTTCGCGGTTACTGGGATTGCGGCATCCGCCATATTGTCGCGCTGCGCGGCGACATGCCGGAAATGTCCGGACCGTATCGTCCGCACGAACTTGGCTATGCCTCGACGCCGGAACTGATCGAAGGCGTGCGCAGTATCGCGCCGTTCGAGATCAGCGTGTCGTTCTATCCGGAAAAGCACCCCGACTCGCCGACACTCGAGCACGATGTCGCTCTGCTCAGGAAAAAGGTCGATGCAGGCGCGACGCGCGCGCTCGGACAATTCTGCTTCGACATCGACGCTGTGACGCGTTTTCGCGACAAGGCCGCGAGCGCCGGCATTGTCGTCCAGATCATTCCCGGCATCATGCCGACGACGGCGTTTCGCGGCGTGGAGCGCATGGCCGCCAAATGCGGCACGAAGATTCCGGCCTGGCTGACGCGCGCCTATGCCGGTCTCGACGAAGACGTCGAGACCCGGCGCTTCGTGGCCGCTGCCGTTCTCGCCGAACAGGTGCAGGAACTGCGCGCGCGCGGTTTCCCGCAAATCCATTTCTACCCGCTCAACCAGGCGAACCTCACCTATGCCGCGTGCCGCATCATGGGCTTGCAGCCAAAGGACCTGACATGAGCTTTGACCGTCAATCACGCATCCGCTGGATGAAGGAAGAGGCGCGGAAGCGCATCCTTCTGCTCGACGGCTCGTGGGGTGTGCTGATCCAGGGCTACAGGCTCGGCGAAGAC
>Ga0265313_10001104_pt1 | contig 25827 bp, 34 predicted proteins | sample 4123metaG_FD_203122 | JGI IMG/M metagenome (GOLD analysis project Ga0265313, IMG submission 203122) | Rhizosphere microbial communities from Carex aquatilis grown in University of Washington, Seatle, WA, United States - 4-1-23 metaG | ecosystem: Host-associated > Plants > Roots > Rhizosphere >...
CCCATCGGCACCTCCCGACGGCGACCCGCGCCGTCGTCGGTTGGCACCCTGCCTTTGCTCTCGGTCGTCGAACCAGGTCACCGATCTCAGAACGGGGGTGGCCCCATGACCCTGGCGATCGGGTGGCGTACTCGAGGTAAGGCATGAAGCCGACGTTGGCGAGCGTGAAGTCCGGGCCGGCGAGGAACGGGGTCTTCGCGAGCTGGGCTTCCATTACGCCGCACGTCGTCTCGAGGGCCTTCCCGGCGGCCTCCAGAACGGCGGGCTCCCTGCGGGCGCTTGAAGACGTACTCGGCGACGAACTTCATCGCGTTCGCGCTGAACTCGGACGTCTCGATGCTGAGACACTGCTCCGCTCCGAGCGACTCGAATGTCAACGACGTTGGCGCTTCTACTCCCCAGTTGGCGGTGTCACATCCGCAATTGGCTTCGGCGGGGTCGGGGGACGGCGAGAATGGACGCTACGCCGCGAATCGTCCCAGATTGCCAACGAGCGGGGAGAAGGTCTCACTTGCGTGAGGCGGCAGACTTGGCAGTTGCAGTTAAGGCCGAGGGCCCAAAGGCCCGTTTCACCCGACGACGTGCGTCGCAAACGGTTCGAAGAGCCGTCGTCACGGCGGACCGTGCATCTTCGTGCGGAGACTTTGGACGAGGCGAGCGCTAGGGGTCGGGGCGCCTGGTTACTGTCCGGAATGTGGGCGCAAGCGCACCCGTAATGTGCCCGGTCGATCTCACCATCGGCCAGCAAGCCTTCCTCCGCACAATTCGTCGCACTGGACCCGGCAAATCGGGCTCGTCGCGGTTCCGGCCCGGCGCAGCCCCTCGACCGCTCGAGGCACGTAGCTGAACTTCTCCTGCCCGGTCGTGCATCCCTGGCGCAAGCCTAGCCGCCAAGATATATCGTGAAGCGATATAGTCCCATGGCCCACATCGATGACCTCAACGCCGCCCAGTACCGCGCTCTCGGCGAGCTGCGTTACCAGATTCGTCGCTTCCTCGCGTTCAGCGAGACAGCCGCCCGTGCGGCTCACGTTGAGCCGCAGCAACACCAGCTCCTCCTTGTCCTCAAGGCGCTACGTCCACAAGAACGGCCCACGGTCCGGGTCGTCGCCGAGCGCTTGCAGATCCGGCATAACAGCGCCGTCGACCTGGTGAGGCGCACGGCCGAGCGTGGTCTGGTGGAGCGGGGCACCGGAAGGGAGGACGCTCGCGAAGCGGCCTTGCGCATCACGGCGGCCGGTCAGCGCGTGCTGCGCCGACTGAGCATTGCGCACCGCTCAGAGCTTCGCTCCGCAGCCCCGGCGCTCGTCGCGGCCCTGCACGCGCTCGTGGGCCCCGCGAAGAGCGCAGAATCGCGCCTCTCGGACTCTCACTCGCGGAAGGCCATTCGTCATGACGCGTGATGTAGGCGGAACATCGGCAAGCAACCGGCGTCAGCGACTCCCGATCGCTCCGCCGATGGGGCCGGCTCTCGAAACGGTCCGCACGCCGGTGGAGCGCGTCACGGTCGACAGACGGACCCTCGTCGTCAGCAGTCTGGCCATCGGCCTGGGGCTAGTCACAGCCCTTAGCGCGCTCCTGCTCACGGCTCTCATCGGTCTCATCACCAACCTCGCCTTCCACGGACGGTTATCGGCGTCCTTCGCAAGCCCCGCCGGCAATCACCTGGGATGGATGGTCGTCGGAGTACCCGTCGTCGGGGGACTCTTGGTCGGCCTCATGGCTCGCTACGGCTCCAAGGCCATCCGCGGCCACGGCATCCCGGAGGCGATGGAGCAGGTGCTCTTCAACGAGAGCCGCATCCCGGCGCGAGTTACCTTTCTCAAGCCGCTCTCCGCCGCCATCTCGATCGGCACGGGGGGCCCTTTCGGCGCCGAGGGCCCCATCATCGCGACGGGCGGAGCGCTGGGCTCCTTCATTGGCCAGGTCCTCCGCGTCTCGGCCGAGGAGCGCAAGACACTGCTCGCCGCCGGGGCTGCCGCGGGGATGTCCGCGACATTCGCCAGCCCGGTCAGCGCCGTTTTGCTCGCCATCGAACTCCTGCTCTTCGAGTATCGCCTGCGATCGATCGTCCCCGTGGCTCTCGCCAGCGTGGCGGCGTGCGGCGTGCACGTGGCCTTGTCCGGCTCACAGCCCGCCTTCACCATGCCGACCGTGGCCTCGCCGAGCGGCGCCGCCTTAGCCGTCTACGTGGGGATGGGGGCGGTTGCTGGGGTGGCGTCGATGCTTGTCACGCGTGCGGTGTACGCCGTGGAGGACGCCTTCGAGCATCTTCCCATCCACTGGATGTGGTGGCCGGCGCTCGGCGGCATTGTCGTCGGCATTGTTGGCTGGGTGTCGCCACACACCATGGGCGTCGGGTACGACAACATTGATCGCATCCTTCAGGGGGCCCTCACCACGCAGGCGGTTGTCGTGCTCTGTTCGTTGAAGCTGGTGTCCTGGGCGCTGTCGCTCGGCACGGGAACGTCCGGAGGTACGCTGGCGCCGCTGTTCACGATCGGCGGAGGGCTTGGCGCGGCACTGGGCGCGGCTGCCGCGTGGGCGCTTCCGTCCGCGGGTGTCGATGTGCGGGTCGCTGCCCTGGTCGGGATGGCGGCGCTCTTCGCGGGGGCCTCGCGCGCGCTCCTCGCCTCCGTTGTCTTCGCCTTCGAGACTACGCGTCAGCCCATGGGGCTACTGCCACTGCTCGGCGGTTGCACCACCGCGTACCTCGTTTCAGCGATGCTGATGCGGCACTCGATCATGACCGAAAAGATCGCCCGTCGCGGTGTGCGTGTTGTAAGCGACTACGTGGCGGACTTCCTCGATCAGATGCTCGTGTCCGACGCCGCAGCAGCCCCGGTGGTGGTCCTGCGCGCTGACGACACGATCGAGCACGTCCGCGTGTGGATGGCGACCCATGCAGAGGGGTCGGCACACCAGGGGTTTCCCGTGGTCGACGATGACGACCGTCTCGTCGGAGTGATCACGCGGCGCGACCTGTTCGACGGCAGTGTGACTGCCGCGACCGTGCGCGGCGTCGTCAAGCGGCCGGCCGCAATCGTGTTCGACGATTCGTCGCTCCGGGATGCGGTCGATCATATGGTACGCGAGAACGTCGGGCGGCTTCCTGTCGTCGCCCGGGACCAACCAGACCGCGTCATCGGGATTGTTACGCGGAGCGACCTCATTGCCGCGCACGCGCGACGCCTGGACGGCGAGCGCTTACGCGAACCGCACTTTCGCTTCACCCGCACGCCCGCGGCCAGTGTACGCAGCGCTTGAACGGCTCCGCTTGGCCCGGTACGAGCGATTCCGCCAGAGTTGCCCGGGCTAATCTCGAAAAAGCCCGCGCGGGCCACGATGAGTCCATGCGTCGGCTGACGCAGGAAAAGGCCTCCGTCAGACCCGCATCCCAAGTCGGCTTGTTATTCCGTCGGCGCCGTCGTTTGAACGGCGGCGAGCGTGATCACGTGCGGCCAAGTGGCGACACGGGTCGTCGACCCGCTCCGCGGACAGTACCGTAGAACGGCCGCGTCCGTTGGACCCGTGTCACCGCGGAAAATGTAAAAGTCGCCGCCCCACGGCGCAAACGCGGTAATCGGCGCGTTCGGTCCGATCGGAAAAGACCAATGCGAGTGAACTGCCCCGAAGCCGGGTTAACCTATTGATTACGCTCGTGTCCAAAGCGAAGGCACCTTGACAAAACAAGTGCCCGAGGCCGTCCCCGGTGAAGGCCTCGGCATTGCCGTCAAACCCCTCCACACGAGAAATCCGTCGTTCGAGCCGTCAGGCTCCAGGAAACTTCCGCGCGGCGTGACGCTTGGGGCCGCGCTTGCGATTGGCCCACAATCCACGCGGCCGATGGTCGAGAAGACGGCCGTCTGGGGGTCGAATCGCATGAGCATGTTCGTCTCATCGATCGCGTAGATCGGCACTGAGGATCCGGACTGGCTGCATCCCGGGTCGACCCGCCCTCCTGCGGCGCCGTCTGTGCCGACGCTCGTATTGGTAAGGCCCTCGCCTAAGCCACTATACGACAAACCGGAACGTGCGCCGCAGGCGACAAGCGCCGCAATCGCTACAGCGCAAATGAGTCCGACACGGAGCAGAGTCTGCCTCAAACTGTCGCGCAAAATCATCAATGAGCGGCCTGACTCGGATCCGTCATCTCCGTTAGCGGCGAAGTTTTCGCGCCTCTGGGACCGAAAAGAAGCGCACCCGCCAGATCTGCGGTCGTCGTGTTCATGTGGCTCTTGACGCTGACTCAGCGCAAGCACCGGGCTTGAGGAGGACGCGGCGCCACACGAGCGCTCGCCAGTCGCCACGCTCGTACACCTCAGGCTGCTTCTCACCAAGCAGCGAGGCATAGCGCACGCTCACCTGCGGCACGTCCGTCGAGACAAGGCCCGACAGGACCAGCGTCGCTCCGGGGGTCAGGCACGCCACGAGCGCGTCCGCGAACTCGAGGAGGACTGCACGCAGAATGTTGGCCACGACGAGATCGAACGGAGCCCGGGTGCCCTCGAGCGCCCGCGCATGGCGAATCCGATCGTCGACGCAGTTGGCGCGTGCGTTGCGCTCTCCGTGCGCGGCCGCAGCGACATCGATCTCGACGGCGTCGACGACAGCCCTGAGTTTGGCTGCGCCGATGGCCAGGATTCCCGACCCGCTACCGAAGTCCAACATTCGCAAGGGCCCGGAGCGCCGGGCGAGCGCGGCTATCGCCTGAAGACAGAGCTGCGTCGTTTCGTGCGTGCCGTCCCCGAACCCGGGGCCGGGGTCGATGACGAGCCGGACCTCGTCGCCGTCGTCGGCGCCCAGCATCGGGACAATTCTCCAATGCGGGGCGATGACGATGCCGACCCCGTCTGGACGAGCCATTTCCACGACCTATCACGGCCTGAATGCGCGGCGCTTGCCGAGTGGCCCAGGCGTCTCGGCGCCCGCGCGGTGGGTCGAAGCGTTCCGCAGGCGCGGCTTTCGCCCCACCCCGCCTTACTGCGCGGGTTCCCCGGTCCTTGAGCCTCCGTGCCCATTGACGATGCCGCCCCCCGTGCGCTTTCCTCGATCGTTCCAAGGAGCACCACCAACCATGGCGAATCCCGCGACCTCGAAGAAGAACAAGCCGCTCTCGAAGAGTGAGATTCTGAAGGCGATCGTCGACGCCAATGGCGAGGACATCTCCGGCAAGAACGTGAAGGCGATCATTGAGACGCTGGTGACCATCGGTCACAAGGAGCTGAAGAAGAGCGGCGTCTTCGTCCTGCCCGGCTTCGCGAAGTTCGTCGTCGTCAAGAAGCCAGCCCGTCCTGCGCGAGAGGGCATCAACCCGTTCACGAAAGAGAAGCAGAAGTTCGCGGCCAAGCCGGCGAGCAAAGGCGTTCGGGCGCGCGCCGTGAAGGCCATCAAAAGACGCGGTCGTGTGAACAGGCTCGACTTCCGGAGAACCGGCTGAGGTCGTACATTCCGGGCAACAAGAGGCGGACCGCCGCCGTGTCGAAGCCGGTGATCAGATCGCGCCGACCGGGTCTGGCGGCAGGGCGGCGTCGCTATCCCTGGCCGCTACTCAGTCAAGTTGCGACAGGGGCGTTTCGAGGTGTTTCGCTTGGTGACAGAGTAAGGGATTTCGCCAACTTGGCGTTACCCGGACGATCCCTCCGTTACGGCCGAACACCCAAAAGTGGTACTCAAAGTGGTACTCAAGCGACTTTGAGTACCACTCGGGTAGTGCCCTTACCGGCGCGGCGTGCTGGGGCGGCGTTTCGAGCCCGCGTGGCGCTCAGGCTCGGATGAGCACCTTTCTCCGGAAGCGGCGAGGTTCGTTGGATGGGGCCCACTTCTTCGGCTCCTACCGAGCGGATGCACTCTCCAGCGGTGTCCGCAGACGCGGCTCCGAAGGCCCGTCGCGGGCGACCCATGGTACGGTCGGGAACCGCGGAACCGAACTTCCTGGCCCAGTTATGCTGGCGCTTTCCTCGCAGGCGCGAACAACCGGAAGAAGCTTTGGATCGAATCGCAATCTGTCGAGAAGCTCACTGACTCGCCCATCCGGACCCGTCACGGAGTGCGCCCGCGGCCGTCTTCGGGGCTCTCGTCGAGGGTCGCATCGCGCGCGAGGATCGGCTCACCAATCAACGGTCTCGTCCGAACCGCCAAATTGGGCAGGATACGCCTTGTAGTGCGGAAGGTCGTCTTTGACGGGGCGCACCGCGAACTGGCACTGGATGTGGAACTTGGGCTGGAAGGTGCCCTTCGGCAGGAGAAAGCCGGTGACACCGCGAACCCCCATCCCGGGCACCTCGGCGAAGATGCGCGTGCCGCATTCGGGGCACGTCGTGCGCGGAGTCGCCCTGAGCCTCCACGCCTTGGGCGTGCCGCTCGTCACCTTGACGGCAGGCGCCGGAAACATTGCGACCGGAATATAGGCGGCGCCGTGAACCGCCTGACAATCGTCGCACTGGCAGAAGAACTGGGCGATGGGCTCGGCGGTGAGTTCGATCCGAATGGCTCCGCAGCGGCACTGGATTTCAGTCATCGGTCCCTCGCGTCTCCTTTTGACGTCTTCGCGGCCCGAGACGCGCGTTTCTTCGGGCGCACTTCGGCGCCGAACGGCGTTCCCTCGCCCCGATCAACATAGCCGACAAGACTCGTCAGGAAATGTTCCCAGCCGTCCTCGCACATCTCGTAGCAGTTGAAACTGGGACTCAGCCCCACGTGTCGGAAGCTCAGCTCGCATCCCTCCGCTCCGCGTGGCGCGATGTCGAACGTCACCTGGGTACCGCCCCAATCGTCGAGTTCTGTGTGCTCGACGCAGGTCCACCGCACCGAGGACGGGCTCGTCGCTTCTTCCACCCGCATGATGATGTGTTCCTTCAGCCCTTCGAACTCGAAGCGCAGCTCGCCGCCGGAACTGCCCGATCCGCTGACGAGGGTCGTCCACCAGCCCTGAAGCCCTTCGACCGTCGCGATGGCCTTGAACACTTGTCGCGACGATGCCCGGAAGGCCACTCGTCTTGCATAGTCGGGACCGAGCACGCGTGAGAGGAAGCCGATCTTTCGCGTCCAGCCTGCATGCAGCGATTCTCCCTGGGCAGGAAGCGCTTCGCCGCCATGGCAGAGGGTAAGTCGGGTCCCGTCCCCGTCCGGACGCAGCTCAAAGGTGAGGCGCGTGGTGATCTCGCCGTCCATGCCGCTGTTCCACGACCAGACCATTCGCCGTGGGGCGTCCAGTTCGAGGACCTCGCACTCGACCCAGCCGCGCCAGGTCGAGGTGGGCGGGTCGCGCAGCTTGAACTTGTGGCCCACGCGCGGCTCGAAGTCGTTGTCCATTAGCCAGCGCGCGAGAATCCGTCGGTCGGTGACGGTGCGCCAGACGGCGTCGATGGGCTTGGCGAACAACTCGTCGAATCGAATGTCGATCTTCATGCTTCCTCGTCGAGAACGGCGCGAAGGCGCTGGAGTCTGCCTCGCCAGAACTTCTCGTAATGGCTGGCCCACTCATGCACCTCGCGTAGCGGCTTGGGGTCGAGCCGGTAGAGACGCCGCCGACCATCCTGGCGGCGACGGACCAACCCGATGTCGAGCAAGACGGCAAGGTGCTGAGAAACGGCGGAGTACGACAGTCCAGCGTGCTCCACGAGGGCGCTGACCGGCGCCTCACCCCGCGCGAGAAAGTCCAGCATGGCTCGGCGGTTGGTGTCGGCGATGGCGTGAAAGACATCGACGCTGGCGGACGAACGGCTCACGGGGTCAAATATTGCGCCGAATGCTAAAACGTCAAGCGCTCGCCTCGCTCGCGGCGGCGGCGGCGGCGCCTCGATCATTGTTCTGAACGAGCACCCCCAACCGTTCGTGAAGAACATCCAAGAGAGGGGTCACTACGACGTGACCTCGCTATGCTGGTCGCAATGGCGCAAAACGGTGAAAGGAGACCAGTCGTGCCCCAAAAACCAATACCGACTCTCCTGGAATGGATGGGAGGGATGGCCGCCCTCGAACGTCTCTTCGAAACGTTCTACGCAAAGGTGCCAAGCGATCCCGTCCTGGCGCCGGTCTTCGCGAACATGTCGTCCGAGCACGTGAAGCACGTCGCAGCCTTCGTGGCAGAGGTCTTCGGCGGTTCGAAAACCTACAGCGAACGGCACGGGGGGCACGCCAACATGATTCACCGCCACGTGGGTCGAACGCTGACCGAGGAGCAGCGCGCCCGTTGGATGCAACTTCTGCTTCAGTGCGCCGACGAGATCGGCGTGCCGAGCGACCCGGAATTTCGGTCCGCTTTGGTTGCGTACCTCGAATGGGGAACACGCCTGGCTGTGATCAACTCCCAGCCCGGTGCAGATGTGAACGGCGAGGCTCCGATGCCGAAGTGGGGTTGGGGTGAGGTGAAGGGACCCTACCTCGGAGGGTAGTTGAGCGGACTGTCCCTTGCTGAAGCCATGTGCGCTGGAAGAATACCGGTCATCTCGATGCGTTCAAACGAGCCCCGTCCGGCTACTGGGCTCGCCGTCGGTCTGGTAGAACCCTATTCATCGCCGCAGGTCCGGCAGATTGACGGTTCGGTCGCCCACCACTGCCTGGATCGCCGCAGCTGGAGGCGAGCATCATCAGCGTCGTCGGGGCGCCACCCGAGGCGCAAACGCTCTCCGATATGCCAGTTTGCAGCCTCGTGGGACCAGCCGGATGGTGTTGAACTCGCTTGGCGCGTCATCGGTTTCTCGATTGGCATCGGCTCGACCTTGCTCGTAAGGTGGTGCCCTGGTCGGAGGGTCGCCGATGCAGTCGTTCATGCTGCTGTTCTGGGCGCCGAAACATCTGCTGGCGAAGCCCCGCTCGCCCGATCAAGCGCGAGAGAGCGGCGAGAAGTGGCATTCGTGGGCCCAGGCGATGAATGCGGCAGGGCACTCCGTGACCGGAGCCCAGCTCGAAGCCGGCGGAGCATGCGTCACCGGCTCGGACAAAAGGGTTATCGATGGGACCTGCGGCGGCGATCACGTGATGGGGGGGTACTTCGTGGTGAGCGCGTCGAGCCTGGCGGAGGCGACAGAGCTGGCCAAGGGATGCCCGGTGCTTCAAAGCGGCGGCACGGTGGAAGTGCGTCCCATCATGGACGTTGATTGATTCCGAGAATCGGCTTCTGCGGGCAATTGCAACGATTCTGCGGTTACTCCTTCGCCAGAGCCTCACCGTCTTCAACCACCTGCTCGATGGGCGGAGGCGGTCGCGGCGGGGGCGGTGCGATCTGGGGCCCGAACCCGGCGCCCCACCCGATCGCGAGCGCGCCCAACGCACGCCAAAGAAGGCGCCGAATGGGTGACCCAATCCAGCGACGAAACCACGCGACGACGCGGTCACGTCGAGCCCGTCTCGACATGCTCTCTCTCCTTTGCTGTTGCGCGGACGACGAACGAGCGTCGTGGGTCTCAGCAGAGGAGCGAGCAGTGCCGAAGATACTTCCGGGCGATGAGTGCGCGCGGCGACTGGAGCGGGGCCAGAGCGCGTACCTCGTCAGGCGAGACGTCTTGAGCCGTCGGGGTCTGTCGCGACAGGACTCGCGATGCGCTCGACCGGGTCTCTTCCGTGGTAGACGGCGCCTCGGCAGAGGCGCGCATGCCGTCGACCAGGACGAGGTCCTCGAAGACGCCCGGTACCGAAAGCGCGGGACGTGCCAACACGAGCGCCAAGCAGGCGACGAGCAATCGCGCCAGACGCATCCACGGGCGCGAATGACAGCTCACAGGAACCCAGTGTAGTGCGACAGCCAGCATCGCCAATATCCCGGGGCTGGCCATCAACTCTTGACCAGCCGCAGCGTTGGCGTCGAGAACAGCGCCATGGTGGCCTCGCGTGGGTTCTTCATCCCGAGCGGGCTGCACGGCGACTCCGCCAACTCGAGCGCTGCCTCCAAGAGCGAATGATCCTCTACGTACGCTTCCATCATGAAAGCGAAGTCGTTCATCGATCCCAGCACCCGTCGGTCGTTGGTCGTGGTCACGACGTAGTCGCGGATGGCGCTCTCTTCGGCGCGGACCTTGGCCTCCTCGATCTTCAGGGCTCGAAGAACCTGGCCCGCTGCTTCGGCGAATCGGGCGATCATGGTCTTGTACGGCGCAGCGGGGACCAGGACGGGCAGCAGCGTCATGCCGCTGACCGCGAGGACAAGGTGCTGCCGCCGCAGGATGACCAGGTTGGCGAACCAGTCGCCCAAGCGCGTCGTGGACGTCGGCGGCTCGCGAACGTTCTCGTTGTCCAGATGGCGCAGCAGCTTGCGGGTGCAGCGAAAGACGACCACAACGCAGAAGTATCAGCTCGCCTGGTCGGCGTGCACCTCGACCGTCACGTGCGCGAGCGCCTCATGGTGCCTCAGGTCATCGCTATACGACAACGGCGACCGCCCTTGTGTCGAGACGACGGAGGCAAGGCATGCGCGAGCGTTGGGTCCGATCTCCCAAACGTGAAGATCGACCACCTGGGTTCCGGGCACAGCCTCCAGGCGCTGGCGGATCCGCAGAGCAAGTTCGCTGGACGGCACCATGTCGAGCAGTTGGCGAGCGGCTCCTCGGCACAGACCGAGGCTCCAGCGCGAGATGACGACGCCGCCCACGATGCCCATCAGCGGGTCCAGCACTCGCCATCCGAAGTACTTCCCGCCGATCAACGCCAGAATCGCCAAGACGCTGGTGAAGGCGTCGGCAAGAACGTGGACGTAGGCAGCGCGCAGGTTGTGGTCGCCGTGATGATGCTCATGGTCGTCATCGTGCCCGTGATGGTGGCCTTTGGGATCGTCGTCTTCATGGTCCTGATGGTCTGCGTGGTCGTGCTCTACGTGCAGAAGCTTGACGCTGGCCAGGTTGACCAGGAGCCCAAGGACCGCCACCGGAAGCGCGTCACCGAACGCGATGGGCACCGGATTCAGCAGTCGCGAAGCCGACTCGTACATCATCCACAAGGCCACGACCGCCAGGACGATGGCGCTCGTGTAGCCGGCGAGCGCGTGCACTTTGCCCGTCCCGAAGGTGAAGGAAGCTTCCCGCGATCGGGTTCGGGCAAACCAGTAGGCCAGGCTCGCCATCCCGAGCGCCCCGGCGTGGGTGGCCATGTGCCAGCCGTCCGCCGTCAGAGCGAGCGAGTTGGTCAGGTATCCAACGATCAACTCCCCGACCATCATGGCGCAGGTCAGAAGGACGACCCAGCGCGTCCGGACCTCGTGCTGGCTCTTCGAGACGCCGTGGTCGTGCTCGTGCCGCAACCTCTCGACCAGGGATACCATGGGGGGTATGCTATCCCCACATGGGGCACACTGCACGCGAGAAAGAGAAGCTGCTCAACCGGGTCCGTCGGATTCGTGGTCAAGTGGAGGCGATCGAGCACGCCCTGGAAGAGGAGCGCGAATGCGGGGAGGTGATGCACCTGCTCGCCGCGTGCCGAGGGGCCATCGGCAGTCTCACCGCCGAGGTTATCGAAGGGCATGTCCGCTCGCACATCGTCGATCCGGACGCCGACTCGAACAAGGCGCGCGCCGCCAAGGACCTCGTCGATGTCATCAAGACCTACGTGCGTTGAACGCAATGCGTTTGCCCAGTTCGACGCCAGGCCTTGCGGCGGGTGCGGTTGCTCTGCTTGGTGTCGCGCACCCAGCTTTGGCCATCGAGTCTCCCGGGGACACGCGGACGCTTCCGTGCCGCCCGACGATCGCCTGCACCGCAGACCTAGTTCCGCCTGGGGCTTTCGAGCTGGAAGCCGGCGTCCTCTTTCGCCGCATCGACAGCGCGGGGCGCCAGTGGACGTTCCCGTTCCTCGCCAAGCTGACGGTCGCCGAGTGGGCGCAGCTTCAAGTCGGGAGCAACGGCTACAGCCTTGCCCGGGGCACTGTCCCCGCGCAGTACTTGGACGACGTGACCCCGGGCGTGAAGTTCCACGTGCTCGATCAGCATGACGCCCTTCCGTCACTCTCCTTCTCGGCCGTCGCCAGCATTCCGACCTTTCGAGGCGAGGGCTACTTGCGAACTTACGACACGCTCTTCGCGGGCTACCTCACTAAAGACCTCGGTTGGCTTCACGCAGACCTCAACCTGGGCCTCAACGTGTGGCGGGTCCAGAGTCCGCGACCGCAGGAGTGGGTCGCCCTGGCGCTGTCTGGGAACCTTCTTCCGCCCTTCGGGATCATGGTGGAGGCGTACTACTTCACCGACGCCGCGCCCATCGCCAGTCGCGACGGCGGCTTGCTCTTCGGCATCACCCACAGCCCCAAGCCTTGGCTGGTGTTCGACTGTGGCGGGGACGTCGGATACTTCCCCTCGACTCGGGCCTACAGCCTCTTCGTGGGCATGTCGATCGTGCCGACGCTCCTCTGGAGTCCGGGTCGGAGAACGAAGTGAGCCGACTGAAGGGGCGCCCCGCCATCCGTCAACCCGTTTCCTCGCGCCCCTGGGCGAGCGGAGGGACCGTCTCGCGACGACGCCTCCTTTCAGCGGCGCAGCGACGCAGGATCACCTTCCATCCGCTCCGTGCCTCGCACGCGTCAGCGACGATGCTGGCCAATTCGCTCGCGTCGAGGTCTTCATCCCCGAAGCGATCGACGCCAGCCGCGTACTCCTGGCCCATGGCGATCCGTTCCCCGCGCGTTCGAGCGTGCTCGACGATCCAGCCGTAGGCTTCGCAGGAGTACGCGAAGGTCTCGCGCTTCTTGAACTCGATCTCCAAGAGCCATTCGCGTGTCCGCGTCTCCGGCAGCCCCGTGTTGCGCCGCTTCCAGTTATGCAAGACGTGAGCCGCCTCGTGGATGACGTAGTCGTCGAAGCGACGCTGTTCGCCAAAATAATCCGCCGAAACGTAGCAACTGGTCGCTTGGCTCAAGCCCAAGAGCGACGGCGCCGAAGGACCGAGCAGCTCCGCGTCCACGCTCGACAGATACAGGTTGGCCAGGTCCCATGCAGAGCGGAGCCACGACTGATCGCGAAGAACCGACTCGATGTTGGCGGCGGTTAGAAAGACGACCGACTTCTCCAGTAGCTTCAGGACGGGTTCACGCTCGACCGCAGAAAGCAGGCTTTGACCATGGGCGTCATCTTCCGACGGGTCCAGGAGACGACGTCGAGGTCCTGGGGAACCGGGGCATGCTCTCGCCCCGTCGCCCGCGTGCGGACCTCATCCACCAGTGCCGCCACGAGTTCCTCGTGCCCTCGACGACAGCGGTCCAGAAAGTTGCCTGGCCATTCAGGATGGTCGGGCTCGTGCTTTCCTTCGCGCAAGTAGCGCTCGATGGCGGCGGCAATTCGATCGGAGTCGGTCACCCCGCGGACGTTAGATCCTCCCGCGCTCCGTTCCAACCTCCGGCGCTCCCTTGGAGTCGGTGGCCTCGGGGGTGGACGCAGTACGCGCTGCTCCTAGACTCTTGAACGATGAAGCTCTTTCGGTTTCGCTACAGCCCCTTCGCGCGAAAGGTGCAGATGGTGCTCGACCTGCTGGGCGCTCGCTACGACCTCATTGAGGTGCCGTACAGCGACCGAAACGACATCGCGAGGGCCACCGGAGGCTACGCCTACGTCCCGGTTCTGGTGGACGACTCGGGTCGCGCCATCACCGAGTCGCGCGACATCTGCGAGTACCTGCTGGTCGGCGAGGCAGGCGCGCGACTGGTTCCGCCACCGTGGCAGGGGCCCATTTGGGCCTACGCCGACTTCGTCGATGGTCCCCTGGAGGACGTAATGTTCCGAATCGGGTCGCCAGCCGTCCGCGAAGCCTGGCCCACGCCAGGAGATCGCGCGCTCTACGTTCTCATCAAGGAGCGCAAGTTCGGCGCTGGCTGTGTGGACGCGTGGCAGCGCGACCAAGGGGTGCTCGTTCAAAAGGCGCGAAAGCTGCTCGCTCCAACTTTGCAGACCCTCGGCGCGCGCAAGTTTCTCTTCGGCGAGACTCCCACGCTCGCCGACGCTGCCTTGTACGGCGTTTGCAAGATGCTGGACGAGGCGGACCACCTCGACGCCCGAACAAGATCCTGGACGCTCGTCGGCGCGGCACTGGGTAGTCTCGGAGGGCCTTGGTCGTCATCACGCAGATCGTCTACATCCATGCCGGCATGGAGCGCGTCTTCGACGAGTTCGAGGCGGTGGCCATCCCCCTCATCGGCAAGCACGGCGGCGAGCTTCTTCTGCGGCTACGCCCGAACCCGGAGTGCGTCATCGCCGGCTCGATCGACCTGCCCTACGAAATCCACCTCGTGCGCTTTCCGAGCGACGAGGCCCTGGCCAGCTTCACGGCGGACCCGGAGCGCCAAGGGTTTCTTCATCTGAAGAACGACTCGGTGCGGTCGTCTCTCATCGTTCGAGGATCGGCGAGTTGACTAGCCCATTTCCGGCGAGGAACGTTCTCCAGTTCGAGTCGCTGAGGCCCCATCCACGTTCTTCGAGTTGCCGTGGACGCGCTCACGAAAGCGACGTTCGAAGGGTGCGAAGTCCGACGCTGGGCCTCAACCCCGGTGAGCGTCGAGACGGGGCCCGCTCGGGACGAAGAGCCGCACGATGCTCCTTGATATTTCGGCGTGCGCCGCGTTCAGTGAAGCGAGCGACGAAGCACTGTCGTTCAGGTACGCCGCGATGACGATCGGCGCATACCCAGGCGGAACGACGAACGCGACATCGTTGAACGCCCCACGCTGGCCCGTGCCCGTCTTGTCCCCGACGATCCATGCCGCCGGAATCCCAGCCCGCAAACGCTCCGCGCCCGTCTCACACGCATGCAGCCAAGCGATCAGCCTATCGCGATTGGCTCGCGACAGAACGTCGCCGCACAGCACCAAGCGCATGAGGTTCGCCATCGCCCTTGGGGACGTGGTGTCGCGAGCATCACCTCGGACATTTTCGTTGAGCGTTGGCTCGTTGCGATCGAGCCGCGTCACGGCGTCGCCCAGTTGCCGTGTGAAGAGCGTGAGGCCCGGGGGGCCACCAACCTTCGCCAGAAGCAGGTTGGCGGCAGTATTGTCGCTGTTGGCAATCGCCGCCTTCGCAAGGGCTTCCACGGTCATGAAGCCGTCAGCGACGTGTGCGCGCGTCGTCGGTGCGTATTCGAGAAGGTCAGATGCCCCGTAGGGCACTCGCTCGTCCATCGAGAGCTGTCCGCGATCAACTCGGGCCAGAAGTGCGGCAACCAGAACCCACTTGATGGTGGAGCACAGCGCGAAACGCTCGTCGGCACGGTGCGCGAGCTGCTCGCCGCTGCCGGTGTCGATGGCGAACACGCCGACGCGCCCTCCCACAGATGTCTCGACCTGATCGAGCGCGGTTGCGGGCGTTGCCGTCCGTGAAAGCGAGAGGCCCGCTCTACGCACGCACGCCGTTGCGAACGTCGCCCCAACGCCGCACAACAGGTCTCGTCTTGCGCAGTGACGTTTCATCGTCTCGCTTCGATCTCCATCGAGAATATTCCTTGGCCAAAGGGAGCCGTCATCCCGTTGTGATGGCGTCGTACCCCCGCTCGCTGAACTCGATGAGGCAGCAACCATGACCGAAGGGGTCGGCGAGCAGGGCCAGGCTCCCCCAGGGGTGCTTGCTGATCTCGCTCTCGCGCATGGCTCCAGCGCTCTCCGCACGACTCAGGGCGACGGAGATGTCGTCAACCACGAAATCGAGATGCACAGGCGTCCAATGCCGGCGATACGTGCGGACGGCGGAAGCGCCCGGGGCGGCGGTCGAGTCGCCGGCTTTCGCGAGCAGGTAGATGGGCACCGCCGCGCCCAAAAGCTCCACGGCGTCGTTCCCGAAACGCCTGCCGACGGTCAACGCGAAAGCATCAGTGTAGAAGGCGACGGCGCGCTCGATGTCGTTGACATCGATGTTGACGAGAAGGCGAAGCATCGGCGTCATGTTACTCGCCGGTGAGGTGTCCATCCGCCGCCGAGTCAACTTGCGAGGGGCTCATCCGGGACCGGAAAGACAGGCGAGGCCACCGAGCGAGGGCGCAGCCGCTTGCAGCGGCAGCGCTCATGGACGCTTCAGGAGCCTCAAATAGAACGCCGCGAACACCAGGACGATTCCGACGTTCACCATCAGCCGCTCCCAGAACCGATTCCTGAAGAACAGGACGTCCACTCCGACCACCACGGCTACCAGCGCGAGCACGTAAAGCACGACGGCTGCCTGTCTTCCCATCCTTGCTCTCTACTGTAGGTCGGCGTGCGAGACAGCCTCGCGGCGCCGGTTGATTTGGCGGACGATCTCTTGAGCGCTGAGTGTCGGCGCATAGAAGTCGATGGCCCCGGCGGCATCTCGGACGACGAGCAAGGGCACTAGCGAAGCGACACCGTTCGGTCGGCACGTCCCCACCTTGGGGCAAGCCCCCGGAAGTCGGAAGCTTTCAATTCGTGCGCAGGGAGCGTGAGGCTCGGGAGCCAGCTCGATGATAGAGATGGGGGTGGCATGCTCCTGGGCGGCGCCCCAGTAGCCGACCGCACGACTACCCCGATGCAGGTTTGCTGGGCACGACGAAGAACTCCCAGTCGTTTCCGTCGGGGTCTCGCGACCAGATCTTGAAGCGTTCGCGAGTCGAGGTGATCCCCGCACGCTGGAGCCGAACGGCGGCTTCGTCCAGATCCGACTCCCAGGCCAGCAACACGCCAAAGTGATCCGCGTTGACGCCGGTGCGGGGTTTCTCGTCGAGCACCAAGAAGAGCGAGGGCGCGCTCAAATCGAAACTGGCGTGACCCGGCCGATGATTTTTGCCCTGAGTGCCGAACAGGTTCGCGTAGAAGGCGACCGACGCCTCCACGCTGGCGACGTTCAGCGAAACGTGAGGCTTGAGGATGTTCATGGGTGGGTCAGAGCTCAAGGTGTGTGATGCGGTTGGCTGACCTTGGGTCGCGATGCGTCTCGGGACCTTGACGACCGCGAGGCAGCGCCTACCCTGCGGCGGAGGCTCTCCCGAGTCCTGCTCATTCAAGCCGCCCGGCATGGCAAATGACGAGAGCGAAGAGGGCTTGGCCCTTCGGGTTCGGTTCCGCACCTCCCTCTACTTGTTCGCTCTGCGCCGGGGCGGAGTTTGATCATCGAGGAGAGCCATGGCGAATCGACATGCCCACAAGAAGTTGCGCGCCGAGGTTCGGGCCAGGATGGCGGCGACGGGTGAAAGCTACCAGCAGGCGCACGCCCGCGTCGCAACGCGTCAGGCCTCGGCACCCGCCCCGCAAACCGACCTGGTGCCCGTGTCCTACTACGGGATTCCGCTCGCCCTCGCCACGATCGAGATGCATGGCATGTCGGTCGCCGTGCTGGTGCCGTCGTCGAGGTTGTGGCGCCATGGCTACCCTGCACAGTCCCCGGTGCCCTTGATGCGTGCCGCGATGCGATCGCGGGGTACGGCATGAGCGCGCCTGCAACGCTGCTCATGGAGGACGTCTCTGACACCGCTCGATGGGTCGCCTTCCATCGAGCCTTGGAATCCGAGCGCCCCGACGCCTTGTTCGTCGATCCTTTCGCACGACGATTGGCGGGGGAGCGCGGGCGGAAGATCGCGGAAGGGATGGCGACGGTTGCGGGGGCACATCCGGGAGCGCGCGGGCTCGCCGGGGCGCTGGCTGTGCGCACGAAGGTCTTCGACGAGCTGATCCTCGACAACATTCGGACCATTGACGCCGATGCCGTGCTGAACCTGGCGGCAGGTCTCGACGTCCGCCCCTACCGCCTACCGCTTCCCTCCTCGCTGGTCTGGATCGAAGCCGATCGAGCAGCGATTCTCGACGAAAAGAGGGAGGTGCTCGCGAGCGCAAGACCCGCTTGCATCATCGATCGAGTCGCGGTCGATCTTGCTGACGACCAGGCCCGAGAGGACCTGTTCGACCGCGTCGCCGCTTCCCACCCACGGGTCGTGGTCGTGACCGAAGGCCTCCTCGTGTACCTCGATGAAGCGCGCGTCGCCTCCCTGGCAGATGGGCTCCGCACGCGACCATCCATGCGCAGGTGGATTCTCGAAAGCATCTCACCCGAGGTCCTCAAGCGGAACATGCGAGCCTGGGGCAAGGTCCTGACCAAGGCGAACGCCGAATGGAAGTTCGCACGCCCCGATGGGTTCGACTTCTTCCGCCCGCGTGGTTGGTCACCGACCGTGAGGTGCCCCTTCATGGTGGAAGCACGTCGCCTCGGTCGGGAGAGTGAGGTGCCCCATGCCTGGCTGCTACGTGCCCTCTCGTCCCTTTCGGGGCGGTTCCGCCGAAGGATGGAGAACCTGGTCGTCTACGGCGTCATGCAGCCCCGTGCCGAGTGAACTCGTGCCGAAGGCTCGACGAGCCCCTGGCAGGCTTCGGCGTCCTTGGTAGTACCCCACGGAAATGAACCGCCCGCCGATCACCCGCGAGTTTGCAGAGCGCTTCGCCGAGGAATGGGTCGCCGCCTGGAACGCCCACGACCTGACGCGCATTCTCTCGCACTACGAAGATGACTTCGAGATGGCGTCACCTCGAATCGTGGATATCGCCGGCGAGCCGTCGGGCGTGCTGCGGGGCAAGGAAAGGGTCGGGGCGTATTGGGCGAAAGGTCTTCGGCTCATCCCCGATCTGCGCTTTGAGCAAGTAGACGTCTTCCTCGGCGCCCGCAGCATCGCATTACACTATCGAAATCAGGCGGGACGACTCATCGTGGAGACGTTCGACATCGGCACGAGTGGGCTAGTCGTCCGAGCTGCAGCGCACTATGCGTAGGCGAGTTCCTCGCCATGGTGCTCGTCCGGGTGGCTCAGAGGGATGACGCGCGGTCGCTCGGAAGAGTCAAGGAACCGATCCTGGTCAGCGACAAAGGAGCGAGGCGAAAGACATGCGAGAGCGGCATAGACTGCAGCGTGTCTTCGGCCATCTTAAACTGACCCATCTCGGCCATCAGAAACTGACCCACCTCGCGACGATCGTGGAGGGCTTGGGTCGGTCGGCCATAACAGCCTGACCCACCTGCAAGAAGCGGGTGGAGGGCCAACGCAGGGCGAGGGTCACTCGCCGGGATGGTTCCCATGGATTTGGTTGCGGTGATTCGGCACAAGGTGCACGCGGAGGGAGTTCCCATCCGTGAGGTCGCTCGGGAGCTTGGACTGTCTCGCAATACGATTCGTCGATACGCGCGCGCCAAGCGGGTCCCCATCGACCGGTCGTCGCAGCCCGCACGCTCCGCGCCAGCGCGCGAAGCGATCGAAGAGGCGGCGGCATCGATCTGGCAGTCACGCCGGTCGTTCACGGCGGGCAAGCAACGGCTGACGGCGACCCGTCTCTGGGAGTTGCTGCGCGATGCCGGGCACAGCGCCAGCGAGCGCACCGTTCGGCGCCTGGTGGCCGAGTTTCGAAGCGCAGAGCGGGAGGTCACCGTGCCGCTCGTGTACGGCTCGGGCGAGGTTGCGCAGGTCGACTTCTTCGAGGTCTGGGTGGAGCTCGCGGGCGTGCGCCAGAAGTCGTGGCTTTTCTTGATGCGTTTGATGCACTCGGGCCGCGACTTCGCGATGCTCTGCGCGCAGCAGGATACAACCTGGTTTCTGGCAGCTCACGTCGCAGCGTTCACCCACTTCGCTGGGGTCGTCGCGGCGATCGCCTACGACAATCTCACCGCCGCGGTGGGCAAGGTGCTCGTGGGCGCGCCGCGCGTACTGCGGCCGCGCTTCGCGGCACTCGCGGCGCACTACGCGTTTGAGCCTCGATTCTGCCGGCCCGGTGAGGGGCACGACAAAGGTGGCGTCGAGCGCCGAGGTGGTCATATTCGATGGCAGCACCTGGTGCCGCTGCCGCAAGGACCGTCGCTCGCCACGATGAGCGCGGCGCTCCAGGTGCGCCTCGACGCGCAGCACGACAGGAACGCGGAGCGAGCCGAATCGTGGGCACGCGAGCGCGCGGCGCTGCGTCCACTCCCGGTGCCCTTCGACGGTCGGCATGTCCGGGCCGTCAAGCTGCGTCACCACGCCACCACGGCCATCGCTGGCGGCATCTACTCGGTACCGAGCCGGTGGTGCGGGCAGACCATCGACTTGTTCGTCGGCATCGATACGGTGACCCTCGCGCTCGGCGACGAAACGGTGTCCCATCGGCGCGTCGCGTTCGGCGGCCGCAGCATCGACTACCGCCATCTACTCTTGCCACTGTCGCGCAAACCGCAAGCCCTGCGGCAGGTTGCCACGGAGCTCGTCGCGCAGTTCGGAGACCCGTGGCCGGCTCTCTGGGACGCGCTCCGCTCGTTGCACTCGCCCGACGAGATCGAGGCCGCCCGGCGGCTGGCTCCGTGGCTGGAACGCGCAGACCGACAAGGCGTCGGTCGGCCGCTCGCACGAGCCATTGAGGCGGCGATCGCCGATGGCTCGCTCGTGACCTCGCCACGTCGGTCATCCAATCAGGACGCTCCGACGCATGTCCCTGCCGCCCTCCAAATCTACACCGTCGAGGCGCCTGACCTGAGCCGCTACGACGCGCTGCTCATGAGGGCGTCGGCATGACCGACGTGGATATCCTGCTTGCCGCAGTGCGCGCCCAGGCCCGCGTGCTCAAGTTGCCCACGGTCGGTCACGACTGCGACCCGCTCGCGCGCCAAGCGCTCGCCGAGGCGTGGCCGCCTCTGCAATACCTGCGCTCGCTGTTCGATGCCGAGCTGGCCACTCGAGCCGAGCGGGCCATCGAGCGACGTCTTCACGCCGCGCGACTGCCCGCACAAAAGACCCTCGCTCAATTCGACTGGAAACGCGCCCACGGCCTCGAGCGCGCTCGCGTCGAGGAGCTCGGCCGCTGCGCGTGGATCCCCACCGCGCGCAACGTCGTCCTGCTAGGCCCCGTCGGCACCGGAAAGACCCATCTGGCCACCGCGCTCGGCATCGAGGCGATCAAGCGTGGTCACCACGTCGCGTTCTACCGGGCCTCCGACCTGGTCCGCGCCCTGACCGAAGCGCGCGATACGCGGGTCCTCTCGCGTCTGCAGGAGCGACTTCGCCGCGTCGCCCTTCTCATCGTCGATGAGCTCGGATTCGTGCCCTTCGAGAAGGCCGGCGGAGAACTCCTCTTCGACGTGCTCTCCACTCGACATGAGCGCGGCGCCACCATCATGATCAGCAACCTCGCCTTCAGCGAATGGAATCGTGTCTTCGTCGACGACAAGCTCACCGCTGCCCTACTTGACCGACTTGCTCAGCACGCCGACGTACTCGTCACCCGCGGTCCCGGGGATCGCGGCCCCGCACCATCGAAACGCTCCGAGCCGAAGGAGGAAAACACCCCGTGAGCTTGACCCACCGCAGCGGAGCTGCGGTGGGTCAATTCGTCGTGGCCGTAGTGGGTCAATTCCTGCTGGCCGTTGACAGGTCTCGACGGCCCTCGATGGCCGAGGGCCGCGCGCCACCACGGGTGTCCCTCCGCGATGATTCCCGCGAAGAAGTTGCCGATCGGAAAGATGCTCGAAAGCACCGCGTCCTTAGTCGACGCGAGAACGGGAATTTTCCCGATCTTGCTCGCCGCCGCCGTGAATTCGCTGGCGAGACAGTCGTCGTCGATGGCGCCCGCCATCAGCGTGGCACTCCGGACAGGCAACGTCATCTGCGAGATCGTTTCCAGGATTACGCGGGCACCCAGGCTGTGGGACGCGAACGAAATGCTCGCCGTCGCCCCAAAACTCGCGTCGAGAAACGCAGCGAGCATCTGGCCCGCCCGGTCGGCCACCCCGGGCCGCGAGCTTCCTTCGCCCGGCGACTCCGTCAGCGAGAAGCCCCTCGCTCCTTTTGGAACGCGCGGAGGGCCGCCTCGGTGCCTGGGCCGAACTTGCCGTCGACAAAGCCAACGTTGAACCCGCTCTTTTGCAGATCGGTTTGAAGTCCGCTGACGCCGGATCCAGTCGCACCTTCCTTCAAGATGTCCAATAACGATCTCCATCGGTCATTCGCGCCCAGGAGCTCTCTCGGGAGGCGCAGTATCCATGGCGGCCGGCCGCCAACGCCGCTGCGGCGGTGAATCTCACCGCTACTGGGCGAGCCCGCAGGAGTCCAGCACGTCGTTCGAGAACATGCGCCGGCCGGCTGTGGTCTTCAGGAACCCATGCCTCGCCGCGAGCCAGCGGTTCACGCGGCCGAGTCCGAATCCGGCGACGACGGTGTTGAACGTGAAGGGCGCCTGCTGTCCCCAGTGGAAGGTATGCGGCACCCCCGCAGAGTCAAGCGCCGCCCAAATCGCGGTGTGCGCCGCGCGGGCGCCCGGGGAGTCCACGCCGGGCATCTCGATGGTGCACGTGATGGGAGAGAAGCACGTAAACGCGAGGAGCGCGTCGGACGCCTTCACGTAACGGAGCGCCATGGGCGCGCCGAACGGCTTCGCGTCGGTCACGCTCCAGATGGCCTGCAGCGCGTCGCCCACGCGAGTGAGGGGCAGGCCGACCTCCACGCTCGTTCCGCCCGACGTCGGCGGCGAATCGCCGAAGAGGATTCCGGGGGTCCCCATGATGGTGTTGGGCGCCGTCGGCGCCAGAGACCCCAGGAGCTGACCCTGCAGGAAATCCGCGAGGAGCCCTCCGGGCGCGACGTCCGAAAACAGGCCCGCCATGCTGACGAGATCCCGCGCCCGAATGCTCGCCCCATCCGTGGGTGACGGGCTCGGGCCGGGGGCGACGAAGGGCCGCTTGTAAAGCGCCCGAACGAACGCGCCCCCCGCGCCCGCCTGTCGCTTGTACGGGTTGAGGACGACCTCGAAGTGAAACGGCAGCGACGCGCCGTCCGGCAAGCCAAGACCGGTGACGTCAAGGGTGCTCGCCGCGTGGATGACCTGCGTGAAGTCAAACTGCTTCACGAAGAGCTCTAGTTGGTACATGGGCTCAGCTTTGAACAGAACGGCGTGGATTAACCCGAAGCTGCCGAAGCCTACGACCGCGGACAGGAAAAGGTCGTCGTCGCGGATGGGCGTCGCGCCGAGCCACGACACAAAGTCGGCGCTCATGGCTGGCTGGGAGGCGCGTTCGACCCAATAGTCTTTGCCACCCTCCACAACGATGTGAAGCCCAATGATGTAGTCGGGAATGGCGCCAACGGCGTTCGCGGAACCGTGAGTGCCGTGGACATTGCGCCTGCGATGGTCTGGCCGTTGCTCGCGCCGGCCGTCGGCAGGGCGAGGTTCCAACGCCGAGCGCCATCACCAAAAGCTCGGAGACATCATCCCCTTCCCGTCGCCTGTCTCGCCGCCCGTCGGCAGCCGCATCCGCAGGTCCCAACGCCTCGGCGGACTCTGGAACTTCTATGACCGATTCGCCGCGTGAAACTCCGTAGATCGAGTATTGGAACCATACGGGGTGGTGGGATACGCTAAAGCATCACGCGGCAGACTTCATGCAGCACATTTCGAGCGGCTGGGCTCGGGGCCTTATGGGAGTGGCGGGTGTGCTCGCGTGGACCTGCTGGGTTGTAGCTTCGCCGCGACCGCATCCGGACCGAGCCCCATCGGCCCAGTGGCGATGGCATAGTGGGGCCATGCGCATGGTCCCGCCCGGACAGTCCTTCGTGTGGCAAGAGCATCCGCGCACGCCGGGCGTCTACGGCATCGAGGTTCGCGATGCCCGAGACGAGCCGCTCCTCTTAAACAAGAAGATCGTCGTCGATCCGCCAGGGAGTCCTTTGACGAGCAGGCTCAGTCGTTTCGTGCTGAGGGGGTCGTCGGCAGCAGGGGCGGTGTCCGCATACGGGCCGACGTCGTGAGCAGGAGAGTCACTTTCTGTCCGTCTTGCCTGCACCGTATGGGTCTGTCTTGCTCGGGGCCCCGTTGCACGCATCGGACAGTTTGTCGATCTCGAGAATCAGAGCCAGGTGAAGCGCCTCTTGTCCTTTCGTGCCGAGCTGACAGCGATTCCCCTTGAGGTATTCGGCCAACCGCTCGCGCTTCATGACCGTCCAAGTCGGTCCACGTATTGACCACTCCACACCGATGTCCGGCGTGTCCAAGTGCAGTACTGGGCCGGGATCCACTCCCTGGGTGTCGCCTTTGTGATCGTAATCGGATGGGTTGACGTTCGCCGGAGCCGTGGACCTTTCCGAGCCCGCCTCGGGCGGCTCGCAACTGTATTTTGCCAAGAGGGCGTTCCACGTCGTGTAAAGCGTTCGGATGGCGCTGCCGATCGCCGAGAGCATCTTGGAGTCTTGCTGAAGCTGGTCGTTCGCATTGTTGTACACGGCGAGGGCCGCAAGGACCGTCGTCACAACTCCGCCCCCAATGCCTGCTGCGGCAGTGTAGTTGGCCTTGGTTGCGTCGTCCTTGATGAACTGGCCCCCGCCCACCGCTCCGGTGGTCAGTCCGGCCAGAATGGCCGTCGCGAGCTGCAATCGATTGGCCGTGTTCGATTTCGACTCGATCTCCTCTTCGATCTCGCGGGATCGCTGAGCACACGTGAGCGCGGTCGACCTGACGGCGAGGGTCGCGTGGATCACGAGCGGATTGCTGAGTTGCATGGGCCAGGGCAGTGCAGTCAGGGGGATGGCCATTCGTTCCGACCACGGCATCTGCAGCGGCTCGTTGTCGTTCGCCGGCGATCGCGGAGACGACTGCTGGCTGCACGCTTCGCCGAAGGCCGCAAGAACGGTGACAAGAGTCGCGATGACGACCCCATGGATCCAATGCTGGTTGTTCATCCCTCAACTCCTCGCGCTCGGCGCTCCGAGATTCGCAAGCCGAAATCAGGCACGCTACGCCCCAGTCGCGACCGCATCAATCACGATTTTCAAAGGGCTCCGCCCCTCTTGACGACCTTCGGAGTGGGACGGCAGTCCCTTGACGCAGCGTCAGCATCGTCGGGCCTGCCGCACGCAGGAAGAGGCCCGCGGAGCAGAAAGAGCGAAAGAATGCACGTGGGCAGCGATACGCGGCTGTACGAAGAGGTACGCGCTGGAGGGTCGGAAAGCGGCTCTGAGCAAACGGCTACGACTGCGTCCCAATTTGCGCTGCGGCAGTCGCGCATGACGACTCTCCGCTCTTGGATTGAGCCTCTGAAGGGACGCCTCACGAAGTCCTCGCCCTCGTGGGCGCCGCTGGGGCGTGCGTCCGCTCGCGGATGAGAAGGTCGTCCTTGAGCAGCGCACGATCCCAAGGACTCTTGACGCCGCCGTGGAGGCAGACAACAAAGCCGCCGGGCGATGGATAAGTCGAACGACACGCTCGTGCTCTTGTCGGCTCGTGCTCTTGCCGCTGACGTAATGTCAGCAGCGCAGTGGTACGAGACGCGTGGACGTGGCGCGGAACCTTCGCCGGAGTAACCGAATGGACATCAGCGACATCCCCAACCAGATCGGCAAAGCGCTCAAATATTCGCTCCGCTCGCCGTCACACTTCGTCATCTCCCTCGTGACATCGATGGCTGTCCTCGCAGTCGCTTACGATGTCGTGTATGGATTCGCGTACGTTCGCTGGTGCAACGTGAAGGATCCCCACTACGACGGCAGATATGCCGTTGGGCTGCTCTTGACGGCCATTGTTCTTCCGATGGTAGCCGGCGTCACGGCCTTCTTTCGCGCGAGGTACCAAGCCCGACGCTTCGGACCGACGGAGCTTGGTATTGCGATCGCGCCGTTCGAGGTGTTCACCGTCGATCCTGAAACCCTCGGTACGGCGAACGTGCTTCAGGCCCTCGACATCGTCGGAACGGAGTTCTTCCGGCTGGTGCAGAGCACGATGAGCGAGTTCCCCTGGGCGCGCAATTTTACGTTTCGATTCTTGCCCCAATTCGTCCGCATCAAGAGCAAAAGCGAAGCCGAGAAGCAGCGCGCCTCCCTTGACGCGACTGTGCTGGCGTGGGGCGTAATTACCCAGCGAAGCCGACAGCCTTTGGAGATTCGACTCGAGATGCAAGGTGCGGTCAAGCGGTATACATTTTCGCA
>Ga0265313_10001105_pt1 | contig 25794 bp, 19 predicted proteins | sample 4123metaG_FD_203122 | JGI IMG/M metagenome (GOLD analysis project Ga0265313, IMG submission 203122) | Rhizosphere microbial communities from Carex aquatilis grown in University of Washington, Seatle, WA, United States - 4-1-23 metaG | ecosystem: Host-associated > Plants > Roots > Rhizosphere >...
CGCCGTGATCGCCGCTTCCGCCACGCCCTATCCGCCGCTTGCCGGCAGCGACCCTTTCCGCCTGCTCGTCTTTGGCGGCAGCCAGGGCGCCCGCGTCTTTTCCGATCTCGTTCCCGCGGCAATCGCCCTTCTTCCCGAAGCTGTGCGCTCGCGGCTCCACGTCGTGCAGCAGTGCCGGCCGGAGGATCTTGGTCGCGTCCATCAGGGTTACGAGCTGCTCGGCGTCGAGGCCGATCTCGGCCCGTTCTTCACCGATATGCCGCTCCGCATCGCTGCTTCGCACCTCGTCGTCTGCCGCTCAGGCGCCTCGACCTGCGCCGAGCTCGCCGTCATTGGCCGCCCGTCGATCCTCGTCCCGCTCCCCCATGCCCTCGATCAGGACCAGCGCGCCAACGCCGATGTGCTCTCCAGGGCCGGCGGCGGCTGGCTGATCGAGCAGTCCGAGCTGTCGCCGGCGCGCCTTGCTGACGAGGTCAGCGCCTTCCTCGCCGACCCGCAAAGGCTCGTCCGTGCTGCCGAGGCGGCTAAGACGCAAGGCCGCCCCGACGCCGCCGAGCGCCTTGCCGATCTGGTCGAGAACGTGGCAGTTGAGCGCGCATGAAACAGCTCAAGGAAGACATCGGCCCGGTTCATTTCGTCGGCATCGGCGGCATCGGCATGAGCGGCATCGCCGAAGTGCTGGCCAACCTCGGCCACCGTGTCCAGGGCTCCGACGTCGCCGAGAGCGCCAACGTCCAGCGCTTGCGCGCCCGTGGCATTCCCGTCGCCATCGGCCATCGCGCGGAGAACCTCGGCGAGGCCAAGGTCGTCGTCGTGTCGTCGGCCATCAAGCGCGACAACCCCGAGCTCGTCGCCGCCCGCGAGAAACTGCTGCCGGTCGTGCGCCGCGCCGAGATGCTGGCCGAGCTCATGCGCTTCAAGCAGGCCGTCGCCATCGCCGGCACGCACGGCAAAACCACCACCACCTCGATGGTCGCCGCCCTTCTCGACGCCGGCAATCTCGACCCCACCGTCATCAACGGCGGCATCATCAACGCCTATGGCACCAACGCCCGCATGGGCGCCTCCGACTGGATGGTGGTCGAGGCCGACGAGTCCGACGGCACGTTTGTAAAACTCCCCGCCGACGTCGCGCTGGTCACCAACATCGATCCCGAGCATCTCGATCACTACGGCTCGTTCGATCATGTGCGCGAAGCCTTTCTCCAGTTCGTCGAGAACGTGCCGTTCTACGGTTTCGCGGTCATGTGCATCGATCATCCCGAGGTGCAGGCGCTGATCGGCCGCATCGAGGATCGCCGCGTCATCACCTATGGCGCCAGCCCGCAGGCCGACGTGCGCTATGTCGATCTGAAGATCGTCGGCGGCCGCTCCACCTTCAACGTACTCGTCCGCGATCGACCGACCGGCGAGAGCCGCATGATCGAGGGCCTCTCGCTCTCGATGCCCGGCGAGCACAACGTCCAGAACGCCACCGGCGCGCTTGCCGTCGCCCTGCAGCTCGGCATTTCCGACAAGGCGATTGCCGCCGGCCTCGCCGGGTTCGGCGGCGTCAAGCGCCGCTTCACCAAGACCGGCTCGTGGAACGGCGTCGATATCATCGACGACTACGGCCACCACCCGGTCGAGATCGGCGCCGTGATGAAGGCGGCGCGTTCCGTTGCCTCGGGCCGCGTCATCGCCGTCGTCCAGCCGCACCGCTATACGCGGCTTCGCGATCTGTTCGACCAGTTCGCCACCGGCTTCAACGATGCCGACACGGTGATCGTCGCCCCCGTCTATCCGGCCGGTGAGGCGCCCATCCCGGGCATCGACCGCGACGCGCTGGTCAATGGCCTGCGGCTCCACGGCCACCGCGACGTCCACGCCATTGACGGGCCGGACGCGCTGGCGCCGCTGGTCGCCTCGCTCGCCAAACCCGGCGACATCGTCGTCAACCTCGGTGCCGGCTCGATCAGCGCGTGGGCCTACGCGCTCCCCGACCAGCTGGCGAAACTCTCAGCGAAATGACCGCCCCGCTCGTCGACACCGCCGGTATCCGCGGCCGGCTTACGCCGCAGGCCGAGCTTGCTCCGTTCACGTGGTTTCGCGTCGGCGGACCGGCTGAGCTGCTGTACCAGCCGGCCGATGCGGAAGACCTCGCGCTCTTCCTGTCCCGTCTCGATCCCGCCATCCCGGTCACGGTGATTGGCGTCGGCTCGAACCTCTTGGTGCGCGACGGCGGCATTCCGGGCATCACCATCCGCCTGTCGGCGCGGGGTTTTGGCCAGGCCGCGAGCGAAGGCGAAGGCCGCATCCGAGCCGGTGCCGCGCTCCCCGACAAGCGCCTGGCCGCTTTCGCGCTCGATCAGCGGTTAGCCGGCTTCGCTTTCTACCACGGCATCCCCGGCACCGTCGGCGGCGCGCTGCGCATGAACGCCGGCGCCAACGGCGGCGAAACACGCCAGCGCCTGATCGAAGCGCGCGCCGTGGATCGGCGGGGCAGGGCGCACGTCCTTTCCAATGCCGCAATGGGTTTTACCTACCGCCATTCGGCCGCGCCGGAAGATCTCATCTTCACCGACGCGCTGTTCGCAGGCACGCCCGCCGAAGCCGTCGCGATCCGGGCAGAGATGGACGCGGTCGAGGCCCACCGCGAAGCCGCCCAGCCCATCCGCGAGAAGACCGGCGGCTCGACCTTCACCAATCCGCCAGGTGGCAAGGCCTGGCAGCTCGTCGATGCCGCCGGCTGCCGTGGCCTCAAGGTCGGCGGGGCGATGGTGTCGGAGATGCACTGCAACTTCCTGATCAACACCGGCACCGCCACGGCCCACGATCTTGAGTTGCTGGGCGAGACGGTGCGCGCGCGCGTCCTCGCGACGAGCGGCGTTCGCCTCAAGTGGGAGATCAAGCGCATCGGCAATTTTCTCGGCGCGCCCGTCGCCGCGTTTCTGGCCGCTTAACCTTGCTGGGTACGCTCCTATCCTATTGATTTAGCAGGATAAGAGCCGCGCTTATCGACGGCCGCCATTATTGTCGCAGCCGCGGCCAAACGCGCAAAACTGATCCGTCTTTCACCCTTTGTTTACTAAAATGTACGGATGCTTGCACCCGCGCGCCGATCACGTTTCGGGCTGTCGTGGAAGAAGCCGCGCCGTTCGTCCCTGACGACCGGCCAGGGGTGGATTTGAAATCCGTTCCTGTTGGCGACCACTGCGTCTGCCCAGCCGGTCGGCGGCGTCCGGGTCGAGAGAACTGGCGGCTTGTGGGCCGCGCCTCCCGTCCGGTTTGCCGGTCAGTCGGGGAAGCGTCGTGCAAGCGATCGTCGGGAACATCGCCGAAATTGCCGCCGAGGCGCAGCGGGTGCGCAGCGCCGCGCGTCCGGCCGTCGTGCTGCCGCGGCCGCTGCGCCGGCCCGCCCGCGCATTGCGCCGGCTGGACATGCACCTGCCGCGCTATTTCGGCGTAAAAGGCATCGCCGCGCTGTTTGTCGCCACCGCCGTCGCCGGCGTCATGATCGGCGGCAATGGCATGACCGTGCTTTCCGCCGCGACCGCCTGGGCGGGCTTTGCCATCGAAAACGTCAAGATCACCGGCCAGAGCGAGACCTCCGAGGTTGACGTGCTCTCGGCGCTCGACATCGGCACCTATCCCTCGTTGCTCACGCTGGATCTCGATGCCGCCAAGGCGCGCATCGAAGAGTTGCCGTGGGTGGGGCAGGCGACCCTGAAGAAGCTTTATCCCGACACTGTCGAGATACAAGTCGCCGAGCGCGAGCCGTTCGCCACCTGGCAGCACGACAACGTCATCTCGCTGGTCGATCAGGGCGGCAAGGTCATCGCCGCCGACACCGGCGATCGTTATGACGGCCTGCCGCGGGTTCTTGGCGCCGGCGCCGCGCCGAAGGCGGCCGAGTACGCCGCCCTCATCGCCACCCAGCCTGCCCTGGCGGCCGAAGCCAGCGCCGGTGTTCTGGTTTCGGGCGACCGCTGGACGGTGGTGCTGAAGAACGGCATCGAACTGATGCTGCCGGAGGAGAATCCGGCCGCCGCGCTCGCCACCGTCGCTGCGCTCGATCGCGAGCATGCGCTTCTTTCCCGTGAAATCTCCACGGTTGATCTTCGCCAGAGCGGCCACCTCGTGCTGCGTCTCACTCCGGCCGGCGCGCAAGCCCGCGCCGCCATGTTGAAGCAGCGCGACAAGGCAAACCAGGGAAGGACGAACACCTGATGGGGCTGTTCGGTCATTCCGATTCCCGCCTTAGCCGGCGCTCGGCAACCGTCTCCGTCCTCGATATCGGATCGAGCAAGATTACTTGCCTCGTGGGCCACCTCGCGCCTGCTGCACCAGGCGAGGCCCTTCGGGGACGGACCCATTCCATCCGCGTCGTCGGCTTCGGCCACCAGCGCTCGCGTGGCGTCAAGGCCGGCGTCATCGCCAATCTCGATGCCGCCGAAGCCGCGATCCGCGTCGCCGTCGATGCCGCCGAGCGCCAGGCCGGCATCACGGTCGAGTCCCTCATCGTCAACGTCTCGGCCGGGCGGCTCGCCAGCGAGCGTACCGCGGCGTGGATGGCGCTGTCCGGCCAGCCCGTCGGTGACGCCGACATCGGCGCCGTACTCGCCCTCGGCCGCCGCCACGCCGTGGCCGCCGGCCGCGCGCCCGTCCACGCGCAGCCCACCGCCTTTTCGCTCGACGGGGCAGGGGGCATCAGCGACCCCACCGGCATGGTCGGCCAGCGCCTCGGCGTCGACATGCACGTCGTCACCGCCGACGCGCCGCCGCTGCGCAATCTCGAGCTCGCGGTCAACCGCTGCCATCTGTCGGTCGCGGCGCTGGTTGCCTCGCCCTATGCCGCCAGCCTCGCCGTTCTCGCCGATGACGAACCCGAGCTCGGCTGCGCCGTCATCGACCTCGGCGGCGGCACCACCACCATTGCCGTCTTCGATCGTGGACGCTTCGTTCACATCGATGCGATTGCCGTCGGCGGCCAGCACATCACCACCGATATCGCCCGCGGCCTTTCCATCCGGATTGACGATGCCGAGCGCCTGAAGACCGTGCACGGCAGCGCCTTGCCCGGCTTCTCCGATGACCGCGAGGTGCTCACCGTGAAACCGGTCGGCGAGGATGACGAGCACGCCGGTGTCCAGCACATCGCGCGCGCCCAGCTCACCCGCATCATTCGCCCGCGCGTCGACGAGATCCTGGAGCTCGTCCGCGACCGCCTCAACGCATCGGGCTTCGCCTCGATGTTCGGCCGCCGTCTGGTCTTGACCGGTGGTGCCAGCCAGTTGACCGGCCTCGTCGAATCGGCGCGGCGCACGCTTGCCCGTGATGTCCGTCTCGGCCGTCCGCTGGGCGTGTCGGGGCTTCCCGAGGTCGCGCGTGGCCCGGCCTTCGCCGCCGCTGCCGGACTGATGATCTACCCGCAGGTCGCCGGCATGGAGATGAGCGACGACCGCGAGAGCGATTACGTGATGACCGGCACCGGCGGCTATTTCGCCCGTGTCAGCGACTGGTTCAGGCGAAGCTTCTAGCCTTCCGGTTGCCCGCGGCGGCGGGCGGCCGAAAACGTGGAAAAAAGAAAGCCGGCGGGACGCGCGGACGGCAGGGTTCAAGACGGGATGAGGATGCCATGACACTCAATCTGAAAATGCCGGAGATAAAAGAGCTGAAGCCGAAGATCACTGTCTTCGGCATCGGCGGTGCCGGCGGCAACGCCGTCAACAACATGATCCGCTCCGGCCTGCAGGGCTGCGAGTTCGTGGTCGCCAACACCGATAGCCAGGCGCTGCATTCCTCGCGGGCCGAACGCCTCATCCAGATGGGCGTCGCCGTGACCGAGGGGCTCGGCGCCGGTTCCCAGCCCGAGGTCGGCCGCGCCGCCGCCGAGGAGGCGATTGCCGAGATCAGCGATCATCTCGCCGGTTCGCACATGGTGTTCGTCACCGCCGGCATGGGCGGCGGTACCGGCACCGGCGCGGCGCCGATCATCGCGCGCCTTGCCCGCGAGCAGGGCATCCTCACCGTCGGCGTCGTCACCAAGCCCTTCCAGTTCGAAGGCATCCGCCGCATGCGTATCGCCGAGGCCGGCATCAAGGAATTGTCGGCCAGCGTCGATACGCTGATCGTCATCCCGAACCAGAACCTCTTCCGCATTGCCAACGAGAAGACCACCTTCGCCGACGCCTTCGCCATGGCCGACCAGGTGCTTTATTCGGGCGTCGCCTGCATCACCGACCTGATGGTCAAGGAAGGCCTGATCAACCTCGACTTCGCCGACGTCCGCTCGGTCATGCGCGAGATGGGCAAGGCGATGATGGGCACCGGCGAGGCCTCCGGCGAGCGTCGTGCCACGCAGGCCGCCGAAGCGGCCATCGCCAATCCGCTTCTCGACGAAACCTCGATGCGCGGCGCCAAGGGCCTGCTCATCTCGATCACCGGCGGCAAGGACCTGACCCTGTTCGAGGTCGACGAGGCCGCCACTCGTATCCGCGAGGAAGTCGATCCCGACGCCAATATCATCCTTGGCGCCACCTTCGAGGAAGAGCTGGAAGGCATCATCCGCGTGTCGGTCGTGGCGACCGGCATCGACAGCGAGGCACGGGCTGAAGCCGCTCCGGCTGCGGCCGCCGCCGCCGATCGTGTCGCCGAGCAGCTCAGCCAGCGCCTGCGCAGTGCCTTGCCGAAGACTGCGCCGGCCGCCGCTTCCGTCGTCGCCGCGCCGGTCCAGATGGCCGCCGCAGCCCCGATGCCGATGCCGCCGCGTCCCGCGCCGCAGCCGATGCCCGCGCGGCCCGCACCGCAGCCCGCGCCCATCTACAGCGAACTCGAGCCGGCCTACGGCCTCGAGCCTCTCGAGGAGAGCGAAGCCGAGTCCGACGCGCCCTTCATGCCGCCGCTGCCCGAAGCGCCGGCGCGCATGCCGCGCGTCGAGGATTTCCCGCCTGTCGCCCAGCGCCAGATGGAGGCGCACAAGCGCACCACGGTGGCCGTCCCGCAGCATGAAGACCGCGGCCCGATGAGCCTGCTTCGCCGCCTGGCGAGCGTGGGCCTTGGCCGTCGCGAGGAGGCACCGGCCGAGGATCATCGCCAGCCGCCGCCGGTCCAGCGCCCGGTCACCCGGCAGGGTCAGCCGCAGCAGCGGCAGATTCCGCCTCAGCCCCGGGCTGCCGTGCCCGGCGCCCGTTCGGTCAAGAACGAGCAGCCGCCCTACCGTCCGCAGCAGGGCGACCTCGATCCGCATGGTCGCGGTGTTCCGGCTCAGCGCCCGCTGGACGACGAGCTGGAAATTCCGGCCTTCCTGCGCCGCCAGGCCAACTGATGCGGCAGCCGTAACGAATGCGATGGGGACGGGCCGGGGCGTTGATTCAGCTTCGGTCCGTACCTATTTGAAATGCCAGTAGATTTTACCCCTGACGGCCTGTGGATAACCAGTGCAGTACCGGTAACAGACCGATACCAAGCGTGATTGGAGAAATGGTCTCCTTCTCCGTACGCTGTGATTCGAGGATAGCTGCGGGGTCGCAGTGACGGGGACCTACTGAATCGCCTCAACCGGCGGGTCGAATGGGTTTCTTGAGCGCACTTCCCCTGAAGCTGGATCCTCGGGCCGCATTCGCGGCGGGGTCTGAGTCGGGGCATCGACGGGTTATGCATCCACAGCGTGGACAATCGACCGTGCGTCGTCGCGCAACGGTCACCGGCATCGGTGTCCACAGCGGCCGCGATGCGTCGATCACGCTGCATCCGGCTGACGCCAACAACGGCATCACCTTCATGCGCACCGATGTCGCCGCCGGCCGTGAGGCTGAAATTGCGGCGCGCTTCACCAACGTGCGCACCACCGATCTGTGCACTTCGGTCGGCAACGACACAGCCTCCGTCGCCACCATCGAACACCTGATGGCTGCGCTCTCGGCCTTCGACATCGATAACGTGATGATCGAGATCGACGGTCCCGAGGTCCCGGTCATGGACGGTTCGGCTGGCGCCTTCATCGCGGCGCTGGATGAGGCCGGCGTGGTCGGGCTCGATGCTCCGCGCCGTTACCTCCGTGTTCTGAAACCGGTGCGGGTCGAGGTCGGCGAATCGTTTGCCGAGTTCGCGCCCTACGACGGCCGCCGTATCGAGGTCGAGATCGATTTCAGGAATCCTCTGGTTGGCCGGCAGGCGTTTGCCGCCTCCATTGACCGCGAGTGCTTCCGGCGCGATGTCGCCCGCGCCCGCACCTTCGGCTTTCTCGCCGATGTCGAGCAGCTCTGGTCGCGGGGTCTTGCCCTCGGCGCCTCGCTCGAAAACGCCGTGGTTGTCGGCGCCGATCGCGTCATGAACCCCGAGGGCCTGCGCTTCGCCGACGAATTTGCCCGCCACAAGCTGCTCGACGCCGTCGGCGATCTGGCGCTCGCTGGCGCGCCCATTCTTGGCCGTTACCGCTCGTATCGCGGCGGCCATCGTCTGAACTTCATGGCGCTTGAAGCGCTGTTCGCAGCCGCCGATTCGTGGGTGATGGTCGAGGCACCGCGCCGCGAGGTGGTTCGCGAGGCGAGCGCCGGTGCCGGCGCGCTGGCGCCATTGGCCGCCGCCGCATACGGGCCGGATACTTTCTAGCATTTACGCCGTTCTCCCGCCCCCGGCAGGCTTATCCGCCACAAATTCGCGGCAATGGCCTGCCACTCGCCTTGGCGGGGCGGGTTCCTTTCGCTAGACAGGTCACCGTCCAGGTCAGGTAACAGAGGCGAAGGCCTCCCTAGAAGAGGCGCCTTCGGGCGGGCGGGATTTGAGCGCAGGCGAGAACCGGTCGGTATCGAAGGTCTGGGCCGCTGCCCTGGTGGTTGCGGCGGCGGCGCTTCTCGCCGCCTGCAACACGACCAAGAGCGACGCCACCAAGGATGCCTTTGCGGACGACAAGCCCGCCGGCGAGCTTTACAACGAAGGCCTCGCCAACCTCAACGACAACAAGCTCAAGAACGCCATCGATTCGTTCAACGAGGTCGACCGCCAGCACCCGTATTCCGAATACGCGCGCAAGGCGCTGCTGATGTCAGCCTTCACCAGCTACCGCCGCGGCCAGTACGACGATACGGTTTCCACCGCCAACCGCTACCTGGCGCTCTATCCTGGCAGCGACGATGCTGCCTACGCGCAGTACCTCATCGGCTCGTCCTATTTCCATCAGATCCCGGACGTCACCCGCGACCAGGATGCAACCAAGAAGGCCATCTCGTCGCTGCAGGCGATCGTCGATCGCTTTCCCGACAGCGAATATTCCGACGATGCGCGCAACAAGATCATCGTCGCCCGCGACCAGCTCGCCGGCAAGGAAATGCAGATCGGTCGCTATTACCTCGAGCAGCGCGACTATCTGGCCGCGATCAACCGTTTCAAGACCGTGCTGACCGATTATCAGGACACGCGTGAGGTCGAGGAGGCGCTCGAGCGCCTGACCGAGGCCAACTACGCGCTCGGCCTCGCCTCGGAGGCGCAGACCGCCGCCGCCGTGCTCGGTCACAATTTCCCGGACAGCCCCTGGTACCAGGACGCCTACAAGCTGTTGCAATCCGGCGGGCTCTCGCCGAGCGAGAACAAGCAGTCCTGGATCAGCAAGCTGTTCGCCCCCAAAGCCACCGGCTAGCTCTGGCGTCGTGCTGGCCGCGCTTGCCATCCGCGACATCGTCATCATCGACCGCCTCGCCGTCGATTTCGGCGCCGGCATGACTGTGCTGACCGGCGAGACCGGCGCCGGCAAGTCCATCCTGCTCGATGCGCTTTCGTTTGCGCTGGGCGCGCGTGGCGATGCCGCACTGGTCCGCGCCGGCGCCGGGCAGGGCGACGTCACCGCCGTGTTTTCGCTTGCCGCCGATCATCCTGCCCGCCGCCACCTGCAGGACAGCGGCCTCGACGCCGAGGGCGATCTCATTCTGCGTCGCGTGCAGGGCGCCGATGGCAGGAGCCGCGCCTTCATCAACGACCAGCCCGTCTCCGTGTCGCTGCTGCGCGAGGTCGGCATTTCGCTGGTTGAAATCCATGGCCAGCACGACGACCGTGCCCTCGTCGCGACCACCGCCCATCGCGCGCTGCTCGACGCCTTCGGTGGTCTTGCCGCCGATGCGGACACGGTCCGCGCGGCGCATGCCGCATGGCGCGCCGCCGAATCCGGCATCGCCGAACTCAAGCAGCGCATCGCCGCTGCCCGTGCCGAGGCGGAATATCTGCGCGCCAGTTCCGACGAGCTCACCGCGCTGGCGCCGGAGCCGGGTGAAGAGGAAGCGCTGGCCGGGCGTCGTGCCGCGATGATGCGTGCCGAGAAGGTCGCGGCTGATATTGCCGAGGCGCACGAGACGGTTGCCGGCTCCGCCTCGCCGGTCCCCACTTTGGCCAGCCTCGTGCGCCGCCTCGAGCGCAAGGCCCCCGGCGCCGATGGTTTGCTCGCCGGCGCGATCTCCGCGATCGATCGCGCGCTCAAGGCCCTCGAGGAAGCCGAGCAGGCTCTCGATGCCGCGATCATGGCCGCCGCCTTCGACCCGCGCGAACTCGAGCGCGCTGAGGAACGTCTGTTCGCGCTGCGCGCCGCTTCCCGCAAGTACAATGTCGCCGTGGCCGACCTGCCGGCGCTGGCCGCACGCATGGCGGCAGGCCTCGCCGCGCTGGAATCGGGTGAGGAACAGCTTGCCCGCCACGAGGCGGAGGCCGCCGCCGCTCGCGATCGCTACGATGCCGCCGCCGCGCGGCTGTCGGAAGCCCGCCGCAAGGCCGCCCGCCGTCTCGAAAAGGCCGTGGGCGCGGAACTGCCGGCGCTCAAGCTCGAGCGCGCCGCCTTCAGCGTCGTCCAGGAGAGCGACCCCGGCCGCCGCACCGCCGAAGGCGTCGACGAGGTGTCCTTTGCCGTCCGCACCAACCCAGGGTCTGCTCCCGGTCCGCTGATGAAGGTCGCCTCCGGCGGCGAGCTTGCGCGTTTCCTGCTGGCGCTGAAAGTCGCGCTCGCCGATCGCGGTTCGGCCGCGACGCTGGTCTTCGATGAGATCGATACCGCCGTCGGCGGTGCCGTCGCCGATGCCATCGGCGTGCGGCTTGCGCGTCTGGCGGATCGCGTGCAAGTACTGGCCGTCACTCACGCGCCGCAGGTCGCGGCGCGCGCCGGGGCCCATCTTCTCGTCGCCAAGCGCGCGACGAAAGGTGGCAGCGCCGTCGTCACCAGTCTAACCCCGCTCGACGCCGGCACGCGGCGCGAGGAGATCGCCCGCATGCTGGCCGGTGCCACCGTGACCGACGAAGCCCGCGCTGCGGCCGATCGCCTGATCCGCGGCGCCGCCTGAGGGGAACGCTCGTCCATGACCCACCGGGTCAAGTTCGCCGTCCTGTTCGTCGCGCTTTTGATCGATGTCTTCGGCATCGGCATCATGCTGCCGGTGATGCCGGGTCTGATCCGCGACCTCAACGGCGGCGATTTCGCCAACGCCGCGGTCATCTACGGCGGCCTCATTGCGCTCTACTCCGGCATGCAGTTCGCGTTCGGTCCCATGGTCGGCGCGCTCTCCGACCGCTTCGGCCGCCGGCCGATCATCCTGTGCTCCATGCTCGGCCTCGGGCTTGATTATTTTCTGCTGGCGATTGCGCCCAATCTCTGGATCGTCGCGCTGGCCCGCATTGTCGGCGGCGTCATGGGCGCTTCGATCTCCACCGCCACCGCCTACGTCGCCGACATCACGCCGGCGGAAAAGCGCGCCCAGAGCTTCGGCCTGCTCGGCGTCGCCTTCGGTGTCGGCTTTGTCGCCGGCCCGCTCTTCGGCGGCATCCTCGGCGAATATGGCGCCCGCGTGCCGTTCTACGCCGCTGCCGCCGTCAGCTTCCTCGCCTTCGTCTTCGCGCTTTTCTTCCTGCCCGAATCGCTCGATCGCGAACACCGCCGCCCGTTCCGCTGGCGCGAAGCCAACCCCATCGGCGCCTTCTTCGTCGTCGCCCGCTACCGCACCGTGCTTTCGCTGCTGCTCGTCTATGTCCTGTCGCAGCTCGCCGAGCGCCTGCTCGAGGCGACGTGGGTGCTGTTCACCGGCTATCGGTTCGGCTGGCAGGCCCATGACGTCGGTATTTCATTTGCCTGGATCGGTGTGTTGTTCGTCTTCACCCAGGGCGTCCTGGTACGCACCGTCATCCCCAGGGTGGGGGAGTGGCGCATCGTGCTCTTTGGCCTCGGCGTGGCGACGGTGTGCATGGCCACGCTTGCCTTTGTTGACCAAGGCTGGATGGCTTACGCCGTCATGGTGCCGTACATTCTCGGCTGGGGCATGACCGGTCCGGCCGCGCAGGCTATCGTCACCAACGCCGTGCCGCCGAACGAGCAGGGCATCCTGCAGGGCGCGCTGTCCAGCGTCTCTACCGCCACCGGCGTCATAGCCGCCCCCATCGGCGGTTCGCTCTTCGGTTACTTCATTTCCTCCAACGCGCCTTTCCAGCTTCCCGGCGTCGCCTTCCTGCTCGGCTCGCTGATGTTCGTGCTCGCCCTTCTCCTGGCGCTCCGTCCGGCTTTCCACAGTATCGCCGCCGCACGCCTCGGCCGCAGCGCCCCGGCCGAATAGGAGCCTCCTGCCGAGCTTGCGACAACGCCGCCGCTCGGGCATTTCTCTCCACCGGAGGTCGCCGTGGCGAAGAAGCCGTCAAAATCCGATCAGAGCGCCGTTCCCGTCGACGAACTGACGCGCAGCGAGGCTGCGGCCGAACTCGCCCGTCTGGCGGCGGAAATTGCCGCCCACGACCGCCGCTATTATGAGCAGGATGCGCCGACCGTCTCCGACGCCGAATACGATGCGCTGCGCCGGCGCAACGATGCCATCGAGGCCCGCTTTCCTGCGCTCCGCCGCAAGGACAGCCCGACCGGCAAGGTCAGCGGCGCGCCGTCGGCGAAGTTCGCCAGCGCCCGTCACGCGGTGCCCATGCTCTCGCTGGAGAAGGCCTACACCGACGCGGACGCGGTCGCCTTCATCGAGCAGGTCAATCGCTTCCTCGGCCGCGGTCCCGACGAGGCGCTGGCGCTCACCGCCGAGCCCAAGATCGACGGCCTGTCCATCTCGCTCCGCTACGAGGAAGGTGCGCTGGTGCGGGGTGTCACCCGCGGCGACGGCATCACCGGGGAGGACGTCACCGCCAACGTCAGGACCATCGCCGACATCCCGCACCTGCTGCCCAAGGGCGCACCCGATGTCGTCGAGGTGCGCGGCGAGATCTATTTCCGCAAGGCCGATTTCCTGGCGCTCAATCGCGAGCAGGCCGCCGCCGGCGAGGAGCTCTACGTCAACGCCCGCAACACGGCGGCCGGCTCGCTCCGCCAGAAGAACGCGGCGGTTACCGCCTCGCGCCCGCTGCGCTTTTTCGCCTACGCTTGGGGCGAGATCAGCGAGCTCCCCGCCGACACGCAGATGGGCATGGTCGAGACCTTCCACGACTGGCACTTCCCGATAAACCCGCTGATGCGTCGCTGCCATGGTGTCGAGGAGGCGCTCGCCGTCTATCGCGACATCGAGCGCAAGCGGGCGTCGCTGCCCTATGACATCGACGGCGTCGTCTACAAGGTCGATTCGCTTGCTCTGCAGGCGCGCCTCGGCATCCGCAGCTATTCGCCACGCTGGGCCATCGCCCACAAGTTTGCCGCCGAGCGCGCGACGACGAAGATCGTCGGCATCGACATCCAGGTCGGCCGCACCGGCGCGCTCACCCCGGTCGCGCGGCTGGAGCCGGTCAACGTCGGCGGCGTCACCGTCGTCAACGCCACCCTCCACAACGAGGATTTCATCCGTGGCTTCGGCCGCGACGGCGCCATCCTGCGGCAGGATGAGAAGGGCGCGCCCGTCGATATCCGCATCGGCGACACGGTCGCGATCCAGCGCGCTGGCGATGTCATCCCGCAGGTACTCGACGTCGATCTCGCGCTCCGCCCCGCCGACGCAAAGCCGTTCGCGTTCCCGAAAAAGTGCCCGTGCCATTTGCATACCGATGTCGTGCGCGAGGAGACCGCGACCGGCGGGGAGGGGATCGTCCGCCGCTGCTCGGGCGAGTTCGCCTGTCCCTTCCAGCGCCGGGAACACCTCCGCCATTTCGTCTCGCGCGCCGCCTTCGACATCGAGGGGCTCGGCGAAAAGCAGATCGAGTATTTCTACGACAGCGCCGACCTCCCGGTCCGCGCCCCGGCCGATATCTTCACGTTGCGCCAGCGCGACCAGAAGAACCTCAAGAAGCTGAAGGACGTCGAGGGCTTCGGCACGGTTTCGGTGAAAAACCTGTTCGACGCCATCGACGCCCGCCGCGAGATTGCGCTGGAGCGCTTCATCAACGCGCTCGGCATCCGCCACGTCGGCGAGACCACTGCCCGCCAGCTCGCCCGCGCTTATGGCTCCTGGCGCGCATTCCACGGCGCTGCGCTCAAGATTGCCGACGGTGACATGCTGGCGCGGCAGGAGATGGACGACATCGATCAGATCGGCGAGACCGTCGTCGATGCTATCGGCCGCTATTTCGCCGAGGCGCATAACCGCGAACTCGTCGACGCGCTGGTCGAACAGGTCACCATTCTCGACGCCGAAAAGGCCGCGGCCGATTCGCCGGTTGCCGGCAAGACGGTGGTGTTCACCGGCTCACTGGAGAAGATGACCCGCGACGAGGCCAAGGCCATGGCCGAGCGCCTCGGCGCCCACGTCTCGGGCTCGGTGTCGAAGAAGACCGACCTCGTCGTCGCCGGTCCCGGCGCCGGCTCGAAACTCAAGGACGCCGAGAAGCACGGCGTCACGGTCATCGACGAAGACGCCTGGCTGAAGCTGGTGGGCAGCTGACGCATTACACGCTTCCGTCGCCCCACCCCCTTTCCGTCACCCCGGCGAAAGCCGGGGTCCATCGCGAAGCTTGGTGGGCGGGGTGCCACCCAGCCCCTCCGCTCATTCCAGGGGCCGGCGTCAGCCGGCAACCGGGAATCCAGCCGACACTTCAGCAGACGCTGCGTTTCGCAAATGGGCGCCATCCCCTCCGTCGGACCCGTGGCGGAGAAGTCGGCTGGATTCCTGCTTTCGCAGGAATGAGCGGGACATGAAGACGCGGCGCGTACGTCAGGTGATGACGACGGTGCGTCACACCACCGGTGCCGCCGCCTGCTTCAGCCACCGCTTCTCTTCGTCGCTGAGCAGATGCTGCAGCGCCGGCGAGAGGCGCGCGTGATAGGCGTCGAGCCAGCCGAGCTCGCCCGGATCGAGCAGCGCAGGCTCGATCAGCCTGAGGTCGATGGGCGCCAGCGACAGCGTCTCGAACGACAGCATCGGCCGCTCGCCGCCGGGGATCGGCTCGGCCGGCCGCACCAGAAGCAGGTTCTCGATGCGGATGCCGTAGCTGCCCACCTTGTAGTAGCCCGGCTCGTTGGAAAGGATCATGCCCGGCTCCAGCGCCGCATGCCCGAGCTTCGAGATGCGCGCCGGTCCTTCGTGCACGGAGAGAAACGAGCCGACGCCGTGCCCGGTGCCATGGTCGTAGTCGAGCCCCGCCTGCCACAGCGCGGTGCGCGCCAGCGCGTCGATCTGCGCGCCGGTGGTGCCGGCCGGAAAGCGCGCCAGCGCAATCGCGATGTGCCCCTTGAGCACGCGCGTGAAGCGGTCGCGCATCTCCTGGCTCGGCTCCCCGATAGCGACCGTGCGGGTAATGTCAGTCGTGCCATCGCGGTACTGCGCGCCCGAATCGACCAGATAGAGTTCTCCCGGTGCGAGCTTGCGGTTGGTCTCCGGCGTCACCCGGTAATGGATGATGGCGCCATCCGGGCCGGCTCCGGAGATCGTGTCGAACGACAGATCAACGAGCTCCGAACCGTCGCGTGCCGCGGTCTCGGCGCGGAATGCGCGGAGCTTTTCCGCCACCGCGATCTCGTCTGAGCCGCCGCTGCCGCCGTTGGCGTCGAGCCAGGCGAGGAAGCGCACCATCGCCGCGCCGTCGCGGATGTGCGCCCGCCGCGTGCCGGCGATCTCGGTCGCGTTCTTGCGCGCGCGCGGCAGCGCCACCAGGTCGCTGCCGTCCACGATCGTCCCGCCGGCGTCGCGGATCGCGCGCGTGATCGCGTCTGCCGCGCCGTTCGGGTCGGCCAGCACCTTGGTGCCGCGCCGGCCGAGCTCGGTCAGCGCCGGCACGAGTGCCGTCGCCTCGCGGACGTCGGCGATCTCGGCGAGCGCCGCGCGCACGCTGTTGGAGAGCTTGCGCCCGTCGATGAACAGAACCGGCCTGCCCGTCGCCGGCACGATCGCGAACGACAGGGGCACCGGATTGTGCGCCACGTCGCCGCCGCGAATGTTGAACAGCCACGCCACCGAGTCCGCCTGCGTGATCACCGTCGCGTCGACGGCCTTTTCGTGGAGCGTCGCCTGCATCCGCGCGATCTTGTCCGCCGCTGCTTCGCCGGCAAATTCGAGCGGATGCAGCGTCACCGGCGCCAGCGGGGGCGGCGGGCGGTCAACCCACAGCGCATCGATCGGGTTGGTGGCGACGGGTACGAACTGCGCGCCGGCTGCGGCGCAGACCTCGCCGAGACGCTTCACCTCCGCCGCGGTCATCAGCCACGGGTCGTAGCCGATCCGGTCGCCTGCCTTCAGGTTCGCCTGAAGCCACTTCGATGGCGGCGTCTCGATCAGGTGCTGCGGCGCGAACTGGCTTGCATCCACCTGCCGCGCCGCCTGCGTCGTGTAGCGCCCGTCCACGAAGATTGCCGCCGCGTCGGAGAGCACGACGGCCGTGCCGGCGGAACCGTCGAAGCCGGTCAACCAGGCCAGGCGCTCTGCCGAGGCGGGCAGGTACTCGCTCTGGTGCTCGTCGGCGTGTGGAACGATGAAGCCACGGAGCCCTTCGGCCGTGAGCCGGGCCCGAAGGGCGGCCAGCCGCGCCTCGCGTGGAAGAATCGTGTCGGTCCGGGATGTCGTCATGGCCATTGGTTCTAGTGATCGCGGGCATCGCGAACAATTGGCCTTCCGTTAGGAAAGATGGCCGCAATGCGGCAGTGCAACATTTCCATGACGCAATGCAATATCATCATGTCTGGCATGTCGGAAATGGCGGTTCCCCGCTGCGCTGCTAACGGTTAGGTACAACGAAGCAGGGAGGGCAGTGCGAACCGGAGACGAGCCGATGACCGCGAAGATGTTGGACGATACGTCTGTTCGTGTCGTGCCCTCGCGCAGCGTTCCGCGCCGCTCCGTTGCCCGCCTGATCGCGACCCGCGATGTTCCGCCTCGCCGTCGCCTGAACGCTTTCCTGCTCGGCCTCGACGACGCCGGTTTGGCCACATCCGGCTGCGACCGTCGCGCGCTCGCCGAAGCCGGCCGCGGCCAGTTCCCGCTCTAGTCGCACCCGTCATCCCGGCGAAAGCCGGGATCCATCGCGAAGCGCGGGGAGGAGGTCGCGGCGCGCTCCGCACGTGGGCGCGACCGCCAGCAAATGCCGAGACGCGGGCGCCGACGCGCCGCTGATCTGGCAACTGATCTACGCCACCGTGAACACGATTCGGCGGCCGCCGTCGTCGTCCGACCATGCCTTCTCGACATTCGACAGCGGCACCGCGCGCGTCGCGATGGTCAGGCCGGCGGCCACCGAGGCCGCGAACAGGCTGCCGATCGCCGCCAGCATCCGGTCGGGCGCGACGCTGCCGATCCCGCTCCCCATCAGTTCGATCGCAGATGCCCGCAGAACCGCGCTGGGCAGCGTTATGTCGGCGCCGCTCGCCGAGCCGACCTGGACAAATCGGATCGGCACCGCGTCGGCGCCGCTTTTCGCTGCCGCAATCAGCAGGCGCTCGGCGCTCCCGCCCCACAGATAGTCGATGACGACATCGACGCGCGCGGCAAACTGCGCGCGAAATTGATCCTCAAGCGCGGCCGGGTCTTCGCCAAGCGGGATCGTCACGTCCGCGCCCAGCCGGGCGACCTGTCGCAATCCTTCCTCGCTGCGCCCGGTCGTAACGACCTTGCCCGCACCAAGGTGCTTCGCAATCTGCACGGCGAGCCGCCCGGCCGTTCCGGTGGCGCCGTTGACGAGCACCGTCTCGCCCGGCTTCAGCCGCGCGCGCTCGCTGAAGGCTGCCCATGACGACATGCCGGGGTTGGCAATCGCCGCCGCAGTGATGTCGTCGAGTTCGTCCGGGATTGGAACGCAGTTCGACGCCGGCGCCACGGTGCGCTCGGCCATGCCGCCCCACGGCGCCCGCGGCAGAATGAAATAGACGCGGCGTCCGTCGTCCAGCCTGCCCGCGCCGTCGATGCCGGGCACGAACGGAAAGGTGGCGGCGGCGCTGTAGTGGCCGCCCGCGGCGCGGCTCCGGGTCACGTGGCTGAGCGCCGACGCCGTGACATTGATGCGGGCCTCGCCGGCGCCGCTTGCCGCGGGTTCGGGAAATTCCCCGTAGGTTGGCCCCTTGCCGGCGCTGGCAACCACTGCGGCTCTCATCGAGCACCCTCTCGCTTCGCTGGCAAATATGTGTACAATGCACATATATGGCGGATGACGATGGCGTCAATGAAAAACGTGCAAACTACACATATCACCCGGCAGCTCCGTGCGTTGCATGGCGCCGTGCTCGACATCGTCGCCGCCATGAACCGGCCGCAGCGCGACGAACTGCTCATCCGCGCCGCCGGCATACCGCTTGATCGCGCGCTGTTTCCGCTGCTGGTCGGGATCGAGCGTTTCGGCCCGCTCGGCGTGGTCGATCTCGCCGATCGCGTTGGCCGCGATTACACCACGGTCAGCCGCCAGGTCGCCCGGCTGGAAAGCCTCGGTCTGGTCAGTCGGCACGCCGGCGCCGCCGACCGCCGCGTACGCGAGGCAGCGATCACGTCGAAGGGCAGGGCGATGACCGATCGCGTCGATGCCGCGCGCGAGCGCATCGGCCGCGCCGTTTTCAGGACCTGGAACCCGGACGACATTGACGCGCTGGTGCGGCTGATGCGGAAGTTCGCCGACGCCATGAACGAGGATCCGCCAGCCACTTCCTAGAGCAATTTCAGGAAAAGTGGATTCCACTTTTCCGTCCGGAATTGCGCAGGGCAAAGGAATCAAGAGCAATTCCCGATTCAGTCAAATCGGAATTGCTCTAGGTCGCCGGTCGGCTATCGCGCGTACCGCTTTTTCTCCACCACCAGCGTCGCCCATCCGTCTCGCGAGATCGTCCGCGCCATGGTGAGCCTAACGGCGCGGTAAGCCGCCGCCACGCGTCGCGCCTGCTCGTCGAGCAGCCCTGAGAGAATGACGCTGCCGCCCGGCTTGAGATGCCGCGCGATCGCGGGCGCCAGTTGCACCAGCGGTCCGGCAAGAATGTTGGCGACGATGAGGTCGTAAGGCGCGCCCGCCGCGATCAGCCGGTGGCCGAGGCCCTTTGCCACGATCGTGCGCATGTAAGCTTGAGCCCCGTTCAGCCGCACGTTCTGTCGCGCCACCGCCACCGCGACCGGATCGATGTCGCTTGCCGTGACGCGCGTCTTGGCCCGCTTGGCCAGCGCGATGGCGAGCACCCCCGAGCCGGTGCCGACGTCGAGCGCTGTCCGGATCGGCCGCGATTTCGCCAGATCGTCGATGGCGATCAGGCAGCCCGAGGTCGTCCCGTGATGGCCGGTGCCGAAGGCAAGCCCGGCCTCGATCTCGATGCCGATCTCGTTCGCCGGCACCCGCGCCCGGTCGTGCGCGCCATGCACGTTGAAGCGCCCGGCGCTGACCGGCTGCAGCCCCTCGAGGCTTTTCGCCACCCAGTCCGCTTCCGGCACCGGCGCGATCGCGAACGTGCCGCCATGCGCCGCGCCAAGCTGCTCCAGGGCCGCGCGCTCTTCCGCCGTCGGCTTAGCCTCGAAATAGACGGCTACCTGCCAGCGGTCCGGACCGGCCTCGCTGAGGTCGAAGGCGTTGCTCCACAGCAACGGGTGGTCGTCGAATGCGGTGGCGAGCGCGCGCGCGGGCGCTTCCCGAAGCGTAAGCGTGGCGATCAGCGTCATGGGGGTTGCCGCAGCGGTGCCGGTGTGTTTGCGCCGTTATAGGCCATTCCCGCGGCCAGAAAAGCGCCGGAAATCCGCTTACCCGGCTCATTAAGGCTAACCGCAGGCGTCATCATAGCGTCACCGGGATCACATCTGCGCGTAATCGACGCTCGCCATCCTCCACCTTGAGAAGAGGCGATTCGCCCCCGTTTCCGGGATGCTTTGCCGGGAAAGGTGAGGGCGTCGCACGAAGGAGCGACGATGGCCGACCATCCCGACGTCCCGGTAAGGCGCCCCGATGTTCTGGTGAGAAGGGTGGTGAGCGAGGCTGGCCGCGCGGACGCGCTGGCGGTGCTGGCCGCGACCTACCGCGAAGAGAAGCAGTGGGTATCCGATGCCGAGAGCCAGTTCCCGGCGACCGATATTGGCAGCGACGACGTCGCCTGGTTCGTCGCCTATGGCGCTGGCCGCGCCTCGGGTGTCGTGCGCATCCTCTTCAACCCGCCCATCGCGGTCTATGCCCGCTACGGCCTCACCTCGCTTGATCCCGCCAACCGCATCGAGGATTTCATCGGCCGCCCCGATCTTGCCGAGGTCGGTCGCTTCGCCGTGGTGCCCGATCGCCGCGGCCAGTATCTCGTCGCCGCCGCGCTCATGCGCGCCGTCACCATTACCTGCCTCGAGCGCAAGGTTGCCTGCCTCATCACCGACGTGTTCGAGGACGATCCCCACAGCCCGTTCGGCTTTCACACGCGCGTGCTGGGCTTCCGTCCCGTCGCCACCCACGATGTCGGCGAACTGAATTGCAAGAGCCGCCGCATCACCATGGTGCTGGAGCTTGCCCCGGCCTACCGGCGGCTCAGGCGCCGCAATCACTGGTTCTACCGCTACGTCAACAGCGCACTGTCCGCGGCTCTGAGCGGACAGGTCGCCGCCGCCTGAGGGGCTCGCAAATGAATACGCCCGTCGCGATCGTGTCCGAGAGTGAGGCCGCCAAGCGCGCGCCCGATCTTCTCGGCCTCATGGCCGAGGTCCGCGCCCGGGCGATGGCCTCGCGCGTCGCCATCCGGCCGGTGCCGAGCGTCCGCGAGGTGCTCTTCCGCCGCCTGCCGTTCCTGACGCCCGCCGATCGCCTGATCTTCCGCTTCATCATGCTGGTCGCGCGCCGCCAGGTCGTGTCGATCTCGGGCATCGAGCATATCCAGGCATCGCACCCCTTCATTCTGGCGCTCAATCATTCGACGCGCCGCGAGGCAGTGGTCGTCCCGGCCGCGCTCATTTTCCATCGCGGCGGCAATCTCATCCACTTCTGGTCGGACTGGGTCTTCCGGCTCATCCCCGGCCTCGGGCTGATTCTGCGCCGCTCGGGCACGATTTGCGTGCCCACCAAGCGCTCGCGCTATCGCTTGCTCAATCTGTTGAAGCCGCTGTTCGCGCAGCCCGAGCCCGCCTTCAGGCAGGCGCAGGCGCTGCTCAAGGCGCGGCGGCCGATCGGCGTCTTTCCGGAAGGTACCGTGAACCGCGATCCGAACCGCCTGCTCCCGGGTCGCTTCGGTGCCGCCCGCCTGTCGCTGGAGACCGGCGTGCCGGTCGTGCCCGCCGGCATTCGCTTTCCGGAGGTCGCGGCGGGCGAAGCCCGCGTGCCCGAGCGCTCGGCAATCGAGATTGTCATCGGCCAGCCGCTCACGCCGCCGTCGTGCCAGAACGGCAAGCCGACCTTTGCCGAGGTTCGCGCCTGGCATGCCACGGTGATGTCCGAGATCGCGCGCCTTTCCGGCAAGACCTGGGAATGGCAGCCCGTCGGCGGCCGCCTTGCCCCCGGCGCGCTCGGCGAGCCCGCACTGGCCGCCGACGCGGCTTAGCGGGCTAAGCGTCGCGGCAAATCCGGATCGGCTTGAGCCGGGAGCGCGCGTCTCTTGGAGGTCCGCTCGACAGACAAATCCAGGCGACAGGCAAAAAAAGAGGGCACCGGGTTTGTGACCCGATGCCCCGTTGTTCGTAGTCCTTCAGTCAGGCCGGATCAGGAAGCCGCGAAGCTCAGACCGACGTAGTGCGTCTGGTCGCCGGACTGTACCCGCAGGCGAACGGCCTTGTGTCCGTCGTTGCGGGCCACGGTCACCTGATGCTCCACCTCGGCCGGTGTCGTCACCTTGGTGCCGCCGACCGCCACGATCTCGTCGCCGGCGGTGAGCCCGCTGTCGGCAGCCGTGCCGTTCGGATCGATCTTCGCGACGATGACGCCCTGACCGTCCTGGCTTGGCGCCAGCGAAAGCCCGAGGCCGGACAGCGCGGTCGGCTGCGCAGTGGTCTCAGCCGCGGCCTGCTGCTTGGCACCGGGCATGGTCCCGAGGTCGACCTTGACGTCCTCCTTCTGGCCGTTCCGCCAGACGCTGAGCGTGACCGACGTGCCGGGAGCGTAGTTCGCGATCTTCGTCGCCAGATCGGTCGGATCCTTCACGCTGTCGCCATTGACGGCAAGGATCGTGTCGCCGGCCACGATGCCGGCCTTGGCCGCCGGGCTGTTGTCCTGCGGCTGCGTGACGAGCGCGCCTTGCGGCTTGTCGAGCTGAACGCTCTCGGCCAGTTGCGGCGTCACCGGCTGGATTTCCACGCCGAGCCAGCCGCGCACGACCTGTCCGTGATCCTTCAGCGCGGTGATCACGTTCTCTGCGGTCGCGGCAGGAATGTCGAAGGCCACGCCCACGCTCCCGCCCGAAGGCGAATAGATCGCGGTGTTGATGCCGACGACGTCGCCGTTCAGGTCGAAGGTCGGCCCGCCCGAATTGCCGCGGTTCACCGGCGCGTCGATCTGGATGTAGTTGTCGTAGGGACCCGAGCCGATTTCGCGGCCGGTCGCCGAGACGATGCCCGCCGTGACCGTGCCGCCGAGGCCGAACGGGTTGCCCACCGCCATGATCCATTGGCCGACGCGGACGGGACCAGTCGCGAACTTGACGAAGGGGAACGACTTGTCGGCCGTCACCTTGATCAGCGCGAGGTCGGTCTTGGAGTCCTTGCCGATCAGCTTGGCGTGGTATTCGCTGCCGTCCTGCGTGGTGACGGTGAAATCCCGGGCGTTGTCGACCACGTGGTTGTTGGTCACGATGTAGCCGTCGCCGGAGACGAAGAAGCCCGAGCCGAGGGCGATCTCCTGGCCCTGCTGCTGCGGCGTCTGCATGTTGGGCATGTTCTGGAAGAACTGCCTGAGCTGCGGCGGCAGCTGGTTGAGATCGGGAAGCGTGCCGTTGAACGTCTCCGCCGAGTTGGCGATCGGCGAGGCGTCTTCACGCACGCGAATGCTGACGACCGCCGGGGTCACCTTCTGCGCAAGGTCGGCGAAGTCCGGCTGCCCCGTCGGATTGACGCTGGCCACCGGGGTGTCGGCGCGTGCCGCCTGCGGCGACAGGTACTGGCCGCCGGCGAAGGCTCCGCCGAGAAGGAGTGCCGCTACCGCGGTCCCGGCAAGCAGCCGCCCCATGAGCGGCCGCTGGGGTGTCTGTCCCGGCGCTGGGGAATTACGTTCTGTGTCGATCATTGTGCTTGATCTCCCTTTGCGAACAACCGCCGCCGCCATCGCGCCTGCAAGACGCCGCCGTGCAGAAGGATGACGCGGCCTCGATGTGCCTAGACATAGCCGGGCACCATGAGCGCCACCTGTCCGTTGGGTGAAAAATTGGAAAGGGTGAGGAGCGGTGAGCGAAGCGAACGAAACAGGCCGGTGGCCTGTTTCGAGCGACGAACGCCGGAGCGTGCCGAAGCCCCTGGACTTGATCCGGGGGGACGGCCGGCGGCCGAAGCGCGCGCCAAACGGCGATCACAGCCTCGTCATCGCCGCCGCCGCGCCGCGCTAATGCCACGTTTGAGCGCAAACGCGCCGCTGACGCCGCGCATCGACGGCCGTTACACGCAATCCGCAATCTGCGTATAACCGCGCGCCGCTCAGCCGCCGCCGCGCTGTGTGCCCCGATCGTCCGTCGTGGCCGCCGGCGGGACAGCGGGCGCCGCCCGCTGCAGCGCCGTGGTCATCGCCGCCGCGCCGACCGCGCTGCCGAGCATCATCGAATCTGCCGCGGTGCTCGGCACGACTAGGATCGTGCCGTTCTGCTTCAGACCCTCGTAGAGCATGTTCATGGCGCGTAAGTGCAGCGCCGTCGGGTTGCCGGCATAGGTTTGCGCCGCTTCCACGAAATTCGCCGCGATCTGGCGTTCGGAATCGCCGAGGATGACGCGCGCCTGGCGCTCGCGTTCCGCCTGCGCCTGCATCGACATCGCGTCTTCCAGCGCCGATGGGATGAGCACGTCCTTGACCTCCACCGAGATGACGTTGACGCCCCACGGTTCCGTGCGCTGGTCGATGACCTTCTGCAGTTCGCCGCTGATCTTGTCGCGGCCTTCCAGCATGTCGGCGAGCTGGGTCTTGCCGATCACGTCGCGGAGCGCCGTCTGCGCCGCCCAGCCGATGGCGCTCTTGTAGTCGGCGACGTCGAGCGCCGCTTTCTTCGGGTCGAGCACCTTCCAGAACAGCACGGCGTCGACGTCGACCGGAACGGTATCCTTGGTCAGGGTCTTTTCGGCGTTGAAGCTGGTCGTGATAACCCGCGTGTCGATCCACGTCGGCACCGTGTCGATGATCGGGATGACGACGAACAGCCCCGGCCCCTTCAGCGCCCGAAACCGGCCGAGCCTGAGCACCACCACGCGCTCCCACTGCGCCGCCACCTTCACCGCAAACATCACGATCACCGCAATCACCAGCGCGAGGAAGAAAATCCACTCCGAATGCGAACCGGTCGCCATCGCGACAGCGACGTTGATCAGGAAGCCGGCGACGGCGATGAGAATGGCGAGCGCAACGGAAAACGAGGAAGACATCGGCGTGACCCTCCTGTATTCGGCGGGCGGAGCCTAGGCTCTCTCCGCCGGAACGCAAGCGGCGTCCCTTCACCTCTCCCCCGAGGGGAGAGAGCCTGACCCGGACTTGATCCGGGGGGACGGCCGACCGCGCCGGCGATTGGCCCTCTCAGTGCCGCTCGACGAAATTGTCGAGCACCTTCTTTTGCCCGGCCTTTTCGAAGTCGATGGTGAGCTTGTTGCCCTCGATCGCCGAGATTCTGCCGTAGCCGAATTTCTGGTGGAACACGCGCTCGCCGGTCGAATACTGGCTCTTGCCCCCGGCCGATTTCGCCACCAGCTCGCCCTCGATCAGCCGCGGGCCAGAGGTCAGCGGGTGGTCGAAGCCCCCCCGTCCTGATCCGCGCGCGCCTTTCCCTCCCGCCTTGCCTGAAGCTGCGGCCGCGGCATCTTCGGCGCTCTTGCGGGCCTGCGCGCGCTGCCAGCCCGGCGTGGAGTACGTCGTGTTGGCGAACGGGTCGCGCGTGTCGAACCGGCTCGCGCCATGCGCCGCCGAGCCGTACCCGCCATAGTCGCCGGTGTCTTCCTGCACGTCGACGTGCGCCTCGGGCAATTCATCGAGAAAGCGCGACGGCACGCCGGATTGCCACAACCCGTGCATGCGCCGGTTGGCGGCGAAGCGGATGTAGGCGCGCTTCCGCGCCCGCGTGATGCCGACGTAGGCCAGCCGCCGCTCTTCCTCCAGCCCCGCCTTGCCGTTCTCGTCGAGCGTGCGCTGCGAGGGAAACAGCCCTTCCTCCCAGCCGGGCAGGAACACCGTGTCGAACTCGAGTCCCTTCGCCGAATGCAGCGTCATGATCGAGACCGCGTCGTTGTCGGCCTGGCTGTCCGCGTCCATGACCAGCGAGATGTGCTCGAGAAAGCCGACCAGCGTGTCGAACTCCTCCATCGAGCGCACCAGCTCCTTCAGGTTTTCCAGCCGTCCAGG
>Ga0265313_10001107_pt1 | contig 25792 bp, 19 predicted proteins | sample 4123metaG_FD_203122 | JGI IMG/M metagenome (GOLD analysis project Ga0265313, IMG submission 203122) | Rhizosphere microbial communities from Carex aquatilis grown in University of Washington, Seatle, WA, United States - 4-1-23 metaG | ecosystem: Host-associated > Plants > Roots > Rhizosphere >...
CGGCGGCTATATCGCGGTGGAATTCGCCGGAATCTTCAATGCGTTGGGGGTGAAGGTGACGCAGGTGGTGCGCGGTGACGGGCTGCTGCGCGGCTTCGATGGTGATCTTCGGGACGCCCTGGCCGAGGAAATGGAGGGCAAGGGGATTGAGCTCCATCGCCGTACCGTGGTGGAGGCCATCCGCCACAGGGATCATGGCTACGAACTGACGCTGGCCGGCGGCGGCAGTCTGTTCGGCGATCTGGTGATGTATGCCACCGGCCGGCGGCCCAATACCGCCGGCCTCGGTCTGGAGGAGGCCGGGGTAGCGATCAATGACGAGGGGGCGGTGGTGGTCGACGGGCAGTCCCGGACCTCGGTCCCCCATATCTGGGCGGTGGGTGATGTCACCGACCGCATGAATCTGACGCCGGTCGCCATCGCCGAGGCCATGGCCTTCGTCCGTACCGCCTTCCTGGGTCAGCCGGCCGAGATGGATTACGACGGCGTGCCGACGGCGGTGTTCTCAATGCCGCCTCTGGGCACGGTGGGGTTGAGCGAGGCCGAGGCCCGGCGGCGGTATGGCGCGGTGGATGTCTATGTCTCGCGCTTCAAGCCCATGCGGAACACCTTGGCAGGCCGCGAGGGGCGGTCGCTGGTGAAGGTAGTGGTGGACCCGGCCAGCGACCGGGTGGTGGGTGTTCATATGCTGGGACCCGATGCGCCGGAGATCATCCAAGGCTTCGCCGTGGCGCTGAAATGCGGCGCCACCAAAGCCCAGTTCGACGCGACGGTGGGAATTCACCCCACCGCCGCCGAGGAACTGGTCGCCCTGCGCGAGCGCCGGCCGGTCTAACCGGCGCGAACGCCGTCGAGGAATTTGGTGACTTCACCGCGCAGATTTTCCGAATTGCGGGCAAGGTCACCTGCGGCGGACAGCACCTGCTGCGACGCTGCTCCGGTCATGGTTGCGGCCTCACTGATGCCGGCGACGTTGGCTGACACCAACTGGGTGCCTTCCGCCGCCTGCTGGACGTTGCGGGCGATTTCCTGGGTGGCGGCGCCTTGCTCCTCCACCGCCGACGCGATGCCGGACGAAATCTCGCGCACCTGATCGATGACCACCCCGATGGCGCGGATAGCCTCCACGGCACGCCGGGTCTCCTCCTGCACCGAGGCGACCTGGGAGCTGATCTCCTCGGTCGCCCGCCCGGTCTGGTTGGCCAGGTTCTTGACCTCGCCGGCGACTACCGCGAAGCCCTTTCCGGCTTCGCCCGCCCGTGCCGCCTCGATGGTGGCGTTGAGGGCCAGCAGATTGGTCTGCGAGGCGATGTCGTTGATCAGGCTGACCACCTCGCCGATTTTGTCGGCGGACTGGGCGAGACCACGGACCATGTCGTTGGTGCGGCTGGTTTCGTCGGAGGCGGTCTGGGAAATCCTGGCGGCCTGGGAAACCTGACGGCTGATCTCGGTGATGGAGGACGACAGTTCCTCGGCGGCAGCGGCCACGGTCTGCACGTTGGAGGTGGCTTCCTCGGCGGCGGCGGCGACAGTGGCTGCCTGCCCCTGGGCCTGATGGGCGGCGGCGGACATGCTTTGCGAGGTGGCCTGCATTTCGGTGGCCTGGGTGGAAACGCCCTTGACCAGTCCCATGACCGCGGCTTCGAAGGTGTCGGCCATCTCCAGCATGCCGCGCCGACGGTCGGCCTCGGTGCGCAGGCGGCTTTCCTCTTGCTCCTTCTGCAAGGCGGTGACACGGATGGCGTTGTCCTTGAACACCTGAACCGCCTTGGCCATATCGCCGATCTCGTCCTTGTTCTCGGCGGCGGGGATGGTGACGGAGGTGTCGCCCCCGGCCAGGATGCCCATGGCCCGGGTCATGGCGGTGATGGGCAGGGTGATGCCGCGGCCGATGATCCAGGCCCCGGCGATGCCGACGATCAGGGCAATGATGGCGGCGATGCTGATGGTGGTCTTGGCGGTGTGGACCTCGGCGGCGGCACGCGGACCCAACTCGTCCTGGTGGGCCTTGAGCTGTAGTTTGAAGTCTTCCACCGCCTTGGCGACCTTGGGTCCGGTCTGGTCGAGGACGTCGTGAACCAGATGGGCGCGTTCGACTTGGGCGCCGTGGTGTGTCGTGTATTGGGTGAAGTAGGTGTCGAGCAGGGCGCGGCTCTGGGCGATCGCTTCCTTGCGTCGGGCATTGTCGGTGCGAGTGGCCAATTCGGTCAGTTGCTTGCCGATCTGTTCATTCAGCGCGACCACCCGCTGATGGAAAATGTCCTGGTCCGTTGCGGTAAAGGTGCGCGCCGCAAGACGCATGCGCACCACATCCGCCACGGTCAATCCCACCCGATAGGCGGCATCCATATCGCCCTCGTGCGCGGCCGAATCACTTAGGGATGCCAACACCCGCTCCAGTTCCGGTCCGGTCTTCGCCAAGCCATTGTTGGATAGGTCCTCCTCCTTGTTCCGTAGCACCGCAACCTTGGCAAAGGTTTCCACATAGCGGTCGATGTCGGCATCGATAGCCTTGATCCGATCAACCTGGGCGGGGTCGTGTACCTCGTTGAGCATTTCCTTGATCACGTCGTCGGCGGTGTGGCTGGAGTCTTCCACCTGTTTGCGGTCCGCTTCTGAGCCGGTGAGCAGGAAGGTCTTAGCCTCGATGCGGACCTTGAGGGCATTGGCCTGGATGCGGCCGATGCCGTTGGTCTCCCGGGCGATGCCGCGATAGGTCTGGAAATTGTCGTCGGCCTTCTCCAAGCTGGTGAAGGCCATGATGCCCACGAAGGTGAGAAGGGCGAGGACGATGCCAAATCCGGCGTTGACCTTCTGAGAGATTTTGATATTCGATAAAGTCATCCGCCTCAGTCTCCAAAAATTGCTGTTCGTCCTCGGACGCCGTCCTTCGCGACCGGAAATCGCATGCGCTGCAAGCATCGCAATACGCAGCATCACCTATATGACATTGTATAGGGGGTAGTGAAAGTCAAGGCCATAAGAAAATGCTGCGATATCATTGTGATAATCGTTTCTGTCCCCCATATTCGATCTGAGGTTATGTGCATGACAAATGGTATAAACTGAATGGGCGATAATCCTCAGGTGGCCTACGCCCCTCCCTTGTGGCGGCCTCCCTCCGAAGGCGACAATCTGATCATCCAGGCGACGCTGGGATGTCGGTATAACCAATGCAGCTTCTGCTCCATGTATAAGGCGAAGAGCTACCGGGCGCGGTCTCAGGAGGAGGTCTTTGCTCATATCGATCAGGCGTCGGCGGAATGGCCTCGGGCGCATCGGGTGTTCCTGGCCGATGGCGACGCCTATTGCCTACCAACAGAATCGCTAGTCGCCATCTGTGATCACCTCGCTTTACGGCTGCCGAACCTCCAGCGCATATCGGCCTATGCCACCCCCTTCGACATTCTGGGCAAGAGCCCCGAGGAGATCGCGCAATTGAAGGCCCTGCGGCTGGGATTGGTCTATCTCGGGATCGAGACCGGTTGGGACCCGCTGCTCAAACGCATCGCCAAGGGATCGGCCATGCAGATGGAGGCGGCTCTGACCCGCGCCCGCGACTGCGGCCTCAAGGTCTCCGCGACGGTGATCTTGGGGCTGGGCGGCAAACGCGATTGGGAGGCCCACATCGATGCCACCGCCGACCTGGTCAATCGGGCGCCGCCGGTCTACCTCTCCACTCTGCAACTGGGCCTGGAAAGCACGGTGGCGCCGCGTTTCTTCGAGCGCTTCGGCGAGGGCTTCGAGGGACAGGACGACCATGGTGTGCTGATGGAACTACGCCGGCTGGTGGAGCGGCTTGCCCCACCCAGCCCGGTGATCTTCCGCTCCAACCATGCCAGCAACGCACTGCCCCTGGCCGGGACTCTGCCCAAGGACCGGGGTAAGCTCTTGGCGATGCTCGACGCCGCCCTGTCGGGACAAGGCCGTGTGCGGCCGAAATGGCTGCGGGGGTTTTAACCCGACCTTCAATGCGGGGCCAGGGAGAGCGGGCTGTCCCCCAGATTATCCGCCATAGCCACGATCGGCCCGGGGATGACGGCTGGTGCGACAAACAATTGGAACACCTTGGCATGCGGGTACCTGCCGCAAAACATTAGGTGCAATGAATATACATTGAAGCAGCCAATGGCTGCTCCGGCGACGAAAAGCTTCCCTGACAGAGCGAAGCCTTCGTAAGCCGATGGCGGAAGAAATCCAAGCTCCTCCTTCGCAAGCCTGCGCCTCTCTGCACATCTTCCAGAAATGGAACAACCTCTTCCGAACTGGCCTTGAATGCGAAGCTCATGATCACCTCTTCTCCTGAGGCGATACTACCCGACAGAATCAAAGCGCGAATTGCGTGTATGACCGTAAAGCCGCTCAGCCGTGGCGTAATGGCGTAGCGCATCCCGACCCAAGAGTCAGGAGGGCGACACAAAACCTATGTGGAAAGCCCACCGAGCACCTTGGCTAGGCGATTGATTTCTCTACATTATCGGCGATGGAAATCGCTTGGCGTCCCCACGGGGATTCGAACCCCGGTTTACGCCGTGAGAGGGCGTCGTCCTAGGCCTCTAGACGATGGGGACGTCGAGGCGCGAGGCCCGTTTTATGTCGGAAAGGCCGGGGCCTTGCAAGCACTTTTTTCGCCGAGCCGCAGGGTGACCGGCCAGCTGCGACCGGCCGTGCGGTCCAGGCGGTGGGCCAGGATCTGCACTGTTTGCGGCCGGCCCCTGGGGTCGGCGGCCACGCCGGCGATCAGCCAGATCAGGTCGGGCTCCCAGGCATGGGCGAGATCGGTTGTCGAGGGGCGCGCCGAGCCGTCGGGATGGGAATGCCAGTGGCCGACAATCCGATGAGCGGTGCCGCGCAGGGACCGCTCCACCTCGAACCGCGTCAGGGGGTCGAGCTCGAACCGATCCGGGGTCTCGTCCCTGCGGAGATTGGCAGCAGCAACCAGCCGACTGACCCGCACCACCCGCTTGCCCGAACCGACCAGCAGGCCGCAACATTCCGCCGGAAAGGCAGCCTCGGCCAGGGCGGCGATCTCGGCCAGGTGCCCGGCGGCCAGGATGATCACTAGCGGACCGTGGGCTCGGGGCTAAGCTGGAAGCTACCGGCAACCCGCCCCTGCGCTGGGTCGAGAACGATAAGGCGCTCGGCTCCTGCTCCGGTCAGGCGCAGCACTATTCGGTCGCCCGAGACCACCATTTGCTCGACCCGAGCACCGGCGGGAACCGGAACCGGGATGCTGCCGAACTCGGTCACCGCTGCCGTGCCGGAGGAGGGCGGGGCGTTCTTCAAATGGGTCTTGGTCGACAGGCCCCAGCCTAACACCCCAAGTCCCGCGAAAAGCAGAACGCCGAGAAAGATAACCAGTGACTTGACCGCCTTCATCGCCTGACCTTCAATCGCTATTCGCCGAAACCGTCCGGTTCGGCCATGATGGAGCCATGAGCACCGTGATCCCCGACATCCTGACGCCACCGCCGGTGGAGCCCGATGAAGCCGGAACCCGCCTGGACAAGTGGCTGGCCATCCATCTGCCGGAACTATCGCGCAGCCGCATCAAGGCCCTGATCGAAAGCGGCCATGTCCATTCGGGAAAAACGACCATAACGGACCCCTCGCATAGGGTCAAACCTGGCCTGGAGGTGGTGGTGGCGCCACCGCCCGACGCGCCGGCCGAGCCTCTCGCCCAGGACATCGCGCTGGATGTGGTCCATGAGGACGAGGACCTCATTGTCATCAACAAGCCTGCTGGCATGGTGGTCCATCCTGCCCCGGGCAATCCCGACGAAACCCTGGTCAATGCCCTGCTGGCCCATTGCGGCGAATCGCTGGCCGGCATCGGTGGCGTGCGCCGTCCCGGCATCGTCCACCGCCTGGATAAGGACACCAGCGGCGTCATGGTGGCGGCCAAGACCGATATCGCCCACCGCTCGCTGTCGGCCCAATTCGCCGCCCATACCCTGAACCGGGCTTATCTTGCTCTGGTCTGGGGCCTGCCCAATCCTCGACAAGGCGAGATCGAAGGCAATATCGGCCGTAACCCCAGCGACCGCAAGAAGATGGCCGTGGTCAAAGGCGGCGGCAAGCCGGCGCTGACGCGCTATCGGGTGGTCAAGACCTATGCCGGCGGTGCCGTCAGTCTGGTGGAATGCCGTCTTGCCACCGGACGCACCCACCAGATCCGTGTCCATCTCACTGCGCTGGGACATCCCCTGGTGGGGGACCCGGTCTATGGCCGGGTTCGGTCCAACCGGCTCAGCGGGTTGTCGAGTGAGGCGCGCGAAAGATTATCCAACTTTCCCCGTCAGGCACTTCACGCCTATCTTCTCGGGTTCACCCACCCTACTAAAGGGTGTGAGCTTGCGTTCGAAAGGAGTATGCCTGCTGATATCAATGAATTGATCCGGTTTTTAGAGACCCTATAAAACTCCGTATACTTGATCGCCGTACTATGACATTATCCTCTTAACACGAACGGTGTCGCTGCGCTGAAGTGCTCTTCGGGGTGCTGGCGCGAATCGGGGAAAAACCTCGCCACCGGAAAGAGGAGAAGACGATGACGGCAATGACTTCCAGCCTGTCGCTTGCCCCTGAGGGCAATCTCTCGCGTTATCTTCAGGATATCCGCAAATTCCCCATGCTGCCGCCGGAAGAGGAATATCTCCTGGCCAAGCGCTTTCGCGAACATGGTGACTTCAACTCGGCCAACCAACTGGTGACCAGTCATTTGCGTCTGGTGGCCAAGATAGCCATGGGCTATCGCGGCTATGGCCTGCCCCTGGGAGAGCTGATCTCGGAGGGCAATGTCGGTATGATGCAGGCGGTCCGCCGCTTTGACCCCGACCGCGGTTTCCGTCTGGCGACCTATGCCATGTGGTGGATCCGGGCCGCCATACAGGAATACATCCTGCATTCATGGTCGCTGGTGAAAATGGGTACCACCGCCGCCCAGAAGAAACTGTTCTTCAACCTGCGCAAGCTCAAGGGCCAGATGCAGGCCATCGAGGAGGGCGACCTCTCGGCCGAGAACGTGACCAAGATCGCCACCCGTCTCGACGTTGCCGAGGATGAGGTGGTTAATATGAACCGCCGCCTGTCCAGCCCTGACCACTCCCTTAACGCTCCGGTACGCGCTGATGGCGAAGGCGAATGGCAGGATTGGCTGGTGGATGAACGCGAGGACCAGGAAACTGAACTGGGGGAGCGCGAGGAACTGGGCCAGCGCCGGGAACTGCTGTCGGCGGCGCTCGCCGGTCTTAACGAGCGGGAGCGGGCCATCCTGACCCAACGCCGCCTAGCCGAGGACCCCGCCACCCTGGAGGATCTATCGCAGCGTTACGGCATCTCCCGCGAGCGGGTACGCCAGATCGAGGTTCGCGCCTTCGAGAAGCTTCAGAAGTCGGTGAAGTCCGCCGCTGGACTGGTGCCGGTTCACTGACGGACTGCGGGAGGCCATCTTTTCCCGGATTTCGCCGGTTGGAGGCGGAGTCCGGCGTGGAAGTGGGGCGAATGCCCCCCTCGATCAAATTGCGGGTGCCGGCTGCGGCATCGGGATGAGTCTGGCGAGTTTCCGGAGGTTCTGTGCGGCGGCGGCGAGAAGAAATTTGCTTTTGGTCCCGCATGGACCTCGCAACCGTAATCGGTCGAGCCTCAATATTCCGTTTGAGCCCATCACCGCGCTTCAACTTCAACAGCGCAGAGACCTTTCCCACGGCGCGGCATCGCGCCACGCCGTGGGGAAACCATGGTCTTACTTGGATGCGGGTGGGGACGCGGCGGCGGCCTTTGCTTCCTTTTCCTTCTTAAGCTTTTCCCTTGCAGCAGCGTCCTCGGCACGGATCGGGTCAAAGGGGCCGTATTTGTGCTGGGTCTCGGAGAACGAATCGACGTATGGACCCCACGGGAAATCCTCGGGCTTGTCATACGGATTGGAGAAATCCTTCGCGACCTCGCCCTCTCGGGGCTGGCGGGGATGCGAGATGACGAAGCCGGCGACGTCATAGGCATCATCCTTTGACAAGGCCGGGTGATCCCAAGACGCTTGGCCAAAGGGCATGTTCACATAAACATACTGGAAGGTGGACAGGATACGGAACATTGATGCCGACTCGCTGGTCGCATCCCGCCCCCAGAGCGGCGGAAATTCGTAGCCTTTCCGGTCACCCACGACGCCGACGCGCTTGCCCAGGCCATCGTCGCCGTGGCAGGCGGCGCACTGTTCCTTAAAGACCTCTTCCCCGCGCACGAGGTTGGCGGCCCGCTTCGGCTCTTCGACAACCATTTCCTTCTCGCCGATGATCTTGGCCCCCTTGGGCACGCCGCGCGAGAGGTATTCGATATAGGCGGCGAGTGCCTTCATCTCCTTGGAGTCTTCCGGAATCTCGCGTCCAGACAGGCTATGGGTGAAACACAGATTGATGCGGTTCTCCAGGGTGACATTCTTGCCAAACCGAGGCTGGAACTGGGGATAGACGCTATATGTGCCAATCAACGGGGCGGCATAAGGCACGGTCGCCCCGGCGCGATGGCAACTGCCGCACGCCATGTTGGTTCCCGCGTAGCGCTTCGAGGGATCCGCCACCTCGGGCCCGAGATATTCCGAAGTGTGGACGAGCAGCTCCTGCCCCAGCTTGATCATGCGGTTCTGCTCGGTGTCCGGCAACTTCGAGAGGTCCGTGTCGGGCGTCGGCCAAGTGCGGAGGTCCACGACCGGACGATCTGTGGCTGGCGCGGCGGAAACGTCGGCCGCCTTAGCCTCGTCAGACCCGATGGATGTCAACAGCGCCAGCACCATGGCCCCCACAACGAAGCCATTTTCTTTCTGTGTCATGTGCGAAAGTGGTCTCCGCGCGCATTTATTTTCCATGCTATTCCCCCTTTGATGAGCGGCATCGCCGCATACAGTGGTAGTGACGTGGACCTGTCGAAGCTCGATCAGAGATCGCGACATTGTTAAAAAATATCTTTATATTGTATATGTCTAATATATAAATATTATGGCATTTTGCGCAACCGCTAATTTCACAGTTAAACAATCGGCGCCAAGCTTACTTATCGTTCTTTAACCGACATTTCCCATATGAACGGCCTATCCGCTCCTGATTGACGCCAGGACAGCCAAATTTCGGCCCAACCGGAGACGGAATGGCGCGATGGCGGCTTCCATCGCAGCATGATTGCCATCTCGACTGCCGTGATCGGCCTCAGCGGAGGGATTCCAGCCTATTTTGCAACAGACCGGACGCACTTCTCTTGTCGTTCGCCCCATGGAGCTCATCCTGAACGTCAACATGGCGCAGGTGTCCGTGGTCGGAGATCGTCGATCATCTCCAAAATACGGCGAGACAGGCCACGTGGCACGGCCACTTCGGCCATCTGGGAAGTCCGGTTGTAATCCTGGGCCTTGGCGCGAGGGGAGGGGCATACTCACTCGCGTGCGTCCTTGGGTCTGCCGCCTTTTGGCCAATCCTTGGCCTTGGCGGGGAAATCGGGTCGGGGCTGGTGCGAGAAGTATTCGGCCACATCCACTGCTTCCTGTTCGGTCAAGGCACCACCCTGGCCCAAAAGACCATTCATGCCGTGGGCCAGGGGCATATTGCGGTAGACGAAGGCCGCGGCCGTGTAGGTGCGGGCCATGCCGGCTCCCAGATTGAACGATTTATCGCCCCATAGCGGCGGAAAGACATATTCGCCCTGGCTGTCGGTCAAGCCCTCGCCATTGCTTCCGTGGCAGGTCACGCAGTCGCGGTCATAAATTCTGCGGCCGTTGACCGGATCGGGAACCAGATCGGTGTTGATCTTGCCGATACCTGTTCCCTGGATCGGCAGTTTTCCTTTTCCCGGCGGCAGGCCCTCCGATAGCCACTCCATGTAAGCCAGGAACGCCTTCATCTCGCGCGATTCGGCTGGCAACGGCGTCCCGTTCATGGACCGCAGGAAGCAGCCGTTGACCCGTTCGGCCAGGGTTACCTCGCGACCGGCGCGGGGATTGTACTGGGGGAAGGCCCGGCTGGTGCCCAGGAACGGCGAGCCGAACGGCACCTTGCCGGCCAGGAGGTGGCAGGAGGAGCAGTTCATCTCGGCCCCAACATGGTCGGGCAGCAGCCGCTTGGTCTCGGACATCAGTCTTCGACCCAGCAGGATGGCGTCTCCTTTTTCTCCCCTGGGGATGTCGGAAACCTTGGGAACCGAGAAGGGAATCGGCGTGTCCTGGAGCTTGACCTCAGCCGCAGGGGCCGTAGGGGCGGTGGCCAGGAACACCAGGATGCTGGCCCGGGCGAGCGCCGTAAACTTGATCATGATGGACTCCTGTCTCTGGCGGTCACGGCCGGGCGGGAAGGATGGGGAAGGCCTTACGCAGGCGGGCAATCTCCTTCTCCTCCACCGGGGAAGCGGTGTTGCCCCAGGAGTTGCGGATGAAGGTCAGGATTCCTGCTAGCTCGGCGTCGCCGAGACGGCTGAATCCCGGCATGGCAAAGGCGGAGGGGTTGGCCTCGGTGACCGGCATGCGGCCGCCGGCCAGAGCCACCCGGATCACCGAAGCGGGATTGTCGGGCAGAACGGCCGAATTGCGGGCCAGGGCCGGATAGATACGGGGAAAGCCCATGCCGTCCGCCCGGTGGCAGTCCTGGCAGAATTCTGCGTATAGGGCGGAGCCCGGCCGGGTGTAATCGCCCTTGCGCAAGGTGGCGAAGGTATCGTCTCCGGTCTTGATCGCCTGGATCGAGACCTCTGCCGGTGGGAGGCTCCTAAGGTACAGGGCCATGGCCCTCAGATCGTCTTCTTGCATGAATTGGGTGCTGTGAGTGACGACTTCGGTCATGCCACCAAAGGCGGCGGTGCGGTGGGTGCGGCCGGTCTTCAGGAACTGGACAATGTCATCCTCGCTCCAGTCCCCCAGTCCGGTGCCGGAATCGCTGCGCAGGGACTTGGCGAACCAGCCGTCGATCACTCCGCCGGCCAGGAATTGCGGGCCCTCGGTGGAGGACAAGGCTCTTTCCTGGAAGGCGATGCCCCGGGGGGTATGACAGGAGCCGCAATGGCCCAGTCCCTCGACCAGATAGCCTCCGCGATTCCATTGGGCGTCCCGGCTTTCCACCGGGGCAAAGCCGCTTGTCGTCACGAATATGTTGCTCCACAGCGCCAAAGGCCAGCGAATGGACAGCGGCCAGGGGATATCGCTGGCGCGGTTGGGCTGATCCACCGCGTCCACCCCTTCCATGAAATAGGCATAGAGCGCCCGCATGTCGGCTTCGTCGATGCGGGCATAGGACGGATAGGGCATGGCCGGATAGAGGCGGTGGCCATCCTTGGCGACGCCCCGGCGCAGCGCGGCGGCGAATTCCTCGTAGGTATAGCCGCCGATGCCGGTGACCGGGTCGGGCGTGATGTTGGTGGAATAGATACTGCCGATCGGGGTTTCCATGGGCAGGCCACCGGCAAAGGGCTTGCCTCCGGCTGCGGTGTGGCAGGCGATGCAATCGCCGACGACCGCCACCTTGCGCCCGGCCTCGATGATCGCTGCGCCGGCCTTGGTCGCGGCCATGTCGATTTCGCTACGTGCCGGCGTACTCCATGGAAGAGCCGCCAGCAGCAAGGTGGCCACCGTTATCTGGAGGTTCGGTCTCATGGTCGGCGTTCTCCCAGCAAGTCATCACCTGGTGCGGGAATACAGGCTAGGCTGGGCCGGATCGCAGAGAAATTGGGGAAAGCCCGGAAGCGGGCTTAGGGTTTTCCCTGAAGGGTCATCTGCATCCGGGTGAGATCGGCCACGGAATCCGCCGCCATCTTTTCCATGACGCGGGCGCGGTGAACCTCGACCGTCTTCATGGAGATTCCAAGCTCATGGGCGATCATCTTGTTGGCTCTGCCCTGGATCACCAAAGCCATTACCTCCCGTTCGCGCAAGGTGAGGCGGTCGAAGCGCTCGGCCAGACGGCGGTTGACCCGGGCCGTACCGCAGGCAGCGGCGCCCCGCCGCAGGGCTTCGGTCACAAGGTCCAGCAGACGCTGGTCGTTGAAAGGCTTTTCCAGGAAATCCACCGCTCCCTGCCGCATGGCCCGCACTACCATGGGAATGTCGCCATGGCCGGAAATGAACACGATTCCGAGGGTGGAGCCGAGACGGTCCAGGGCGCTTTGTAAGTCCAGGCCGCTCATGCCCGGCATGCGTATGTCCAGCACCAGACAACCCGGCCCCTCCCGGACCGGGGCGAGGAGGAAGGCTTCCGCCGAAGGAAAGCATTCTACCGGATGACCCATGGATTTCAGTAGAAAGGCCAATGAGTGCCGCATGGCCTTGTCGTCGTCCACTACATAGACGGTGGGGGTGCAGGGATCGGACGATCCGCAACGGCCGCAGGTCATTCTGCCTCCTTGGTTTTGGCCGCGGGGAGGATGAAGTGGAACACCACTCCGCCCTCCGGATCATCTTCGGCCCACAGCCGGCCGCCTTGGGCTTCGATCATGCTTCGCGACAATGACAGTCCCAGTCCCAGGCCGTCGGGCTTGGTGGTAAAGAAGGGTTCGAACAGTCTTTCCCGCGCCTCGGGGGACAGGCCCGGCCCGGTGTCGCGGACGCTCACCGTCACGCCGGCCTCTGTTGCGGCAGAGGTGATCTCCAGCTTGCGGAACTCTTCGCCTTGCATGGCGTCGGCGGCATTCTGCAACAGGTTCAGGACCACCTGTTCGACGCGGATACGGTCGGCCGACACCAAAGGCAGGTTCGCCGCGAGGTTGACGGTCAGAATGACGCTGCGCCGGGCGGCGATGGCTTGGAACAGATCGATGGCGTCGGCGACGGGGCGGTTGACGTCCAGGGCCTGAGGCACCGGACTGCGCTTGCGCACGAAGGCGCGGATGCGCTTGACGATACCGGCGGCCCGCTCGGCCTGGGCGGCGATCAGTCCCACACCTTCGGCGACACCCTCGGGATCGTCGCCAGCGGCCAGCCGCCGTTGACAGCCGCTGGCGTAATTGGCGATGGCGGCCAGGGGCTGGCTGATTTCGTGTGCCATGCTGGACGCCATTTCCCCCAGCAAGGAGAGGCGGGCTCCGTGCTCCATCTCCTCGCGCTGGGCGCGGGCCTCGGCATTGGCCATTTTCAGTTCCAAGGTCCGGCGTCGCACCAGAAATTCCACCCGTGCCACGTGGGCCAGCCACCAGAGTGCGGCCAGCAGGGAGATGACCAGCCAGGGCCAATGGTCGCGTAAAACCTGATGCAGCGAGGGATGGCGCAGATACTCGTAGGGGCCGAGCTTGAGGGCGCGGAACAGGTCATGCACCGGCTGGTAATCGGCAGGGACCGTCCAGGCGTGGCGGCTTTCCTCGGGCATGGACAGCAGTGCCATGGCCACCCGCTTGGCCAAGGCTTCCGGCGTAGTCGCCAGCTTGGCGAACGGCCAGTCGGGGTAAAGCCGGGTGGAGGTCAGGCAGCCATGCACAGGGCGGCCATCGAGAACCCGCAATTTCCCGCGTTCAAGCAGACCTTCGGCCTCCATCTGCTCCAGCAGGCAGATACGGAGTATTCCTGCATCGGCGCGTCCTTCCGTCACAGCCGCCGCTACCGCCTCCATGGGAAAACCGGTGAAGTCGAGGCCGGCGGTATCGGTGAAGGGGTCGATGTTGCGCTCGGCCAATTCTCGCCAAGCGGTGCGAAAGCCGCCGAACGCATCGGGGGAGACCGCAGCCAACCGCGCCCCCCGCAGGTCGGCCAAGTGGCGCAGGTCCTCGCGGGCCGAACGTACCACGACGGCGGACCCCACCATGGCCGGCGGAATGTCCCGTGCCGCCGTGGACAGGCTGGCGATGCGGGTTACGCCATGGGCCGCTTCCAGCTCGACGTAATGGCCGGGATTGGTAATGACAAAGTCCACGTCCCCGTTGCGCACCGCCGCGTTCAGGCCCTCAAGGTCCAGGGGGCGTAACAGAATGCGGTATTGCGGCAATTGGGCGCGAAGATGGGCCTGGGTCGGTTCCCACTCGCTCTCGGCCATTTCAGCACCGCGAAAGGCCAGGACTCCGATGCGCAATTGCGGCGCTTCGGCCCGAACCGACCCATTCGGCCACAGCAACAAGACGCCCAGGAGCAACAAGCGAATCAGCATTCCGCCCGTTTATCATATTCGCCCGCCATGGTCATCCATCCCGCCCCAGGCACAGGCTTTCCCGAGCCATGCTCCCGTATGAAAGGATGGGGAATTCGGATCGGGCATGATAACCTCCGCCCGTTCTTCCAATCCTGCGGTCGGGCTGGCTTCGGCTGGTGCGCTTCCTCTCGCGATCAGATTACCGTGACCGAATCAGATGCCTTGACCATGGCCGAGTGCGAGATCGCCGCCGGCCGATTTTCTGCCGCGCTGCGACTTCTGACGGCGCAGCCCGATGCTGCTGCCGGCCGCCACGCGCTGTTGGGTGCCGCCCATCTCGGTTGCAAGCACGCCAAGGCGGCGTTGGATCACCTGCGCCGCGCGGCGGACGAGGCACCCGGCGACGTAGCGATCCTGACGCTGCTGGGAAGGGCCCATCAGCTCGCGGCCGATCCCGCCGCTGCGGCGCGGGTATTCGAACGGCTGTCGGCTTTGGCCCCAGGGCTGCCGGCGGTGGCCGAGGCGCTGGCAGGCGCCTATCGGCGCGATGCGCGGTATGACGATGCCATCTCCCTCGTGGCGGCTGAGCCGGCGCCGAGCGATCAGATGCTTTACGAGATGGCCATGAGCCAAGCCGCCCTCGGCGATGCCGTCGGTAGCCTTGCCAGTTGGGACGCGCTGATCGCTCGGGCTCCAGATCTGGCCGCCGCCTGGTATGGCAGCCACGCGCCGGCCCTCGACCTGTTGGGCTGGCCCGAGGCCGAACGCCGGCTGGAACGGGCCGCCGCCTGTCCTAAAGCTAACGGCAAGTATCAGGCCATGTTGGCCGCCTATGACCTTCTCGCCGGGCGTCCGCCGCGTCCCTTCAGCCGCAAGCATGCTCACATCACCGATTCCGCCGCCGCTCTGCTGCCCGATCTTGTTCCCGGCCTGCGGCTGTTTGGCATGGCGCAGGCTCTGCTGCGCTGGACGGTGGCCGAGGCCCGGCGGCCGGGGCTGGTGTTGGAATTCGGGGTGCGGCGCGGCACGTCGCTGGCGGCCATCGCCGAGGTCGCCGGGCAGGAGGTGCACGGCTTCGACTCATTCGAGGGGCTGCCTGAAGGGTGGAACGGTGCATCGGCCGGCGTTCTCACCACCGGCGAGGAGCTGCCGGTAGTGGCCGATGGTGTCCACCTGCATCCCGGCTGGTTCGAGAAGACGCTCCCCGCCTTCCTGGCCGTACAACCCGGGCCGGTGCGTTTCGCCAATATCGACTGCGACATCTACTCCTCGACCCGCACAGTGCTTACCGCCCTGGCTGGTCGCATCGGGCCGGGCACCGTCCTGGTCTTCGACGAGTTCGTCGGCAATCGAAGCTGGCGCGAAGACGAGTACCGAGCCTTCGGCGAGTTTGTCGTCGCGTTCGGAATCCGCACCCGCATCATCGCTGTCAACCTAGCCTGCAAACAGGTGGCAATGGAGGTGGTCGCGTGACTTGCGGCCGCCACTCCTGAGTCGTTACGTCCGGTCCTTGGCGGCGGCGGAGTAAATGCCCTGGATGCTGTCCCAGACTTCCTTCACCGTCTTTGACTCCTCGATGCTGCGGTCGGAGTAGTGGGTGTGCAGCAGGTCGTGGGCCTTGGCTGAATAGGGGGCTTCCAGGAAGTCGCGGTAGAGCGCCTGGACCTGAGGATTGTTGTGGGATTGGCGGTTCTTGGCCTTCTTGTCGATCCCGAACAGGGTCTCGCGCCGCTTCATGGCGTGGGACAGGTAGGACTTCTTGGACCGCAGGGTGCCGCCTCCGTCGACGCAGCCGCCGGGGCAGGCCATGATCTCGATGAAGTCGTAATCGGCGGTCCCGGCCAGCACCTGCTCCACCACCTCGCGGGTCGGCTTGAGGCCGTGGCACATGGCCACCTTGATTTCGCCGATATCGCCGCCGATGTCCACAGTGGCGCCACGCACCCCATCGAAGCCGCGCAATTGTTGAAGTTCGATGGTCTCCAACTCCTTGCCGTTGACCACGTAATACATGGTGCGGACGGCGGCTTCCATAACGCCGCCGGTGGTGCCGAAGATGGCTCCGGCGCCAGAATAGGCGCTCATATAGGGATTGTCGAAGGCAGAGGGTACCTGGGTCTTGAGATCGATGCCCTCGCGCTTGAGCAAACGGGCGAACTCGCGGGTGGTCAGAACCACGTCGATTTCATCGGCTAATTGCGGGCGGGTGCGCTCGTCTTTCTTGGCGGTGCAGGGCATGATGGAGATGACGCGAATCCTGGCCGGGTCGATGCCCATCCGTTCAGGAAGATAGGTCTTGGCGATGGCTCCCAGGCATTGTTGCGGCGACTTGGTCGACGACAGCAGCGGCAGGATTTCGGGGTAGTGCCGCTCGGCGAAATTGATCCATGACGGGCAGCACGAGGTGAAGGTGGGGCGCCGGTTCTCCTTCAGACGACGCAACAATTCGGTCCCTTCCTCCATGATCACCACGTCTGCGGCGAAATTGGTGTCAAGCACCACATCGGCGCCGATGCGGCGCAGGGCTCCGATGATCTCACCTTCCACATTGGTTCCCGGCGGCAGGCCAAACTCCTCGCCGAAGCCGACGCGGACGGCGGGGGCGAACTGGAACACGGTGACGACTTCGGGATCGCTCAGATAGTCGAGGACCTGTTCGGTGGAGTCGCGCTCGCCCAGCGCGCCGGTGGGGCAGACCAGTACGCACTGGCCGCAGGTGACGCAGGTGGAATCCGCCTGCGAGGTACCGAGGTGCAGTCCAACAGAAGTGTCCTGGCCGTTGCCGGTCACTACAAGGGCGTCCACCGCCTGGCCCGAACGGCAGATAGCGACGCAGCGTTGGCAGCGGACACATTTGGTCATGTCGCGGATCAGGGCCGGCGACGAGGAATCGATGCCGCGTGCCGCCACCCGCGCAGGGTCGTAGAAACGGTTGGTGCGCAATCCGACGAACTGGGCCACATCTTGCAGTTCACAACTGCCATGACGGATGCAGGTGGCGCAATCCTGGTCGTGGTCGGCCAGCAGCAGTTCCACCTGCAACCGCTGCATCTCGCGCAGTTGCGGGGTGCGGGTGCGGATTTCCATGCCGGCGCGGACCGGCGTGGTGCAGGAGGTGATGATTTTTGGGGCGGGCTGCTCCGGCGTGCTGATTTCGGTCAGGCAAACCCGGCAGGTGCCGGGGGCATGATCAATGTCGTTCATTTCGCACAGGGTCGGGATGTGGATACCGAGCCGGCGGGCCAGCGACAGAACGGTCTCGTTGGCCGCAGCCGTCACGGTACGGCCGTCGATGATGAGGCTGACCTCGGTATTGGGGACGGCTGGGGTCATGGTCAGATCGCTCCTGCCGGGATGGGCTGCTCGGTGATGACTGAATAAATGCGGTAGCAGCGCATGCAGCGCTGGGCCTCGTGGTAGGCTTCCTCGGCGCTGATGGTGCCTTCCACCTCCTCGAACATGGACTTACGCACCTCGGGGTCGAGTTCGGGGTGATGCACCCGATATTCCAGGCGAATGGGAATCTCGACGCAATCGGACGCCAGCATCTTGTTGTCGGTGAGGATCTTGCGCATGCGCGAGCGCGGGAAGAAGCGCACATGGCCGTATCGGACCCAGTCGTCGATGCTCCGCGCAGCCTTAAGGCCATTGGCCATGGCGTGGATCAGGGTCGAGGGGCCGCTCGATCCGTCGCCGCCGGCAAAAACGCCGGGATGGCTGGTGGCCAGGGTCGTCGCATTGGTATCAATCAGGTTCCACTTGTTCATGGCAACACCGTCGGCCGGCGTGATGGCGCCGTGGCGGACCTGTTGGCCGATGGCTGCGATCACCACGGTGCACTCGACCATCCGCTCGCTGCCTGGGATGGGCTCGACCTTGCGGCGGCCGCGCTCATCCGGTTCGGTCTGGCGCATCTCTGACACCTCGACCCCGACTACCACGCCGTCGCGGCTGACCACTTGCGTGGGGTTGGTGAGGAAGTGAAATTGCACGCCCTCGGCCTCGGCCGCGGTAATTTCTTCGTGGTCGGCGGGCATATCGTCGCGGGTACGGCGATACACGAGGTGGACGGACTCGGCGCCCATGCGCAGTGCCGAACGGACGCAATCCATGGCGACATTGCCGCCGCCGACCACCACCACCGCCCCGCTCAGCGGCGTGGTCTTGATCCCGGCGATATGGTCATGGACCTTCAGCAGGAAGCCGATACCGGTCTCATAGCCGGCCAGGGTCGGGTCTTCGCCCGGGATACCCATGGTGACGCCTTCCTGGCAGCCGAGCCCCAGGAACACTGCCCGGTAGCCGCGAGCGAACAGGTCCTCGATGGAGAAGTCGCGGCCGAGCGCCTGATTGTAGCAAAGCCGGCCGCCGAGGGTGGCGATGGTCTCCACCTCGGATTCCAGCACCGACTTGGGCAGACGATAGCTGGGGATGCCGATGGAGGCCATCCCGCCGGCCTCGTGTCGCGCCTCGAAGATATCGACGCGGTAACCGTGCAGCAGCAGATGATAGGCGCAGGAGACGCCAGCCGGGCCGGCTCCGATCACCGCGATGTCGGCGTCGATACCCGGGGCTAGCATGTCGCGGGTGAAGCGCAGCTTCTGGCCCAGTTGGTGGTCGGCCACATAGCGCTTGAGCGTCTTGATGCCCACCGCGTCATCGACCAGATTGCGCCGACAGGCCATCTCGCAAAACCGCACGCAGACCCGGCCGCAGGTGGCGGCCATGGGATATTTCTGCAAGATGACGCCGAGCGAGTCCTCGGGCTTGCCGTTGCGGATGTAGTCGATGTAGCGGGGCACGTCGATTTTGGACGGGCAAGCCTCGATGCACGGCGCCGTGATGTATTCCATGCCCGACTGATCGGGAGCTGGTCCGGCGGCCACTTCGGCTTCCAGAACGTCGGGGAAATATTCGAGCGCCGCCAGAAAAGCCCGGGCGCAGGTCTGTCCGATGCCGCAGAGGGAGGTCTCGGCCATCAGGCGGCACAGCGAGGTAATGACCCCGGTATCATGGGCGGCGACCTTGCCCTGCCGCAAATCGGCCAGGGCGTCGCGGACCACCAGGGTGCCGATGCGGCAGGGGGTGCACTTGCCGCAGGACTCGTCGGCGGCCTTGGCCATATAGCGCCAGAACGCATCGATCAGGTTGACCCCCGGATCGATGACGAAGAAGCCCCGGTCTCCGATGAAGGCGCGGATAGGATTGCCCGGATTGAAGTCGCCGAACCCGGAGAGGCCGTCAATGGCCTCGATCTGGTCGGGGGGCTTGCCCCGGTTGTCGTGAACCTTGCCGTCCCATACGCCGTATGCAAGCTGCACCATGACCATCCCCTAAAATTCGGGCCATAATCACTTTACACCAATGGTCGCTGGATATAAAAGAATATGTATCCGCCATCAATGCGTTGAAGGTGTGATACAGTGAAACGGTAATTGCCGCGCCCATTTTTTGTGGATGGTGACAAATTGTTTACAGTTTGTTCGCCGAAGAGCGTGGCGAGAATCATTGTTTTCCTAATTTACGGCTTGGCGATTTTCGCTTCCCCTTTGTCCAACTTGGTTAGTGGGGCTTTGGAGGATTGCTCATGCTTATGCCGCCGACTGCGACCCGCCGCAGTCTAGGTCGAGAGGAACCCCGGTTATGACCAGCATGCAGAACGTCTCAACCTCATGGCTTGACCCGGCGCGTATTCACACCGTGCTGGACCGCAATGCCGTCGAGGATCGCGGCAGGGTCGCCGCCGTGCTGGAAAAGGCGCGTGCGCTGAAGGGGCTCGATCTCGACGACGTTGCCGTCCTCGCCGTCCTGCGTGATCCCGACCTTGTGGCGGAATTGTTCGCCGTCGCCAAGTTCGTGAAGGAAGAGATCTACGGTCGGCGCATGGTGTTCTTCGCGCCCATGTACATCACCAACCATTGCGCCAACGAGTGCCTCTACTGCGCCTTCCGCAACAGCAATGACGGTTTGATTCGTCATGCCCTAAACCGAGATGAGATCGTCCGCGAGACCGAGATCCTGCTAGCGCAGGGCCATAAGCGGGTTCTGCTGGTGGCGGGAGAGTCCTATCCCGGCGGTCTGGATTACGTGATCGACGCCATCGCAGCAGTCTATTCGGTGGGCGCAGAGGGCTGCGGTATCCGCCGGGTCAACGCTAATCTGGCGCCGTTGTCGGTGGATGACTTCCGTCGGTTGAAGGGCGCTGGCATCGGCACCTACCAGCTGTTCCAGGAAACCTATGACCGCGAGGTCTATGCCGCCGTCCATACCAAGGGGCGCAAGGCGAATTTCGACTGGCGCGCCAGTGCCTTCGACCGCGCCATGGAGGCCGGTATCGACGACGTAGGCATGGGGGTGCTGTTCGGCCTAGGTGACTGGCGTTTCGAGACTCTGGCGCTGATGCAGCACATTGCTCATCTGGAGGAAAAGTTCGGCGTCGGCTGTCACACGATCAGCGTACCGCGCCTGGAGCCGGCCAGCGGATCGGAGATGGCCACGCAGCCGCCGCGTCCGGTGTCCGACGAGGATTTCAAGAAGTTGGTGGCCATTCTGCGTCTGGCGGTCCCCTATACCGGCCTGATCATGTCCACCCGCGAGAGCGCCGAAATGCGCAGGGAGACCTATGCCCTGGGGGTGTCGCAGATTTCGGCCGGCAGCCGGACCAATCCCGGCGGCTACGCCACCAGCGAGGAATTCGACGCCAGCCAGTTCCAACTGGGTGATCACCGGTCACTGGAGGAAGTCGTGGGCGACATCGCCGAGATGGGCTACATCCCGTCCTTCTGTACCGCCTGCTATCGGGTCGGTCGGACCGGCGAAGATTTCATGGCCCTGGCCAAGGTCGGTACTATCAAGGAAAAGTGCGCCCCCAATGCTGTGGGCACCTTCCTGGAATTCCTCATAGATACCGCCTCGCCGGAAACCGCCGCCGCTGGCGAGCAGGCTATCGCCCGGGAACTGGAAACCATGGCCGATAAGGAGCGGAAGGTGGCCAACCGGCTGCTCGACATGGTCAGGGCTGGAAAGCGCGATGTCTTCTGCTGAGACGCGTACCGAGCACGATCTGCTGGGTGAGCGTCAAATCCCGTTGAGCGCTTATTGGGGAATCCATGCCTTGCGGGCGCGGGAGAATTTCCCGCTTCTCGGCCGGCCCCCGGATGCCGGACTTGTGCGGGCGATGGCGCAGGTCAAGAAGGCCTGTGCCCGGGCCAATAGCGATCTAGGCCACCTGGACCCGGAAATCGCGGTGGCGATCATGGCCGCTTGCGACGATCTTGCCGGGGGTGGGCTTGCCGGCGAGATCATCGTCGATGCCCTGCAGGGCGGCGCCGGCACCTCGCTCAACATGAATGTCAACGAGGTGCTGGCCAATCGGGCCGAGGAGCGCCTGGGGGGAACTCTCGGCAGCTACCAGCGGGTCCATCCGCTGCACCATGTCAATCTCCATCAATCGACCAATGACGTATTCCCCACTGCCCTGAAGGTCGCCGCCATCACCCGACTGCACCGGCTGGAGAAGGCCATTGCCAGCTTGCAAGCGGCTTTTCAGGCCAAGGAACGGCAATTCGCCGGGGTGGTCAAGATGGGGCGCACGGAATTGCAGGATGCCTGCCCCATGACCCTGGGGGCGGAATTCTCTGCCTGGGCCGAGGCGCTGTCGCGTGACCGCTGGCGGGTGTTCAAGTGCGAGGAACGGCTGCGGGTGGTCAATCTCGGCGGCACCGCCATCGGCACCGGCCTGACCGCGCCGCGCGACTACATCTTCCTGGTCGTCGAAAAGCTGCGCGACGAAACCGGGTTCGGCTTGGCCCGCGCCGAAAATCTGGTGGACGCCACCCAGAACGCCGACGCCTTCGTCGAGGTTTCCGGCATCCTCAAGGCCCATGCCGTCAATCTGTTCAAGATTTCCTCCGATTTGCGCCTGCTGTCCTCGGGACCACGCGCCGGGCTGGGCGAGTTGATCCTGCCGGCGGTGCAGGCGGGCTCCTCGGTCATGCCGGGCAAGATCAACCCGGTGATGCCGGAAGCGGTGGGGCAGGCGGCCATAGTGGTGATGGGCAACGATTCCATGATCACGGCGGCGGCGGCGGCCGGGCAACTGGAGCTGAACGCCTTCCTGCCGCTGCTGGCCCATGCCCTGCTGGAGAGTCTGATGGTGCTGGAGAATGCCGCGACCCTGTTCCGCCAGCGCTGCGTCGAGGGTATTGAAGCCGATGCCGCTGCCTGTGCCGCGCAAGTGGAACGGTCCTGGGCCACAGTCACCGCCCTGCTCCCCCGGATCGGCTATGAGCGCGCCAGCGCGCTCGCCGCCAAGGCCCGTGCGACCGGCCTGCCGGTGGCACGGCTGGCGGTGGAGGAGGGGCTGTTACCGCAGGCCGAGGTCGAGTCCCTGTTGTCTCCCGAGGCGATGACCGCCTTGGGCTATCGCTAACCTGGAGGTTCCATGCAAGACACCCCCCGGGGGCTCCGCCTGCATATCGGCATCTTCGGGCGCCGTAACGTGGGTAAGTCCAGCCTGATCAACGCCCTGACTGGCCAAGATGTCTCTATCGTTTCGGCCATTGCCGGCACGACCACCGACCCGGTGGAAAAGCCCATTGAACTGGCGCCGGTCGGGCCGGTGGTGTTCGTCGATACCGCCGGCATCGATGACGTGGGGGCGCTGGGCGAGTTGCGTCGGCAACGCACCGAAGCGGTGATGGAGCGGGTTGATCTCGCCCTGCTGGTGGTGGGGCCGGAGGGATTCGGCGCCTTCGAGGCGGAGGTGATGGCGGCACTGGCCGCGCGGCAAACCCCGATCCTGGTGGTCTTCAACAAGATCGATCTGGTCCCCGCCCCCGTAGGAGAGGTCGAGCGTCTGCGCTTAGCCGGGCAAGCGGTGGTGGCGGTCTCTGCCACCACCGGCATTAACCTCGGGGTGCTGCGCGAGGCGATCATTACCCTGGCGCCCGATGACCGGCTGGCCGAGCCGCGTCTGGTGGGCGATCTGGTTCCGGCCGGCGAACTGGCGGTGCTGGTGGTGCCTATCGATCTCGGCGCCCCCAAGGGGCGGCTGATCATGCCGCAGGTTCAGGTCATCCGCGAGATTCTCGACAGTGACGCCCTGTGCATGGTGGTCAAGGAACGCGAGTTGAAGCAGGCTCTCGAGCGGCTGCCGAGCAAGCCTCGGCTGGTCATCTGCGATTCCCAGGTGGTGCTGAAGGCGGTGGCCGATACCCCGGCGGATATTCCGCTGACCACCTTCTCCATCCTAATGGCTCGCTTCAAGGCCGATCTGGTCAAGCTGGCGGCGGGCGCGGCGGCGATTCCCGCCCTGAAGCCCGGCGACCGGGTACTGATCGGTGAAACTTGCGGACACCATCCCCTGGCCGACGATATCGGCCGGGTGAAAATTCCGCGCTGGCTGCACCAATATGTCGGTGGCAAGCTGGAGATCGACGTCCTGGCCGGCAAGGACTTTCCCAACGATCTCACCCCCTATTCGGTGGTCATCCACTGCGGCGGCTGCACGGTGACCCGCAAGCACATGTTGGCGCGGCTGCAACGGGCGGAAAGCCAGAAGGTTCCCATGACCAATTACGGCGTCGCCATCTCCCTGTTGCAGGGTGTGCTGCCGCGTGCGCTGGAATGCTTCCCCGCCGCCCGTCAGGCCTTCGACCGCGCGGCGAAGGGGCCGGTATGACCTCGCTGGACGCCTTGCTCGGCCAACAGGTGTTCGGTCGGGAGGAGATCGTTCGCATGCTTGCCCTCGACGACGCAGACGAGGTCGAAGCGTTGCGCCGTGCCGCCTATGACCGGACTACCCGGGCGGTGGGCGACAAGGTGCATTACCGCGGCATCGTCGAGTTTTCCAATATCTGCACCCTGGATTGCCATTATTGCGGTATCCGCAAGTCCAATCGGGGGGTAGAGCGCTATTGCCTCGATCGCGAGCAGGTGGTGGATGCCGCCCTGTGGTGCGCCGCCGCCGGTTACGGGTCCTGCGTGCTTCAGTCGGGCGAGCGCCGTGATGCCCGCTTCATTGATTTCGTGGCCGATTGCGTCGGCGAAATCCGCCGCCGCTCCCTGTCAGAGGCGCTGCCCCAGGGCCTGGGCATTACCCTGTCGGCCGGCGAGCAATCCATCGAGACCTATCGCCTGTGGCGGCAGGCTGGGGCGCACCGTTACCTGCTGCGCATCGAGACCACCAATCCCGCCCTGTTCGCCCGCCTGCATCCACCGGAACAGCGCCTGGAGGCCCGTCTCAACGCGCTCGACGACTTGCGTGACAGCGGCTATCAGGTGGGGACGGGGGTGATGATCGGCCTGCCCGGACAGACTCTGGACGACCTCGCCGCCGACATCGGCTTCTTTGCTGGCCGCGACATCGATATGATCGGCATGGGGCCTTACATCGTCAGTGCCGGCGGCGCCATGGTCGGGGCGGGGATGATGGCGACGGCGCCGCTGCTGTCCCTGGCCTGCAAGATGATCGCCGTCACCCGTCTGGTCCTGGGCGACGTCAATATCGCGGCCACGACCGCACTACAGGCCCTGGTGCCCGATGGCCGCGAGAAGGGAATCGCTTTCGGCGCCAATGTCACCATGCCCAATCTGACACCGGCCGGGGTACGCAAGAACTACCAGCTCTACGACGGCAAGCCCTGCATTGATGAGGGGCGCGTGGAATGCCGCTCCTGCCTGGAGGGGCGGGTGCTGTCGGCCGGCCGGCGGGTCGGTTGGAACGAATGGGGCGACTCCCCCCATTACGGCCGTCGCGTCGCCGAGGTCTGATCGGCAAGGGCGATGCCGCCAGAGCGATGGGACTTCATGCTGTCCACCAACAGAGCCGCCTGCCGGGCGGCCTCTTCCTGCGCCATTCCGCCGGTACGCACATTGGAGATGCAATTGCGCTCGGCATCCACCCGACCGGGGCGAGGCATCCAGGTTAGGTAGAGGCCCAGGGAATCCATGGCGCTGAGGCCCGGACGCTCGCCGATCAGCATGATCGACACCTCCGCCTGCAAGGCTTCACCGATGGGATCGCCCAGGGCGACGCGGGCCTGACTGGCCACCAGGATCGGCCCCAACTTCCGGCCGGCCTGCCCCAACAGGGGTATCAGCGCCGTCAGCACCGGCAGGGCATTGGCGGTGATCGCGGCGCTGCTAAGGCCGTCGGCCACTACCACCACCACCTCACAGGGAGCCATGGGGCCGGACAACAGCTCCTGCGAATCCGGGGACAGGCGGCGTCCGAGGTCGGGGCGCCGGAGATAGGTCGGGCGGTCGGGGGCTGCGCTGCTCACCCGGAGCGCCGGCCAATTCCTCGCAGCCAGCGCCGTCATCAGTGCGGCTGTATCGAGTGGCGTATGCACCGCGTCGCGGGCCTGGGCGTGGGCCGCCTGGAAGGCCAGATGGGCGGCGGTGGGCAGGCTGGCACCGCAACGCCCCAGGGCGATGCGGGCATCGGTGAAGCGGCGGAGGCCAGCCCAGGAATCGGGCCGGACGGCCAAGGGAGAAGGGGGCTTGCTCATGGCGGTGCCCCCAAGGCCGGCAGCCATCCGGTGGCTTTCGGCCCGAAATTCGGCTGCCCGGTAACATCGAGCAGGCCAGATGAGCCCAGCCAGGCTTCGAATTCCGGGGCAGGGCGGAGGCCGAGCAGGCGGCGCGCATAAAGGGCGTCGTGGAAGGAGGTGCTCTGGTAGTTCAGCATGATGTCGTCGGCTCCGGGC